>Ga0310694_10000526_pt1 | contig 49941 bp, 64 predicted proteins | sample 174DNAGHGhighgp2_FD_203884 | JGI IMG/M metagenome (GOLD analysis project Ga0310694, IMG submission 203884) | Sheep rumen microbial communities from Palmerston North, Manawatu-Wanganui, New Zealand - 1742 DNA GHGhigh gp2 (v2) (version 2) | ecosystem: Host-associated > Mammals > Digestive system... | reverse complement strand
TGGTGGCCGTGACCCCGAAGTCCCGCTAGCTATAGGTTTTATGCAGTGTTGCAACCTGTTTAAACCGATTTCACACCCGGTTTCACCAACTTTTGACGTGTACAGTATCAGTTTGTATCAATACGCCTCATGTATCGAACAAGTGTTTTATATCAATTTGTATCAGTGTATGGTAGATATGTACATTAGTTTGTTCAGGTAAATTATGAAATTTATGTAAACAAATATTAAGGGGTGAGTGCCATAGACAATGAGCTAAGGCTTGGAATTTCGGCGGCGTCATCATGGGCGTGGGGCACGTCGCTTGTTGTGGGCCTACAAATAGCCCAAACAAAAGGGCTCGCCGCCTGGGCAATATGGGCAATAGCAAACACCGCCGCGCTCGCCGTGTTTGGATTGCTCGCCCCGCGCATTCGTATGTTTCGCGCTTTTGACCGTCCGTTTATAAAGGCGGGCGCGCTATTGATTCAGCTTTTTATATTGGTGATACAGCTAAACATTCTCGCAAGCCTTGCTGGCGGTTTGGCCGCGACGCTCACTGGATTTCTATTTGTGCTCATTGTGTACAAGCGTGGTTTGTTTACTTCCATTCTGTCAGACAACACGCTTTTGCCGGTCGTTATGCTCGCCCTTGTGTGCATGGTATGTACCGGCATTTTGTATGACGTGCCACGCACGGTTTACCCGGTATCGGGAAAGGCTGATATTCTGTGGGGCTTATGGGGCGCGTGTATTCTATTATCGGGCCCAATAGGCGACGCGCAGCATTGGCAGAGGGCAAGTCGCCGGGCGTATTTCATTGGCTCACTTTTCTTTGGGGTGTACATGCTTTTAATTCTTTTCGTTTCGTCGTTTGAATTTAACGCCGCCATGAGTGTATTTCTTTTGGTTGCGGTCTTTTGTCTTACGGGTTCGACAATGGATTCAGCGGCGGTTGCATTACACGCGCTAACTGGAAAGCAAACAGGCGTGGCCATGGCCTTAACGGTGTGCGTGCTTTGGCCGCTATTGGCTGGTGTCGGCATCCTGGAGCTATGGAGCCGGGCCGGGGCTTTCCGGGTATTATTCGCGGGGGTTGTGCTCGCCCTCGCATTTAGGGGGATGAAGGGTGAAGATCGAAAAGATAGCGATTGAGAAATTAAAGCCATTGGAGCGGAATGTCAGGAAACATGGCGAAAAGCAGATTGAGGAATTTGTAAAAAGCCTGGAGCAATTCGGGCAAATCAGGCCGTTCGTGATTGATGAGGAAAACACGGTATTGATTGGGAACGGGATGCTTGAGGCTATGCAGCGCGCGGGCATGGATACATGCCAGGCGTACCGCGTCAAAGGGCTTTCGGACTTGCAGAAAAAGAAAATGGTATTGACCGACAATAAGATTTATTCGCTTGGAGCGGATAACCTGGATAATATCATGGACTATTTGCAGGAATTTGCAGATGCCGGGGACTTCGAGATTCCTGGCTTTGACGCCGAAGGCATCGAGGCTTTGACGAGAACAGCGGGGGAAGTGCTCAATGATGCTATGGCATACGGCGTGGCGGAGCGTCCGCAACCCCGGCACGAAACACAACCAAGGCAAGCGGCGCAAGCGGCGCAACCGGGCGGGCCGTCCGGGCCGTCCGAAGCGCAACCTGAAACCCAAACACAGCCGGAGGGGCCGCCATCTACGGTTTGCCCCAATTGCGGGGAGGTTGTGAGGCTATGAAATTTTCACGGCGCATCGATCTGGATGTCGATGTAGTAACGGCGGCGCGGCAACGGATTAAAAACATATTCTCGAATGATTGCGAAATTGTGTTTAGTACATCCGGCGGCAAAGACAGCATTTGTGTGCATGACTTGCTTTTCCGTATGGCGAGCGCGGGCGAGATAGACAAAAGCAAATTGCGCGTGATTTTCATCGACGAAGAAGCAATCTATCCATGCATCGAAAAGCGCGTTTTGGATATGCGCCGCCAATGGATGTTACTAGGCGTTCCGTTCGATTGGTACGCTATGGAATTTAAGCACTACAATTGCCTAAACCAATTGTCCCAGGATGAGAGCTTCATTTGCTTTGACCGCACGCGCGCTGATTCCTGGGTGCGTTTGCCGCCTCCATTTGCGCATAGGTGGCACCCGGATTTGCGCCCGGGCGTTGATACTTATCAGGCTTTTTGCAAGCGGGTATTTAAGCACGCAATTATTATCACGGGCGTTCGCGCTGCGGAATCGGTGCAACGGGCCCAAAACCTTCAAAACGGGTCAATCGAGACAACGGGTATGGCCTACCCGGTATATGATTGGCGGGATGTCGATGTGTGGAAATACATCTACGACAACGGGCTTGAAATCCCGGAGTCATACATCCACATGTATCAATGCGGCATTGCGAAAAATCGTTTGAGGATTTCGCAATTCTTCAGCGTCGATACTGTGGGAAGCCTTGTAAAGATGTGTGAGTTTTACCCAGATTTGTTCAATCGGATTTGTGCACGGGAGCCAAACGCCTACATGGCCATGCTCTATTATGACACGGAGCTATTTAGACGGGCGAAGGGCAAGGATAACACGGATTATAAAGCCCGGTCCCTCGAACTCATAAAGCACCCGGAGCAACTGTCATACAGCGGAGCGGGCGCGGTATTGAGGGAGGTTAAGAATTTGTACGTGCAATTCGGATCGCATTGGGGCCAAAAGAATTGGCGGGACGTTTACCAAATTTTAATCGCGGGTGATCCCAAAAAGCGCTCATTGCGGGCGCTGCGAACGCAAAGCGTACTAAATCGCAATAGCAAAAACGCCGCGCGCTAAGGGCGGACGGCGTTTTTGATAAAGCCCAGAAAGGAGAAGGACTTTCGCGGGCTCTATACCACAAAAAAGGGATGATGTCAAATGGGATTGAAAATCCTTATATTTGGCGCTATATATTCAGTGTTTTGGCGCGGCTAGGTTTGGCCGCCGAAAAGCGTTGACCCTGAACGCCCGCTGCGCCTTTTCTTTTCGGGGTTGTCTGTATAGGGTATAGACCATGAGCAAAAGAATTGATTTAACCGGGCGTGTGTTTGGACGCCTAACTGTTATTGAGTATGCGGGGCGAAACCGGGATGGCGTGCATACGTGGTTATGCCGTTGTGCTTGCGGAAAAGAAACGACCGTGCGGGGGGGTTGTTTGACTTCCGGCCATACGAAAAGTTGCGGGTGTGGAAAGCGCGGGCAGTTAAGCGAAAAACATTGGAATGAAACCCACGGCGGAACGGGAACGCGGTTGTATTTTACGTGGAAAAACATGCGCAATCGTTGCCGTTGTAAATCCAGTTCGTCATATAAGTTTTACGGTGAACGCGGAATAAAAGTTTGCGATGAATGGAATGACTTTGCGGCTTTTAGAGATTGGGCTTTGTTGTCCGGTTACGCGGATAATTTAACGATAGAGCGCATTGACTTTAACGGGAATTATTGCCCTGAGAATTGTTGTTGGATTCCAGGGACATCGCAAGCTAAAAACACAAGAAGCGCGCACGTTATAGAGTTTAATGGCGAGGCATTGACGCAGGCGGATTGGGCAAGGTGTTTGGGGATAAACCCTACTACGCTATGCAATCGCATAAAAAGGCACGGCGCGGCTGCTGCCTTATCCATGAAAAAGGGCGAGCGGTTCAAAAAGAAAGGTGATGATTAGCATGGACGATCTGTTAAAGCCCGTTTCAAATGTTCGGATTGTAGACAGGGATTGGTTATCCGCAAATTCATACAATCCCAATGTGGTCGGGCGCGATAATTTAAAGCTACTAACACAATCTATACTCACCAACGGCTGGACGCTACCCATAGTAGTGAGGCCAGATGGCGTTATAATTGATGGCTTTCACCGATGGACTGTGGCGGGGCAAGAGCCGCTTAAATCTAAATTAGGCGGTAAAGTCCCTGTGGTAATTGTAGAGCATAAAGACGAGGCGGCTAATGTATATGGCACGGTGGTTCATAATCGCGCACGGGGAACACATCAGTTGGAGCCTATGAAGGCGATAATTAAAAATCTCATAAGTCAGGGCAAAACGGTTAAAGAAATAGGGCGCGAATTGGGAATGAAGCCCGAGGAGGTGTTCAGGCTTAGCGATTTTACACGCGACGATTTCCTAAAGATTATGATAGACGGCGCGGCAACTTACAATCGCGCATACGTAAACCAGAACATAAAGTGAGAAGGATATGGAAGGTTTATCTGTTTCTGTTTTGGAATTTTCCAAACGGGTTGGCGTTAGCCATACCTGGATAGGCAAGCTAGTTAAAAAAGGCATACTGAAAAAAGACGATGCCGGGCTTTTGCCCGTTGCTGAGAATTTGGAGCTATACAAGCAATATGCTGATAACATAGACGCAAATAAGCGCAAATCGCTCCCAATGTCAGAGCGAGGGATTGACCCGGACGGGGCGACCCCGGCGGATAGCGTGACGCTTGCCTTTAACAAGGCAAAGCTCGCCGAAAAGACATATCAGGCACGGCTCAAAGAGTTAGATTACAAGGTGCGAACGGGCGAGCTATTGGAACGCGAAAAGGTGGATGCAGAGGCGGCGTGGTTGGCCGAAAAGGTCAAGGCAAAGCTCATGGCTATACCGCCTCGCGTCTCGTCGATGTGTGAGGGGCGCATTGCGCGGGATATTGAAGAAATTATCTCAGACGCAATAAATGACGCTTTGAAGGATTTGCAAACGGTAACCTATTCGGGGGGTGATGAAGATTAGCGAGATCGGAATCGATAAACTGTTAGACTTGCACATGCAGCTATTAAAAAGACAGGATAAGCTGATAGAGCGTGTGGAAGTATTAGAAATTAAAGTAATACGTTTGGAGCGGGAAAATGAGCTACACAGAGGCGTTCTTAAAGGCGTTCAAGCCGCGAACAAAAATGGCGGGAAGCGAATGGGCCGATAAATTCCGGTATGTCGCTCCGGGGACAAGCCCGGAGCCGGGGGAGTGGCGCACAAGCCGCGTGCCGTATCTCAGAGAGCCTCTAAACGCGGCAACGGATAAGCACACGGAAACGGTTGTTCTTTGTTGTAGTTCCCAGGTTGGTAAATCCGAATTGTTACTCAATGTCATGGGGTTTTATTGCGACCAGGACCCCGCGCCTCAATTGATGTTACAGCCTACACTTGAAGCGGCTGAGAGCTTTTCCAAAGAGCGCATCGACCCTACTTTCAGGTTTTCGCCTGGGCTTGCAAACAAGCTCGAAGAAGGGCAGGACGGGCGCGGCACGTCTCGCAAATCTTCCACAACAATTCGCATGAAGCATTACCCGGGCGGTTATTTGGCGCTTGTTGGCGCAAACTCCCCGGCGGGTTTGTCATCGCGACCGATTCGCATATTGCTTGCGGATGAGATCGACCGATACACGGCGACAAAAGAAGGCGATCCGCTAAAGCTCGCCATTCAAAGAACAACAAACTTTCACAATAGGAAATTGGTATTTGTATCGACGCCCACAATAAAAGGCGTTTCGCAGATTGATGAATGGTACATGAAAAGCGATCAACGGCAATATTACGTCCCGTGCCCGCATTGCGGTTCGGAGCATGTATTGAGATGGGAGGATGTCAAATGGGATAAAGACGAATCGGGGAATGCCCTCCCCATGTCGGCGCACATGGTCTGCCCGGAGTGTGGAGAAATTACACGCGGCGCGTACAAGCCGAACATGGATATGCTGCAAAAGGGCCGGTGGAAGGCGGGAAATAAGGACAGTCGTATCAAGGGGTATCACCTAAACAGTTTGTACTCGCCATGGGTAAACCTCTATGCGCTTGTAGAGGAATTTACAACGGCGACTCGCCATAGAGACAAAGCCGGATTGCAGGAATTTATAAATTTGAAATTGGGCGAGGCATGGGATGAAACCGCAGGCAGCGAGGACATTTGGGAACACCTCCACAGGCGGCGCGAATATTACAGGTCCGCGAATTTGCCGGAGGGCGTTTTGGTTTTGACCGCCGGAATTGACGTACAGCGCGACCGTATAGAGTGCACAATCTACGGTTGGGGCAAAGACCGGGAATGCTGGGGAATTGAGCATAGAATCCTAATCGGCGCGCCGGATATGCCGGAGCCTTGGGCGCAGCTTGACGCATTATTGCAAGCCCCTCGCAAATTGGAAAGCGGCGCGGTTTTGCCTATATCATGTGCGCTTGTCGATTCAGGCGACGGCGCATATTCCGAAAACGTTTACCGATACACGAAGGCGCGCGAAAAGACGGGCGTGTTTTCCATTAAGGGGCGCGGCGGCCAAAACGTGCCGCTTATCAATCAGCCTACACGCGGCAATTCCCAGGGCGCAATTCTATTTAGCCTTGGTGTCGATGCGGGTAAAAGCCTTGTCATGGGCCGCCTGCGCATTGAGGATGAGGGCCCGGGATATGTGCATTATCCAAGGCAATCAGATCGGGGCTTTGGCGAAACTTTCTTTCAGCAATTGACCGCCGAAGTCTATGAGCAGAAATTTGAAAAAGGCAAGATGGTAACGGGATGGAAGAAAATCAGGGAGCGAAACGAAGCGCTAGACTGTTTTGTCTATGCGACGGCGGCTATTGAGATTGTCAATCCAAACTTCGAGGCGCTCGCTGAGTATTATCAATCGGGTGGGGAAACGCCGCCGCATCCTAAGGCAAAACGGCGCGTAATATCAAAAGGCGTGTCGTTATAGCTTGTTTATTGTTTTGATTTCGTGTAATGGCATAAATCGGAGGTGTACGCTTATGCAGACTTGGATAACACTTGACGAAGCAAAAGAGAATTTGCGGATGTGGCTTGACGCCCAAAGTGCCGTATCCACGGGGCAGAGCTACAAAATTGGCAGTAGAAGTCTCACAAGAGCCAATATCGCGGATATTCTCAGAATGATCCGCTATTGGCAAAATGTTATTGATCAATTAGAGGCCGGTGCCGGGCGCGGCGCAAGGGTATTGCGTGGCGTACCCCGTGATTTTTAGGGGGTGGGCATGAATGTCATAGATAAGGTAATTTCAGCGATTGCCCCCGAAACGGCGCTAAAACGCGCTATGGCTCGGCAACGGCTTAAAATAACTAATAATCTTTTCGGGATTCCCGGTGGGTCTGGGTACGGAAAGCACGGAGCGTCATACGCCAAAAAAAGCCTTATCGGGTGGCTCACGAGTGGAATGAGTGCCGATGAGGATATTGTCGAAAATGCCGAAACATTGCGCGCGCGTTCCCGTGATTTGTACATGGGCGCACCGCTTGCAACGGGTGCGCTAAAGACATTACGCACAAACGTTGTGGGCTCTGGGCTTATGCTTAACTCGCAGATCGACGCGGAATTCTTGGGGCTGTCCGAGGCGCAGGCGGCGGAATGGGAAAAGCGCACAGAGCGAGAATGGCGGCTTTGGGCCGAGACGGTGGATTGCGACGCAGAGCGGCGCGAAACGTTTTATCAGCTTCAAAGTTTAGTATTATTGAGCGCCTTAATGTCTGGGGATGTCTTTGTCACATTACCCGTCATTAAACGCCCGGGGAGTGTGTACGATTTGCGCGTTGGCCTTATTGAGGCGGACCGCGTGTGCAATCCCTGGGAGGCGATTGTCCCCGATAGAAATGTTTTGGGCGGCGTAGAAATTGACCGCTACGGCGCGGCGGTTGCGTATTGGGTGGCCAAGTACAACCCGCACGCATTCCCGCAGCCGTTCATTACGGCAAACCAGGAATGGACGCGCGTTAAAGCATTTGGCACTACCACAGGGCGGCGAAATGTTTTGCACGTTATGGCAGACGTAGAACGACCGGCGCAGCGGCGCGGCGTGCCTATTCTCGCACCTGTCATTGAAGCTCTAAAGCAATTGACGCGCTATTCAGAGGCCGAACTAATGGCGGCGGTTGTCGCCGGAATGTTTACGGTATTTATTAAGTCGAATAGCCCGCAAACACCCCTGGGGCAAATGATAAATCCGGCCCTGCAGGTTGACCATGACCCCAACGCCTACGAATTAGGCAACGGCGCGATTGTCGCGCTTGAAGAAGGGGAAGAGGTACAGGTCGCAAACCCGGGGCGGCCCAATGGCGCTTTTGATAGCTTCATAGTCGCCGTTTCGCGTCAAATCGGCGCGGCCCTGGAAATACCTTATGAGCTCTTAGTCAAGAATTTCACGGCGTCATATAGCGCAAGCCGCGCCTCGCTTTTGGAGGCATGGAAAATGTTTCGTATGCGCCGGGAATGGCTTGTCAGTGCTTTTTGTCAGCCGGTCTATGAAGAATGGCTCACAGAGGCGGTTTTAAAAGGGCGTATTGACGCCCCGGGCTTTTTCGATGACCCGGCGTTCCGCGCTGCATGGTGCGGGGCTGAGTGGTACGGCGATGCCCAGGGACAACTTGATCCACTCAAAGAGGCAGAGGCGGCCAAATTGCGCGTAGAGGAAGGCTTTAGTACACGCGAACGTGAAGCGGCTGAGCTCACGGGCATGACGTATGATTCCATTATTGCGGTGAGAAGGCAGGAAGAACAGGCCCGCAGGGAGGCGGGCTTACTTCCTACCGATGCGCCCTTAGGAGATACAAACTATGAGGAATGACTTTTATAAATTCACGATGGCGCAAGACCAAAGCAAACCCGCGCGGCTTGACCTTTTCGGTACTATCGGCGGCGGCTTTTGGGATGAAGGCTTTGATGATGTGTCATTTGCCGAAGCGATGAACGGCATTGGCGAATTCCAGCCCTTGGATATTTATATAAATTCCCCCGGTGGCAGCGTCTTTGCGGCGATTTCGATTTATAACATCATTGCGCGTCACGGCGGCCCGGTGACGGTGCATGTATCGGGGATTGCGGCGAGCGCGGCAACCATAATCACAAGCGTTCCAAATGGGCGCGTTATTATGCCGCTTGGCTCGATGATGCTCATTCATCCGGTCCGCGCCGCCGTCGGTTCGTCCACGGCTGAGGAATTGCACGAAGCGAGCGAGAATTTGGAAAAAGTGCGTGAAAGTGTGCTCGATATTTACGCACAAAAGACGGGGCTCGAACGCGAACGCCTTTTAGGCATGATGCAGAAAGAAAGCTATTTGACTTCGGGCGAGGCCGTAGAATTGGGCTTTGCGGATGAAGTAGATCGAAACAGTACCGTCGAAAATATTATGGCGGACGGTGTTTGCATGATAAACGGCCTTAAAGTCAGCGCGTCTTTGTTTGACGCCGCGCCGAAAGGCTTTATAAAACAGGAGGTAAAGATGGATTTGGAAAATCTCACAAAAGAGTATCCAGAGCTAGTCGAACAAATCCGTGCTAAAGCCTATGCAGAGGGCGCGGATAATGAGCGGGCGCGTATTCTCGCAATTGAGGAAATTGCAACGCCTGGACACGATGAGCTTGTGAAATCGGCCAAACTTGACGGCACAATGAGCGCTGAAAAACTCGCCGTCGAAATTCTTAAAGCGGACAAGGCGCGCAACGCAAACATGCTGCAAGCCCGCATGAATGATGCGCAGGAATTGGCGAGTATTCCGCAAGTGAGCAATGAGGGCGTTATTCCAGGCGAGGAAAAGAAGGCAAAAGAGAGTGCCGAAGAACAGAAAATTATTGAGGCCGGGCGGCGCGGTTTTCTGAATGCAGCTACCAACAATAGGAGGGCAAAATAATGGCAATGCAAGAACACTTTGAATGCACACGTGACAACCTTTTTGCGGCTTCCCAAATCATGCCGGTGGATGCCGATAGTTTGCAGATTGCGAGCGGCCAAAACCTTAAACGCGGTTCGCTTGTCAATTCGTCGGGCGAGCTTATCGCTGCAACTGTCCCCGGCGTTCAAGCATCGGGAACGGCAACGTTTAGTAATCAGCCCACGGCAAATGACACTTTGACTATTGGGGAAACCGTCCTTAAATTCGTTTCAGGCGATCCCGGTAGCGGCGAAGTTAAAATCGGGTCCGATTTGGCCGGAACCATTGACAACGTTATCGCAGCGCTGCCCTCGGACGTGGAAGGGTCGAAGGCAAGCTCTGTGCTTACAATTAAGGCCAAAGCAGCTGGTACAGCGGGCAATTCCATTGCGCTCGCAAAGAGTTCCAGCGTTATTACATTAAGCGGCGACGCCCTGAGCGGTGGCGTTGATCAGGTATTAGATACCGAAGTTTATGCCGTATTGGCCGAGGATTGCGACACTACCGAAGGCGCAAAAGATGCTGCCGTGTATCTCACGGGTGATTACAACGAAAATCATATTATCGTTGCGAACGGCGTGAGCGTTGCGGATTGCAAGGTAAATGCTCGCAAAGTTGGTATTTTCATTAAACCGGGTGTTCCGTACTAATAGGGGAGGTGATTGCTATGGATATGTTCACAACTCGCACCATGCTTCCAATGGTTGACCTGAATAATCAGGAAAACCATGTATTTCTCAGAGATCGCTTTTTTGCTAATCGCGTTACCTTTGACACGCAAAAAGTCGATATCGACATTATCGGACGCGGCGAACGCCGTTTGGCTCCGTTCGTCAATCCTAAAATCGGTGGCGTTGTCTTTGAGCGCCAAGGCTTCAGCACTAACAGCTACGAAGCCCCCGAAGTGAGCCCGATGCGCGTTACAACCGCAGAGGATATGCTCAAAAGACAACCCGGCGAAAATATGTATAGCCCGAAAAGCCCCAACGAGCGCGCCGCCGAGCAATTAGGTCGTGACCTTTGGGATCTTGATCGCATTATCAATCGCCGCGAAGAAGCCATGTGCGCCGAAGCCCTTTTCACCGGAAAGATTACGATTAAGGGCGAGGGCTATGATGAAGAACTTAATTACTGGCCGTCGAATCTCGCAGAGCAGCCCAAAACCGTTTTAACCACGAAATGGGACAACGCAAGCGGTGACCCAATGGCCGATTTACGCGCATTCCGCCGTCAAATGATTAAGGATAGCGGCGTGACACCGCGTGAATTGATTTGCGGTACAAATGCGCTTGAAGCCCTTTTGGACAAGCTCACAAATAAAGAGGCATCGCACCTTGATATGCGCCGCGTCGATATGGGCTTTGTAGATCCCGCACACCTTCCCGATGGCGTCACTTATTGGGGCTATCTCAAAGACAGCGCACTTGACATTTACTCGTATGATGAATGGTACGTCGATGATGAGGGCAACGAGCAGCCGATGGTCCCCGTTGACCTTTGTTTGCTCGCCGGGCGTGATGCCAAAACAATCATGGCTTATGGCTGCGTAGCTCTCGCCGGTGATGATACCGTTCGTTTCTACCAGGGCGCACGCATTCCTGATTCCTGGGTACAGCGCGCTAATCCATCGGGCCGCGTGATTCAGATCAAATCTCGCCCGCTCCCGATTATTAACCAAATCCACGGTTTCCACGTCATTAAAGCCGTGTAACCATTAGAGGCGGGCAGACCGCCCGCCTAAATCTTAAGGGGTGATCCTATGAAAGTAATTCTATTGGAAAACGTATTGCATAAGGGCCAACGGTACAAAGCCGGGGCGAGCATTGATGTGGATGCGGAAACAGCTTCAAAATTCGAGCGCTCCGGAGTCGCCATAATTGATACAGTGCCTAAAGCGGCACCCGTTTTGCCAAAGGCTGAGCCCGTTACGCCAAAGCCCATCGAGATTGCCCCAGAATTGCCGCCTGTTGAACAAAAAGCAACTCAGACGAGCAAGAAGACGTCCACGTCTAAAAAGAGCGCTAGGGGGCAAAAATGAGCCGTTTTAAAGTCGCCGTACAAAATGACATAAAAGCCGTGTTCTTGAATTTGAAAGAGTACGGGGAGTGGCACACTTTGAACGGCGCAAAAATCCAATGTGTCATTGACAAGAATGTGACACAGGATTTAGAGGGGCGCGGCACGCAAAGCATTATAGGCGTATTTACGAATTTGCGTACAATCTATGTCGATTCATCTGATATGCCCACGCCCGTTGAGGGTGAGATTTTAAGTGTCGATGGGTCTTTGCATTTGGTAAAAAGCGTTAGCGAAGAAGGCGGAATGCTTGTAATAATTGCGGAGGCGAACGAGCAATGATAACCAACAAATTTGGCTATGAAAGAAAGTCCTTTGAGCTCGCTCAGGATATGCTCGCAGAAATCCCAAAGGGCGCAGAAGCGGCTGCGGCCCGGGCTTTCAATCGCGCGCTTATTACGGGCCGTGCGGCGGCAACAAAAGAAGTCACAAAGCGTTATGCAATACGCGCCGGGGACGTCCGGTACACATTCCGCATGAAGAAAGCAACGAAAAGCGATTTGACAGCGGAGCTTTCGAGCAGCGGATCGGCATTGCCTTTGCGGGCCTTTGCTCATAAGCCCACAACGGATACGACGGGCTCCAAGCGAAAGCCAATAAGGGTGACTATTAAGACGGGAAGCACACACACCTTTACGACGGCTTTCGTTTGGAACCGTCACATTTACAAACGCGTTGGGGATAAGAGATTGCCAATAGAGAATATGAGCGGGCCGTCCGTGCCGTCGATGCTTGGCAACGACAATATCGTCGATGAAGTGCAAGACATCATGCTCGAAGCCGCTGAAAAGCGCTTGGAGCATGAATTAAGTCGATTGGCAGAGGGGAAGAAATAGCATGGTAGAAAACGAGCTTGCAAAGGCGTTGCGCGAATTTATCAGGGAGGCGGTACAAGAATATAGGCTGCCTGTAAAGCATGGCGAGATGCGCGCTCCCACGGTTGTAAATGGCTTTTTGCCACCAAAGCGTAGCAATACCGAGGATGATTTCCCCTTTGTTTTGGTTAGGCTCGAAAAGGGCCAGACGTCTCTAGAGGAAACGACTTGCACTGCGGCGATCATAATCGGTTGTTATACCACAGAATTTGATGGCCATGAGTATTGCATAAATGTCATGGAGCGCATAAAACAGGCGCTTTGTTCAATGCCATTTGGGACGCTCGCTAATAAGTATCAGTTGCGGTATCCGGTCAAATGGGAATTGCCGGATGAGCAGCCATATCCGCAATGGCAAATAGGCATGACGACTGAATGGGCGATGGAAGCGCCTGTCGTAGAATTTGGGGGTGAATTTGATGATGATTAGAATTTACATTGGCCCTTCAATTCCGGGGCTAAAGAGCTATACAGTTTTTTCAGGCGCATTGCCTAAACCGGTTGCAGAAATGGCGGCAAATAACGATAATATCGCCGGGCTAATTATACCCGTCGAACAGTTGCAGGAATCCCGCCAAAACATGCGAAAGCGCGGGCATGTACTAAACATTTACTTCACCAAACTTTTAGAAGGAGTAAAAAATCATGGCTTATAACCACGGTGTGAAGGTCTCAGAGAAGGCCACAAGCATTTTGCCCCCGGTGTCGGTATCTGCGGGCATACCGTTTATTGTAGGCACGGCCCCGGTAAACATGACGGATCCGTCGAATGTGAATAAGCCCGTGCTTTGCAGCTCATATGCCGAAGCCGTTGCGGCTTTCGGGTATGTGCCGCCCGTCGCAGACGCTTCGGGGCTTAAAAAGTACGAGTATTCAATCAGTGAGTTTATTTACTCGCAGTTTGCCCTTTTTGGCGCAAGTCCTGTGATTATTGTAAACGTACTTGACCCTTCGACGCACAAAAAAGCGGCATCCGCTTCCACGGTTACGCTCTCAAATGGCGCTGCAAAAATTGAAGAAACGGGCATTATCCTTAGCTCTATTGGACTTAGCAGCGGATCGGACGATGATGTCACGGAATATGAGTTGGGCGTCGATTACATTGCAGCTTTCGACGACGAGGGCTATTTAGTCATTACGTCGCTGAAAGACGTAGGGGGAACGGATAAGGTCCCATCGGACACCGCGCTCACATTCTCAGCGCAAAAACTTAACCCGGCGGCGATTACGGCGACTGAAATTATCGGCGGTGTCGATGTTTCGGGCAATAAGAGCGGTTTTGAGCTTGTCGATGAATGTTTCCCCCGCTTTAGGCTTGTCCCCGGCCTTTTGCTCGCCCCTGGCTATTCTCACAACGCAGGGCTTGCAGCGGTTATGGCGGCAAAGGCGGCCAATATTAATCAGGTATTCAGCGCAATTGCCCTCATTGACGCGCCCACGGATAGCGTGAGCCAGTATTCGGGCGTGCCTGAATGGAAAAACACAAACAACGTAGTCGATTCTCGCCAAATTGTTTGTTGGCCGGGCGTCGCGCTCGACGGCGTGTATTATCACCTTTCCACGCAGGTTGCCGGTTGTATTGACATAACAGACAGCGAAAATGATGACGTGCCCTATGTCTCCCCGTCGAATCACAATATCAATGCCACGGCGTCCGTTTTGGCAGATGGTAGCGAGGTTTGGATTGCACCCGATACCGGCGCATATTTAAACGGGCAAGGCGTTGTCACGGCTTTGAACTTTATTGGCGGCTGGAAACTTTGGGGCAATCGCATGGCTTGCTATCCCGGCAATACCGACGTTAAAGACTCATTTATCCCCGTCAAGCGCATGTTTGCCTGGGTAGGGAACACACTCATTCAGACTTTTTGGAGCCAAGTTGACGCGCCCCTTAATCGCCGTTTGATTGATACGATTATCGACAGTGCAAACCTTTGGCTTAACGGCCTGGAAGCGCGCCAATATATCATCGGCGGGCGCGTTGAATTTCTTGACACTGAGAATCCGGAGCAGGATTTGATGGACGGCATCGCGCGATTCCATGTGTATCTCACACCCGCAAGCCCGGCGCGTGAAATTGACTTTATCCTTGAATATGATCCCGCATACCTTGAAACACTTTTCGCGGCTTAATGGGAGGTAAAACATTATGGCAGGAAATAACGTAACAGAGCGGCTTGTAAATTTCCGCGTTTATAACGAGGGTAACGATCTTTTAGGCGTTGCGACGGTTGATCTCCCCGAGCTTTCCGCAATGAGTGACACCGTGAGCGGCGCGGGGATTGCGGGCGAAGTCGAAAGCCCGGTTTTAGGGCATTTCGGGTCGATGGAAACTACCTTGACTTGGCGCACAATTGAGCCCGCCGCGATGGAGCTCATGGAGCAACGCGCTCACGCCGTTGAAGTGCGCGGGTCTCAGCAACGATATGATGCCGCAAGCGGCACTTATTCGACCGTTCCCGTTCGCGCGGCCCTTCGTCTTGTCCCCAAATCGGTTTCGCTCGGCACGTTTGAGCCTGGCGCAACGACCGACACAGAGACGACCTTCGAGACGCTTTATATTAAGCTCTATGTCAATAAAAAAGCGATTGTCGAAATCGACAAATACAATTTCAAAGCGAAGATCAATGGTGTCGATGCGCTCGAAAGCGTGCGCAAAGACTTGGGGTTGAATTGATAGATAGCCAGAAAAGGAGCAGGATTTTATGAAATATGAATTCAAAAAGCCGTACGAATTCGAGGAAGTAACCTATACAGAGATTGAATACGATCTCGAATCATTGACGGGTGCTGATATTTCGGCGGCAAAAAGACAATATGTTGCGGCGGGGAATTTCTCGCCGCTCCCAACCACGGATGCAGATTTTTGCGTGTATATTCTCGCAAAGGTTACCAAAAAGCCGATTGAATTTTTCACGGAAATGCCCGCCCGCGATTATTGCTCAATAACTCAGCAAGTGAGTAATTTTTTGATGGCTTAGGCCTACGGGTTAAGGATCCGGTGGAGCCGATTATGGATGCGTGCATAGGTCTTGCACGCGTCGAAACGCACTCGGGGGTCTTGGAATGGTATTCGACACCGGTTTCTGAGCTTTCGACGTGGATTGATAGAGTTGACGCGCTTGGAAAACGGCGCAAGAAATAGCGGCATGACGCCGCTATTTTAGTACAGGGAGGCGAGGCGGTATGACTTCAAAAGTCCATGAGATAGCGTTCAAATTAGCGGCTAATGTATCGGGGACGTTCAGCAAGGCGTTCAAGCAGGCCGGGGCCGCCTTGTCTGGATACCAAAAGCAGCTTGAAAGTCTTAACAGGGAGGCCGGGGATACGTCTAGGCTAATAAAGGCCAAAGAGACCGTATCAAAATTAGCGTTGGAGCATCTGAAGGCAAAAATGCGTGTGCAAGAATTGGGCACGCAAATGTCTAAGACCAAAGCGCCTACAAAGGCTATGGTTGCAGAATTTAACCGCGCAAAACAGGCCCTCGCCCGGTCAAAAGAGTCTTTGGACAAGAACCGAGCGTCATTGCGACAGCTCGAAGTTGCGACGGGCAAAGAGAATGTTTCGATTAAAACGCTCATTCAGCGTCAAAAAGAGCTCGCAGCGGCAACGGATAAGGCGCGCCGCGCGCAGGAAAAGCAACAAAAGGCGCAAAGTAAATGGGCAAAGAATAAAGAGCTGCTTGCGGGGAGCGCAGGCTATGCGTCGGGCACGGGGCTTGCGATGGGTGCGGGTATTATGTCCAGTGTAACCACAGGCATGGACTTTCAGGCCGCAATGTCCCGTGTCGGCGCGGTTTCGGGCGCAACGGGCGAGGATTTCGCCAAATTAGAGGCGCAGGCCAAAGAGCTTGGCCGCTCTACGGTTTGGAGCGCGTCGCAAGCCGCCGAAGGTATGCAATACCTCGCAATGGCGGGCTTTAAAACAAATGATATTCTCGCAACGATGCCCGGAATGCTAAGCCTTGCAAGCGCGGGACAAGTAGAGCTTGCGGAGGCCGCCGATATTTCGTCGAATATCCTTTCAGGCTTCGGCATGGAAGCGTCCGAAATAGGACGTGTCGGGGACGTTTTGACTTCGACTTTCACTGGGTCTAATACGTCGCTATCTGGCTTGGGGCATACAATGAAATACGCCGCGCCGGTTGCTAAGAGCATGGGGGCTAGCCTTGAAGTTACGGCGGCAATGGCCGCGAAATTGGGCGATGCAGGTATCCAGGGCGAAATGGCTGGTACCGCATTGCGAAACGTCATGCTAAAGCTCGCAACCCCTACGGGCGATGCGGCTAAAACGATGGAGGCTTTGGGCGTGAGCGCCGTCGATGCGGACGGAAAAATCCGTCAAATGCCGGACGTGCTCGCCGATCTCAATAAAGCGATGGGAGGTTATTCACAGGAAGCGAAAGCCAATATCACAAGTACGATTTTTGGCACCGAAGCGATGGGCGCAGCAATGATCCTCATGGAGCAAGCGGGGAGCGGCGCTTTGCAGGATTTCCAAAAGAGCCTTGCGCAAACAGGCACGGCGGAAAAAGTCGCGGGCACTCAGACTAATAACCTAAAGGGTGATTTTGCCGGGCTTTCGAGCGCAATGGAGGGAATGAAGATATCTATATTTGAGGCCCTGGAGCCGTCCTTGCGTGATTTAACCCAGAAAATTACGGGCGTGATTGGGAAGGTCCAGGCATGGGCGCAGGAAAATCCGGAGCTCACGCAAAAAATTGTGTATGTAGCGGCGGCGGTTGGCGGCCTTGCGGCGGCGGCTTTGCCCCTTATCATGGCGTTCAAAACAATGCAATTTATTGTCGCTGCTATACGCACGCCATTTTTATTGCTCAATTTGGCCATTAAATCGCAGACGGCGCGGCTTATCGCGAATAAAGCCGCGATGGTAATATCTACGGTCGCGACTAAGACTTGGGGGGTCGTTACCAAGGGCGCGGCGATTGCGGCAAATCTTTTGGGAAAGGCGCTTCGGCTTATGATGGGCCCATGGGGGCTTGTGATTGCGGCGGTAGCTGCGGCGGTTGTGTATAGTAAGCAGCTCTCTGCTGGGTGGGAATGGCTGAAGGCTAAGGTTGGCGAGCTGTGGGCTACATTTAGCGAGAAGTTCCCGCTAATGTCAGGCATAATACAGACATTTGCGGGCCCCGTAATTGCAATAGCCAAGGCGATTATTGATGTTTTCATGGAAGTAATACAATTTATCAAAAATATATTTACCGGCGAATGGGAAGCGGCTTGGGAAAATGTCAAGGGAATTTTCGGTTCGATTTGGGAGGGCTTGGTGAATCTGGTAAAAATGCCATTAAACGGCATCATTCGCATGATTAATGTCGTGATCCGAGGGCTTAATAGCCTAAGCATTGATATACCAGAATGGGTCCCCGGAGTAGGCGGAAGCACCTGGGGCATTGACATCCCGCAAATACCAGAGCTCGCAAAAGGCGGTATTGCTACGCGTTCGACGCTTGCAAATATCGGTGAAGGCCGCGAGCCAGAGGCGGTATTGCCCTTGTCGAAACTTGACGCTATGCTTGGCGGTGGCGGTAGTGGCGGCATGAATGTCACATTTGCGCCGGTGATCAATGTGACAGGTGGTAATAGCGACGTTTACAGCGAGGTAAAGCGTGGTTTGGAAGCGGGGCAGCAAAGCCTCAAAAAAGAGCTCGAAAGACTTTGGGCAAACCAAAAGAGATTGTCTTATAACTAGGAGGGGATGCAATGAAAACAATTCAGGGCGACACTTGGGACAAGCTCTCTATTCGGGCCTATGGAAGCGTTGAATACATGGACGATTTAATCACGGCAAATCCAAAAGAGCGCATGACAACGATATTCCCGGCGGGCGTGGAAATAGAGGTGCCCGCCATAGATACGACGCAAACGGTGACAAATTTGCCTCCATGGAAGCGGAGGGCAATCTATGGCTAAGCAACCGCTCCAAACACTTTTGCAGCTTGAATTTGATCAGGTGAATGTATCGGACGATCTTTTGCCTGATTTGCTATCGTTCCGGTATGACGATAAAGAGACAAACGAAGCCGATGAGGTTTCGATTTCGCTCAAAGACCCGGACGGGAAATGGGCGGGCCGATGGAAGCCTAAAGGCGGGGAATCGGTGCAAGCCTGGATTATCGAGGGAGCAACCGACGGGATCGGCCCTGAGATTTATTGCGGCAAATTCTTTGTGGACTCGTTGCGGGTTTCGGGCGCGCCGCGCGTCATGGAAATACGCGCCGTTTCTGTCCCGCTTAATACGCCCATTCGTAAAAAGCTCAAAAGCCGCGCATGGGAAAAGCAGACCCTAAAGGACATCGCGCAATCTATCGCAAAAGAAAACGGCGTCGGGCTGCAATATTACGTTGAGGATGATGATTATACATTTGAGCGGCAAAACCAAGACCGAGAGAGTGATTTGCAGTTCTTGTCCAAGCTGTGCGACGCGGCGGGATATTCGCTCAAAGTGACCGATGATGCCTTAGTAATTTTCGACCAATTATCCTACGAAAAGAAAAAGCCCATTAAAACATATACTTTGGGCGAATCTCCTATTATGGGTTGGGATTTTGAATCGCAGCAAAGCGAGACATACAAAAGCGTGACGGTCTCATATCGTGACCCGTCAAAAAAGAAAAAGGGAAGCGCGGGTGGCTATGCCCTGGACGAACACGGGAAACTTGTGAGCACAGGTGGGAAAAGCAATCCTGCCGTTATGCAATACACATACGAGGATCCAAACGCAGACGCGGACGGGCAGGAATATTCGCTCAAAACGCGTGCGACATCTATCTCAGAGGCCCGTCGGCTTGCCCAGGCAAAACTTCATGAGCTAAACCGCCGCTCCATAACGGGCTCACTTTCCGTTGTTGGGGATGTCGGTTTGGTGGCGGGTGAGGTGATAGAGATTAAGGGCTTCGGTTCATTCGATGGCAATTTTATCATTGAGGCGGCATCGCATTCTGTAGATACTAACGGATACACAACGTCTTTGACGCTGCGCCGCACAAATAGCAATTACTAGGGGGTGCGCCTATGCTTTTCCAGAATGATGAAACGATGGAATTTCTAAAGTCAATTATCAGGATTGGCGAGGTTTCGAGCGTAGATGCCGCCAAGGGCACGGCGCGCGTTGTCTTTGATGATTTTGATTCGATTGTCTCTTATGATTTGCAGGTGATTTGCCGCAATACCTTCGCAAACCGTGATTACGCGATGCCCGATATTGGCGAGGATGTGATTTGTGTCTTTTTACCTACGGGTACAGAGGCGGGCTTTATTCTCGGGAGCGTGTATGCGGGGGAAATTACACCGCCCGAAAGCACGATAGACCGTCGGTGCGTGGAATTCTCAGACAGGTCAAAATTTATGTATGACAGGGCGGCGCATGTGTTTACCGCGTCTATCGGTGATACATCTATCACGGTAAACGAAACCGGCGTGGACGTATCGACAAAAAGCACCGTTCATGCGAAGGTAGGCTCTACGGAGGCGACCATTGGCGCGGATGGCGTGTCGATTAAAGGGAATTTGACCGTAACCGGGAATATCTCGGCGAGCGGTTCGGCGAGCGCGGCGAGTGTTAGCGCAAGCGGTGCTTTGACCGCGAGCACTGCCGTTTTAACAACCCCGCCGACAGTCGGCGGTGTGCCGATGATAGTACCTTAATGGAGGTATAGACTATGGCTAGCTTAGGATCGCTCGGGGAACTTCCCTTTATTTGCTCAATGGATAAGGTGCGAACATTCTCAGAATTGAGCCGTGAATTGTCGGTGAGATGGGCAAAGCATGACTTAATCGGCCAGAAGCCCGTACTGGAATTTGTCGGGGAGGATCTTAATTCGGTAACGCTCAAAATGCGCTTCGATGTGTCTTTAGGCATCGCCCCAAAAGACGGACTGGACCGTCTAAAGCGCATGATGGAAAATAAATTATACAAAACATTGATAATTGGCGGTGAAAATTTGGGTCGATATGTGATAGAAAGCATTAGTGAAGAACGGCGCTATCACGCGGGCGACGGCTTGTGCTTGGTGGCAGAGGCAACAGTGAGTCTCACAGAATGGGCGGGGTGAATTATGGAATACCGGGTAACGCTTGACAATACCGTTGATTTTGCCCCGAAAAGTACCGCCGCTGAGGTATTGCAGAATGTGCGCACAATCTTAAATACCAGGCTTGGAACAGTGCCGCTTGCGCGTGATTTTGGCATCTCATGGGAGCATGTGGACAAGCCGATCCCCGTTGCAAAATCAATCATGCAAGGCGTTGTGATTGATGCTATCGAGGATTTTGAGCCCCGCGCACGGGTAGAGAGTGTACAATTTGACGGCGACGGCGCGGACGGCATTCTCAGACCGACCGTGATAATTTCGATTAAGGAGGCCTGATATGAGCGAGACTTTACCGCGATGGAATTTGCCCGACGTGAACTTTGTAGACGCGGACCCTGAAGCCGTACAGGCTGCAATGTTTTCGGCTTACACGGCCATTACAGGCCGAACGCTTGCCCCCGGCGATCCTATACGCCTTTTTATACTTACGATTGCAGAAATTATCATTCAGCAACGGGCCGCCATCAATTACGCTGGGCAGCAAAACCTTTTGAGCTACGCACAGGGCGAGTATTTGGACGCATTGGGCAAATATTTGGCCGTTGAACGATTGCCCGCAGCCCGCGCCATGACAACGATCCGCTTTACGCTTTCGGCGGCATTAGAAGAGTCTTATGTCATACCGGCGGGCTTTGAGGTGACAAATGGCGTTGTGACATTTGCGACCGATGAAGAATTAGTCATACAGGCGGGCGATTTAACGGGGGACGTAGGCGCAACGTGCACAATGGCGGGGGAGAGCGGCAACGGCTATTTGGCCGGGCAGCTCACAACCATTGTCGAGCCTATGGCTTTTTTAAGCGCCGCCGCAAATATATCTACGACGGCGGGCGGATCGGATATTGAGGATGATGCAGATTTTGCGGAACGCATAAGACTTGCACCTAATAGCTTTTCAGTAGCGGGGCCCCGGAAAGCCTATATCTATCACACGCTTTCGGTCAATCCTGGGATTATAGATGTCTCGGTCACGTCACCAAATCCCGGGGATGTATATATTATGCCTCTTATGGAAGGCGGTGAACTCCCAACGGCTGAATTACGTGCGGAAATATTAGAACATTTGAGCGGCGATGATATCAGGCCATTGACGGATCATGTGGTAGTTTCGGAACCCGGTACGGTGGACTATACGATTCGCGTGGACTATTGGATAAGTCGTGAAAATGCGGCCAAATCGGCTAGCATACAGGCCGACGTTGCGGCGGCGGTTGAACAGTACCGACTTTGGCAGCAAAGTAAAATCGGGCGAGACATCACACCCGGCCAATTGATTGCAAATGTGATAAACGCCGGAGCGGCGCGCATTGACAGCTCGACGTTTAGCCCGTCCGCGTTTGTGGAACTGGACGCGGATGAGGTTGCACAGTGCGCGCCTTCGGATGTCGTAATAAACTACAAGGGCTTAAAGGATGATTAGGCGATGAAAAAACTAAATGAAATCACAATCGCCGACCTCATGCCGGACAGCATATCGAGGGACGCGGAGGTCTCGGCGACATCGCGGGCAATCGACCCGCAACTAAAGGCAATTTCGGAGGCCGTCAATAAGCCCCTTATTTTGGCCTCTATCGACGAGTTGAGCGAGGGGGTATTGGAGCACCTTGCCGTTCAATACGATGTCACAGCGTGGAATTCTGCATGGGATATTGACACAAAACGGGCGGTACTCAAAACCGCAATCGCGGATAAACGAAAAATGGGTACTAGGGGAGCGGTACAGCGTGCCATTGAAGCCGTTGCGCCCATCGCCACTATCACGGAATGGTGGCAGGATACCTCTGGGGATATGCCCCCGCACACGTTTGAGATCGACTTATTGCAGGAAGGATCGGCGGTAGATGCTGAGACACAAGCGAGCGTCATTGCTCAGGTGAACGAAGTGAAGCCCGTGCGAAGCCATTTTACTTTTAGTGTCGGGCAAATGCTCGGCGGGAATGTGTACTTCGCCGGGGTTTTGCGCTCTATAGCATACGCACGCGTTAGATCGGCGGGCATTACGATCGAGCAAACAAACATCCAGGCGGGTGTTTTGGCGACCGTGCGCGGAATGGCCATTCGGCGATTCCTGGCAGAAACGGAAATGGGCGAGATGCCGGAGCCGGAGGCGCTAATAAGGGGCGGCCTTATAGCTGAAGATTACGACTACGAAATAAGAGATGCTCTGGACGCTCTAGCCTTAATGGTACCCGGTGGCTATGCATACCAAGACGGTGATTTGCTCGATATGCAGTGGGATTTCGGCGGGGTTGTGGAGGAATATTCGCCGGTTGTCTCTTTGCCCACGGTGAGTAGTACGGGGGACTTTGGTGATAATTGGGTATATGCAAACGCATCTTTTGCAGTACAATCAATTAGTCCAGATAGCGGTTCCCGTGCAAAATATAACTGGCGAGGTTATGCGAACGATATAACATACGACGATTCAAAGTCTTATGCCGTTATACAGTGGCAAGAGACAGATGGTGCGCGTGCTGGCGCCATAGAATTTTCAATGGAAAAAGCGAGCAATTATTTATTCATAAAAAACATTTCGTCACAAACGCTTAACTTTTTGAAAGCGCACATTGCCGTATGTTCTTCAAATCAGGCGACGGTTATTAATGTCTATAATTCATTAAATGTCGCTTATAATGCGTTCAAATATTCGACGAATGGCAGTGATTACTACTATGTTCTTGATGGAACCCAGACAGACTGGACGGACGATCTTGAAAGTATTGGGTACTATCTGGGCCCAACAGTTACGCTTTACATGAGGAGCGGCAATAAGGCTATTGATGATGATTTTACAAATAACACAGGAGTTTCAGGCGGCTATCATGTGTATGCAGACTCAGCAGTAACTACGCCATATTATTGGGACTATACAAAGCGATATGAGAGAGGGCGGTACAATTCAGAAACTGGGAAATGGACTGCATCCTCTGTGCAAACACAAGCGGACATGCCGTTAACTACAGGAGCAGCTGTTTATTTAACAATGCCAGTATTCGCAGATCAAATATATTTCGCAAAAAATAATAGTGGATCGTCGTACTACACCATGACAGAGCTTACTAATTATTTTCGTGTTTATGATGATGCAATTACAGTGTGGGTTAATCAAGACCATACCGACCATACAGTAACTGGCACACAAACGTATATATCTGATGTTGATTGGGATGACTCTGTAACTTACAAAGTGTTGTATTTCCTTCAAGTATATGGAGTAACCACCAATCCTACTGGTTCAAGTGTAGCGACGTACAGGCTACAGTATGTTTCGTTTGAAAACTCTGGTGGGAAAGTGGCCGTAAAACTGACCCTCGGGAATATCTCTATCCATATAGCAAAGATAGTTTTCTACGCGAAAAAAGCGAGTACATAAAGGAGGATACACACATGGGATTTAGATTTAAGCGATTCGATTACGTCGGCGGCTCTGGCAGTTGGACAGGCGGAACCGATACAACTTCACAGGTTGCCCGCTCGCAAGCTGTGTGCAAGGATTTTGCAGATTTCATCATCGCTTGCGGCAAAGGATGGCAACTGGATACAAGCAGGAATGCGACCACAAGCGACTTTGTGAGTGTGCCGATTAAGAACTACAACGGTACTGTCCAATCATTTAGTGCGCCGGGGCTGTTTTTTACGAATAGCGTTAGTGGATGCAAGTTGTTTCTCTGTGTTGCAGGGTTTAGCGCTAATTATGGGATAAACCTCGCAAATACCTATTTACTGAATGAGTGCACAACTACAGATCAAATTAATCAAAATGGCATTATATTTTCAATTATACCTGGTGGCAGTAGTAGCGAATTTGGAAATACATTTGATTCAACATTCTTACCGTCTGATGCGACACAAATCGCGGGGTGTACATGGTGTGTACGTCCATCCTCGGGCGATACTTATTGTTTGAACTATATATCATATAACTATTCAGGCCACAATTATTCTTATGGACTTTTGGTAGATTCATACTGTGTCGGACTCATGGCTAACTACACGACAGACGGCTCTACACCGCATGTGTATTTATCTTTTGTAGTCGGACGTGTCATTGGAACTCTCGCTCATGAATCGGACTCTTTGCCGCAATCTAGGTATGGGATTTTAAGGTTTAGCGGTAATGTTGGGTTTACTACCAGCAATGAATATGAGATGTATTTTGGCTACAATTCAACACTTGAGACTATCACAAGACACGGGGCATATTTTTCACAAACAGTAAATACGACAAGCGCCAATGCGAATGATATTAGAACAAAATGTAGTGGGGCTCTATTTGCAGCAGATGGTACGCGTCGGGATGGGCGAAATAGCACTAATACAAGATACTACCCACACACAGCGTTTGCATTATCGTCAAATTCCCTGATGACTAATGCTTCCATATTGGATGCGGTTCGCTGGGTACCATTTGAGATCGGTGTGGTTTCTGGAGATTTGGATACAAATGGCGTCGTTCCTGGTGACGGGTTTAAAGGCTATTTGGACACCGAGCTATTTAGATGCGGTGCAATTACTTACAATAAGCTGTACGACAACGGCACGTTTATAGGCGTTAATTACGGCACTATGATCGGTTGGGACCCGTCAAACACGGATTCACTGTAGGGGGTGAGAGATGGGCCGCGCTATAATCGCAATTAAATACCTTTTATGTACATTATGCCTTTTGAATATAAAAATATTCATAACGCCCGAAGGCGAGTGCGTGGAAATTCGCGCGAATAATAGCGTTTACCCATGTACGGATTTTATAAAAATAGACATGGGTTGTTGGGATGAAAATCAGGAAACACAGCTTTGCGGGGCGAGCTGGGAACAAATAGAGGAGGGCTGATACATGAACTTAGTAATAACAGAAGCGGGAAAACAGGCGCTTGTAAATGCCACTCAGACCGGCACGGCGCAGCTCACGCTTTCAGAAATCGCCGTAGGAAGCGGGCAATATACCCCGGATGCGGACCAGACGGCACTGCAAAGCGAAATCAAGCGCTTGCCGATCATACAGGCGAGCGCCGTCGAGGATCATGTGATTCATGTGGCATACCAGGATGATTCGACCGACTCTTACGGCGTCTATGAGGTGGGCGTTTATACATCAGACGGCGTGCTTTTCGCGGTCTATTCATCCAGTGAATTGCTCATATCCAAATCCGCAAATACCACTTGTCTTTTAACCGTAGATATGATCATTGATGATTTGGATATCAGTGATATATCTTTTGGCGATATAGAATTTGCAACCGGTGCGGCTACGACCGAGAGCGCGGGAATCGTTGAAATCGCAACGCAAGCCGAAGTGGATGCGGGCGAGGATGAGTACCGCGTCATTACACCCGCGACGCTTGCGGCGTCTTTTACGACGCGCTTTGTGGCATCGTTTACAACGGCGTTTAATAGCGCATTTGTGAGTGAGTTTGGGCCTGCGTTCGATGCGGCTTTTTCCGATGCCTTCCCCACGGCGTTTGATGCCCAATTTGAGCATGATTTTGATAACGCATTCAGTGCCGCGTGGGACGCATCGTTTGATTCATCATTCACAAGCGCGTTTGATGATGCTTTCACGGATGCGTTTAATGATGATTTCCCGGGGGCTTTTAGCGCCGCTTTTGGCGACACGTTTCCTACACAGTTTAGTACCGCATTTCAGGCCCGCATGGCCTCTAAATCCGCTACTTTGACGGGAACGTCTGGGTCACTCGCCGTAACCCCCGCCGGGCTCAATTATGCCATTACAAACATGAATTGGGACATAGGCAAGGCGCGTGTCACGGCGACCGGTACAACCGCTTTGCGCACACTTGCGGCGCGTTTTGCGGATAACGCCAACCCGCTGAACTTCGGCGCTGTGGGCGATGGCACAACAAATGATACAAACGCATTCACAGCCCTCGAAAATGTATATACGGGCCAAATGGTTGACCTATTGGGCAAGCGATACAGAGTAAGCACAAGCCCAACTCGAAATAGCTATTATAACGGCAAATTTGTAGTGGCGGGGACAGACCTTGATCCCGTTTCGGTGAATATATTGGACAACCAAATTATAAACGCAAAGGGCAAGCCGAATCCGGAATTATATCCGTCCGGGAAAAGTAGGATATATCAGGCGAACAACGGCCCAAATCAATTGGCACTGGCGCGCTTTTCTAATGATATTGCGGGCAATAGCCTTGTATTTCTAAAGAGCCGGGGTGGCAATGTAAATACCACAAAAAGCGCCATAGCGGGCGATCTTGTATCACAGATCAATTTCCTTATCGACAACGGGAACATAAATTACAGTGCAACGACGCTGCAAGGTGCCAGTGTAGCTCAAATTGAGTGCGCCGTTTCGGAAAGTTCATCCCTCACAAGCGCCGGTACAACCTCCACGGCGGTTCGCGGCGTTTTGCGTCTTATGTGTAACGAGGATGGCGGGTCGCGTGAAGGTACGGGCATCGAGATAATGAATAATACTCTACGCCCTACGAATGATAATTTGCTAAACCTTGGTACAGGCGCGCGGCGGTGGAAAGCTATTTATGCCATGACGGATGTTATTTCTACCTCGGACGCACGCGAAAAGCATGATATTGAGGCTATACCTGAAAAGGTTTTGGACGCTTGGGAAAAAGTGAATTTCAAGCAATTTAAGTATAACGAAATGGAAGAAACCTATTTCGGGGTTATTGCCCAGGACGTGATAAAGGCATTTGAAAGCGAGGGGCTCAATGCATTGGAATATGGTTTGGTTGTCTTAGCGCATGACAGATTTGCCGTGAGATATAGAGAATGTAATATTTTAGAAGCCGCGTGTATGCGCCGTAAATTGGCCCGTATTGAGGCAATGCTAAAGGAGGTCAAAGATGTCTAGTACATTGAATGTAATTATTACCGATGCGGGGATTGCAGAAGTTATAAATGCGCAGCATACCGGCACGGCTCCGGTGGTATTAACTCAGGTGGGCTTTGGACGTGGTATATATACGCCTACGGCTTCCCAAACGGCGCTGCACGATGAAATAAAGCGTGTAGATACAATCGCCGGTGGCGTTGTCGGTGATAATATCATGCATATACAAGCCCTGGACTCCGGGGGCGACGCGTATGCCGTATATGAGATCGGCGTCTATACAGCTTCGGGAACGCTTTTCGCGGTGTATTCTCAGCCGTTGCCAATACTCCACAAAGTCGCAAATTCAGAGATCATGTGCGTCATCGATTTTGTGCTTTCGGGCGTTGAGCCCACGGCAATAACTGTGGGTGATACCGACTACACGCTTGCCCCCGCAACTACTACAAATCAGGGCGTTGTAGAGCTCGCAACGACGCAAGAAACGATTGACGGTACAGATACGGAACGCGCAATAACTCCGGCGGACGGCGCGGCGGCTTATGTCTCGCTGTCAAAAGATCAAGCTGTCCTAGGCAACAAAGCATTTGAGAAAATTACGTTAGGCCGAATGAATTTATCGAAAAATATTATTTCGGATAGCGACCTAGGCGTTATCGAAAAGCTCAAAAATGATGATAATACCGATGTGATAAGCAATAACTATTTCGTGAATGGAAATGTCGGATCATATTTAATCCAAGTGCTTAACGTGAGCGGAAGCCCAAGCGGCAATGGCGCACGAATGATGGTTGCACACACGAACACAAATGCGAGCACGTCAAATTACGCTTATTTGCAAATAGCGAGTGGTTCATCCGATTGGGACGGCTTCGCGATAAAGTACGACAGCACGCTATCTGCAAATGTGGCCACTATTGCGGCGAGCTCAATTGTCATGGATGGGAGCGTTCAGTTTACGCGAGGTCTTACAGGCATTGCTCCCGAGCCAAGTTTAATCCAAGAAACTGTAGGTGTGCCAATCGGCGGTATCGTCGCAGTGTGGTTCCCGTCTGCGATGCTTGGTGTCGCAAAGGTTGGTGAGAGTTTTACGGCTTCGGCCAGAACATACTATGTCGCATACAACAACGAAGGCACAATGCAGCAGGGCAGTGAATATATACCTGCCGGAACTTATGTTAATCTAATGGAACGGAGCAGCCAGAGTGGCGCGACGTGGGCATTGATGCAGCGTACCGCATAGGAGCATTGAGATGATTTCGCCATTAACCGCAACAATTATCATTGTATCTTTTATCCTATTATTCGGCGTGGGGGTGCCGATTTTGAACAAGCAGGCTCCAAAATATATATCATACCGATGGTGTGTGATAGTTGTTATATTAGCCCTACTTATCGGCGTAATTGTCGATTTTGAAGTGCTATCGGATGAAGCACGAAAGATTGTACTAATCGGCGGCCTTGTTATATCTGGGGTGTATGTGGCCCTCAGAACCTTCGAGAAAGTATTGGCCAACGGTTGGCTAAAAGGTGCAAGCATTGAGGCCCAAAAGGGCGATACGAAAGTTATAATTCACAGCGAGCATAAGGAAGAAGGAAAATGAAAATTATATGTGTAGATCCTGGGCACGGCGGCGCAGGGCATCCAGGCGCGGTCAATGGCCGCTTCAAAGAGAAAACGGCGGCGCTTGCTATAAGTTTAAAGCTCAGGGACAAGCTCAAAGAAGCAGGTTTCAAGGTGGTAATGACGCGCGATACCGATATTGATGTTTCGCTGTCAAGCCGTTGTAAAATATCTAACGATTGCGGCGCAAATGCGTTTATATCAATTCATCTCAATTCGTGTCACAGCGATGAGCCTCACGGCGCTGAGACGTGGAAATGGTATAAGACGCGCCAATTCTCAAAAGCGCTCGCGGATGCCGTCCAGGCCGATTTAATAGCGGCGACGCACGCGAAAAATAGGGGTGTCAAAGAAAGCGACGAATATTATGTCTTGCGGCACACGAAAGCCTCCGCGCTTGTTGTGGAATGCGGCTTTATATCGAATAATGAAGAATGCCGAAAATTATTTAATCCTGATTATCAGGATAAGATCGCCGAAGGCATCACGCGTGGTATAATAAAAGCATTCAATCTCGTATAAATGCGACGCACGCGCCGCCTATGTGCCGCTCGGAAAAGCGGAACATTGAAAGGACGCGAAAAACGGCGAAAAACCGTGAATACATGATATACTATGCGATACAATACGCCACACGTGCCAAAACCCCGGAAAATAGCCGTTTTTCGGGGTTTTCTTTATGTTTTGGTGGCCGTATAATTAACCCCATAAACAGACAAAATCATTATGCGACGCGCCGTTTGTGCGACGAAAAACGGAATGCGACGCTTTTGGGGGAAAATATATGGCTAAAGAAATAAAAAGCAAAAAGTATCCTGGGGTATATTATCGGGATTTGGACAACGGCGACCGCAGCTATTTCTTACGCGTGCGCCTGGGAGGCGGCACAAAGCGCATACCTATAGGCAAGCGAAGCGAAGGCATTACAGAGGCTTTTTGCAATCAGGAAAAGGCGCGGATTGTCAATGCGCACCGCTTCGGGGATGATGTCGCAAGGCAATTGCAGCGCGTCAAAGCCGATGAGCCAACCTTTACCGAATTGATAGATTATTATATTCAAACGAGCGGCGCGCGGGAATCGACAATTCGCAACCTAAACACATTGAAGGCCGCGCCGTTTGCGACAAATAAGCGTGTCACGATTAAGGATGTACAGGATTATATGGACAGCCTAAAGCCGCGCCTGCGCGCCTCTACGATAAATCAGCGGATGAAATACGTCCGCATGGTAATGAGGTTTGCAATCCGCAAGGGCAAATACAGATTCAGCGATCCGACCGATCATGTGGATTTGATCAAGACGGAATCGGCGCGCCAAAGATATTTGACGCCGGATGAAGTGCGACGCCTGCTGGATGCGACGCGTGACAAAAAGAGAATGTATATATTCGTCAAAATGGCGCTTTGCACGGGCGCGCGGCTTTCGACATTGATCAAGGTGCACGAAAGAGACATAAACCCGGACGGCTCTGTGCGACTACATAACACGAAAACAGATAGATATTACACCGGGTATTTGGATGAGGAAACGATGCACCTGATAGATGGGCGCAAGGGCTATATTTTCGCACGGCGCGGCAATGAGTACAAAGAGCCAAGCGTGCACGTGATGAATAAGCCGCTCCAAAAGGTACTGAATGAATTGTTTAATCCTCCGGGCACGGCGCATGAGCAAAAAGTGCTAATCCATACCCTTCGACACTCAGTTGCGACGCAACAGCTCACAAGAGGCGTACCGCTTGAGGTTATCAGCAAAACTCTTGATCACAGTAGCATTGTCGTGACTTCGCGCATTTATGCGAAGGTCGCGCCGGAGCTTGTGAGGCGTTCGGTCGATGGACTTTGGGATTAAATGGGAGCTATTGGGGGTATATTGGAGTATGCTTTAGAAGCAGGGCATTCACGAAAGGGGACGATTGCACATGGCTAATGAGTATATGACAACCGCGCAAGCGGCGAGGTACACCGGCATATCACAGGCAAAACTTGAAAAATTGCGCTACACCGGAAAAGGATGCTGCTATATACGATTGGGGACAAGCCCCACAAAAGCCGTTGTCCGATACCGAAAGAGTGACCTTGACGCTTGGCTCTCGCTAAACATGATTAGAACCACAGGCGGCCTGTAATGGAAAGGGCGGCGCTTCGAGAGTCACGGATAAAAGCGGGAATGACGCAGGCACAGCTTGCGGCGCGTATCGGCATCACACAGCAAACCCTAAGCAAACACGAACGGGGGATCCGTTCCCCTGGGCACTTCAAGACAATAAGGGGATACGAGCGGGAACTGAAAACCCCCGCAACGTCTTTATTTCCCGATATTTTCATAATCTGATAGAGCGAGGCAAACGTCTCGCTTTTTTGCGTCCAAAACTTTTTAAACTTTTTTAAAAAGTTTTGGACGCAAAAAAGCGAGCGTATATAGAGCACATGAAGGGCAGGGAATGAGCCCAAAGCCCGTTAACCAGAAAGGAAAAAGACCATGATGACAGCAACAGAATTTTTCACAAAGACAGACCTTAAAGCCCTCACGGAAAAACTGAATGCGGCAAACGGACGCGCCACAACGAGAACGCTTAGCATTGATGCTTGCATTGAGCACTTGACAAAGTTTGAAAATTCCCTCCGTATTTCAAAAAAGGCCATGACGGGAACCAAAGTGATTGTCCATGCAACCATGGAAACGCTCCCCCACGCATACAAATACCGTGCGGATTCGACGAAAGCCACGTTTGAATATGATGGCAAGCATTGGCGCTTTTGCGAAGCCGAGCGCTCCACGCTAAGGCAAAGAGGCTGTGCCTATCATGTAGAGGCATCGCTGAGCGATTCCGCAAAGCAGGCAATTGTGAGCAAATGCGAACTTAACTAAGTGCACAGAGCGATTGACGCGCGGTGGCCTAACAGGGTATAAGGCCACCGCGCGTTTTTATATGCGTGAAATCTAACCAAGGAGAAGGAAATGAGCACACAGGAATCATGCTTAGCACGCGGCATCCGCCGGTGCGGGTATCACGTTTGCGTTTTGGGCGTCATTGGGAGCGGCAAAACTACGCTTGCCCAGGCGCTTCAAAAAGTCATTATAGAGCACTTGGGACGGTGCGAAGGCTTATGGGAGCCCGTCGAAAGCAATCCGCTTTTGCCGCTCTATTACAAAGACCCGGAGCGGTACGCGCTTTCGATGCAGATCTACATGCTGAATCGCCGCTTGGAGCAGCAGCGCGTGGCCCAGGATTTGGCGCTTGCGGGCATTTCATCCGTACAGGATAGTTCACTATTTGGCGATTCGTGTTTTGTGGAAATGCTTAAAAAAGACGGCATTTTAAAGCCCGAAGAGGTGGATGTGTACTCACAGCTATTCGCCAATATGTCACGTGATGTCATGTACCCGTCTTTAGTCATTTATCTGGACTGTGAGCCCGAAACGGCAAAGCGGCGCATTGAAAAGCGCGGGCGCGAATGTGAAAAAGGCATAAGTATTGGCTACCTTGCAAAATTAAAGGCTGAATTGGACGTGCTTATTGATGATTTTGCCACTTACACCAACGTCCACCGTATAAATGCCAATGCAGACCTAACCCCAGAGCAAATCGAGGAAGAAGCCCGGGGCGAGTTTATGATGCTTAAAATTTTGCGCGAATCACCAAAGCTGAGCCGGATGGGCGTATGAATGCAGGCGAATTGATGGAAATACTAAAAGCCGTACCGCCGAACGCGGAGGTTGCCGTCTATTTCGTGGAAAGCGACCCGGCACCGGATGACAGCGAGCCGTTCACAATTGAGCGCATTGCGTCCGCCGAGTACGCGGGGAGAATAGTGCGCCTATGGGTAAATGTATGACGCCTGCGCGAATAATTATCATAATTTTGTCAGTGATAACCCTCGCCGTCGCGGGGGTTTCGTCGTGCCAAACAAAACACGCCCAGGAGGCGGCCAAACTTGCCCGCAGTGAGGCCAAAACGTTACTGGAAAGGGTAGAGGCCGTCGAGCGCGAAAACCGCGAAATACGCGAAATTATGGCCCGTGCGAACGAGGCTATCACACGGGCAAATTTGGCTGTGCAGGAGGCGGCAGCCGGTCATGTGGAACGCATTGAAAAGATTGAGACCGTTGATCCTGATTGGCTTATGTGCCCTCTGCCAGATGAGCTGCGCGACATGTTCAGAGACGGTCAAGACTGAGATAATCACGCCCCCGGCGGCTTTACTCGCCCCGTGCGAAAAGCCAGACCCGGGGGAAATGCAGACAAACGGCGATTTGGTGCGCTATACAAGCGCGCTCAAGTACGCCCTGGATACGTGCGCGGCCAGGATTGACGCGTTACGCGTATTTTTTGACACGGACAAGGCGGAACGATGAAAGTCTTAGAGCTTTTCGCGGGCACGCGGTCAATAGGAAAAGTATTTCAGACACGGGGGCATGAAGTCTTTTCCGTGGATTGGGGCGACTTTGAAAACATCGATCTCAAAACCGACATTTCCGCGCTCACAGCCGATGATGTGCTTTCGCGGTTTGGCCGTCCGGACATTATCTGGGCATCCCCGGATTGCACCACGTACAGCCTCGCCGCCATATCGCATCACAGGGAGCGGCTTGCGGATGGTACGCTTGCGCCAAAGACGGAATACGCAAAATTTTGTGATAGATGCAACGCACATGTGATCGAGCTTATCCGGGAACTTGCGCCTAAACTTTTCTTCATCGAAAACCCTGTTGGCGGGCTCTGCCGTATGCCGTTCATGCGGGGGATACCGAAATACACGGTCACATACTGCCAATACGGGGACACGCGCCAAAAGCCCACGCACATTTTCACAAATTTCCCCGACCCGGGCTTCCGGTCATGCAAGCGCGGCGACCCATGCCACGAGGCCGCGCCGCGTTCCTCAAAAACGGGTACACAGGGCATAAAAGGCAAAAAGCAGCGGGCGGTGATACCGCCCGGGTTATGCAAGTACATTGTGGATTTATGCGAAATCTATATGATTTTGGATTGACGCGCTGAATGTCTTTTTTATTGCGCCAAATTTAGGCGTGTGCTATAAAGCGCGCATCCTGATTCTCAATGTACGTTGTGATAGGGCGTTGGCACGGCACCGATAACCCGTGTCCCATAGTAGGCTTGTTCCTAAGTCGTTCACGGTGGGCGACGATGGGGCATGATGAACGGGCAACTTCCCGGCCCTTGTCGTACAATATGGGCCAACCCGGCGGAGCGTACACAACACGCCAGGCTTAGCCACAAAACAATGTTATGTGCACGGTTTCCAAAAGGAGGCAAGGGCGGCCTTCCGCGCGCATAACATTGTTTTGTGGCCTTTTTATTGCCAGCAGCTGCGCCGTATGCTATATAGCGCGCAATCTCCATTCTGTTATGCGACAGGATGGGGCGTGTGGCGGACCGCGAAAGAGCCCGTTGCCGGACCCTTGGCACTGGTTGCCAGGGTGTAAAGGCCAACGCCGTACCGTCCCGGCGAGAACCGGACGTGCCCCCGGTGGAGCGCATACAACCCACCGGGGTTTTCTTTTTTATTGGGCTTCATATTTGGCGAGGCCGCGCAAATCATCCGCAGGGGCTTCGGCGGTGCGCAGCTCTATTTCGCAGTCGATGCACGCGCGCGCTTTTTTCAAGCTATCAAGTGCGCCTTGTGGCTTTTGCGCAGCATGTAAAAGTGCTTTAACCGCACATGCTATAAAGAAATTGTACCGCGCCGCCAATACAATTTGCATACTAAAGTCCTTATCCCCGCAAACCCAGTCGTTAAATTCCATTGTCAGTCCTCCATCTAGTCAAGTGAGCGACGGCCTCTTGCAATGAGTTCGCCTATGGTTTGGCATCCGTGTCTATACCGCCAATATAATGTCCCATAGGGTATGCCATACAGCCGAGCCAGGTGCCTGAGTGATACACCTTCGACGGTTAAGCCTCCCCCGGCAATTAAGCTATCGCGGGCCAGTAATTCAATGCTTGGCGTCTCGCCCCGCCTTACACATGCGCGATACCGGGCGCGCAGCGTCATTTCGTCGATGCCCGTGCGCTTTGCGAGCTCTTTGAGCGTAACGCCCTCAATTGTTATTGTCGATACGCGTGCCATATTCAGCCTCCATTCGTTGTACAGTCCGGGCGAGCGCGTACGCCGCCGGGCGTTTGTGCTTCACGATATCAAATGCCATTCCTTTTGTGTATCCCGTCGCTTTTTTGAGGTTGCTGCCCCCGGCGTTATAAGCCGCAACGGTCCAGAGCAAATCGCCGTCGAATTTAGCTAATAGGTGTATGATATATCGCGCCGCTGCCCGTGTCGATTTTTCCACGTCAAGGCGTTCGGCAGGGGTTATGCCATACGCTCTCGCCGTTCCCGGCATGAGTTGCCACAATCCCGCCGCTCCCCTGGGTGACACATTCAGCGGATCGCCACCCGATTCAGCCAGGGCCAAAAAGACAAAAAAGCGGGGGACTCCCTCCGCGTCCAGAATGGCCTCCACGGTTTTCAGATTTGGTCGCAGACGCTCGATATAGGCTTTGGTTGATGTAGGGAGCGGCCAATCGTCCGCGTGCGCATACGGGGCAAATAGGGCCGTTAGAATGGGTATTGCTAAAAGCGCTTGTTTAAGTCTCATGGCTAGCCCTCTCATGATTGCGGCGCATATCTATGCGCTCCGGTTCGGGTATCGCAGGGAAATCGTCTTGCACAACGGTATAATCGGGCAAACAATCCCGGCGCGCAATGAGGGTTACAACGGCGTTGTCAGGCATATCATGCAAAAAGTCTCGCATACGCTTTACGGTCAATCGGATATTCCGGTATGTTTTCCCCGTGATTCGTTGGTTTAGTTGTTGCTCCAAATAGCTCGCCCATCGGCAATTCTCAGGGCAATAATTGCCGTTTACGTCGATGCGGTCAATTGACAGATCGACGGCGTATCCGTGCTCCCAAGCCCAGGCCGCAAAGACCGGAAAGCTCAACCATTCATTGCACAATCTTATGCCGCGACCGCCATAATCGGGGTAGTCTTTACATTTCGGGTTTAGGCAGCGCTTTTTGACGCCGCGCCATATCTCATAAAGCCGCGAATCCGCATTGACGGTTCCCGAAACAGTGCGGCGGCCCCGCAATTTCTCTGCGACGGGGTCATAATTTTGTACGGAGGACCTTAAAACGCAATTTCTCGGGTAAAACGGATCGCATGGATTTTTGCGTGTGAGCGTCATTCCGGGCTTATAACCATGTAGGCATAGCCACAAAAAGAATTTGTCGAATTCGCGGAATCTGTCAGCGTAATCGGTATCGCCTTGGAGCCATTGCCGGTCTTTCTCAGCTTGCCTCAAAAGGTCGTGCCACAGTATCCGCGCGGCGGCTTGCTTTTCGTCAATTTCCATATTTCATTCTCTCTAAAAGCAGATCCTGAATTTCCCGCTTTGTTTCCATGCGGGCCAAAACGGTTTCGTCCAGGGTATTCGTTGCGATTATGTGATATATAAACACCGGGCGGGGATGCCCGGCCTGTAATTGCCTTGTAGGGCCTATACGTTCAATGATTTGCTGATAGTATTCGAGGTTCCACCAAAGCGAGAAAAAGACAAGTATGTTCCCGCCGTCTTGGAGGTTTAGGCCGTGCCCTGCGCTCGCCGGATGAGCGAGCAAAACGGGGATTTTACCCGCGTTCCACTTTTTTATTGTGTCGGGGCATTTGTCCAATATTTTCGCTTCGGGTATGGCGTTTTTAATGCGCACGGCATCGGCTTTCCAGTGGTAAGCAACAAGGACCGGCGCGCCGTTTGCCTCTGCGATAATGGACTTTAGCGCTTCGATTTTGGCATCATGTAGCTCTACCCAGGGACAGGCGCAATTGGTCGTGTCATCGTGATACATGACACCGCTCACGGCTTGCAGGCATTTAGTGGACAGCGCCGCCGCGTTCACGGCCTCAATTTCCTTGCCTTCCAGCTCGACGAAAAAGTCTTTTTGCATTTTGTCGTAAGCCGCCCGGGCGTTCGGGGGTAGTTCTACGGGTATTTGTGAGCAAATCGGCTTTTCGATGGGGAAATAATCAGCGGCATCCAGGCTCAAAGAAATATCGGCGAGCTTTTCCTGGATGGCATCCTGCGCCCATTCCATCGGCTCATACCGGACGGCGAAGGGGGAGCGGCCTACTTTTACCGGGCGGAAAAAGCGCCCGGTGTACGCGCCAAACGAGCGGCCTAGACGTTCGCCCCGGTCAAGGAAATACATTTGACCGTACAAATCCAAGAGCCCATTGGGTGCGGGCGTTCCGGTGAGCTCTACGAAGCGCTTGGAGCGGAATGCTACTTGCGCCAAAGCACGAGCCCGGACGGTTTTACCGCCGGGCCGAAACGATTTAAGCCGCGTCGATTCGTCCGCAACGATCATCGCGAATGGCCATTTGCCTCCCAAGGCGTTTATGAGCCAAGGAATATTCTCATAGTTGATGGAATAGGCGCGGGAGGGTGTCTGGATTGCCCGCAGGCGCGCTTTGGAGTCTCCGACTATTGGCAACACGTCCAAGGTCAAATTGTCCCATTTGCGGGCTTCCTGGGGCCACGTAGAGGCGGCGACGCGTAGGGGAGCGAGTATGAGCACCGGGCCTATTCCTTCGACGGTCTGGAGGTAGTCGATTGCAAAAAGCGTGGATGACGTTTTGCCCATACCCATACCAGCAAAGATTGCCGTGCGTTCTTGCGAGACAATGCGGTCGATTATGATTGACTGGTATTTTCGGGGGGTAAATGTCGGCATATCTGAATTCCGTTGATGAATGCATCGACTTCGCGAAGCGTAGAAACAACGACAACGGCGAGGCCGCCGTGATTGAGCATTGCGGAAAATTCCCGCAGCTGCGACGCCCTGGGCTTTTTGTTCGGGGCTTTCGTCTCTACGAAAATATGAATCCCGCCGCACATTATCAGATAATCGGGGGCATCGGAGCGGCCCTCCCATGACACCTTGCGATAAATGCCGCCGATTTCGGCGACGCGCTTTGTGAGGTATGCCGCGATGTCGCGTTCTTTAATCTGTTTTGTCATTTTAACACTTCCTTTCCTGTTGCCAGCGGATAACCGGGTCGCGTAATTCAGGTGGCCACCTTTTGGACGTGCCGTGTACACACCGAACGCTACGCCATTAACTGCACGTATCCCATAGAGCCATACGGTGGATGCTGCATTTTTGTTGGGCGGTGCATAGTCTGGATGTTTCCTGAAATATTGCAGGTTTTCTTTTGCTATTTTTCTACGGTTCATTTTCGCTTTCCCTTATTCTAAACCAGGACGCATAGTCAAGGTCAGCCGGAGCCACAAGGCGCGCGCCCTTCCAATTCGCGAAACACTCCGCACTGCAAAACGGATATTTAGTATGCGGCGCGGCATAAAAGTACTCCCCAGGGTCTATAATTTTGTGGCACCAGCTGCACTCTGCACTACGTCCCGCCTCTATAAGTGCGCGTTTCTGGAGTGCTATCCTGAGATTCTCTTTAATCATCCCCAGACCCTCCAAATAAGGGCCACGGCGGCGATGATGAAAGATGCGCAGAAAAGCGCGAAATTGATGCGCGGGCTTAAGAAGCCCGTGTCGAAATTATCGTTTATGTAGTCGTTCATTATAAATCCTTTACAAAGTGGGCCATGATGGCCGACAAGTCGATACTTATTTGGTATACTTCTAAATTCGCAATATTTATCGCCATTTTAATGGCCGCATCTAATGCTTCATCTCTTGCACGGTCAATGTCTAATGGTTTACTTCCTGGACCTACTACGAATGGAATACCCGAAAGAAAAATAGAAAGACCGCGCTTGAAGTGGTATAGCTCATTCTGGAAAGAATCCATATAGCGTTGGCTAACCGGGAAACTTTCGTATTCATGCGCTAAATCCAGAATCCAGGGGTAAATTGCTGCGCACAGCTGGGTTCTATTCGTGCATTTCACAGCTTTATCTTTCACAGAATCGAATATTTGTTGCCGTTTGGTGGGCTCAATGAGTAGGCCATGCACGCCGTATTGTTTAGTCATTGTCTTGCTCCTTGATCAATTTTAAGTTGTACAGGTGTTCCTTAAGAGACAAAAATCTTTTATCAGAAACATAGGGTGAGTCATCATCTTCTACGAGATATTGCAGTATATCCATTACCGCATAAATAAGTTGAAGCATGTTTTCATCTTTCATGTCTTTTTCCTTTCTGGTTCAGGGCAGGGAGCCATTCCCCGCCGTTCAGATGCTCTAATTAGCACACACTTTTTTAAATGTCAAATAACTTTTTAAAAAAGTTTTAAATTATTGCAGCCAGGGGTTTTCTTCAATAATGGCGAGGGTTTCGTCGGCGTCTCTCAGGATTAAAGCGGGCTGTAGCATTTCGGCGGGTGTGACAAATGTGTCGAATACTTGTTGGGTGATTGTGTTTTTGTGCATTACAACAGCCCGAGCGCCCAATAGGGATAGCTGAATAAAGCACATGTGGACGCATAGGGAGTCCAAATCTTCCGTTGTAATGTGCAAATAACGCTGATAATTGTACCCGGCCTCATAGCAGCGTTTCAGAAATGCGATTGTCATTGCACCGCCTCCGCAGGCGGGCTCATAAAACGTTTTGTGCTCGCCGTTCTGCGGAATATCGCCCACAGTATGCGCGCACGCATCGCATACGCCTTCGGGGGTAAAGCATTGGCCTAAATTCTTATTGCCGCCGAAGCATTCCATATAGGCGCGGCCAAGATAGTCATGGAACGGATCCGCCTCGAATGCGTCTGTCAGTGCCGCGCACATTTCCACAAAGCGGTTTGCGTCCTTATACCGTCCGATGATGTCCAGATATCGCTTTTCGCGCTTTTGCCACCGTTCGCCCTGGATTAAATCGCAGCCGTTGGCGATGGCTAACGCAAACAATTCGCACCAATCCCTAAATACATTTTCCCGGCCCTGGGAATAGCCCAAATCATCTATTGTTTTCACGATGAATTTTATCTTTTCGTCGGTGATTCTCATTGCGCAAACCCCATAAAAATGGGGGCTTTTCTGCCCCCGCGTGATTAAAAAGGCTGCATTGGCATGATTACCGCGCCGCGTCCGTATTTGTACACGTCATGCTGTCCGATCCACACCGGACTATCCCTATCCATGCAGCAAAACTTTACCGTGTCGTGCGCGCCACTTAACGCATCCATGATAAATTGAGGATTAAGGCATACAGGAAGGTTAGGGAGTTTTATGTCTTTGATCATTGCGGTTCGGTTAGGCGGTTGGATGGCTTTTTCGTTAGGCTTTCCGGCGCATTCGAGCTTAACGCCGTCCGGAGTTTCAGAAAACTTCATGCACAGGCCTTCTTTCCATCCGGCATACAACGGCTTAATCGCTTTCGCCAATGCCTTTGTGTCTACCTCTGCCATGTCGTCCAGGCGGTAGTTTGGCATCACGCGGAAAAAGTCGGGGAATTGGCCATTGATCGGCTTTGATTTGAACGAAAATCCCGGACCCTTCAAAATATGCCATACCACCACCGTTTCGGTGACAACCCCACGTTTTTCTTTGCGCTGCCTCGTTTCGCGGTATTCCGTAAACGTCCCCGCGTGCCCGTCTGCGATAAACCGCAGCAATTCCGGCGCAATTATGCCGATAAGCGTGCCCGTGCCAAAAAGAGCCGGGAGCGGGCAGTAATGCAGCCGGTGCCCATCGGTTGCCACAAGAGCGCCGTCTTTTAGTGTCGCCCCCATAAATTCGGGTCGGGTTATGTCGTCGGACAGGGCCGGGATAATGTATTTGAAGCATTCGCAATCGGCGGAAACGATTTCGAGCGTTTCCGCTGGGTCCCCTGTGGGCGTCGCAAAGCCGGTGTCGGGAAATTCATCAGGGCTACACGCGGTGTTTACGTCAAATGCAAGGCTGGGCGAGATTATAGACACGGTGCTATCTTTCGCCTCGATTGTTACCTCAGACCCTTTTTCTATGCCCTTAAGGGGTGTCAGGTCTTTAGGATTTACCACATAGAATCCATCCTCAGCGGGCACGCGCTCGAAATCGTCGTTATACACGGCCCCGGCCTCTACCCATTGTTGCAGTACGGTTGTTTGATTACCGTCAAATGCCACAACGATGACCTCAAATTGCCCGTCATGTACGGACAAACCGAGTTTCCCGCCCATAAAGCCATACTTGTCGATATATGCACGCGCGGTTTTCAGCATTTTGTTTAAATCGTTTGCACTTACGCTTACTTTCATTTCTCATTCTCCATTGAGGGCAAAGCCGCCAGACTTAGGCGGCGTGGTTGTTATTCAATAACTCGCCCTGCCGGGTCTTTGACAACGCAGCAGAATCTGTCCCACATCGGCGTGTCTTTTCGCAGAATTTTTCGCGCCTCGTCGATGTCAGGCATGCCACCTTCCAGGTCAATTGTCCTGGGGCCGTATGCAATGTGCGCTCTATACATGCCGGACGGTTCCTGATTCGACGCCTGGCAGGCGAAAAGAAGGCGCTCAAAAATCGGAATTACAACGGCCTTGTCAACTTTACCGATAAATCTGCCGCTGCGGAGGGCTTGCATTGCGGTCATTGCGCTTCTTTGACGTGTCATTCCGTAATACTCGCCGATTTCCACGAATAATTTTCTGAAATTGTCGAAGCCCTTGCTCTTACTTTTGATATCGTCCACGAACAGGGCGACTTTGTGGAAATAATACTCTGCCAAGAAATCAGATGCCTTCATTGTCTTTTTCCTTTCTGGTTTGGGGGCGGGGCCCGTTCCCCGCCGTTCATGGGCTCTTATTACGACACTTTTTTATCTTTGTCAAATACTTTTTTAAAAAAGTATTTGACAATTCGTAAAACCCGCGCCGTTCCTAATCTTTCTTATAGCGATATGACTCAAAGCCCGCAGCGGCAAGTGGCAAATCTTTTGCCCATGCGGGGGGCGTCGCCATGAGCGCGGCGAGACCGTCTGCGGTCCAGTCCAGAATGCCGCCGCCAAGGCATTCAATATCCAAGGCCTCCGTGATAAGCTCGTCATGCACAGATAAGATGATTTGATACCCGGCATCCTCTACGCGTGCCAGATTTGCGGCGAGCACATCCCTGGCCACGGCCTGAGTGATATTCTCTACGATTTTCCCGGCGTGCGTCTTTGACATCGCGAAGCCCTTGCGTACTTTGAGCGGGGCGTAATACTTGAATAGGCAATGCTCGCTTTCATCGGCGGGGAGTTCGGCACGTGGATATGCCATGACTCGCCCGGAGGGAAGGCGGGCAGCGAGGCCGAATTTTGTATTCGTGAAAGACACCGGATAATAACCAAATCCGGGCCGGGCGTACGACGCGCCGAAAGCGGCCAAAACGCGTTGCTCAGTCTCGCTCCAAAAGCGAGTAATTGCCGGGTGTGCGCCGCGCCATGCGAGCTTGATCGCATTCAAGGCCGTCCAGGTGTTTTCGTCAAGGTCGTTTGTCATTTTCTTAGACCTGAAAAAGTCCCATTGGTCGTGCGCTTCAAAAAGCGTGTTCTTGTCAAGCGCGTTCCATGTATGATCCGCAAGCTCTTTGAGGTCCACACCGTAGGCCGTGGCAAATGCCAGAAATGAGCCCACGCCGCCCATGTAGCCCATGGCGAGCTCGAGCACCTTGCCGATTTGCCGTTGCTTTTTGGTGACATCGGCGGGCTTAATGCCGAAGGTGCGGGCATACGTTGCCTTGTAGAGATCGACGCCCTCGCCCCGGTCATAGGCCCGGAATGCATCGAGTTTCCAGGATTCGCCCGCAAGCCATGCCAAAACGCGGCCCTCGATATTTGACAAGTCCGCGACAACGAGTTTTGCGCCCGCCGGGGCTATAATCGCGCCCCGCAAGCATGACGAAACGGCGGCGTTCACATCGTCGTAGAGAATGCCCGCCGTGCCTGTTTTAATAGCCCAAATGGCCGTTTCTACCTGCTCCGGGGTGAGCGTTCCCCGGGGGAGGTTTTGGGGCTGAAAAAGACGCCCGGCCCATCGGCCTGTTTTCTGCGCGCCGCAAAAGAGCAGGCAACCGCGAAGCCGCCCGTCCGAACACGTGGAGCGGATTAAGGCATCGTACTTTTTAACGCTCGCTTTGGCCGCTTGGAGCCGTGCCAGAATAAGCTCACGGGCTTCGTCGGGGAGCGCGGGGTCTTCCAGGGCGTGCTCTAATGTCGATTTGCGCATGTCTTGCACGTCATAGCCCAAAGACCCCAAAAAGTGCATGAGCACGTCCCTTTGTCCTGCGGTTTTGGCCGCGCCGTCTGTGATGCGTTGCACCGTCGCATTGCTCTTTTCTGCGACTTCGGCGCTCGCCTCAATTGCGCACGAAGCAAGTTCGAGATCAATCCGCATTCCCCGGTCGTTGATGTCCTGGTCGATATGCCATTCGGCCCAAAAAGCCGGGGTGTCGTTCCAATTGGGCAGCCGCTTCCACACTTCACGCATTGCCTCCACGTCCAGGCGGGCATAGTTGATGAATTTTTGCCAGTCGGGGTCATGGGCCGGGGGTAGGTATCGGCCAAATTTTCCGGGAATGCAGAATTTGCGCACAAGCATTCCGCCCTCTTTGTCTTTGGCTTTGTCCACAGGCAATCCACAGTATTCACACAACGCGGCGAGTGAGCCGGGGAGTGAGAGGGAATATGCCTTGATCATGCTGTCTTTCCACCGGCGCGGATTTGCGACGGCGGGGACAAATTTCTTTAGCACGGTGCGGTCAAATTGCGCGTTATGAGCGATGCAGATACAGTCCGGGTTATTGAAGGCATCGACAACGGCGGGCGGGTATTTCTCGCCGTGGGCAATATCCACAACCCGCGCCGGGGCGTCATCTATGGCATACGAGAACAGGATGATTTCAGCCCCTTCGGCGTATTTGTACGCGCCGTTTTTGATGTCAATTTCTGAATAGGTTTCGAGGTCAAGCCATAGGATCATATCTTTTCGTCCTCCTGCCACTGGATGTACGCGTCAGCCATTGCGCGATTTACCGCCTTTTTTACGCTATTTTCGCACCCGCTCGCCGCTTTAGGGAGCGCCTCATAAATGCGTTTATAAACCGCGTCATAGGTTGCGAGCTCGCTTTCAAGATCTGCGGCTTTTGCCTGTAGTTCTCTGATTTCTCGCATGTAGTCCTCACGTCCTTTTTGTGCCATGATTTCACCTTCCTTTTGTTACCGTCCTATACCCTGAAAACAGAAATCCCCCGCCGAAACGGGGGATAATGGCGTGGCCTACGCTAAGTATTTCTCGTAATCATCGGCGTATGTGATACCGTCCGCCGCTTCGGGCTCACTCGCAGAGGATGCCGCCGCCTGGTCGGAGCAATCGGGATATGCGCTTTCTTCGGGCTTGACCACTCCGCCAAACGTATCATCGTATGCGGCAAACTGGACCGAAACGAGGGACGCCGAAATGCCGCGCGCCGCCGGTACGTCATAGGGGAATAGGTCGATGTATCCGTTCACTCTAAAGCCCGCCTGGAATTTGTCGGCGATTTCTTTGGGGTCCGTGATTTTGTGACGGGGGTTGGCGTCGATGAGATCGGGGGGATAAAGGCTACTCGCTTTTACGTACAGCTTGCCCTCATAGCCTTCTATGCTGCGACGGTCGCCGTCTTTAAGCGGCAATTTGTCAGTATTGGCGAGCACTTGTTTTGCCTTGTCCTTGAACTCAGCCACCGCGATGCGTGCCGTGGCGGCGCGGATTTGCTCCACACACGGATTGTCTTTATCCAGGATAAAGGTTGCCTGGTATTTGAGATCCCCTTTACCCTTCATTGATTCTCTGGGTTCGGCGAGAGCCGGGAAGGATAAGCGAGCGTTACGAATAAAGATTCTTTCAGTTGTTTTAGCCATTGTTTTCAATCTCCATGTTTGGGTATGTTAGTTCCTGCGGCTTATATTCGGGCCGCTTGTCTGATTCGTCTGCAATAACCGGTTTAGTGTTTTCCTGGGTGATTTCGGGGGCAAGTACGCCCCATTGCTCTTTTGTGATTGTTTCGTCTTTCAGCAATTTCTCCATTTTTGCGGGTGAAAAAAGTTTGTGCTCGTACACATCGGCGGTTATCCCGGCGGCTTTGATTGCCCGCAGCGCGTCGGCATCGCTGCGCCATTTGCGCGCGCCTTTGCGGCCCTCCACAAGTTTTAGGCCGGGGATTTCCTCGCCGTGTAAAAGCTGCCCATAGACAGCCTTTTCGACGGCATCGGCCCATATCCGTACAAGGCCCACTTTGGCATAAGCGTCGGCCAATTCTTCGGACGTGAGCTGCGCGGGTTCGCCTTCGGTATAGGCAGCGACGTTGTGAAGTGCCCGGCAAATTCCCCGCGCCCGGCAATACTTGCATGCCGTCTCACACGGAACAAAAAGCCAGTCAATTTCTGTCATGGATGCCATGACGCGGGCAATATCGGCCTTTTTGCGAATGGCACGGGCAAAGCGTCGGAGTTCCTCTGGGTCGGTGTCCCATTGCGATATATTGCCTATACGGGGTTGCACGATGCACAAATGCAAATGTTTGATGTTGTCAAACTCAGAGTATAGCCGGAGAAAACCCGCCGCGTATAGCGTCAATTGGGGGTTCCATTCTGCGCCTACCCAGTTCATGCCGTACTTGAGATCGACAATATAAAGATCGTCGCCGTCCCAAATCACGGCGTCCGCCGTCCCGAAGCACGCCTCGCCCAATTCGGGCTCCAAGTCGATACGGGTTTCTACCTCCAGGACGCCCCCCAAGATGTGCACAAAGTCCACGTAGGTTTGAACGTATTGGCGAAGTTCCGGGGTGTCATATTCCGAGGGAAGTGCGCAGGCCGTGCCGCGTAGCATGGATTCAGCGAGGGCGTGCGCCGCCGTGCCTTCGGCGGCGTATTCGCTTTGCTCCGGGGGTAAATCGCGGCAAAGCGCAGCGGACCCTGGGCAAATCATCCATCTATGAGCGGATGAGGGGGAAAGAAGGGCGTGCATCATAAGGCGGCCTTTACGTTTGCGGCCAATTCCGCATAGTGTTTGGGATCAAGTTTGGAGAGTGATTGTGCGTTGTGGGCGGCCAAAAAGTCTGTGACTACTTTTGTTTTGCCAGCTTTCGCAGCTTGAACGCATATCGCGCGCACGTCGTCTAAACTCATTTCAGTCTCGCCTTCGGCATCGGGCTCAGCTTCGGGCTCAGGATCACATTCGGGTTCGGCCTGCGGTTCAGGTTTTGGCGCTTCGACTTTTTTGTGATGGCTGCGTTTTGGCTTTGGTGCCTCTGCGGGGGATTCGTCTTTCACTTCGGGCGCGGGGGTGTCGTCATTCGCCGCCGCCTGGGGGTCAATTTTTGCCTCTGGTTCATTTTTGGGGGCTTCGGCGGGTTTTGATACCTCCACGGACTCGGGCGTCTCTACAAGCAAATCTGGGGCCTCTTTCGGGACGTGGATCTCGCACGCGATGGGGCTTTCGATTGGCGCGGGGGCCGTCTGTACCGTTACGGCCTGTATGGCCGAAGCGATCCGCATGAGCGCAGAATCGAAGCGGTCTGAAATGTCAAGTGTGATTTTAATGTCCATTTTCCTTTCCTTTTGGTTATGGCCGGGCACCGCGCCCGGCGGTTACTCATTAGGCGCTTTCGCCTTACTGAAAGATTATCTCACCGTCCTCTACGCAGCCGATCCACATTTCTTCCTCGCCGTCTTCCTCGGCGGCGTCGAGAGCCTCGCGGGCATCGTCGAGGGTCTCATAATAGGTATCGTCGTAGCGGTCTACATCCTGCATGAGAACATAAGTGCCTTCGATTATAGGTAATGCGTTGTTTCTCGCGTCTGCCATTGTCTTTTCTCCCTTCTGGTTTTGACGGAGAACCATTCCCCGTCGTTCGTGTGCTCTAATACGACACTTTTTTCATACTGTCAAGAGTGACACAAAACTTTTTTTAAATTTCTTTTTTAGCTTGTAAAATGCAATAAAACGCTTTAGGATTTCCCCGCCAATAATGGCACTAAAAAAGGAGGGGAATATGATGTATGTACCGCCGGGGCAAATGCTCCGTAGCCTTTTGGCGTCCGGGTATTCGATGGAGAGAATCGCGCAATTGACCGGATCGAGCGAGCGAACGCTATACCGCGTCATGGCCGAAGATAACGACATTAAGCTAAAGCTGTATTGCGCAATTTATGCTCTTTGGGAAGCAACGGCAAAAGGGGGCGAGAATGGAAACGACTAGGCTATATGGCGCAACGCCAAAGGAATGGGAAAGCGCGGAAAAGTCGCCACTTATGCCGTGGATTGTTCCGATTGTCAGTAACCCAAACGTGCCGTCAAGCGCGGCATCGAAGGCCATGCGCAACGGGCGCGGAAAAGTCCCGAGCGAAAAGAACGCAAAAGGCGAGGCCGTGGGCCTGCGAAATTGGACAAATCGGGCCGGGAATACCGATTTGAGCGCATGGAAGGTGGATCCCGATTATGGTTTTGGTGTGAGACTAGGCCGAGGCGGACTTGTCGCCATTGACTGTGACTGCGATGATCAAGGCATTTCAGAAAGCATAAAAGAGATGCTTTTTTCTGCGATTAAGGCCGCGCCGCCATTGCGCCGCCGTGGCAGTAACCGCTGGGCGTGCCTTTTGCGGCTTACGGGCCGTGAATGCGTACAAAAAAGACGCTACACTTTGCCCGTGGGCATCTTAGAGATATTGGGAGACGGGCAGCAATTGGCTTGCGCGGGAACGCATCCAAGCGGCGCGCGGTATGAATGGGAAGGCGGCGCGGTGGGCGACATCGCGGAAACGGGGATTGATAGCTTTGAGGCGTTTTGTAGCGCAATCGAAGCGGTTTACGGGGGCGCAAGTCCGATAAAGCCCCGCGTCATTGGTGAGACATTCCAGGCATCGGACCCGCTCGCCGATTGGCTACGGGAAACGGGCCGCGTGCACTCTGAGGGACGGGAAGGCGAACTGTATATTGAATGCCCCTGGAAAGATACCCATTCGGACAAGGGCGGCGAGACATCGACGGCATATTTTCCGATTGGCTCAAATGGCTATGAAACCGGGGGGTTTAAGTGCTTACACGCCCATTGTGCGGGCCACGGAATGAGCGACTTTTTGGCAGCGTGCAAAGCCAATGGATATACAGAGACAAGCCCCGCCGATTACCCAAATTTATTAGCCCTGGATGCCCAAAAAACAGGCACCGAAACCAAAACAACCTTACAGGCCCTTATGGCTTTTCGCAATGAAAAGACGGGCAAAATTGACCCGTGCTTACAGGCATTGGAGCTCGCTATGTCGGACCCGCTTTTTTGCGGATATGAGATCGCATTCGACACTTTTGCCGCCGGGGAAATGGTGCGAAAGCCCGGGGAGGAATGGGAGCCCGTCGATGATGCTTTGGCAACGACAATGCGGACGGTTTTAGAGACAAACGGCTTTCGCACGCCAAAAAAGCAGGACGTGACCGATAAGATCATAGAAATCGCAAAGCGCAGCAAATTTGATTCCATGGCCGATTATTTGGCCGCGAATGTACCCAAATGGGACGGGCAGCGGCGCGTAAAAGGCTTTTTTGCTACGTATTGCGGCGCAGAGAATACGGAATGGGCGGCGAGCGTGTCTTTGTATCTGTTTACTGCCCTATGGGCCCGGGCAAGTTGTACAGACCCGGACGGCGTAAAGGCCGATATTACGCCCGTATTGGTTGGCAAACAGGGCACGGGCAAAAGCACGCTCGCCCGAATTTTAGCGCTTAATGACAAATGGTGCGGGGACCTGGATTTCTCTTTGAGCAATCCGGACCGGGCACGCGCAATCAGGCGCAAAACCGTTGTGGAAATACCAGAATTAGGCGGTATGCGCAAGCGGGAACAAAACGAAGTAAAAGCATATATGACTCAGAAAACCGACGAATGGACGCCCAAATTTATTGAGCACGCGCGCGTTGCGCCCCGCCGGTGCGTATTCATAATGACCACAAATGATTATGAGTTCTTGACAGACGAAACGGGGAACCGCCGATGGGCACCCGTGGACGTTGGCCACATTGACCGGGAAAGCGTGCGGCGCGATATTTTGCAATTGTGGGCCGAGGGGCGCGAGCTATATGAGCAAAACGGCATCATGTTCGAGGGCGTCGAGAGGCTACAGGAAGAAATAAACCGGAAACATGCGACTGTTGACCCATGGGCCGAAAGCATAACCGCATGGATAGCAGATAATCCGGATGAGCCCTTAACATCGCGGAATATCGTAGAGCACGCGCTGCGGCTTAACTATGCGTATATGCGAAAGAAAGACGCAAACGCGCTCGCAAAAGTTATGCGCTCATTGGGATATGAGCGCATACAGAGACGAATTGAAGGTAAGCAAGAATGGATATGGGCATAGCCCTGTCACATGTCACACAACTGTCACACAACTTTTTTATGGTTGTGTGACAGCAAAACGCCCTTATAGAATAAGGGCTTTTTATTATTTTGTCACATGTCACACAACTTTGCTTATAAGTATACGAGAGTAATGTATATACATAGGTATGTACCATGGTATGTACATACATACGTTATATGTATATATAGGGAAAAAGTTGTGTGACATGTGACAATAGACTTTAAACATAGACACGGCGCGCGTTTGGGCTGTCACACAATACGCGTGACATGTGTGACATAGTTGTGTGACACAAACACGGGCAGACAGGCGCGCGGGCGTTCAGGCGTGCGCGGGCGTTCAGGCCTCTTTGTATCAAAGTGTGTCGATACAATTCACCCGTCGGGTCCTCCCAGAGCCCCGAAGAGGCGCGGGTGGCCGTGAC
>Ga0310694_10000525_pt1 | contig 49942 bp, 36 predicted proteins | sample 174DNAGHGhighgp2_FD_203884 | JGI IMG/M metagenome (GOLD analysis project Ga0310694, IMG submission 203884) | Sheep rumen microbial communities from Palmerston North, Manawatu-Wanganui, New Zealand - 1742 DNA GHGhigh gp2 (v2) (version 2) | ecosystem: Host-associated > Mammals > Digestive system... | reverse complement strand
GGCTGTAACCACCTCAAAACCTTCATTCTCGAGGTTATATTGCAGTATTTCACAGATATCCTGCTCATCATCTACAACAAGTATCTTCATAATTCTTCTGAATTTCAAGGCGCAAAGTTATATACTATTTTCCGAAAAATAGAAAGGATTTATATTACAATGTTATTAAATCTCAATATAGCAGGTGCTTTTCTTCACACGCTGTGCTGTGCTTGCTCTGGTTACCCTATAAATCAGTTTGATAATCTATATAATGTTTGCCAAAGTGTCTCTGAATGTCATGATTTTATATGAGTTGATACTTAAAAAAACGTAAATAGATAACCAAAATTTGTTCAGATGGAAAAGAAAAAGGAGTTGCGATTTCTCGTAACTCCTTGATTTCTAAGGCGCTTCAGGATGGGCTTGAACCAACGACCCCCTGATTAACAGTCAGGTGCTCTAACCAACTGAGCTACTGAAGCATTGCGTTCGATTTCTCGATTGCGGGTGCAAAGGTACGATGTTTTTCTGAATCCTGCAAACTTTTTTGGAAAAAATTTCAATGAAACGCTATTTTTTTATAAAAAGTAGGGAAAAAGGATGCGTTTTTAAGCAGAATGCGCTAATTTTGCAGTCAAAATAAGTAACGGAACGATATGAACAGACGTATAAAGACATTACTGATGATGGTGGCTATGCTGCCGCTGACTGTTCTGGGGCAGACAAACCACCAGTTGGAGGTGGGTAAGAACCTGGACATCTTCAACGCATTGTATAGTAACCTGGACCTGTTTTATGTGGATACACTGAACCCCAAGCAGACGATGACTGCAGCCATCAACGGTATGCTTCGCTCGTTGGATCCTTATACCGTGTATTATCCTGAGGAGGAGACCAAAGACCTGAAGATGATGCTGACGGGAAAGTATGCGGGTATCGGTGCGCTGGTGAAATATCATACCCGCCTGAAGAATGTGGTGATAGACGAGCCCTATGAGGGAATGCCTGCTGCCGAGGTGGGGCTGAAGAAAGGTGACATCATCCTGAGTATCGATGACTCTGTGATGACCGACAAGGAGGTGTCGTACGTCAGTTCGCATCTGCGTGGTGATGCCGGCACAACTTTCTCGCTGAAAATAAAGCGTCCTTCTACCGGCAAAGAGATGAAATTCAAGATTACGCGCAGGAACATCAAACTGCCAGAATTGCCCTACTGGGGTATGCGTCCGGACTCCATAGGCTATATCAACCTGAATCAGTTTACGGAAGGGTGTGCCAAGAGTGTACGCCGTGCGTTCGTAGAACTGAAGCAGCAGGGAGCCAAGGGCCTGGTGTTCGATCTTCGCAGCAATGGCGGCGGCTCTGAGATGGAGGCAGTGGACATTGTGAACATCTGGGTGCCTCAGGAGCAGACCGTTGTGGAGAACCGTGGTAAGGTTCGTCAGGCTAACCGTGTGTATAAGACGCGTTTGGAACCCGTGGACACTGTGATGCCCATCGTGGTGCTGGTGAACGGCGAGACGGCCTCGGCCAGTGAGATTACAAGTGGGGCGTTGCAGGACTTGGATCGTGCAGTTATTATAGGTACACGCACGTATGGTAAAGGATTGGTGCAGGTACCCCTCGACCTGCCTTATAATGCCAACGTGAAGTTGACCACCTCGCATTACTATATCCCCTCGGGGCGTTGCATTCAGGCTGTGAACTACAAACGTGACGGCAAGGAGCGTATTGCCGACTCGCTGACTCGTGTGTTCTATACCCGTGACGGCAGAGAGGTGCGCGATGGCGGTGGCATCATGCCTGATGTGGAAGTGAAAAACGATACGATGTCGAACATCGCCTATTACCTCTCGGCAGGGGGGCTGGACTCCACTGAGGTGCTGTTTGACTATGTGGTAGACTATATTGACCGTCATCCTGCGATAGCCCCAGCCAAGGACTTCCGACTGACCGATGAGGACTGGCAGGCATTCCGCCAGCGCGTGATAGACAGCGGGTTCTCGTATGACCCCGTGTCGAAGAAACAGTTTGGCGAACTGGTGAAGACGGCCAAGTTCGAGGGCTACTATGAGGATGCCAAGGATGCCTTCGATGCTTTGGAAAAGAAACTGAAGCACGACGTGGCTACCGACCTGGACAAATATCGTGAGACGATACAGCAGATTATAGAGCTTGACATCATAGGTGCCTACTATTACCAGAAGGGCAGTATCGAGGCCAGCCTGAATGGCGACAAGCAGTTGAAAGAGGCCGTGCGCCTGCTGAAATCGCCTGAGGAGTATCAAAAGATATTGCTGCCGAAGCAGAAAAAGTAAGCAGAAAAAGTAAAATATGCACAGAAATATTTGCACGGTTCGGGGAAAAGTAGTACCTTTGCACCCGTTCAGTGGAATGAGAGACCCGCAAGGGCCTCTCATTCTTGTTTAAATAACCGTTAGGATGATAACGAAAGAGACATTAAAGACATTGACGGAAGAGTGGCTGCAAGGGCAGTCGGGCTACTTCCTGGTAGACATTGAGATGTGTGATGATGACCGTATCGTCATCGAGATTGACCATGCCGACGGCGTGTGGATTGAAGACTGCGCCGCCCTGAGCCGCTTCCTGCAAGAGAAGGTCGGCGAGGAGATGGGCGACTATGAATTAGAGGTAGGCAGTGCCGGACTGGGACAGCCTTTTAAGGTGGAGCAGCAATACGTGAACCACGTGGGCGAGAATGTGGAGGTCATCGATGCCGAGGGAAAGAAACTGACTGGCGTGCTGAAGGCCGTCGAGGGGCGCACCTTTACCATAACCACTCAGGAAAAGCAGATCCCTGAGGGGAAGAAGCGCCCTGTGAAGGTAGATGTTGACAAGACGTACTCTATGGACGAGGTGAGGTCGACGAAATACTTGTTGAATTTCAAATAAAACAAAAATAACAAATGGCAACAAAGAAAGATTCGATGGGTCCCAGTATGTTTGAGACCTTTCAGGAGTTTAAGGAGACAAAGAACATTGACCGCACCACGCTGGTAAGTGTGCTCGAGGAGAGCTTCCGCAATGTGCTGGCAAAGATGTTCGGCTCTGACGAGAACTTCGACGTGATAGTAAACCCCGACAAGGGTGATTTCGAGATTCACCGCAACCGTATGGTGGTGGAAGATGGCGAGGTGAAGGACGAGAATAAGGAGATCTCTCTCTCTGATGCCCAGAAGATTGAGCCCGACTATGAGGTGGGCGAGGAAGTGAGTGAGGCCGTTGACTTCACCAAGTTCGGCCGTCGTGCCATCCTGAACCTGCGTCAGACGCTGGCCTCCAAGATCCTGGAGCTTGACCACGATGCCCTCTATCAGAAATATAAGGACAAGGTGGGTACCGTAATCAGTGGTGAGGTCTACCAGATATGGAAACGTGAGGTGCTCCTCATGGACGATGAGGGCAACGAGCTCCATCTGATGAAGGGCGACCAGATTCCTTCTGACACCTATCGTAAGGGTGAGACCGTGCGTGCCGTGGTGAAGGAGGTTCAGAATGAGAACAACAACCCCCGCATCATGCTGAGCCGCACCAGTCCCGACTTCCTGAAACGTCTGTTGGAGGCTGAGGTGCCTGAGATTGCCGACGGACTGATTGCTATCCGCAAGGTGGCCCGTATGCCGGGTGAGCGTGCCAAGATTGCCGTCGAGAGTTTCGATGACCGTATTGATCCAGTAGGTGCTTGCGTTGGTGTGAAGGGTAGCCGTGTACACGGTATCGTGCGTGAGCTCGGTGGTGAGAATATCGACGTGATCAACTACACCAGTAACATACAGCTCTTTATCCAGCGTGCTTTGAGCCCTGCTAAGGTGACCAGCATCACAATGGATGAGGCTAACCACAAGGCAGAGGTCTACCTGCAGCCCGAGGAGGTGTCGCTTGCTATCGGTAAGGGTGGTATGAACATCAAACTGGCTTCTATGCTCACCGAGCACACCATCGACGTGTTCCGTGTGGTCAGCGAGGGCGAGAACGACGAGGATATCTACCTGGATGAGTTCAGCGACGAGATTGACCAGTGGGTCATCGATGCCATCAAGGCTCTGGGTTACGACACCGCCAAGGAGGTGCTCAACGCTCCTCGTGAGTTGCTCATCGAGAAGGCAGACCTTGAAGAAGAGACCGTTGACCATCTGCTCGAAGTACTGCGCGCAGAATTTGAATAATGCTTAATGCTTAATGCATAATGCTTAATTGGCCGCGCCACATGAGCATAGGCATTAGGAATATTGAGTGTTTGCATTAAGAGAGTAATAATTAAGCATTAAGAATTAAGAATTAAGAATTGAAAGAATGGGAATAAGATTAAATAAAGTATTAACAGAACTGAACATAGGACTTCAAACGGCAGTTGATTTCCTGAAGAAAAAGAGCAGCCTGGGCGAGATTCGCGACGACGCTACCACCAACACCAAGATCTCTGACAATCAGTACGAGGCCCTGGTGCGTGAGTTCAGTGGCGACAAAGCCGTGAAGTCACAGGCCGAGAAACTCTTCACCAAGATCAAGGAGAAGAAAGACAAGAAACCGGCTGCTCCCGCTGTAGAAGAGACAACGGTGACACCTGTCCGCCAGCAGTTCAAGCCTCTGGGCAAGATAGACCTTGACAGTCTGAACAAGCCCAAGGCAAAACCGGTGGAGCAGGTAGAGGTGAAGCCCGAGCCGGTAGAGACGAAACCCGAGCCAGAGGCATCTGCCGAGCCAGAGGCTCCCGTAGTGAAGGAGGAAAAGGTAGAGACGGTTCAGCAGCCCGAAGAGCCACAGATGGTTGAGGTTGTTGAAGAAAAGCCTGAGGAGGTCGTTGGCAATGTGGAGTCAGCAGAAGATACGGAAGAGGTTGAAGAACAGGACAACTCAGAAGTAGTGGAAGCCTTCGATGATTCAGAGGCCTCTGATGATACTGGCGATGCCGATGACTCTGGCGATGCTGATGATGCCAATGATGCTGATGAGGCCGAAGGCTCAGAGAAGACTGAGAATGCAGCAAATGTCAGTGCCGGTCCGGAAATCTATACCTTGAAGAGCGAGGCCAAACTGGCTCCGAAGGTGAACGTGCTGGGTAAGATTGACCTCTCGGCCTTGAACCAGAGCACTCGTCCTAAGAAGAAATCGAAGGAGGAGAAGCGCAAGCAGCGCGAGGAGAAGGCTGCCCAGATGCATGGCGGTGCCAACAATGCCCAGAATGGCGAGAAGCGCAAGCGTGAGCGTATCCGTACGGGTAAGGTGGACATTGAGGAGGCTGCCAAGCAGCAGCAACAGCAGGGTCAGAACCAGAACAAGAAGAATAAGAACAAAGGTGGCAACCAGAATTTCCAGGACAACCAGCAGCAGGGTGGAAAGAAAAACAAGAACAAGAACTTCCAGCCCCGTCCGTTGGAGCCAAACGAAGAGGATGTAGCACGTCAGGTAAAAGAGACGCTGGCCAGACTCACCTCGAAGACTGCCCTGAACAAGAAAGGCGCCAAGTACCGTAAGGAGAAGCGCGATGCCGTTCAGGAGCGTATGAGCGAGGAGATGGCTGCTGAGGCAGCACAGAGCAAGGTGCTGAAGCTCACCGAGTTCGTCACCGTGTCAGAGCTGGCTACGATGATGGATGTGCCTGTAGTGAAGGTTATCGGTACCTGTATGTCTGTGGGCATCATGGTGTCTATCAACCAGCGTCTGAATGCTGAGACCATCAACCTCGTTGCCGATGAGTTCGGATTTACTACGGAATATGTGAGTGCTGAGGTGCAGGAGGCTATCACTGAGGAGGTGGACGATGAGAACGATCTGATCTCTCGTGCGCCTATCGTTACGGTGATGGGTCACGTTGACCACGGTAAGACTTCTTTGCTTGACCATATCCGCAATACCAATGTGATTGCCGGTGAGGCTGGTGGTATCACCCAGCACATCGGTGCCTATAACGTAAAGTTGAAGGATGGTCACAGTATCACCTTCCTCGACACTCCTGGTCACGAGGCATTTACCGCCATGCGTGCCCGTGGTGCTCAGGTAACGGATATTGCTATCATCATCGTTGCTGCCGATGACTCTGTGATGCCTACCACCAAGGAGGCCATCGCCCATGCTCAGGCCGCCAATGTGCCGATGGTGTTCGCTATCAATAAGATTGATAAGCCCGGTGCTAACCCCGATAAGATCCGTGAGGACTTAGCTAATATGAACCTGCTCGTAGAAGAGTGGGGTGGTAAGTACCAGTGTCAGGAGATCAGTGCCAAGAAGGGCATTGGTGTCTATGAACTGCTGGAGAAAGTGCTACTTGAGGCCGAGATGCTCGACCTGAAGGCAAATCCCAACCGTAAGGCTACTGGTTCTATCATCGAGTCTTCACTTGACAAGGGACGTGGCTATGTTTCTACCGTACTCGTTTCTAACGGTACATTGAAGGTTGGTGATGTTGTTATCGCAGGTACAGCATGGGGTAAGGTGAAAGCCATGTTCAATGAGCGCAACCAGCGTATTGAGAAGGCTGGACCTGCCGAGCCTGCTATTATCCTCGGCTTGAATGGTGCGCCTACTGCCGGTGACTCCTTCCATGTGATGGAGTCAGAGCAGGAGGCTCGCGAGATAGCCAACAAGCGTATCCAGTTGCAGCGTGAGCAGAGTCTGCGTACCACGACGAAGCTTGGTCTCGACGAACTGTCGCACCGTATTGCCCTGGGTGAGTTCCATGAGTTGAACATCATCGTGAAGGGTGATACCGACGGTAGTATCGAGGCACTCAGCGACTCGTTCATTAAACTGTCTACCGAGAAGGTACAGGTCAACGTCATCTCGAAGGCCGTGGGTCAGATTTCCGAGAACGATGTCATGCTGGCTTCTGCTTCTCAGGCCATTATCGTAGGCTTCCAGGTGCGTCCTTCTGGTGAGGCACGTCGCTTGGCTGAGCGCGAGGGCGTGGAAATCAACACCTATTCTATCATCTACGACGCTATTGACGATGTGCGTTCTACCATGCAGGGTATGCTCGACAAGGTGAAGAAGGAGATCGTCTCTGGTATGATTGAGGTGAAGCAGGTGTTCAAGATTTCGAAGGTGGGTACCGTTGCCGGTGGTCTGGTTACCGAAGGCAAGGTGCACAACAAGGACAAGGCCCGCGTCATCCGCGACGGTATCGTGGTTCACACTGCCAATATCGATGCCCTGAAGCGCTATAAGGACGATGCCAAGGAAGTGGCTACTGGTCTTGAGTGCGGTATCTCACTGGTCAACTTCAACGATATTCAGGTGGGCGACATGATCGAGACGTTCACTGAGATTGAGGTGGAGCAGAAGCTATAAGCAAATAAATTGTATAACAAATAAATTACTACCTATTATGAAACACAAGTTTTTTAGCTTTGCCTTAATGGCATTGGTCATGAGTTTCACGTTCAGTGCATGTGGTGATGATGACAAGGATGAACGAAAAGATCCAGATGTCATTGTACCCGATCCCAGTCCTAATCCCAATCCTGATCCAGCCGAAGTCATCTCCAGCAAGGCACAGAAAGAGGTGCTGGAACAGACTGCCATGAATCTGCTTGACAAGATCAATGCCAACGACTTCAAGCCACTGGCAGATGTTGTAGAGTATTTTAAAGAGAACATCGATTACAAAAGGCGTTACAACTATAATACATACCGCTATGAATATACAGGTATTGATACCGAGGCAATGCAACAGTGGTTCGAGACTGCTGTCAAAGCTTGTCAGGGAGAGATGAGCAACAATGTGCAGAGGAATCTGTATATTGCCGCCAATTTCACGGGACGCTTTGTGGCAGGCAAGACAGAATGGGAATACAAGGGCGCAAGCGATGGCCTGGAGTTCCAGTTCACCGACCAGAATGGTAAGACGTGTGTGCTGAAGATTACTGCCAGCGATGACTATACCAAGGTTCATATTGCAGAATTTGATAAAACCAGATGGGAATGGGAAGGCAACAATCAGATCCAGCGTCGCTATGAGTATGTTGTGGCTGTTCCTAAGGTTGTCAACGTGACCTTCACTCAGGGCAGCAACACACTGGCCAGTGCCAATGTCACCACCAACCTGTCAATCAGCGGTGCCGATGTCGACCTGACCAAGGACAGCTATGAGGTCACTGCCAACGTCGAGGCCTGCGGATATCAGATTGTCGTTGACAAGGCCCAGTATGCGCAAGGTCAGAAGGCCTCTGCATCGACGAGAGTGTTGAAGAACGGCGAGACACTTATCACCCTGAAGGCCGAGGCCAACGGAAAAGTGCAGATGGACAAAGACAAGGTTCAGTTGCGTGAGGCTGGCCGTGTGGCTTTCAGTGCCGACGTGCTGGGTAAGGTACAGGCCATTGGCGAAATCAAGAGTGTTGACAAAGTTATAAACTTCGTGGAGTCAGTAAGCGATGCCGAGAGCGATGAAGAACGCCAGTCTGCCGTTGACAATTGCAACGACCAGTTGAACATCGGCCTCTACTATGATGGCAAGAACACTCGTCAGGCTTATGTGAAGGTAAGCCTCACGCCCTATCGTAATAAGTATGGTAGAGAATACTACGAGTGGACACCTGCCATCTACTTTAACGATGACACCAGTTATAGCTTCCAGGAGTATTTCGACAAGACTTATTTCAAGACTGTCATCGACAAGTTCAACTATCTGATTTCCGATTTCAAGGATCTTGTAGATTAGTATCGCCGTCAGATGAGCTTCATGCGCATCATCACACTGCTTTTGTCCGTCTGTCTCTCTGTCTTAGGACTGAAGGGACAGACGGACACTCTTCATGGGCGTACCCTTCAGGATGTGCTGGTGAAGGGCTATAAGCCCAACTCCTATCTGCGCGAGGCGGCACAGGGTGCCACCGTTGTTGACCTGCAGCTGCTGGAGAATATGCCTCGCATCCTGGGTAATGCCGACCCCATGCACTACGCCCAGTTGCTGCCTGGCGTGCAGACCAACTCAGAATATGATGCCGGCTTGCACATACAGGGATGCGACAACCAGCACAACCATGTAGGCATAGAGGGGGTCACGCTCTACAACGTGCAGCATGCCTTGGGCTTCTTCTCTATCTTCAATGCCACCCATTTCCAGAGTATGCAATTGATGAAAGCCCCTACTGCCGCCCATTCCGGCAACAGGGTAGGGGGCGTTATCGATATGCTTCAGTCCCAGCAGCGCGACAGTGTGGTCAGTGGAAGCCTGTCTGTTGGCCCTATGTCATCACAGGGCTCCATCCGCATTCCGTTAGGTCAGCACCAGCAACTGACGCTTTCTGCTCGTGCAGCCTACCTGAACCTGCTCTATGGACAGTGGTTGAAATATGAGGACGACGAGCTGCGCTATAGCTTCAGCGACTATAACCTGACGTGGCAATGGTGGCCTGACGATAAAAACCGTGTTTGGGTGGATGCCTACTATGGTGGCGACCTGATGAAGAACTTCAATGCCGACTATGCCTACAGCGTTACGATGGACTGGCGCAATGCGATGACAGCCCTGCATTGGAATCACCAAACCGGTAGCAACCTCTTCAAACAGACCGTCTACTACACGCATTATGACAACCTTTTCACGCTGCATGAGGACAATCTCAACGTGGAGATTCCCTCGCGCATCAGCGACGTAGGCTATCGGGGGGAGCTACAGACAGACAATCTGTCGGCAGGCTTGCGGGCGATATGGCATGATGTCAAGCCGCAAGCCCCTGATATACAAGGCTTCTTTGAGGTAGCCAGCCAATCGGGAGACCGTCAGAAGGCCTTCGAGTCATCGCTGTTTGCCGACTATACCCTGCCTATATCCAGATCTGTCAGCCTGCAGCCGGGCTTGCGAGCCTCGCTATACCACAACCGCCGCACCTATTATGGCATCGACCCGTCGGTCAGACTTAGCGTTGACGGCGGTCGTATGGGGCGTTTCTGGATGCAAGGCGACCTGCGCCATCAGTATCTTTTCCGCACGGGGTTCTCGAACATCGGACTGCCTACGGAGTTCTGGTTCGCTGCCAACGAGACCTACGCGCCGCAATATGCCTACAGTCTCACGGCCTCGCACGAAGTCTTTTTGTTCGACAAGATGCTACGCGTCGAAGCCAGTGTCTACTACAAATGGCTGTATCACCAGGTGGAATACAGCGGAAATATCTTCGACCTGCTCTATCAGGAATATGACCTCGGCAATATCCTGCTTACGGGAAAGGGCCGCAACTATGGCTTGAACCTGCTTGTAGAAAAGCGTAAGGGCAGACTGACCGGCTGGATCAGCTATTCCTTGGGACGTGCCATGAGATTCTTCGATGATGAAAGGCACCGCCAGTGGTATCCCGCCAACCACGAGCGCATTCACGAACTGAATGTCGTTGGAACCTATAAGCTGAACCATAGATGGAGCTTCGGTGCCACTGGCGTACTGGCATCAGGCACTCCCTATACCGCACCAAGGCAGTTCTACCTGATTAACAACAACATCATCACTGAATTCAGTGAGCATAATGCCAACCGGCTGCGCCCCTATTTCAGGGTCGATGTGTCGGCTAACTACGAGTTCAGCCACCGCGGCCGACAGCATAGTGGCATCAACTTCTCGCTCTATAACGTCACCATGCACAATAATGATCTTTACTACAGACTGAAGATTTATAAAGAACGGTTTGCCAACAAACCCTTCCGCTTTGTCATGCCTATACTGCCGTCTGTCAACTATTACTATAGCTTCTGAACGCACATGAAAAGGATTCCTTTCATCTTCATATTGCTTCTGCTCTCTGTTCTCTTTGCCTGTAGCCCGTCAGACAATGATGATGCTTCCTCAGAATATGTCATTGAGGGATGGATAGAGAGCGATTCCCATCCCATTGTCAAGCTCACTTACTCCATCCCTGTCACAAAAGATTATCGGTCGCTGGAGGACTTGAAGCAATACGTGGCCCGATGGGAGCGCATCACAATCAGTGACGGTGAGCAGACAGCTACGTTAACGGGTGTCATGGACAGCCGTTTCATGCCCCCGTATGTTTATACCACCACCAAAATGCGTGGAAAGGCAGGGCGCACCTATAAGCTGACCCTGCATCAGGAAGGTAACGCGCCAGACATCGAGGCCGTAACAACGGTTCCCCAACCGGTCGGGATAGACTCGTTCCATATTGAGCGAGTCAGTTCTTCGGACACCCTCTGCCAGCTCTTTGCCTATGTGAACATACCAAAGACCCCAGTCACCTACTATAAGGTATTTGCCAAAACAGACTCTACGAGTCAGGATTTCCTGTCATCCTATTTCGGACTGTTGCGTAGCGACATGATTCCCGACAACGGGAAGATAGCCATACATCGGGGCTACACCAATCTGGAAAAGGACTTTACACCCTATTTTGCCGTTGGTGATACCGTTCTGGTACGCTTTGCCCGCATCGACAGCACCGCCTATGAATACTGGCGTAGCTATGATGACATCATCATGCTGGCGCGCAACAACCTGTTTCCTGTAACCACCAGTATGCCGAAGTCCATTCCCGCTGCCTACGGCTTCTGGCAGGGCATGGGCAGCAGGTACTACATGGTGCCGATTCAGCCGTAGAAAAGGTATGTAAGTGAAGATTCCTGAATAATCACTCTTTCGGCTCTACCCAGCTAACGACGTGGATGCTGACCTCGTAGAGCAAATATAGCGGGATGGTGACGAGAATCAACGTCATCAAATCAGGTGGGGTGATAATGGCGGCCACTAGCATAATGACCAGAATAGAATGCTTGCGATATTTAGCAAGCATATTGGAAGTAACGATACCCAACTTGCCAAGGAAGAATGCAATGACGGGCAATTGGAACACCACACCCATGATTAATGTCAGCGAGACAAACGTAGATATATACGAGTCGAGGGTGATATTGCTTACCACCTTTGCTGATACGCTATAGGTACCGAGGAAACGGAAGGATATAGGGAACAGCACGAAGTAAGACATCAGTACTCCAAGCAGGAACAGCGCGTAGATGATGCCAGTCACCTGCACAGAATACTTGCGCTCGTTCTCATATAGGGCAGGCGAAATGAAACGGAACAGCTCATATAATATATAAGGTGAAGCCCCAAGCAGCCCCAGATAAACCGCCGTTGTGATATGTGTCATAAACTGGCTCGACAGGTCTGTAGCAATTAGGTTGACATGATACTCCTCAAAGCGGAAATCAATACCTATCATTTGCATCGCCGATTCCAGCCAGCGATAAGTACAAAAGTTCCATTCACTCGGAGCCAGCAATACCTCCCATGTCGTTTCCTTGAAGCAAAAGACAATCATTGCGATAGCACCAGCTACCGCAATGATACGGAAAAGCATTCGGCGGAGCACTTCCAGGTGTCCACCAGTAGTCATTAATGCCTCGTCGTGATCTGAGCCTTTAATTTGTTTCGTTATTTGTTGGTTTGTCTTTCTTTTCGTCTTCGACATTCTTTTGTTGTAACTCTGCTTCTTCTTTATCTTCGTCAAAAGGCTCTTTCATACCTTTTTTAAAGCTTTGTACACCTTGCCCCAGTCCTTTCATCATTTCTGGAAGTTTCTTGCCGCCAAAGAGGAGTAGGGCAAGAGCGCTTATAAGCAAAAGTTCTGTAGTGCCAATAAATAAAAATTGAGATATCATTATGCTACGAGATATATTTCACACGTTTCAAAGTTAATCTCCCAATTGCCATTTTCGGCAGACTCCCATTGGTATTTCTCTGACATACGATTCCACCATTGTTGAAATTTGGTACCCGTCTCTCCCAAGTCTTTTACCAGTTTCTCATACAACTCGGCATTGTCTGCTGTCAGAATCTTTGCTAATTCATTCAGTCCGTTGCGACGTTCGAAAAGCGTCTGAATCTCTGTACGTTCCTCGGGTGTCACTTGCCCTACTAATTTTTTATTCATAGCCAATCTTCTCTTTTATCAAATGGGTCTAAATAATCTATTTCCTCTATGTCTCCTTGTTCTGGAAGGAATGATCCGAAGCGACGTATATCGTTCATCAGCCGCCTGCTGGCATTACGTTCCAAGTGGGTCAATACGCATTGCTCATGCGATGGCGTGTTCACCTCAAGTGTTGTCTTACGGTTCAGCCAGACGCACCTCTTGCATTGCCATGCTTCGCAATGACGACATATAGGTGCATGGTCCAACTGATAAAGTTGCTTGTTTTTAATGTCAACCCCCAGCTCCAAGCCGCCCACATTGTCAGTATCGTCATCGTAATAGAAAGCTGGACATACGTAGAATTTTCCATTGGGTGCCAGTGTAATGCTTGTTTCACCAGCTCCGCAATTATTCATGGCCGACAGCATCATGCGGTCGGTCAGTAGGTTCAACTGGGGTGTCTTCCCGTCGAGATACAAATCCCTTACAGCCTCAGAAAGACTTTCTAGAAACATTTTGTAGTCAGCGAAATCCTTTTCCGTAAATGTCTCTATATCCGTCAGTACCACGTTCAGCCTTGGCACCTTCTTCAGCAGCTCCACGATTTTCGTTTCGTTGGCAAGCAACTCCTTCTTGCCAACTCTCAATGTTACTGGTACCAAGGCGTCAGCATCTGAAAAACCATTCATCACCAATACATCAGCCCCTTCTTTCGTTGGCTTTATCTTCGTATGGTCAATACTTTCTATGGCATCATTGTATGCCTTAGGCAATTCATAGTCGGGATAGACAAACTGAATCATCAGGTTCTCCATCATGCCGAAGCGTATACCTTCTCGCAGATTGTCAAGTGGCATCAGTCGTCGCTCCGTCTTGGCTATGTCATAATGGCAAAAAGAAGTACTTTGATTATCTAATAATATAATAAGGTATTGCAGCATGGTCTTAGCAAATGTCTTGTTTCACTTCGCGTTTGTTCTTTTCAAATTCCTCGCGCTCACCCTCTAATTCCAATTTTCGGTATAGCTTATTCCAATAATAGTTGTTTGCACGAACTCGGGCTTTGTGTAACTTGCATATAGCAATACTACGTTGATAGATAGTCGGTGTATCTGCTGCATCATAATTCTCTCCTTGACACCAAGCACATCCCGTTGCGACCTCGCAATCAATGCATTCCTGTTTCGACTGTGTGGTTCTGTCTAGCGTAAGGAATGGCCTCAACAGGTTCTTGTTAATACCACTTTGAATGTTTCCAATAATCTTAGCTTTCTTTTCACGGAGTGAATAACCAGCAAAACGAGTACAGGGATAGAAATTGCCTGAAGCATCAACAGCCAGCATCTTGCCTGCTCCACACCAGTTTGTGTTATCATAAGTGGGACTCAGCGGGCGACCAATGCCTTCGGAATAAAACGAGCAAGAATTATTCTTATACAGATCCTTGTCTATCATTTCGTCAGCCAGTTCTATTAGTTGGCGTTCAAAAAGTTTGTCATCACCTTTCTTCCATACGTTCTCGAACACGCAGTTGATATGTACCTCGGAAATACCTAGCCCAAACAGATGAAGAACGCTTTCTTTGACATAAGGCAGGTCAGCACTGCTGATAGTGACCTTCGTAGAACTATTGGGGAATTGCTCCAACCATAATGGTATGTTTCTCACCACATCTTGATACGACCCCTTTTCAGTCACCTTATACACTCTGTTCAAATCATGCTTCCTCTCTGTACCGTCAATGGTTATTCCGATGCTCAAGTGTTGCATGTTTTTCTGTATAAAGTTCTGTACTTTTTCGCTATCGTAATTGATGCCGTTCGTTGAGAAACTGAATCGATAGGAATTAAACCAATGGTGATTCCTGCGGTACATACCCGTTTTGATGTAATCGCAAATCTGGTCTATCAAGTCGATTTCAAGGAAAGGCTCTCCACCGATAAAGTCCCAAATCACGGAGGCTTCAGGAAATTCATCTTCGCAGTCCAGAATGTAGTCTATCGCCTTCTGGGCCACGTCAAATGTCATCCTCTCCTCTGCGTTTTTGCCTACCAGATAACAATACTTACATGCCAATTGGCAATCTTTCGTGACAATAAATGTTACGGTTTTCGCCTTGCCATCTTGCCACGATTTGGAATTGTCCTTTACTTCCATATTTTTTCTTACCAGCGTGTCGGGAAACAAGTGGTTGTGGTCTTGCACGAGCCCGAACAATTATTGCTACATGTCATTGAACAAACCGAACAGCTTCCTGCACAACTACCCTTACAGCTTCCTTGGCAATCATTTCCGCAGTTGCCGCTGCAAGTGCCAGTACAACTGCTACATGTGCCTATACATGTACCCGAGCACCCGTCGCAATAGTTGCCGCCGCCACCACCGCCGCCGTTACCAGAACTGCCACCTATGCAACTTGTCGAACAGCCATGATAGCAGCTCAATTCGCAGCCTCCTCTACACGAATCCGAGCACGAACCTTTGCATCCACCACCGCATCCGTATAGGCAAGCCCCATCGCAACCTCCACTGCATGTGCCTACGCATCCAGCGCATCCCATTGGAGCCTCTTTGGAAGGCTTGCCAAGAACGGGAATCGACGATAAAGCTAGCGCAGCAAGAATGGGCAAAGTGCTCTTGGCAGCTTTCTTGAAGAACTCTCTTCGTGACTGGAGCTCTTCATTCTTCTTGCTTTTCTTCATTGTGTTAAATAGTTTTATAGCTTCCTAACTCCCAAATTCAGCATTAATATCTGTTTCAGGTTTGGAAATGAAAAAGACGTGAGAGTTTGTTCCGTTCAGAAAACGTCCTTTCCCATCAGCTGTCCTTACAAACGGTGTTCTCAGCCTCTGGATTCCATCGATGTTAGTTTTGACCCGCCCTGCCCTCGCAATCATTAGCCATTGCTGACCTCCAACAGCTTGGACTGGCTTAGTCGGCCGCAAATATAAACATTTTTTCTCAATCCACCATATCAATTTGCAAAAATCTTTAAAAAGTGGTATATATTTAACCGTTTATGCGTAAAAATTGGCTAAAAAGGAGAGATGATGATGGGTTGTCATCAAAAAGTCACCTCGCAAGGGGGTGACTTATATATGTAGACAATAGAATCCTTGATCTGCTGAAGAATATCAAGTACAACATCACGCTTGTCCGAAGATATCGATTCCATATTTTTTTATTTGGTTCAAGAAAAATGGACGCATATTGTCATGCTTGCGTATTAAATCAACACTAGTACCAAGAATTGACTCCAGATAGTCGGCTGCTGCACACAGAGTATAGGCCTTTGCCGGCATGATGACAAAGAGGTCAACGTCACTGCCACCATGATGCTCGTCCTTGGCAACTGAGCCGAAAAGTCTCATATAGCTGATTCCATAGGTTTCCCTTAATACATCAGCATGGCTTTTGAGTATGTCTATGTATTCCTGTCGTGTTCTAAGTGTCATTGTAAATAAAGCTAGTGTGTCATTGGAACCAGATTTCTTCCCGATTCCGATGGCAAAAATACATATATTTTCTCAATTCACCATATCAATTTCCAAAAATCTTTTAAAAGTGGTAAAGATTTAACCGTTCATGTTTAGAAACAGGCTGAAAGGTATGAAGAAGCAGGTGGATGATGTTGCCAAAGCATACCGTTGAAGGCATAAAACAGTCTGTATTACCAGATAATATCGTCCATATTACTGAGTAATATGGTCTGTTTTATGGCGCAATATCGTCGATTTTACATCGCCATATTAGGGTGAAGACAAGGTCGACGGCGGGATTTTTCTTTAATTTTCTATAAATATTACACTCATTTAGCGCGATTACGGCATAATAGTATTAACTTTGCAGTAGACAGCAGCAATATTGGTTGCGTAAAGATTAGAGTTTATGGAGAGCGGAAAGTATCTTGACCCGAAGGCCGACCTGACCTTCAAGAAGGTGTTCGGTGAGCACGAAGACCTGGTGATGAGCCTGCTCAACGCCCTGCTTCCCCTTGACGAGGGCAAGCAGATAGAGCATGTGGAGTATATGCAGCCGGAGATGGTGCCCGAGAATCCAGGAAAGAAGAACAGCATCGTTGACGTGCGCTGCCGCGAGACAGGTGGCCGCCATTTCATCGTGGAGATGCAGATGAACTGGAACAATGAGTTCCGGCAGCGCGTCATCCTCAATGCCTCCAAGGCCGTGGTGAAACAGTTGGGTACCAGCGAAGACTACTCGCTGCTACAGCCCGTCTATGCGCTGAACCTGATCAACGACGTGGGATTCCAGGCCGGGCCAGATGAGTTCTACCATGACTATGCCATTGTGAATGTGGCCCATACCGATCGCATCATCGAGGGCCTGCGCTTTGTGTTTGTGGAACTGCCGAAGTTCAAGCCGCAGACGATAAAGGAACGTAAGATGGCCGTGCTGTGGCTGCGCTTCCTGACAGAGATCAACAGGTCGACGGCAGAAGTACCGGCCGAACTGCTTGAGAATCCGGAGACCAGCAAGGCCCTGAAGATACTGGAGAAATCGGCTTATACCGAGGCTCAACTCTATGCCTACGAGCGTTACTGGGATGCCGTTTACAACGAACGTGGAGCCATTCGTCATGGCTATAACCAAGGATTTAGCAAAGGATTTAACCAAGGATTGGCTGAAGGTCATGCTGAAGGTCATGCCGAGGGTCGTGCCGAGGGTCGTGCCGAGGGTCGTGCCGAGGGTCGTGCCGAGGGTCGTGCCGAGGCGAATATAGACCATGCACGCAGGATGAAGGCCAAAGGCTATGCTGCGGATGTCATAGCAGACATTACGGGATTGAGTGCAGAGGAGATAGCCAGTCTTTAGTCCTTTAGATCAGTCGCTGAAATCAAACGACAGCTGACCGTCGCCGAGCAGGTTGTAGGACATACGGTGATAGGGTGTCGTGCCATACTGGCGTATGGCTTCCCGGTGTTTCTTCGTGGGGTAGCCCTTGTTTGAGAGCCAGTCGTACTGCGGATACTCTTCTGCGAGCTTGTTCATATAGTCATCACGATAGGTCTTGGCCAGAATCGAGGCAGCAGCTATCGAGAGGTATTTGCAGTCGCCCTTTATTATCGTTGTGTGAGGGATGTTGACGGGGGAATCGTCAACGACACTCCGATAAGGCTTGAAGCGGTTGCCATCGACGATGATGGCCTCCGGTCGCACTTTGAGTTGATCCAGTGCACGATGCATGGCCAGAATGGAAGCATTCAGGATGTTGATTTTGTCGATTTCCTCTGGTGTCACGATGCCTACAGCCCACGCCACCGCATCACGCTCGATAATCTCTCGCAGTTGGTAGCGACGCTTCTCCGAAAGCTGCTTCGAGTCGTTCAGTAGTTCGTTCTGATAATTATCGGGCAATATCACGGCAGCCGCATAGACGCTTCCAGCCAAGCATCCGCGCCCGGCCTCGTCGCATCCAGCCTCGATCTTTCCTTCGTAAAAATGCGATATCAGACTCTCCCCCAGCCCCTCCCTGTGAGGGAGGGGAGTGGACAGTTTTATTGTCTTACTATTATCTTTTTTCATGATGTTGAAATCTGTTTACTCCCCTCCCTCACAGGGAGGGGCTGGGGGTGAGTCTTTTTAGAACATTTGACTGACTCTACGGATGCCTGCTACGAGTGCGTCCACCTCTTCTTTTGTATTGTATAGGGCGAACGAGGCACGCACGGTGCCCGTGACACCCAGGCGGTCCATCAGCGGATGAGCGCAGTGGTGACCAGTACGCACGGCGATGCCCAGACGGTCGAGTAGGGTTCCCATATCCAAATGGTGGATATTGCCCACAAGGAACGACACCACGGCATCCTTCTGAGGCATTGTCCCGAAGAGTCGAATGCCCTCGATGGTCTGCATCTGCTCCATGCAGTAGCGGGTGAGTTCCTGTTCGTGAGCTTCGATATTGTCAAGCCCCAGCGACTCCATATATTTAATGGCAGTAGCCAGTCCGTGGGTAGCCACATAGTCGGGTGTGCCGGCCTCGAACTTAAACGGCAGACGCTCGAAGGTGGTCTTCGCCCACGACACCTTGTCGATCATTTCGCCGCCACCCTGGTACGGCGGCAGCTTTTCGAGCCATTCCTCCTTGCCGTAGAGCACGCCGATGCCCGTAGGACCGTACATCTTATGACCGCTGAAGGCCAGGAAGTCGCAATCCAAGTCCTGCACGTCAATCTTCATGTGGGGCGCACTCTGGGCACCATCCACCAGGACGGGGATGCCCCTTTCGTGAGCCAGACGGATGATATCCTTCACGGGATTGACGGTACCCAGCACATTGCTCACATGGGCGATGCTCAGAAGCTTTGTTCGAGGTGAGAGTTGGGAATTGAGAATTGAGAGGTCAAGACAGCCCTCATCCGTGATGGGCAGGTGTTTCAGCACGATGCCTTTTTTCTGTGCCTGCAGTTGCCAAGGCACGATGTTGGAGTGGTGCTCCATATCCGTGACCACCACCTCGTCTCCCTCCTGCATCTGTGAATCGCAGAAAGTGCTGGCTACCAGGTTGATAGCCTCCGTGGTGCCACGGGTAAATACCACCTCTTCTATTTTACGCGCACGTATGAACCCTCGCACTGTCTCGCGTGCAGCCTCGTGCAGGTCCGTGGCCTGCTGCGAAAGGTAGTGAACGCCCCGATGCACGTTGGCATTCACATTCAGGTATTCCTCGCGCATGGCATCGAGCACGCACAGGGGTTTTTGCGTCGTTGCCGCATTGTCGAGATACACTAATGGTTTTCCATATACTTCCCGCTGAAGGATGGGGAAATCCTCACGTATTTTTAGAACGTCGTACATATTTTTTCAAAATTGCGCGGCAAAGGTACAAAATTTATGCGAAAAAACTTGGTAGTTTTCAAAACTATTTTGTATCTTTGCACCCAAAGACTAACACTTAAAACCAATAGCGTATGAAAAAGTTATTACTTGCTTTGACAATGGTAACGGCCATGAGCACCTCAGCGTTTGCACAAGGCCAAGTGAAGAACGTATATGCCAGCACCCAGAAGCTGAACGTGGAACAGCTGCAGAATACGGAGAAGGCCACCCAGTTGAACCGCTATCTCTTTGCAGGCTATAACACCCTCTGCGTACCGATGTCTTTGACCGCCGAGCAGTTGGGTGATGTGAAGGTGGAGCGTTTTGCCGGCATCCGTCAGGAAGGCAATGTGCTGAACCTCTATTTCGTGGAGTGCACCAGCGAAGGCATCCAGGCAGGCGTACCCTATCTGGTTTATTCTCCTAAGGCTCAGTACCTGCGCATGAAGAACAGCGAGGCCCTGCGTGTGAATAGCGAGCTGAAAGCCGTCCGCATGAACGACGGCAAGGGCAACACCGTGACCTTCAGCAGCAACTGGGAGACAGTGAAGAAAGACGGGCTCTACGGCATTCCTGCCCAGCAGAACGTCACTCCGCTGGAGAGCGTCCTTATCCGTACCCAGGCTGACAAGGCATTCCTTCCCACCCGTTGCGGCTTCTCTTGGGACGAGCAGGCATCGTCAGCCAGTGAACTGTGTATCGTTCACGCCACTCAGGCCGAGCTCACAGCCATCAAGAACGTCAGTGTCCAGAATACCTCTGGCAATGCCTATGACCTGAGCGGCCGCAAGGTGACAACAGCCAAGGGCCTGCGCATCCAGGATGGCAAGAAGGTTCTGAAATAAGAATCCTACAGGCTGTTTTATAATTCTAAGAAAGATGGGGACATCCGATAATTATCGGGTATCCCCTTTTTGTTTTTTTAAATAAAAATTCCTTTTATTTCTTTGCCACATAAAAAAGAATGACTACCTTTGCAGCCGATATTAGTAACTTCATGAAAAAATCGTTGATAACTATTATGCTCACCATCGTTGCTATGGTAGGCTTTGCACAGGATGAGATCAATAGGATTCTTCCGTCTTGTTGGAGTGATGAGAGGGGTATCATGACGATAGCCTTCTTTGACAATGGTGCTTTTTATGATAACCGTTTTTGGGAATATAAGTGGCGTATCATGAACACTGAAACCGGTGAATCGAAAATGATTATCACTGACGGCGATGAAAAGCTGAGAGTTACTGTAGGCAAGATCAAGAAGGGCAGGTGCACCATCAAGATTGGTAAGGAGAAGATGACCTGCTCTCAGATTCCAAACAAATATGTCTCTGATTCTCTCAGGAAGAAATATCCCGAAAGGTTCCTTTATGAAAACTATCGGCAATAGGTCATTCCAGAGCTTAGTTTACTTACAGAGCTTACAACCCTCACACTTGTTAAGTTCCCCTCGGAAGCGCTTCTCTATCAAGTAGTGCAAGCGGTCGCGTAGCGGTTCCAGTTGCATCTTGTCGATGACCTCGTTGATAAAGGCGTTCTGGAGCAGCAGTTTGGCTTCCTTCAAGGGTATGCCGCGCTGTCGCATATAGAAGAGGGCGGCATCGTTGATCTGTCCCACGGTAGAGCCGTGGGCGCACTTCACGTCGTCGGCATAGATTTCGAGCATGGGCTGGGTGTACATACGGGCTTCGCGGGTAGCCGTCAGGTTCTGGTTGGTCATCTGCGAAGCGGTCTGCTGGGCACCATGCTCCACCAGCACACGTCCAGCGAATGCACCTGTGGACTTGTCGTCAAGCACGTACTTATACAACTCGTTGGAGATGCAATGGGGTACCTTGTGCGTAATCAGTGTGTTGTTGTCCACGTGCTGCTGCTTGTCTGCAATGACGCAGCCGTAGCACTGGCACTCTGCTCCCTCGCCGCTAAAGGTAAGGTCGAGCTTGTTACGGGTAATGCCGTTATGCAGCGTGATGACGTTATGGTTCACACGGCTATTGGCCTGCTGGTCAATATACACATTACTCACGCGTACATTTTTATAATGGGTCTCCTCAAGGCAGTAGAGGTCGAGCGAGGCATTCTCGCCTACGAAGGCCTCGATGACCTGCGTGGCCAGGAAATGGCGGTCGTCGGCAGCGTGGTCGCAGAACAGCATTTTTATTTCTGCATTCTCCTCCAGAATGATGAGCACACGGCGGTTGACCATCAGGTCGGTTACCATACGCTGTGCGTTCTGGGGCGTAGCCTTCAGGATGTTGATCACCTGGATGGCACGGTCTACCTTCACGTTCCTGGGTACATAGACCAACATACCGTCCTGTGCCAGCATGGTGTTGAGGGCCGTAACGGCATCCTCAGCGGTCTTTGCAAGACGGGCATAGTATTTTGACACTAGCTCCGGGTAGTCGCGCAGGGAACCGATGACCACCCCCTCGGGCAAATGACCCTTAGGCTTTTCATCGTGATAGAACATATCGTTCACCACGAAATAAAGACTGGTGGAGAGGTTTGGCACATCGCAACTGAAGGTCTTGTAGGGGTCAACGGGAATCTGCAGCCGGTTCAGGTTCACGCCATAGTCAGGCTCAAAGAGCTTCTGAATGTCGGTGTATTTATATCGCTCCACCTTTTTAGTTGGGAAGCCTTGTTTGCGGAAGTCCTCAAAGGCCTCGTCGCGTACAGCGTTCATTGCCTCGGGAGCATGATTGAAAATCATCTCACGTGCCTTTTCGTAGAGTTCTATATATTGGAGACTCGCCCCCAGCCCCTCCCTGTTAGGGCGGGGAGTAGATGCATTTGCTGTTTGTATATGATTGTCCATGCTTTTACTGTTCATAATGTGACTACTCCCCTCCATTCAGGGAGGGGGTGGAAGAGGGTCGCAACCAGTCGTAGCCGTGCTCCTGAATCTGCTGAGCCAGCTCGGGGCCGCCAGTCTTCACGATGCGACCTTTATATAATACGTGCACGTATTGCGGACGTATCATCTCCAGCAAGCGATCGTAGTGGGTGATGACGATGCACGAGGTCTCGGGTGTCTGCAACTTGTTCACGCCCTCTGCCACGATGCGCATGGCATCTACGTCAAGACCGGAGTCAGTCTCGTCGAGGATGGAGAGCTTAGGCTCCAGCATTGCCATTTGGAAAATCTCATTGCGTTTCTTCTCGCCACCGCTGAAGCCCTCGTTCACTGAACGGTTGGCCAGCTTGGAGTCCAGTTCCACCACCTTGCGCTTTTCGCGCATCAGTTTCAGGAACTCAGCAGCATTCATAGGCTCCAGCCCCTGATACTTGCGCTTCTCGTTGATGGCAGTCTTCATGAAGTTGGTCATCGATACGCCTGGAATCTCTACAGGATACTGGAACGAGAGGAAGAGTCCCTCGTGGGCCCTGTCCTCAGGCTTCATCTCCAGCAGGTTCTTACCGTTAAAGTAGGCCTCGCCCTCAGTCACCTCATAAAGCGGATTGCCCACGAGCACCGCACTGAGTGTAGATTTTCCAGAGCCGTTGGGACCCATGATAGCATGTGTCTCGCCGTCATTGATCACGAGGTCAATGCCTTTCAGTATCTCTTTGTCGCCTATTTTGGCATGTAAATTCTTTACTTCTAACATATATCATTTCCTTTTCGGCTGCAAAGGTAATCAAATTCTTTGAAAAACCGTTCTGCTGCCTGTGTTTTTGAACAATAAAAAGCATTACATAGTATTATTCGACAGTTTTTAACAAATGAAACGGTAAAAACAAGTAAAAAGCGTAAATTAGGGGGGGGGTTAAGTTTTTTTAACATTAACTATTTTCGGTTTGTTAAATTTTTTGTACTTTTGTATCGTCAAAAATAACCTAACATACAATCATGTTAAAGAAAAATTCGACCATACTAATCCTGCTATTCCTGTTCATAGGAAGTTTAACATCCCATGCACAGCGTATAGCAATTAACAACAACTTGTTGTTCGATGCAATGGGGTCTCTGTCGGCAGGTGTTGAAGTTCCTTTATCAAAACAATTCTCGGTCGAGGCTTACGGAAGTATCCGTCCTTGGAAGAGGGGCGACATCAGTGTGCACAAGCACTGGTCGGTGCAGTCGCAGTTCAGGGTGTGGCCCTGTCAGGTGATGAACGGCTTCTTCTTTGGCCCATACGCCCACTATGCCCAGTTCAACTTTGGCAACCGGGACTTGTTCTTCGGCTTGCTTAAAGGCCTTGAGCCCAACCGTTACGAAGGTTGGCTGGTAGGCGGCGGCATTGGCGGCGGCTACGAGTACCCGTTGTCAAGGCACTGGAGCGTTGGGGCGGAAATAGGCATCGGCTATACCTATATTAAAGCAAAGAAGTACGATTGCGAAGTCTGCGGAAAGCAAAAAGACTTTGACAGGTACGATTATGTAGGCATTTCCAGACTGGGCCTCAGCGTTATTTACGTTTTCTAACCCTTTAACATGAAGAATATGAGCTTTTCTGACAAATATACCAAACATCAGGCAGGGAAATGGCTTTTCCTTCTGCTTTTACTTGCATATATGCCTGCCGTAACAGCTACTGCTCAGAGAATGACGAGCAAGAGCCTGGACTATATCATGACCATCAACCGCTCTGCCATGACCGTGCTGGAGGACAACGTGGTGATCTCGCTTAACATGACGGCCATTCAGGACGTGCCGGCTATGCAGTCGGTGGTGCTGATGCCGGAGCTGGAGGATACCACCTCTTGGAAGAAGGTGACATTCCCACCGATCTTCCTCAACAGCCGTAATCAGCAGATTTACTTCGACCGCATCCTGAAGTACGACTATCCCAATGCCATTGCACTGCGCAAGAAAAGGGGGCAGAACATTGAGATTGACTATCTGCAGAGGGTGAAGTATGAACCCTGGATGGACAATGCCGTGCTGAAACTCTACAAACAGAGCTGCGCTTGCAATGATATGAAGAAAAGAGGTGAGATGACGCTTGCGGCATTCGAGAAGAAGGAAGAAGCCCCCGAGATTACCCTCTTCCCCGTATATCTGGTACCGCCAGCTGACAAGGGTGAGAAAGCCCGTGAAGAGAGCGGATCGGCATATCTTTGCTTTGAACTCAACAAATGGGACATCAAGCCTGAATACATGACCAACCCTGCTGAGTTGCAGAAGATCTATAACTCTGTGAACCTGGTGAGAAACGATGTCGGTGTCACAATCCGTAAGATGACCATCGAAGGCTATGCCTCGCCAGAGGGTACATTCAAGCACAACAAGATGCTGAGTGAAAACCGTACAAACGCTCTGAAGAACTACCTGATAGCCAGCAACATAGCCAAAGGCATCAAGATAGAAGCCAGCGGAAAGGGAGAGAACTGGCCGGGACTGGTGAGCTACCTGAAAAAGAACTCGGATACGCCACAATGTAGCAAGCTGCTGACTCTTGCCAAGAACAACTCGTTAGATCCCGACGACAGAGAGCGCAGGATGAAGCGTGAGGCTCCGCAAGGCTACAATTACATTCTGAAGAATGTGTACCCAAGACTGCGTTGCACCAATTACACCGTTTTCTATACCGTCAGACCGTTCACGCTGGAGGAGTCGGAACAGGTGTTTGAGACCCGTCCCATCAACCTCAGCCTGAATGAGATCTACAGACTGGCCGACAAATACGCCGACAATCAGGAGAAGTATTACTCCATCATGCGTAAGGCATCGCTGCTATACCCCAACGACACCTACGTGAACCTCACCATGGCGTTCCTGGCTATCAAGAGACAAAATGTGGAAGAGGCTACAGAATACCTGAATAAGGTGAAAGACTGTCCTCAGAAGACCATGAACCAAGGTCTGATAGCTTACCTTACAGGCGACTTGGACAAGGCTGTCCAGTTGGTGCAGCAGGCTAACCTGCAGGGAGTTCAAGAGGCTGCCGAGCAGCTGAAAGAATTTGACAAACTCATTCAGTATAATAATAAAAACAAAAAAAATAACCAATAAAATCCTATTATTACTATGGTAAATCTGAACAAGACCATTTTTGCGCTGCTATTAGCTGCAACTGGTTTATGCGGTTGTAGTCAGAACGAAGATTTAGATGCCAGCAACGAGGGCGAGGCAACGCAAGGGGTGACAGGTGTCGTTTTCCGTCTACAGACAAACACCTCTAGTGGCTCAACACGTGGTGCAACCGCAGAAGACACCGACAACCGCTCTCAAGGAACGCCAGCAGAATATCAAGTGAACAACGCCAGGGTGTATCTCTATGACAATCCCACAAAACTCTTTGTCAAGAGTATACTGCTTACGAACCTGACAAAAGTAGCGGGGAGCGATGCCAGTGGAATGATTGTCTATGAGACAGAGCGAGTATCTGTGCCTCAAGGCACGTACGACATCTTTGTAGTCGCCAATTCCGACAAGGATCTCACAAAAGACAAGGAAGATGATTTCCTGGCCAATATCGATAGCATGACGTATGCCAAAGGTCTGATTACCGATATATCAAAAGGTGTTGTCATGGCCAACCGTGCTTCTGATAATGTCGGCGTGGTTCTTAAAAACGCCACAGAAAAAGCTGTTGACGATAATGTGGTCAGCATTGTACTAGAGCGCGTTCTGGCACGTCTTGATATTGCCAAGGGTAGTGATAAATACACATTGACCGACAAAAGTAATGTTACGTCGTATGCTACTGTGACGTTGGACAGGCATTACATCGTCAATCTGTCAAAATACTATTATTCTTTCCGTCATACTGCCGTATTGAAGACATTTGAAGAGCCTGCGTGGAGCCTCAGCCAGAATTTCGGTGGCGTGAACGATGTGAACGGTTACGTCATTGACCCGTATTTCTTCAAAAAGACCATCAATGCTACCAACTTCGACAATCAGGACAAGTACTACCAGAATTTCTTAGGCGATGCAAAGAATCCCAATTCCATTCAGTGGACTAATTTCAAGCCCGCAACACCAAGTACTGATGTTAATTATTACGATCCTGCCTACTTCAATACGGCCTACTGCCTGGAGAACTGTATGCTTCAGCCGGCCCAAAAGAACGCCTACTCGACAGGTGTCATCTTTGATGCCAGGTTTGAGCCAAATGGCGTATACCATCTGAATGCAGGCGGCACTCTGGAATTTATTACGAACAAGAGCAATTACCCAGAGGTGTTATATTATTACGACTACAAATTCTATGACTCAACAGATGCACTGGCAGCTGCCCTTGGTGTCTCTTCTGTAACATCCGGCAATATGGATCTTTATCAAGCCAAGAAATTCCAGAAAGCAGATGATGGCTATCATTGCTACTATGTATACTGGATTCGCCATTTGGACAACTACAAGAATACCGAAATGGGAGTTATGGAGTTTGGCGTTGTCCGCAATAACCTCTATCGCATGATTATTGCTCAAGTGTCGGGTCTTGGCGATTCTGAAATCATTGTGCTGCCTGACAAGCCTGATGAGGGAGAAACAAACTTAAAGGTTATACTTAATGTTAAACCATGGATTGTAAGAGACTTAACAGATATTGTGCTTTGAGACAACTGTTTTCCATCGTATGCATCATGGCCATGATGTCCTGCACCTGGGTGAAGGACGAGCGGGATGACTGTCCTGAAGGATTCTGGCTTAAGCTGAACTATACATACAACCTGTTGGATATAGAGGCAGCGCAGAAGTACGTGACAGATGCATCAGTGTACATCTTTGATGCCGATGGAAAATTTGCCAAAAGCATATATGTCAATCATACACAACTGATCAACAACGGTTACCGTATCAGGGTAGAGGATCTTCCTGAAGGTGACTATCAGTTTGTGGTATGGAGTGGCATTGATGATGAATTTTACCGCGTGACCGACGAAGGCAATATCATAGATAACTTCCGTTTGTCGCTGATTCCAACTGGCCTGCATAACAATTTTGCAGGAGAACTTCCTGACTTGTTTCACGGCTATCTGGCAAAAATTCATTATGATAACTCATACGCTGTCCACCAGGTAAATCTGACCAAGGATACTAACATCCTGTCGTGCCTCGTGGTTTCAGTAAACAATGAAGCGGTGATGAATTCAAACGACTATTCCATGGTGATTCAGTGTGACAATGCCACGATGGATGCTTACAACAACCTGGTAGAAACAGTTAATGTGACATACGAACCCAATCAGTCTGGCAGCGTCACTTTTAATGATGATAACTATGGTCTAGTGAAAGGTATTCAGTTCAGAATCCCTACTTTGCGACTGATAACGGATAAAGACAACCGCATTGCACTTTCGAAGAAAGCGGACGGCGTGAAGCTATTCGACATCTCTCTGTCTGAATATATTGGAACAATGGGAACACTCTACACCATAAACAATACTTATTCTGTTCAGGAATATCTTGACAGACAGGATTTCTTTACGGTGGTGTTCTACTTGTCCGATGATTTGGAAAGACTGATTGACTTGAAGGTGGATACATGGCGAATGAGAACAAACAATCATTTAAATATTTAAGGCATTGAAAAAGCACCCTATACAATATCACGCACTGCTGGTACTCATCTTGCTTGGTGTCTTCACGCTCACTGCATGTGAGAAAGACAGCGAGGAGAGTTCACAGTCAACGGCAAATGTGAAAGTAGGAGATACGGTCCCTGAGTTCAGGCTGAACAGCTCTGATGGGAATGAAGTACTCTCTTCCTCGTTGGATGGACGGGTGTATATCCTCAGTTTCTTCGATACGAGGTGTCCTGACTGCGTTGAGGAAATCCAGGTGTTGCAGCGCATTTACGACAAATACCATGCTGTGGTACCAGTATTGAATGTGCCTCGCAGCCAGACAAAGGAAGATGTGCAGGCTTATTGGGATGAGAAGGGACTGACAATGCCCTTCCATACAAGTGATGATAACCTATATTATCAGTTTGCCAATAAGACCATCCCTCGGACTTATGTGGTTGACGATGAGGGCAAAGTGTATGCAGCATTCAATGACTCGCCAGTTGTTGACTACGAATCGCTCGATAATATCTTGACAAAAATTGTCGGTGAGGCAGATGCCAAACGAGGCCCTGTGAACCTGTCATTCAAAATGAAGGTTCCTGCTGCAAGCGGTGATCCCAGTGACTACTATTTCCATAATGAATATACCATCAGCCGCTTGGATATCTATTTCTTCAATGCAGCGACTAAAGCTTTCTTTACCAAGGCCATGATAACTGACCTGACAAAGGAAGAATCGTTGTATGATGCTAAGTACGATGTCACGTACGTCTTCGACGATGTCAGACTGCGTGCTGGAGTCTATGACATCTTCTTTGTGGCCAACTATGACAATGCACCTGAGGAACCTGCCAACGAGAACGAGTTGCTCAATATGATTGACAGCATTACCTATAATTCAGGTATTGAGGCTAATCTTCCAGAGACGGGACCAGTCATGACAAGTAATGCCACAGCATTCCAAGGTGTTAACCTCATTCCTTGGATAAACAAAAGCTATGTCATGAACATCGAACTGGAGCGTGTGGTTGCGAAACTGCAGATTGGTGTGTCGCAGAATGGTTTTCAGTTAGTACACAATTCGAAGAAATATGCTGAAGTTAATATTACCAACTACAAATTTGTTAATCTTAACAAGCAGTACTATCTCTTCCAGCACAAGGACGAACTGAGTACACTGACTGAACAACCCGAATTTCTGTATCCGAAGCATTTCTACGAATACAAAGACGAGGGTGATCAGTATGTGGTGGATCCATTTTTCTACGTGAAGAACGAAAACACCGCGAATGCCAGTGCCTTCAAGAACTATTACCACTCATGGTTTGGTGACTTTACAACCGAAGATTTCGCTTCTATGCCGTCAGCGAACAACTATTGTTATGCCTACATACTGGAAAACACCAGTTTCAAGACCTTCCAGAAGAATGGCTATTCGCCTGGAATAGTTTTCAAAGCAGCCGTTAGCCCTGTATTCGTATATCTCTATGATTATACCAATTTCAAGCTGCAAGAAGAATACCGTCCAGAATACTGGCCAAAGACCATTTATCTGTATAAGCATAACTTCTACGGCTCGCTTTCGGCAATTAACAAAGCAGGCGGGCTTACCCTTGACGAACTGGCTACTTATACCGATGCGCAGCTGAAGGCTTACGGTATCAAGCAAATCAACTTTAACATGGGTTCCTATGAAACATTCTATACATATTGGATACGACACCGCAACATTCCGGCAAATCCTATGGGACCAATGGAATATGGTATCCTAAGAAACAATTACTACAGAATGATTGTCGTAGGTGTAAATGGCATCGGCGATAGTAAGATAACACCAGATTGTATGCGTGACAACTACCCCAACTCGTATGAAGACATCGTGGTTGATTAGTAGTTAAGTATGCTAAAGACACTTAAAAACGGGAAATCTTTTGGGTTTCCCGTTTTTTATGTGTACCTTTGCCGCCAAAATCAAACCATAGCCAACATCAAATATGAATAGAAGAGTTTTCACATCCATGCTGTTGGCCGCCCTTATGGTCGGCATGATGCTGTCGTGCAACGAGCCAGCTCATCACAGAACTTATACAGAACAGGCTGACAGCCTGATAAATGAAGCCTATAAGAACCATGACTACGATAGTTTGATTACACTGTCCGAAGAATTAGAAGCCTCCGGCGAAATGTCGGCCATGAAGGCCTGCTATTGGCGTGGTTATGCCTATTCACGCCAGAAGAAGATGCGACTGGCTGAGAACGACTGGCAACGCGCCGTAACCTTGGACATCCATACTGACGAGGATATGGAATACTACTCAAAGTCGGCTACCCGACTGGCCGGTGCCATGCTGCTCAAAGGCGAATATGAATCAACGATGAAAGTTGCGGTGCCGGCGATGGAGAAAATGAAGGACGAAGGGCTGGATCAGAGTGCCGACTATGCCTATCTGCTGGTTACCATAGGATGCTGCCAACTGAAATTAGAGAATCCCAAGGATGCTGCCGGTAATTTTGATAAGGCCTATCAGAGCTATAGCCAGCTCATCACCCAGAAGCCCATCACTCCCCATTTCACCAGTGCCATTGTAAGTATTATTAGCATCACGGATAATTACCTGTTGCAGAAACGCTATACAGAGGCATACTACTGGACTATCCGTTTTGAGGAGATGCTCAACGAATACAGGCTATTGCCAGAGGCCGAGCAGGCTTTTATTGACAAGCAGGAGGCCCGCCTGAATTTCTACCGTGCCAGTGCATTGGAAGGACTGGGACAGCACAATGAAGCTGCCAATGCCTACACCAATGCCATGAAGACCGCCTATGCTGCCACCAATGAGGGACGTCTGGAAGCCGTCACCTACCTGATGTCGGCACAGCGATGGAGTGAGGCAGCATACAACTTTGAAATATTTGACGAGCAGGTAGGGAAATATGGAGTGAATCTCTCGCTTGACATCATACAGCATTACCTCGTACAGAAATTCCGTGCCAATGTAGGTGCCCAGAATATGGATTCTGCCATCTACGTGGGAACACAGATTTGCAATGCCCTCGACACGGCCATCGTTCAGATGCAGCAGAATGAAGCCATAGAACTGGCCACCCTGTACAGTATCCAGCAGAAAGAGACGGAATTCTTACGTCAGAAAGCCGATTTGTCACGTCAGCGCTATTGGGCTGTTATCATTGCACTGGCCATCTTCCTGCTTTTCACGGGACATATGTTCTTCTTCCGTCATAAGACAGCAAAGCGCCTGGAGATTGCCTACAGTCAATTGGCAACAGCCAATGAGCGAACCAAGGAGTCATCACGCATGAAGACCTCGTTCATCCGGCAGATCTCCCACGAGATACGCACGCCGCTGAATGTCCTTTCTGGCTTCGCACAGGTAATCAGCACGCCAGGCATTGCCCTCGACGAAGAGACCAAGCAGGACATCAACCGTAAAATCATGGAGAATACCAAGCGTATTACCGAACTGGTCAACAAGATGCTGGAACTGAGCGATTTGAGTAGCACTACCGTGATAGAACGCCACGATCAAGTACCCGCTGTGCAGATTGCTGCCGAAGCCATCAACTCTTTCCCGACTGACGAGCGATATAAGATTCCCGTGGAACTGAATTTTGCTAACGACATCAACGACATCCAAATCCTTACCAACGAACAGGCTGCCACCCGCGCCCTCGTGCTGTTGCTCGACAATGCAGAGAAATACACGAAAGAGGGAACCATCCGTGTTCTGGTAGATTTAAACAAGACCAAGGATATGGTACGCTACACGGTAGAGGATACCGGCATCGGCATTCCTGCGTCGGAAGCAGAGCATGTGTTCGAGAAGTTTGTACAACTGGATGAGAACAATGAAGGTACCGGTATTGGACTCACCGTGGCTCGCAGCCTGGCCCGCCGAATGGGAGGCAATATAGTGCTCGACACCCTCTATCCCAACGGTGCCCGCTTTGTAATGACTTTGCCATTACACGGCAATTAGCCTACCGTTCCCTCTAAAGATACACTGAGAAGTTTCTGTGCCTCTACGGCAAACTCCATGGGAAGTTTTTGCAGAACCTCCTTGGCATAGCCGTTGACGATAAGTCCTACGGCCTGCTCTGTGGGTATGCCACGCTGGTTGCAGTAGAAGAGCTGGGCTTCTGAAATCTTTGAGGTCGTAGCCTCATGCTCGAAGATGGCACTATCGTTGTGTACATCCATATAAGGGAAGGTATGTGCTCCGCAGTCAGACCCTAAGAGCAGGGAGTCGCAGGAGCTGTAGTTGCGCGCATTGTCGGCTGTTGCAGCTGCGCGCACCAAGCCTCGATAGGAGTTCTGTGAGTGACCAGCCGAGATACCCTTTGAGATAATCGTTGACTTCGTATCCTTACCCAGATGGATCATCTTTGTACCCGTGTCGGCCTCCTGATAGTTGTTGGTTACGGCCACGCTGTAGAACTCGGCCTGCGAGCGGTCGCCCCTCAAGACGCACGACGGGTATTTCCATGTGATGGCCGACCCCGTCTCCACCTGTGTCCATGACAGCTTGGAGTCCACTCCGCGCAGGTCACCGCGCTTCGTCACCAGGTTTAGCACGCCGCCCTTCCCGTTCTCATCGCCCGGATACCAGTTCTGCACGGTGGAGTACTTCACCTCGGCTCTGTCCATCACGATAATCTCCACAATGGCGGCATGAAGCTGGTTCTCGTCGCGCATAGGGGCCGTACAGCCCTCCAAATAAGAGACGTAGCTGTCGTCGTCGGCAATAATCAGGGTACGTTCGAACTGACCTGTATTTCTGGCATTGATACGGAAATAGGAACTCAGCTCCATAGGGCAGCGCACACCTTTTGGGATGTACACAAACGAGCCATCAGAGAATACCGCACTGTTGAGGGCCGCAAAGAAATTATCCTTGTAAGGTACGACGGTACCAAGATACTGACGCACCAAGTCGCCATGCTCCTTGATGGCCTCGCCTATAGAACAAAATATCACACCCTTCTCACGTAGTTTCTCCTTGAAAGTGGTCTTCACGCTCACCGAGTCCATGATGGCATCAACAGCGGTATTGCCACTTAGTGCCAAACGCTCCTCAAGGGGAATCCCCAGTTTATCGAAGGTCTTCTCCAGCTCAGGGTCAATCTTGCCATCGCCCTTAGGCTTCTTGGCAAGCGGATCGGCATAGTAGCTAATCGCCTGATAGTCAATCTCTGGCACATGCACATGACCCCATGTCGGTTCCGTCTGCTCTTTCCAGTAACGGAATGCTTTCAGGCGGAACTCCAGCATCCACTCAGGCTCGCCCTTCTTGGCCGATATCAGTCTCACCACATCCTCGTTGAGGCCAACAGGGATTATCTCCGTATGCACGTCGGTAGTGAAGCCGAACTCGTATTTCTGTTCGGTCACCTCGCGTACATATTTATTCTTCTCTTCCATGAATCGTCACTTTAGGGCTGCAAAATTACAAAAAAAATACAAGCCGATGGTCTTTTTCATCTTTTTTAAGCAATCTACACCCATGAAATTTGATTATACGACTCTAATTTTTAGCAAAATTACGTATTAAGGAAAGAAAAACTCAATAATTTTAGAAAATTGTCTTACCTTTGCAAAACCTAACTGACTATATTAAAACTATTCACTTTTCGCATATTAAGTAGAGATATGAAGATAGAGGTAGATAGCCGCTTATCAGCGGCGGAAGATAAAGAACGTTACTCTGTCTGCGGTTATTCTGCAGCAAAACTACTAACCGTATGTTGGCTAATGCTGACAGGCATTTTCCTGTTGTCGTGTCAAGACATTGCCGACGATGACCATTATGCTACGCCGTCATGGTTGAAGGGCAATGCATGGCAGGTTCTGGAAGGTGAAGGCCATCACGCATCATTTCTCCGAGCCATTGAACTGACTGGCTACAAGCCCATCGTCAATGGCCAGACCATTATGACCGTCGCGGCACCCGATGACGAGGCATGGCAGACCTATCTTCAGGAACAGGGCTACAGTTCTGTGGACGATATGTTCCAGAGAGCACCTCAGGAGTTAAAGAAGACCGTAGGCTTCCACTTGATGTACTATGCCTACGACTGGGACAAGCTGGTGAACTTCCGTCCGTCGGAAGGCGACGGTGCCACGGAGGAAGAGAAAGAGGACAACGCCGGCCTGTGGTACAAGCACCGCACACGCAGTCAGGACGGTATGGAGACGATGCGCGGTAAGCTGAACGGTGCTGATACGACCGTCACCGTCTATCACTATGAGCGTTTCCTGCCCGTACTGTCAAACAAGTTCTTTGCCACCAAGGGCATTGATGCCAAGACAAACTACGAGTATTTCTTCCCCAAGAGCCAGTGGACGGTCAGCGGTGACGGCTTCCAGATAGCCAATGCCAGCGTAAAGGATGCCAATGCCGTAGTGACCGACAACGGCTACCTGTATCACGTCAGTCAGGTGGTACGCCCCATGGAGACCATCTATCAGACATTGAAGCAGAACCCCAACTATTCAGACTTCATCAGCCTGTATGACCAGTATGCCGAGTTCACCGAGGCTGCCAAAGAGACATCCGACAAGGTAGGTGAAGTGGTCTATACGCTGACTCACGGCGTGCTGCCCAATATTGCCTGCGAATGGCCGGTAACCGACTATCGTAAGATGGAGACCCTGGAACGCTCGGCTTATAATATCTTTGCCCCATCGAACCAGGCTATCGACCATTTCTTCAAGAACTATTGGACGGCAGACGGCGGTTATCAGACGCTCAGCAACCTGGATCCCCTTATCATGCAGTACTTTATCATGCAGTCGTTTGCAAAGAGCGACGAACCCGTGTTCCCCGAGGAAATCAGAAACGAGTTGGTGGAAACCTCTTTCGGCACGCCCGTCAATATTGACCCCAATGATGTGGACGACCGTCTGTTCTGTGAGAATGGTGTGGTGTATGGCATGGACAAAATGGAAGCTCCCGCCATCTTCTCATCGGTAGCAGGCCCCGCTTTTAAGGACACCACCTACCAGTGCTTCCTCTATACGCTGGACAAGAGCGACCTTATCCTGTCGCTGGCATCTCGCAAGTCAGAGTTCGTGCTGTTGGTACCCACTAACAAACAATTCAACCAGAACGAGCCCGAGATGCGTCTCAACATTACATCACAGGGCAAGAACTTGGAGGTGTTCAACGAGACCGACGGTGGCTATGCCAACATTGGACAGGCTCAGGCACGCGATATCATCAACATTCACACGGCAGCCAATCTGAACGCATTGAAAACCACAGGTACGCAGGTGGTCGAGACCAACACCGCCTTCAACTATTGGTTCGTCAACGACGGGAAGATTACCACCAATGCCCGTTTCAACGAACAATTGAATCCCAGTTACACCGGCACACCGTTTGTCAGCTTCTCAGAGATAACCAACAACGCTCAGGGCTGGAGCAACGGCCGCGCCTATTCCTACGACAGCAAAGACCTCTTTGCGCCGCAGACGGGCGACGGATTGGAGCACCTGTTGGCGGTGGGCAACGACAAGAACTACGAGTACTACCTTTTCTCTCAACTGCTGCAAAAGGCTGGTATCGTCGTTTCCGGAAAGATGTCGAGCGTCTTCGTGGAAGGCGAGCGCACTGTGGTCTTTGTGCCTACCAACGAAGCCATCCGTCAGCATATCGCCGAGATTCCCGGTTGCGAGAAGCTTACCGTGGCCGATGATTATACCATCGCTGGCACAGTCAACAAGACAACGCTGAGCAACTATCTGCGCAACTATTTCGTATCATCACTGACAAACACCATTACCAGCTATCCTTATCCCGGCTCTTCGTTCAAGGGAACCTATCTGGCTGCAAGTGGCAACAATATCGAGGTATCGGACAATGGCACTGCTATCAGCGTGGGATTGGAGAATGCCGCCAAAGCAAATGTCAGCACCAAATATTTTGCACTGCCCTTCGCCTTCAGCGATGGCTGTATGCAGTTTGTCGATGGAATACTGGTAAGTGGAGAGTGAAGAGTGAAGAATGAAGAGTGAAGAGTGAAGAATGAAGAGTGAAGAATGAAGAATATGATGAATAAGAACATAAAGAGACTGCTGATAACACTGTTTGTTATCATTTGTCACGCAACAATTGCCACGGCACAGACCATCACCGGTACCGTCACCGAACTCTTCGGAGGTGCCAAGGAGCCTATCATGGGAGCCAACGTGGTGCTGGTGAACAGCCAGAACCGCTACGTGAAGGGAACGGTGACCGACATGAACGGTAACTACAACCTGCAAGTGCCTAAGGATGCCAAAAACCTGAAAGTCCAGGTGTCGTATATCGGCATGAAGACCCAGAGCGTAAAATACACCGGGCAAAAAGTGCTGGACTTTACGATGCAGGCGCAGACCACCCTGAAGGAAGTGACCGTGACAGGTCAGAAAGGCGGGCGCGACGGCATGGGTATCTCGCGCATGGAGCAGACCGCTGCCGTACAGAGGCTCGACCTGACAGAGATTGTGGAGACCTCGCCTGTCACATCAGTGGAAGAGGCTCTGCAGGGCCAGATTGCCGGTCTTGACATCAACCTGGGCGGCGACCCCGGTGCACGTAGCTCTATCCGCATCCGCGGTACCAGTTCGCTGAGTGCCAGCAACGAACCGCTCATCGTCATCGACGGTGTGCCTCAGGATATCGACATCAGCGAAGACTTCAACTTCGCTACCGCCAACGAGGAAGACTTCGGCGCCCTGCTGAACATTGCCCCTGCCAATATCGAAAGCATAGAGGTGATGAAGGATGCTTCTGCCACAGCCATCTATGGTACCAAGGGTGCCAATGGCGTGCTGCTCATCAACACCAAGAAGGGAGCTATGGGTAAGACCAAATTCTCGTTTTCCTCTAAGTTCACGGTAAAGAAAGAGCCCGAAGCCATCCCCCTGCTCAACGGTTCACAGTATGTAGCCATGATGCAGGACGCTATCTGGAACGCTGCCAATGCCAAGGGTATCGGCAAGGCCAGCAACGAACTGGATATGCTGTTCAACAGTGCCGAACTAAACTACGACCCCACCTTTCGTTATTACGATGAGTATAACGTGGATACAGATTGGCTGGATGCCGTGAAGCAAGATGCCATCATCACCGACAACAACTTCTCGATGACCGGAGGTGGAGAGAAAGCCGTCTATAAACTGAACCTGGGCTACTATGACGAGCAGGGTACCACCAAGGGTACTGGCGTGCAACGCCTCTCTGCCGGCATGAAGATCACCTATAGCTTCAGCGACCGCCTTCGGGTGCATACCGATTTCTCGTTCACCAACACCAACAAGGATGCCAATGTGCTGGATAATGCCCGTTCGATGGCTCAAAACAAGATGCCAAACCTGAGTCCCTATTGGATTGACGATGTGACGAAGCTGTCAACAGGTGTGTATTTCACCCCGGAGTCCGACTTCCAGGGTGGCTATTCCAGCAACTACAACCCCGTGGCATTGGTCAACGAGGGCTATAACAAGACCACGCAGCGCCAGGAGAAGATGACCATCAAGCTGGACTACGAATTCCCCTTCAACCTGCGATATGAAGGTTGGGTGTCCATGAACATGAGCACTACTAAAAACAAGAAGTTCCTGCCTCAGGAAGCCACGGGCGTGCTATGGACCAGCAGCAATGCCAACCGCTCTACGGATGCCACCAGCGATGCTTTCTCACTGCAGACAGAGAACAAACTGATATACAACAACACCTTCGCTGACGTACACAAGCTTATTGCCACTGCACTGATAAGAACCAACGACAGCCAGAGCTTCAGCTATACCAGCAGCACATATGGCAATGCCTCGCCCAACTTGAGTGACCCTGTGGTGGGTAGTGTGGTAGCCTCTTCGGGCTCAGGCAACTCCGAGCGTCGCAGCATCACCATGATTGGACAGGCCGTCTATTCGTTTGACAACCGCTACGTAGTACGCGCCACGCTGAACCATGAAGGCAACTCGTCTATGGGTAAGGACAAACGCTGGGGCACCTTCCCCGCCTTCGGTGTGGCTTGGAATGCCGAACAGGAACATTTCTGGAGCGAGAGCATCAAGAAATGGCTCAATACCGCCAAACTGCGTTTTGGCTTGGGATGGAGCGGCACATCACCATCGGGTGCCAGCATCTATCTGGGTGCCTACAGAAGTCTGGGCCGCTATATGGATATGTCGGCTATCGTACCCGACCGTATGCAGTTAGATAACCTGAAATGGGAGAACACCCGTGAGATGGACTTCGGTATCGACCTGCGCCTGTTCAACAAGCTGAACTTCACCATCGACTACTATGACAAGGAAACCAGCGATATGCTGTTGAAAAACACCGCCCTGCCGGCCTCTACTGGTTTCTCCTCTGTTAAATATATTAATAGTGGTAAGATGTCGAACAAGGGTATAGAGATGCGCATGGACTACGAGATCTTCCGCAATAAGGACTGGACTGTCTCTGTCAACGCCAACGTAAGCCGTAACGTGAATAAGGTTAAGGAGCTGCCGGCTACCTGGGTGCTCGACAACTACACCTTCGGCAATGGCAACTATGCCCTGCGCATCGTAGAGAACGCTCCGGTAGGATCGTTCTATGGCTATCGCTATCTGGGTGTCTATCAGAATACGGAAGAGACATACGCCCGCGATGAAGCAGGAAATGTCATGACCGACTGGCAAGGCAAGGTCATCACGATGAAGAACGGTTCCGAACAGGTTTATCCTGGCGATGCCCACTATGAGGATATCAACCACGATGGCGTGATCAATGAAAACGATATTGTCTATCTGGGCAATGCCAACCCGAAGTTCTTCGGCGGTGGCGGCTTTCAGGTACGCTGGAAACAGCTCACGCTGACCACCTTCTTCTATGGCCGCTATGGGCAGAAGGTCATCAACGGTGCACGTATCTCACTGGAGAATATGCGTGGAAAGGCCAACCAATCTACTGCCGTGCTCCACCGTTGGCGTTCTGAGGACGACCAGACAGACATCCCACGCGCCCTCTATGGCATGGGTTATAACTATCTGGGTTCCGACCGTTTCGTGGAGGATGCGTCGTTCATCCGTCTGAAAACCCTCTCGCTGAGCTACAACTTACCAAAGCAGTGGCTCAAGAACATAGGCATCACCCGTTTGAATGTCTTTGCTACCGGCTACGACCTCTTTACTTGGACCAGCTATAAGGGTCAGGATCCTGAAGTCAAGATGCCATCGCCCACCTCTCTGGTGAAAGACAATGCGACGACACCTGTCTCAAAGCGTTTTGCATTCGGTATTAACTTGGACTTCTAAAGCATTTATGATTATGAAAAAGACATATTTCAAGATAATCTGCGCTATCTGCGTAATCTTCGGTCTTTCGTCCTGCAACGACTGGCTTGACGTGCTGCCCAACAACGAGCAGGTGACCGACAACTATTGGAAGTCGAAAGAAGACGTGGAGGCAGTCATCGCATCTGGCTACTATTATATGCGTCAGAGCACGCCAACCATCATCAAATGGGGCGAGCTTCGCGGCGGTGCCATCTACACCACCAATGCCGGTGATGCCAAACTGCAAGACTTCAACATGACCGCCGCCCATTCCCTCTGCGACTGGTCGAACATCTATAAAGTCATCGGACTGGCAAACTCAGTCATCATGTATGCCCCTGGTGTCAAGGATGACACCTACTACGATGCCATGCGCAACGCTCATCTGGCAGAGGCCTATTTCATGCGCAACTACTGTTATCTGCTGCTGGTGAAGAACTATAAGGAAGTTCCTCTGGCTCTTCAGGCATACGTCAACGATAATGCCTCGTTTGATATGGCAAAATCATCGGAATTGGAGATTATTGCACAAATCAAGGAAGACATTAAGACCATCCTGAGCACCGGAGCCGCCAAAGGCACCTACGAAGAAGAATGGCAGACCAAAGGCCGTGCCACGAAGTGGGCTCTCTACGCCTTGATGGCCGATGCCTGTCTGTGGAGCGAAGACTACGACCAGTGTATCGAATACTGTAATCTTATCCTGAATGCCACCGACACCTTCCGTCCGGTGTTTATGTCGAACACCAACGACTGGTACACTTTGTTCTATCCCGGCAACTCCAACGAGAGCATTTTTGAAATGAACTGGGACTATAACAGCTATCAGGAGACCAACAACTTCGCATCACTGTTCGCTCCAACCGGTACACCCGTCTTGCGCCCCACGCAGCATGCTACTGAGATGATGAAGACAGAGACTCAGGAACTGAAGAACAAAGGACTGACGGAAGAAGGCAGAATGGGTCGTATGCTCTTGGGTACTTATATCCCTGACAACGGACAAGTGGGCGCCTGGCCCACCGCCAACCAGTATTATATCTGGAAGTACCACGGCACTGACGTTGCCGATGTCACTATTCGCCAGCATCAGGATGCCAATTTCATCATCTATCGCGTGGCAGAAGTCATGATGATGAAGGCGCAGGCGCTGACGATGAAAGGCGAGAATTCGTGGAAAGAGGCAGTAGGACTGATTAATAAGATTCGCAACCGTGCCGGTCTCGACAACTTCAACAACATCGACATCACTGCTGCTGATGCCGATGCTCAGATTTCACAACTGGATGAGTTGACCCTGCTTGAAGAGATCCTGGATCAGAAGGAGATGGAGTTCATGGCAGAGGGCAAACGCTGGTACGACCTGTTGTGGTTCGGCCGTATCGGTGACTATAAGTACAAGACGCAGTTCATCAATAAAGTCGTTGAAGGCAACGGTACCACCAACTCCCAGTGGATCTACTCCGTCTTGCAGGATCCGTACGCATGGTATATGCCTATTCCTCAGGCCGATATCGAGCACAATACGCTGTTGGTACAGAACCCGTATTATGGTACAACTAAATAGATTTGAGAATTATGAAAACAAACATCATAGCAAAACTATCGTCTGCTTTCCTGCACTCCTGCACTCCTGTACTCCTATATACGGGCATCGCATTTTCTTCCTGCGACAAGGATGTGCTCGACATCAACAGCGATCCGTTCAAGAACCAGAAATATGCCAACGAGCTGACCTCGCCTATCTCTACTTTCCTTACTGAGCAGGAAGGGTTCAGTGAATATGTGGCAGCCTTGAACTATTCTGGTATGTTCAATGCGCTGAACCAATCGACGAGCGGCATTAGTTTCACGGCTTTCGTCCCCAACGACGAGGCCATGAAGGAATTCTATCAGCGACGTGGTGTCAGCGGTCTGAACGACCTCACACCCGACTATGTGCGCCAGTTCATCCTCTACCATACGGTAAAGGACTCCATCCTGCCCGACAAGTTCATTATGAAGAAGTCCGTGCAAAATCTGAGCAACGATGTTATCACCATCCAAATCGACTCCATTCATGCCGGTCAGGCACTTCTCAACAACGAAGGCCGCGTCATTGAGATGGGGCTGAGTGCCTACAACGGTAAGGTATATGTTCTCTCCAAGGCCATGACACCATTGGTTGAGACCGTCTTCGACCGCATCAGCGATGCAGGACAATCGAAAATCATGGTCGAGGCCATCCGTGCCGCTGGTTGGGACCAGAAACTCAGCACGGTAGTAGATACCGTCATCGTTGACCGTCAAAAGGTGATTACACATTATTATTATACATTATTCAATGTCACCGACGAGACCTTTGGCAAGGCAGGCATCACTTCTTTCGATCAGCTGAAATCAAAGCTGAAAAGCAATGATGACCGCTCGCTGCCCGAAGACTCACTGCTTCGTGAATATGTGGGCTATCACATCCTGCAGAACCAGTATTCCACTGATGACTTAGGTACTCTTCAGGGTACAGAGACTACACGAATATGGGGAACATCGGCTGCCAATCAGGTCTTTACCGTTACTACAGACACCCTGTCTTCTGTTGAAGCCGACAAATATATGCTCAACGCTTCTTCCGAAGCCGTCAGGTTCGTTCCCGAACATTCAAACATCCTGTCCAAGAACGGCTATGTACACGAAATAGACAACTGGATGCCCGTCTGGGAGCCAAAGCAGACCACCGTTCTATGGGACTTGGCCGACTATACCGAGATCAAGAACCTGGTACCTGCCGAGGACTATCAGCCCGCAGAACCTACTTCCTCAGAAAAGCGTACCCGCGTGGCCAATGCCACCTGCTTCGAGTACGAGATGGGTGAGTCGGGCTCTAAGAATACCTCATACAGCGAGATTGACTATGTGACCTGTAAAAGCAATATGAAGACGGCCAACAACTACGACCGTATCGTGTTCAACGTAGGCTACATGGGCAAGGTCAGCATGAAGACACCCACCATCGTCCGTGGCAAATACCGCGTGGAACTGACGCTTGTCTATATGACCAGCAACAACTTCATGCGTACCATGAGCGATGGTAATGGCGGACTGCTGAAGATAGCATTCGACGAGGAACAGGAGAAACAGGGATATACTATCTTTAACGCCCCTTACACAAAGGTCAGTTCACAACTGCCTGGTGTCTATACTTGTACACTGTACGAAGAGATAGAGTTCCCGGAGACGGCTTCCCATAAGTTCAGCTTTGTGGTGCTCGACCCTGCTGCCAGTACCAACAAGAGCTTCAGCCTGCAGTTCGACTGCATCCGCTTTATACCCATTGAACATTGACCATTGAACATTGAAGATTATGAAAACAAAGATAAGGAAACAGCATCTGATAGGTTTATCATTTATCATTTGTTATTTATCATTTAGCGTAGCGTTCTCCTCCTGCTCTGAGCTGGATGACAAGGACCACTATTCCAATACCGACAGCCGGATTACTAACAAGGAGCTGAAAATCGTAGAACAGAGTTCTGAACAGTATCTCAGGAGTCGCACCGACCTCACCAGTATGAGTAAACTGTTTGAGGAGCAGGGCATCTACAAGGAACTCCAGGAGAAAGGACAGTTCAGTACCTTGCTCGTGGTGACCAACGATAACTACAAAGAGCCGGCAGCCGATAGCATTAAGTTCATCACCCGCTCTCACGTCAGTGACATCTCTATCTCGCCTGCCAATCTGGAAGACGGCACCCGTCTGATGATGTGGCATGGGAAGTATGTCAATGTGAGTATCGACTCCTTGGGGTTGGAGGGTAACATCGTTGACCATATCCTGTTCAATAATGGTGCCATCAAAGAGGTGGTGAAGACCGCCAATGGCTATATCTATGTCATCTCCGAGATGATAAAGACCCCCACCTCGCTGCGCGACTATATCGAGACGCTGTCCGATGACTACTCTATCTTCCGCGACATGATCTTGGCATCTGGTGGAAAGCAGTTTGATAGGGCCAACAGCAAGGCTATCGGCATCAATGCCGAGGGAAACACCATCTACGACACCGTGTGGATCTATACCAACGATTTCTTCGATCAGGTCAATTTCGACATGAACTCCGAGTCGCTTACTGCCACCATGCTGTTGTTCTCGAACGACGTGATCAACGATGCCATGAACGATGCCCACAGCCGTTTGGCAAGCTGGCAGTTGGAGCGTCCTGACAGTCTGATCACCAACTGGCTGCTGAAGACCGCTTTCTTCTCAAAGAAGTACACTGGCGACGAAGTCCAGACAACGGAAGAAAACGAGCTGAAGAGCATCTACAACACCGCATGGCGCACCGACCTGCAACAGGTGAACGCTGCCAACCCTATCTCGCTCTCTAATGGTGTGGTCTATGAAGTCAAGAAGCTGCGCTTCCCGTTAGGGGTGCTCATCTATCGCTTGAAGGACTATTTCTATCATTACGAGAACTGCACCGCTGAGCAGAAAGAGGAATTCTTCAAGTGTACCAACCTGACGTTCAAGAACTGCGATACCGAGGTGGCCGCATGGACACCATGGACAGGCGTATGGCCACTCCACGAAAACCGCATCATACGCTTCGACAAACCCGCAGACCTGAACGACAGCGAGGGGTTCCAACTGGATTTCACTCCAGTGAAACGGGATGACTTCGGCAACGTATCGCCCTATCTCATCCCTCCCGGCACCTATCGTATGGGCATGGGATTGACCCAGAGCACTACCTTCTCGGCTCTCACCATCACCATTCTGGCTAATGGCACCGAGATTGCCAAGGTGGCAAGAAAGGTGGGCGGCAATACCGACTACCACTACGACCGCGGCTCTACGCTGCCACGCTGTTTCCCTGAGGGCTACGATGCCAGTTACGTCAAGGAGATGGGGGGTAATAGCAAGGCATCCTATTATGACACCGATGGAGGAAAAGTCTTCGATGAGCTGACCATCCCCGATGTCAACGGCGACAACTCCGGCGTGCGACTCACATTCCGTATCAGTAGCAATAACTGGGAAGGCCAGACCAACATCAAGCTCCATCACTGGTGCCTGCGCCCTATTGAGAACACGAAGTAGATTAAAGATTAAACATTAAACATTAAATTCGCTTCGCTCAGAAAAATTGAAAAACATGAGGAATATTAAGAAAATAGCTTTGTGCTTGGCAGTGCCCACCCTCTTTGCATCAAGCACGTATGCACAGAAACTCAGCGGAACAGTGACAACATCATCAGGCGAGCCCGTGGCCGAGGCTGTCATCACCAGTCCTGGTTGTGAGACCGTACGTTCGGATGCAGATGGCAGTTTCACCATCGAGGGTGTCAAGGATGGCCATGCCATCAACGTGTGGCACGACGGGTTCTTCCAGCGCACCGTGTATATACACGACCATGCAGCAACAAACCTGCGCATCTATATGATAGAGACCAATCGCAGCCGCTATAACGAGACCTTTGTCACCCCATACGCCACCACGCAGGCCGATGCTGCTGCCACCAGCAAGCAGAATGTCAACCGCAAGGACTTTGCCTTGGGCTCACTCTCTATCGACAATGCCCTGAAAGGCGAGATGGCCGGTCTGCTGGTTACCAATAAGAGCGGCATGACGGGCGAGGGTGCCTATATGCAGTTGCGTGGTATCCACACCTTAGTGGCCGACAATGCACCCCTGATAGTCATCAACGGCGTGCCTTATATGCCCGATGCCAACCTCAGTCAGATCGTGGGTGGATACTCGCGCTCCGTGTTCCAGGCTCTGAACAATCAGGACATCCGCAACATCACCGTACTGAAAGGGGCCGAGGCTGCCACATACGGTTCCTTGGGCAGTAATGGGGTCATCATGATTGAGACCGACCAGGCCAGCAGCACGAATATGGACACCCGTATCTCGTTCTCGGCCATTGCCGGTACCAACTGGAACAGCAAGCGCATCCCGCTGATGAACTCCACAGAGTACAAGAACTACCTGAGCGACATAGGCCTGACCTACTATCCCAACATGGAGGCCTTCTTCGGCGACTTCAACTTCCTGAGCGACCCGAAGGCCAACAAATGGTACCTGTATCAGTACAACACCGACTGGCAGGACGAGATCTATCGCAACAGCACCTCGATGGACTATCTGTTCCGGGTCGAGGGTGGTGACAATATTGCCAAGTATAATATCTCGTTAGGCTATACAAGCGACGAGGGAACGCTGAAAGAGACCTACAGCGACCGCTATCAGGCGCAGATCAATGCCTCGGTATTGGTGAGCAAGCAGTTTGAGATCCGTGCCAACATCAATACGGCCTATCTGAAAGGCAAGTACCAGGAGCAGGGTATCAGCTTAGAGACCAATCCGCTGCTGGCAGCCTATCGTCGTGCACCGCTGCTCAGTCCCTATTGGAGCGATATGTACGGCAACCTCACCGGCAAGTATGCCGACTATTACTTAGGGGCCATCACCGACGAGAACTTCCGCGTGTCTAACCCCGTCTCGCTGGTCAACACTATGATGGGTAAGAACCGTCAGTACGACATGAACACCAAGATACAACTGATTTACACACCGCTCCGCAACCTCACTTTCAATGGCGTGGTGGGTATGTACTACAACTATAACCAGGAGGAGACGTTCATTCCCGGCAAGGACAACATGGATATAGTGCCTACCTACGACCAGTACGGAGAGGCAGACAACACCGTGCGTGTGGGTACCAACCATACCTTCAATATGTTCTTTAACATTAACGGCAACTACAAGCTGAACTTCGGTGAACTTCATAAGCTGAATTTCAATGCCGGCTGGCAGGCACTGACCACTTCGTATGAGTATGATGCCGGGTTCGGGCGCAACTCCAACAACGACTTCTATCAGACCCTTGGCGATGCACAGTCGCTTGGAAAATATTTCTCGGGCTATAATAACAAATGGAACTGGGCCAATGGCTATGCCCATGCCGACTGGACGTTCAGTAATACAGTGAAGATGGGCCTTACGGCCTCGCTCGACGGAGCTTCCAGCATTGGCACCGATGCCACCCGCCTGTCGTTCTATCCTGCTGCCGAGGCTGTGTTCATGGCTAAGGGACTGTCGTTCTTCGATAAGATGCAATGGATAGAGAAACTGAATGTCTATGCCGACTATACCCTGAGTGGCAACAGCCGTTTCTCGTCGAAGTTGGGAAAATACTACTATACCTCCTATCCCTTCCAGAACATCTCCGGACTGGTGCGAGGAAATGTACCCAACACCGCTTTAGAAGCCGAGAAAGACCGTACCGTCAACGTAGGACTGGAGACATCGCTGCTCCGCAACCGCGTTTCCATAGGCATCGGCTACTACAATATCCTGTCGTCTAATGTGTTGGTGGCAGGCGAACGCTCTGTGCTGATGGGGTCCAACACCTATTACACCAACGAGGGAAAGTTTGAATCCCAGGGTCTGGAACTGACGGCAGCTTTCTTGCCCGTCTGTCTGAAAGACTTCCGCTGGACTGTGGGCGGCAACCTCACTACGCTTCGCAACCGTGTGGTGTCATTAGGTTCACTCAACCAGATTGTCAATACCCTCAGTGATGATGCTCAGGTTATCACCCGCGAAGGTGAAGACCCATACGCATTCTACGGCTTGAAGACACAGGGTGTGTTCTCTACCACTGCCGAGGCCGAGGCTGCCAACCTGACTGCCAATGGCGAGAAATTCGGTGCCGGCGATGTGCATTTCTTCGACAAGACCGGTGATGGTATCATCGACAACGAAGACCGCGAGGTGATTGGATCTGCCACCCCCGACTTCTATGGTTCTTTCTTCACCCGCTTCGAGTACAAGCAGTTTGCCCTCGACATGACATTCGCCTACAGCGTGGGCAATGATGCCTATAATGCCGTGCGACGCATCACCGAATCGGGCAACACCTTCGCCAATCAGGCCAAGTCGGTCAACCGCCGCTGGCTCATGGAAGGTCAGCAGACCGATATGCCACGTGTACGCTACAACGACCGTGTGGGCAACAATGCCTTCAGCGACCGATGGATTGAGGATGCCTCGTATCTGAAGCTGCGCGACGTGACTTTCAGCTATACCTGGCAGAAGCCGCTGTGGAACTTCATCCAGGGTGGCACGGCCTTCATCACCGGTCAGAACCTGATCACCTTCACCAATTATCTGGGGCTCGACCCGGAGTTCTCTTATTCCTATAGCCCGCTGATGCAGGGTGTCGACTACGGAAAGACCACTGCACCAAGTTCTGTCAAGGTGGGTGTGAACCTGAAGTTCTAATTGACAATGTAAAAATTATAAGATGTAATAATGTAAAAAAGATTATTATGAAACGAAATATTTTTTTAATTTTTAAATGGTTTAATTTTTACATTGTAGGAGCAGTTATGCTGCTCACCGCCTGCTCAGACTACTTCAATCCTACTACCGACGATGAGCTCGACGGCAGCAAGGGATTCACCAGCAACACGGAGATGTACACTGGCTTCCTGGGCATCATCACCAAGATGCAGGCTGTGGGCGACAAGGAGATATTGCTCACCGAACCACGCGGCGAGCTCATTGAACCCAGCGACGAGTCGTCCGATGAACTCATTGCACTCTACAACTACGAGCCCAACCTGCAAGGCAACTCATACGCCAACCCCAAGGGTTACTACGAGGTGATCCTGGCTTGTAATGACTATCTCCAGAACATGGTGAACTACAAATCGAGCCCCAGTGTCGACAAAGATGCGTGGGAAGCCCTCGTATCCAGTACCATCCGCACAAAGGCCTGGGCCTATAAGACCCTTGCCGAGATCTACGGTCAGGCCATCTGGTACGATGCTTCTGATGTCACACCCGAGGATGCTGCCAACAGCGAGAAGAATCCCGTACTGCCTCTGGATCAGGTCATCGACAAATGCCTTGCCCTTTTGGACAACGGCTTCGACGGCGTACCCTCTACGCTGGAAATCAACTGGATAGCTTGGCTCGACCCCTCCAAGGTCTCTGATATTGCCAACAGCAGCTATCGCAAATGGACTTATATCGTTCCTCCATACGCTGGCCTCTATTCCGATTTGTGTCTCTGGAAGGGTGCCGTGATGGATGCTGCCGGTACTGATGCCAAGACTTACTACAAGAAAGCTGCCGACCTGCTGCTTGAGGTTCTCAATAAGCAGATATGCGTGACCAGCGACCCTGGCTCTAATGTCTATTGGATGCCTTCCGGTTCTACCCCCGGTCACTATTCTCCCATCTGGAACTATGCCCAGCCCTATCCCTACGAGTCGGTGTCGGCTATCATCTACGATTTCAACAACAACCAGACCAACTCATTGCTGAAGCATTTCTCCAATGAGTTCCCCAACAAGTATCTGTTGCGCCCATCAGAAGTCGGTGTAGAGCGTTTCCTCGACAAGACCTTCAATCCCGGAGCCACGACCAGCGACACCCGCTATAAGTGCTGCTTCGGCAACTCGTCGGGTCAGCGTTACCTGGCAAAGTTCCGTCCCGTGGGCAGCAGTGTGCGTGCCAATGCCAATCAGGACGATGTACATATTTATATCTACCGCGCCACACAGTATCATATCATGCTCTGCGAAGCCCTGAACCACCTGAAGCGGTTCACAGCCCTGAATGCCGTGCTTAATACGGGCGTGAAGTCTGGTGATCTGGACTATTGCTTCAGTGCCTCGTCACCAGAGTGGGAAGGTTTCGCCAGCACGGTGGACCCGAAGAAGTGCGACTGGACGGCCGATGCCAATTGGGGCACACGCAAATATCCGTCGCTCGGCATCCGTGGCTGTTTCAGCGGACTCACTGCCCGTGCTCTGAAAGACAATATCTTTGACCTGGGCGAGACGGCCTCGCTGAAGTTCAATGATATGGCCCTGCTCGATGAGGCGATGCTGGAATTTGCCGGCGAGGGCAAGGTCTATCCTATGATGTGCCGCATGGCCGTGCGCTATAATGATCCCGCTATCGTGGCCAACCGTGTTTGTGCTAAGTACACCGATACGGGCTTGGCAGCCACCGTGCGCAGCCGCATCATGGATGGTGCCTACTGGGTACCGTTTAAATTGAACTAACTACTATTTATGGCGGTGCCTGTATCTTCGTGGGCAATCAGGTGGAAGGCTCTGAGGGTACCTACACCTTCGTATGGAAAGTGGTAACCGAAGGCACCGACTCCGTGGATGTGCAGTTCCAGCTGACTCCCGACGGCGGTATCGACTTCACCCTCTTTATGATCGACCAAGGTGATGCGCCTGCTGTCGAGGAGGCCAAGCAGGTGGCTTATCTCCACGCTTCTGGCATCAACATGGAAGAATACACGGATTTGGACTACGTGATGCTCGATGGCAACGAGAAGTTTGATTTGACAACGATTGCCGCTACCGAAGATGTCACACTGGAATCACTTGCTGATTTCGATGCTGTCCTGATTTCTCCTTCTATTACGAAAGTCA
>Ga0310694_10000523_pt1 | contig 49959 bp, 61 predicted proteins | sample 174DNAGHGhighgp2_FD_203884 | JGI IMG/M metagenome (GOLD analysis project Ga0310694, IMG submission 203884) | Sheep rumen microbial communities from Palmerston North, Manawatu-Wanganui, New Zealand - 1742 DNA GHGhigh gp2 (v2) (version 2) | ecosystem: Host-associated > Mammals > Digestive system... | reverse complement strand
AGCTCATGCGCGCACTCAATATAAACCTTGACGTGCAATTAACGCGTAACGATACAGCGAACCTTCTTGCTACACTGCTTACATGCAACGCCACGCAGTTGAACCAGTTATATGCTAATCCAAAATTGCCAATATCTATCAAGATTGTAATCAAACGAATTCTTGATGATTCTAAAGTCGGCAACACAGACTTTATCGAGACGCTATGGACTAAGGTATTCGGCAAAGAAGGATTAGCTCTCGAACAAGCACAGCAAGCTCAGACGCAGATACAAGGTTTGAACGGTATTATTCCCAATGTGCCAGTATCACGTGAGGCGTATGTTATTTTGAGAGAAACCATAATGGGAGATATAAAATGAGCAGATATACACAACTTCAAAATTTAGGTATAGAGAATGATGAGCTTGTTAATCCAACTGAGCTCATACGACTTGAATTGCTATCATCGCTTGAGAAATACACTCGAGTAATGTTTAAACAACAGTATGGTTCACAGTTCATTGTGTCGAACCATCATAGGCTGATGTTTGAAGCTTTACAAAGAGTGGTTGATTGCAAATGTAATAAGCTTATTATCAATATGCCGCCACGTTACAGTAAAACTGAAATTGCAATTAAGTCATTTATAAGCTGGTGTTTTGCACTTAATCCAAAGTGCAAATTTTTGCATCTATCATATTCTGATGTGCTTGTTAATGGTAACTCAGAAACCATTCGTTCGATTATGACCAACGAGCTGTATAAAGCACTTTTCCCAAAGTCAAGGCTGAAAAGTGAAAAAGGCTCAACGAAGCAGTGGAAAACAGCAGCTGGCGGTGAGTTATATGCAGTTTCAACACAAGGACAGGTTACCGGATTTGGCGCAGGTGGTATGCAGAACTATGAAGACGACACCGAGTTAACAAACAATGAACTACTTAATCAGTTGCTCGATTCCATTGGCGCTAGGTCTAATGTCTTTCAAGGCGCGGTTGTAATTGACGACCCGCTTAAACCAGAAGATGCGGAGTCCGACGTCGTCAGAGAACGCATCAATTTACGGTTTGAAAGCACAATCCGTAACAGAACTAACTCGCGTAATACGCCAATTATCATTATCATGCAGAGGTTGCATGAGCATGACCTATGTGGTTATCTTAAAGAGATTGAGCCTGGTGAATGGGAGATACTATCATTACCTGCGCTGTATACAAATAAAGAGACCGGCGAAGAAGAAGCACTTTGGCCATTGAAGCATACAGTTGATGAGCTGCACAAGATACGGAAAATCAATCCTATTGTGTTTGATACACAGTATATGCAAGACCCAACGCCAAAAGCCGGTCTAATGTACGCCAATGGGTTTAGAACATATACGAATGAAGAACTTAGGATGTTACCGCAATCTGCCAAACGCCTAGCTTACTTTGACACTGCAGATACTGGCTCTGATTCACTGTGCGGTATCGCGTTCGTAGACACGCCAGAGTTTGTGTATGTGACAAACGTGTATTTTTCCGAAGAGCCACCTGAGGTTACTGAACGTTCATCTGCAGAGATGCTGGTGTTTGCCGGTACGAAAGAGGCATTGTTTGAATCAAATGCTGGTGGCCGGCAGTTTGCAAGGAACGTCAAACGAATATTAAGGTCTGAGATGCACTGTTTTAGGACCACGATTCATACGTTTGCACAAACACAGAATAAGCAATCGCGTATTTACAACTATTCTGCAAATGTGATGAATGATATTTTGTTTCCAGATGGCTGGGATAGGATGTGGCCAGAGTTCTACAATGCGATTATGAGTTATAGAAAAGACAACAAGAAAAAGAATAAACACGATGATGCTCCTGACTGCCTAACTGGCGTATATGAAATGCACGCGAAGAAAGTCAAGCAGAAAAAAATCAAACGCAGGAACTGAGTGAAAAATCAGCCTGGAGCGCCAGAAAGTAGCCAATTTTAAGCCTAAATATGATTTTAATATAATAATAAATAAAATAATAATAACGCATCCAGGGCTATCTGGAGCGCTTGCCTTACTTTACGTTATCAGCGTTATTTTGGGTTATATTTTCATGTACCAGTGATTTTATATCAAAAAATTTGTATTTTTGCATATCAAAAGTCGTATTAACTAATATCTTAGCATTATGGGTTTAAATTGTGGTTGTCCTGCCGGTGCATCGTTGACTACGATTCCGTATTCCGAGTGTAAAGAAACGCTTGGGCAGGTGCAAAAAGTCATTTTTCAGCGTATTTACAGTGAAAGTGATGGCGCAATTGTGAAGAACACAATCAGTGCTACAAACATTGCTTCTAAAGCAGCAATGATGGCTCTCATGGCCGCGACTGATGGCACTAAGATTGTTGTTTCTCCGTACATTCAGAATCCAGCAACCGAGCCTGGCGAACTTAGAACTTTTGGTTCTGGCAACCAAGTACTTGGTGGTATTCCGATTGTGCTGGGTTCCGATTCTACTGCCTTTACTGGCATTATCTATCAGGAACCTCAGAGCGTTATTGCCGCCATGAAGACTCTGATGTGCGAAAATGTCGGTGTTTATCTTATCGATGAATACGGTAACATTGCCGCACAAGATGCTTCTACCACATCCGGTGGTACTACGACTACTGCCTACGCTCCGATTCCTATCGGACAGTTGTTTATCGGTGACAAGAAACTGGGCGGCTATGAGGAGCCTGACAGCAACGCTATTGCTTGGCGCTTCTTCCCCAACTGGAGCGATACGCTCGCCATTGCGAAAGCCGCTGATTTCGATTACAATCCGCTGGTTGACCTGGTACCGGCATCGTAACCTGATAAGCAGCATGAAGACCAGTGATTACGAACTTATTATAGTTCAAACTGGCGAACGCCACGTGTTCCACTCCCTGCAGCAAGTAGAAACTCTACTGCGAATGGGAGTGCAACGCTCTGGCGGATGGGCCCTACCGGAAGATAGTAAATACGAATTTACAAAAGAACATGGACTTGTCAGAAAAAGAAATACTAGAAAGAGTAAAAGCTCCGATAAAATCTAATTTGATTCATGAGGCAGCTTTGAACGAGCAGCGCATTAAATTTCATACGGAACCAATTGTTAATCGTAAGAAGTTTAGTGTGCCTGCTACTATATTTCTTGATTGGGTAAAAGTGTTATTGCCCAAAGACAAGTACAATATATTTTTGCAGCTTTTCAAATTACCGATTGACACGACGTCCATTGTCGAATCCGCTTATAAAGAGCTGGCTAAAGTTTTTAAATCGAAGAACTCGTCTTTTGAATATGAATTTGATTCAAATGAGACGCTTGATGATTGGCTGCAATACAGAAAAAATGCGCTGAACTGTCCTAGCGTGTGGGTTAACACAGCTTGGAAACAAATGCAGATTCACATCAACAGCTTTATTGTTGTTGACATGCCAGAGAAACAAAATGGTATGCCAGAACCGTATTTTTATTGGCTAGATATACTTAATGTTATCGATTACGAGCTTTCTGGGTATGATACTGTAGAGTGGATTATTTTCAATCAGCCAAATGACAGAATTGCTGTTATTGACGGTTCTGCGTATAGAATATATAGAAAAGAAAGAATTAACGACGAAGTACATATCATAAAAGAACGAGAGGCGTATCATAATTTAGGCTATTGTCCGGTCGCATTTTTCTGGCATAACGCTGTCGATTTTGATGTGCCTGATATTAAAAAGTCGCCGATTACAAAAGAATTGTCCAACTTAGATTGGTATCTGTTTTTCTCGATTTCTAAAAGGCATCTTGATTTATACGCGCCATATCCAATTTATAGTTCGTATGAAGCAGATTGCAATTTTGAAAATAACGAAACAGGTGACTACTGTGACGGCGGTTTTTTGAGAGATTCTGATGGCAACTACAAGATGTTGCGCGATGGTAGCATTGAGCCCTGTCCGAGATGTTCTTCAAAGCGTATTGTCGGTCCTGGTTCATTTCTTGAAGTGCCTATTCCGAATGCTGCAGATGGTGTTGCGGATTTGAGAGACCCGATTCAGATAACAACCATAGATGCAGATTCTCTCAAGTATAACGTTTCAGAGAAAGAAAGACTCGGCCAAGAGATTATTGATAATATTATTGGCGTTGGAGGTTCAGTTGGTAGCATAGAAGCTCTTAATGAAATGCAAATTGCTGCTAATTACGATTCAAGAACTGCCGTTTTAGTTGCACTTAAAACAGAGTTTGAGCAAGCACAGAAGTTTGTTGAAAAAACAATTTGCAAACTGAGATACGGTAATAAGTTCAAGTCTCTTAATATTGATTGGGGTACTGATTTTTACATTTTTACTGCGAAAGACCTATATAAACAGCTTAAAGAAGCTAAAGATAGCGGCTCGCCAATCTATGAGCAAGGAATACTAATCAAACAATTGCTCGAAGTCAATCACAAGCACAGTCCGCTGTCTTTAGCTAAAGCTGTTATTTTAGACAGGCTCGAACCATATTCAACATTAAGTGTTGATGATGTTATGAGCTTGTCGCAGCGCAACTTCGTTAACAACAAATATTTGGTTCTAAAATTGAATTTCAATCAAATAGTTGATGAGTTCGAAGATGCAAATGGTGATATTTTACAATGTTTGCAGTCTGATACGTGGACATTAGAAAAAATAAAAACTGAATTATTAAAATTATCAGAAAAATATTATGAAGTACAAGACCGAACAAGCGCTGAACAAACTCAGCCTGAAGTCGTTGTCGAATGAACTTGACAACGCTAAAACTGAAATGGATAATCTTCTTCTTGATGAGACTTCTCTCGAAGAAAGAGAAAAGTTAAGCATTTATATCGCTACAATCGAAGAGATTATCGAGAGCAAAAACTCAGAAAAAGAGGCAGGTGCAGAGCCTGAAGCTGAAAATGAACCTGTTTCTGAGTTCACGCCGCCTGAAGCTGATAAAGATAAAGTCTTTGTAGAAGTTTCACAGGGTATTCGCTTTAATCCTCAGACTGGCGAAAAAATTATCAACTCGAGTATTGTTAATTTTACGAAAGAAGGCTATAAAGCTTTCTTGAAGAATTATAAAAAACTCGGGTACACTATCGAAAAAGAGCTTTATAACCCGTACAAATAAAAAAAATAAAAAAATGCCAATTACATTAGAACAGCTAAAACAAGAACAGCAATTCAGCAGCATGCAGGACGATGTCTTGCAACTTGTTGTTGATAAAGTGAATGCTGTCGAAAATGCTGCTATTACAACGACAAAAACGTCTTTGAGGTCAGAATTGATTGAAGCCGTCAAGTCAAGCGGAGAAACTCCGAATAGCGGCGAGAATGCAGTAGCATTCGCAAAAAGAGTTGTAACAAGCTTGAAAGATAGCAATACGACTCTTACGAATGATAAAGCTGCAATGGAAACTAAAAACAAGGATTTGGAACAAAAACTGTTGCAATCCGGTGATTCTGCTTTACAGACTAAAGTTACAGAACTTACTACCACGAATACGACTTTGACATCTAAGCTTCAAGAACTTCAGACTGAAAAAACTAAGCTTATTGAAGACAATGCTAAAGAGATTAAGAAGTTGAAACTTGATTTCGAGATGAAGTCTGCTTTATCTGGTATTGAGTTTGATGATAAACTCGACAAGAATGTTATTAGTATTCTTACTACCGGCGTTATCAACGAACTTAATTCAAAGTATGTTTTCGACGTTACTGACAATGGCGTTGTTGTGAAAGACGCTAATGGCCAAATTGTTCTTGACGATAAGAATGGTTATAAGCCGATTACTATCGAAGCACTTCTTAGAAATTCGTCATTGTCATCTGTCATCAAAGCTAAAGGCGGTGGTGGTACTGGCCCTGTTAAACCTCAAACTGGTGATTTACTTAGTTTGTCTGGCGCTAAAACTCAAGTTGAAGCCGACAACATTATTGCTTCGTACGTATCTAAGCTGTATGCTTTTGGAACTAAAGAGTATTTTGACGAAATTACAAAATTACGCCAAGATTATAATATCGATAAACTTCCTATCCGTTAACATCCATTAAATTTTTACAAAATGAGCTTAGTATTAACAAGAATGCAAAACATGCGCTCGAGCTCTAGATTTGACAAGTTTGAGCGTAGAGCATCTCGCTATGGCGCGTTGGATGCTTTCATGGTCCAGTCCACTGACCCGACCGGTATTATCACGCCTGAATTGAGACAGAAGGCTGAAATGTCAATTGGTAGAACGCTCGAAGTTCCTGTCATTGACTATGATGGCTCTATCTCTATCGGCAACACGAGAACAGTCACTATTCCCGACAGTGAGAATACTTCGAGAATGGTCCAGATTACGTTCTCTACGTATTCGTGGGGTTTCACTATTACCCCGTCTATGTACATGAATAACGAGATTTCTATTCAAAGAGACTTCGAAGCTAAGATGCTTAAGTACATCTATGCTTTTGCAAAGCTTCTTGATGAAACTGCTCTCGTTGTTCTTGATACAGAAAAGACAACTGTTATTAAGGACCCCGTTGGCTATACACAGTCTTCTGGTGTTATCAACGCCACGTGGTTCGAACGCGAGAACCTTTTCGGTGACCTTACCGCTATTATGGCTGGTAATGACTTTTTCGGCCAAACTCACATTGTCGGCACTACTGGCGTTGAAAGCATCATGAGAAAGCTTCAGCAACATGGCCTGTATAATGATGTAAACAAGCAAAATGAGTTCGGTGACAAGATTGTTCACTTTACTAACAACGCAGTTGTTGGAGAAGGCAATTTTGCTACAGGCTTTGCTATCCAGAGTGGTTCAATCGGAATGTTGCATCGCTTTGAGCGCGATTGCTTGTTGAGAACTGTTTCTGGTGATGGCCACGAGTGGGACATCGCTAACCTTCCTATTCTTAATATGCCTATCGGAACGTACTTCTACGATTCTGTTGGCGATTATTCTGCTATCGCTGGTGCAGCTACTGCTGATATGACTAGAACTCGTAAAGAGCATTACGGCTTTGCTATCGATATCGCATTTGTTACGGCTTATAATAGCGATAAGGCAAATCGCCCTAATCCTATTATTAAGTTCAATGTGGCCTCTGCTGATGTTTGCGAGCGTTTTGCTGTTCCTACAGTAAATCCTTGCAGCGAGTAATCATAGTCTTGTTTGTATGTTTGCAAAGCTGTATACCGCGATTCATTTCGTAGTATATAGCTTTGCGTTTTTTATATAACAACTTAATTTACAAAAAAAATGTTAAACATAAAATCAGTTGTAGATAGCTTTGTTTCGCTAGTTGGGTGGAAAAGTAGTAATGGCGAGAAATTATCACAGTTTGTGACGTCGTCTGAAACTGGATTATACTACGAGCAGATGCATCCTCTTTTAACAGTCGATAATGTTGTTAGTATAATGCCTCAGGATTATAATATACCTGCGACTGATTATGATGATACTGCTCATTATAAAGAGCAAGATATTGTGTTGTACCAAAACAAATATTATAAGTGCACGCATGATTGTTCTGGTATTTTACCTACTACGCAAAGCACTTGGTCAGAGACATCACGCTTATCTGAATGGTTGGAGTTTAAGATTAGAAGCAGCATAACAAAAGCCATTTTATCTTTCCAATCAGAGAAACTTAACAACGGTACATATAAAACGCTATTTGAAAACAGACAATTTTTCCTCACAGCTGGAAGGTTAAACGAGTTTATTAACAATGAATCAAAGTTAGTTGGCTTCGAGTTGGTACCAGCTAGGTACACTGGAGTTAACATCAAAATACATGCTATTAGCTTGCAAACAACTTCTCAAGCTATTGTTCCAGTTTATATTTTTAGCTCTGAATGCGAGAATTATTTAGATAAAATTGATTTGCAAACTAGTACAACACAACAGTGGCAGCAAATTGATAAGTATCTTAAAACAGGAGGTAGCTATTATATAGTTTATGACCAAAGAGATTTAGAGTTACTTGATACAAAAGCTGTAAGCAAATCTAAAGATTGGTCAAAAGCCCCATGTAGTGCTTGCCACAAATATGACCATACATCTTGGCAAATTCTTTCAAAACATCTAGAAGCATATCCGTTTTATACTATCTATGACGGCGAAATTAGTAATATGTGGGATGTTGAGAATAATATTTATACGTATAATACTAATTATGGCTTAAACATTCAATTTTCTGTTGAGTGCGATTTGTCAGACTTTTTTATCGAGCAGAGAACGATATTTACCGATTTGTTATGCAATCAATTTACAGTTGACATGTTACAAGAGTATTTGTACAATGCTAGTGTTAGAACAAATCGTCATTCTCTGAATGCATCGAAAGCTGATTTAACTTTGGAGCTAAACGGCAATAATGAGATTGGTAAAACTGGTGCATTTTATAAACTCGATAAATCAATATCAGCAATTAGCTTCAATTTGTCAAAAATAAATAAGCTGTGTTTGCCGTGTAAAAATAACGGCGTAAAATATTTAACAATATGACAAACTATTACAACGCGTCTTTTCGTAATTTAATTTATAGATTGCGAAGATTTAAAGAGATAGATAGAAAGATAGTTTTAGAAAGAGCTATTGAGACATATAAACCAGAAATTGAAAGCCTTTTTAAAGAGCATTTGTATTACACTGGTGAAGATGGCTATGGCAGAAAATTGGAGCCATACAAAGATAGAACTATTTACTATAAGCGCAGAAGAGGACAGCCAACTAATAGAACAACTCTCAAAGATACCGGAAAGTTCTATGCATCTATTGAAATAATTGCGATGGAAGATGGCTTTTTGATAGTTTCAGATAATCCAGTAGCTAAGTTCTTGGTCAGTAAATATGGAAATGCTATTTTAAGAATCTCCAATGCCACTCTTTCTATTATTATGGAAGATTACATAAAGCCCTTATGTTTATCACAAGTCAGAAAAATATTTTTGCAAAAAGGAATTTGGTATGATTGATAAAAATTTAGTTATCAAAAGGTACGAAAATCCTGTCTTGCTAGACAGTGTTATACAATCAATAAATGATAATCTAAAAGCTGGTTTACCGTGGCTTGACTATGCTTTTCCACGAGCGTATAAGCTTGTTGAGCATACAGAAAATTCAAATAAGTTCGTTTATCCAGCTATTTATATCGGTGGCTCAGAATATGTATCGGTTTTGCCGAATGATAATTTCGGAAACTTCTCATGGTTTGATATTTATGACCCACAGACTATAAATGCTGTTGTTCAGGGCCATCCTGAGTATTTATACACAGGTGCAATTGTTTTTTGGTTTAATCTTAAGTCGATAATTGATGATGATTCAAGGATTTATCTTGAAGATATAAAACTACAGATTCTTAAAATTTTGTCTTCGCCTAAGCTTTTACGAGACGGTAAATTTACAGCCATTCAAATTTTTGAACGATTTGAAAATATTTATCGTGGGTATTCTCTTGAAAAAGTTTACAATGATTATATGTACGCTAATACAGATATTCCGCAAATTGATAAGATGTACTTTATGTACCCATATTCAGGTTTAAGAATAGAATTTAAAATAAAAGCACAAGAGTTATGTTAGAAAAAGTTTTATTATTTGTTTGTTTCGTTTTATTAGTTTCACTTTTCGTAACTTGGGTGATAACTGTTGTTACGAAGTTCGGCTGGCGTGATAAAATAATCGCTACAACAGATATAGAGTTGCTTGCAAAAATGTTGCAATGTGATTTCTGTTTTAGCTTTTGGGCCTCAGTAGTATGTTCAATTATTTTAGCATGCTACAACCCAATTTTTATCATCATACCTGTTTTTTCTGCACCGATTTCAAGAAAAATGTTAGAATAATGGAAGTTGTAAAAATAAATGGCCACAGGTTAAAAGTTTATACAAGCATAGATGAAATGCCTATTGTTAACTATCAAAAGTTCAATAGGTTTTTGTTGTTTGAGACGTATGTTGGCTCTGATTCAACATCATTGCAGGCACATCTAACAACAGCTTTAAAGCTTTTAGATACAAACATAGATAAGGCTAAAAACGAAATTTTGAATACAATAAACTGTATTCAGATGATTTCTAATGAAGTATCTCCTGATGTTCTTTCATTCTGCTCATTGATTTATAGTATCGATGATAAAGTAGTTACTGATTATTCAGACGAAAACTTGCAAGAAATTTTAAAGCAACTTAATTTGGAAAATAGAAAAGTGGTTTTAAAATTTAGAGATGAAGTAAAAAAAAAGATTGACGAGGAGCTGTTAGCTTTTTTTCCAAAGATGTTTGATTCAGTTATTGATAAAAAACATCTTTCGTATTTATATAAATTTATAAATCTTCAGCTTGATGAAATTATAAATGATATAGACAACACAGATGAAAAAGAGCGTGAGCTTTTAAACATTTTTAGTTTGTATAATCCAAAAGTCTTTTTAGGCAATCATTCAGAGGAAATTAAGAATATTAAGATGTTTGAAAAGACGTGCCTTGCAATTAGCCAAAATACTTCTTTAGACCCTAAAAAATTAACTGTATTGCAGTTTTATTCTGTTATCGACAACCTTAATTCAGACAATAAACAATTAAACAATGGAAGAATCAAACAAAATAAGTTTCGAGCTTGATGATAATGGCTCAATTGATAATCTTATTAGTAAATTAGAATCTGCTAATAAAACTGTCATTGAAGTTTCTAGCTCTATTAAAGAACGTGCTAGGTCTATAAAGGCTGAATTATCTAATTTAAATTTTTCTGATAAAACAAGCAAAACTAGGTTAAAAGAATTAGCTGAAGAAGTTGTACGACTTCAAGCAATTTATGAATCGTTGTCAGCAGCCGCAGTTAGAACAAAACAAGTTTTAAAAGACACAATAGATATTCAAAATGCTTCAGCGAGGTCTGTTTCTAACTTAGCAAAAGAACTTGATAAATCACGTACGTCTTATGCTGGGTTAGAGAAAAAACTGAAAGATGTTGTAGAAGCCTATAAGGAATTATCAGGTGCAGATAGACGAAAGGCTAAAGGCACAGATATGCTGGGCAAAATTCATGAATATTACAATGAGGTAAAAGCCATTGATGATATTCTTAAGCAGGCTATGACGAGAGATTTTGCGCCAGGCTCAATAGCTTCTTTAAAACAAATGATTTCGCAGCTTGAAGCAGCTTATGATAAGCTGTCAAAAGCTGATATTGATGCTGGAGTCGGAGAAAATCTATTAAAAGAACTGCAAACGTTGCAAAATGAATTGCAAGCAGCTATCGACAAGAAAAATCAGTATAAACAGGTTAGTAAACAAACAAAGCAAAGCACACAAGAAGATATAGTAGCAGAAGCTGGTTCTATAAATGCTTTAAAGCAGCAATTAGCAGATTTATCGAGAGAACTTGATAATGTTTCTTTGGATAAATTAAAAAGTGGAGATGCAAACTACAATCAGTTGCTTGAAAAAATAAAATCAGTACAAACACAACTGAAAGAGGCGATAAGTTTTAAAAATGAACTATTATCAGGTCCTAAAGATACTGGTATTAGCGACTCTTTGTCTGCTATGAAAGCTCAATTAAAAGAGCTTATGTCTTCATTTGATGCAATTTCAGGAGAGGACCTTTTTAAAGACTTCGATAAAAATACAGATGACGTCAAAAACCTAATTAAACAGATTGTAAACCTTAAAGTAGACATTGAGGACCTTGAAGAAGTTAAATCAGACTTGCTAAATCCATGGACAGTTGAAGAGGATTCTGTGATTTCTTTAAACAGAGAAATTTCGGATTTAGAAAAACATTTGAAAGCTGTTTCAACAGCTGATGTATTAGCTGGTAGATTTGATGACGAGATAAATAAGCTAAAACAGCTTAAACGCGATGTTGCTGATTTTCAGTCTTATATGAAGATGGATGAAGTCATTACTCCAACCATTAGCGAGAAATCTCTCAGCGCTCTTAAAACACAGCTGAGAAATGCTATGCAAGAACTTGAATCAGTTGATATCAGTATTTTAAAAACAGATAAAATTGATAAGGAAGTTGCGAATATTCAAAAGCTAAGAAGCGAAATACAGTCAGCGAAAGTTGATATGGATTTATTACTTTCTGGTGCAGGAAAAGAAACTGGTAATGAATCTATAAATCAGCTTAATGAAAAAATAAAAGCGCTTAATGCAGCATTGCAAAATGCAGAAAATTCAGCAAGTTCTTTTGACCAAATTCTTAGCGATATAGATAAACACACTAATTCATTGAATCAATTAAAGTTCGACCAGCAAATGGCGCGCTTTGATTCATCAGAATATAGTGATTTAATAAAAGCAAATGCCGAGCGTGAACGTGCTTTGAGAATAAAACAACTTGAAGTTAAGGCTAATTCAGAAGCAGCTGGTTCATATAATCAGTTGTCAATACAGCTTGAGATAGTACAGCTTAAGCTAAAAGCTATGTCTGCTGCCGAAAGACAAACAACTGAAGAAGGACAAAGTTTAGAGCAACAAGCTAAAGCTTTGGCTAATCAATTAACCTATTTAGCAGAATCACAGGGAAGAAGTACTAGAGGACTTGAGAAGTATTCACAGATGTATGACCAACTTACATTTTCTGTCTACCAAGTTGTTCGTGAGTTACCAGCAGCAGCTATAAATGCAAATACTTTTTTCTTAGCAATTTCTAACAACATTCCTATTCTTGTTGATAATATTAAAAAAGCTAAACTTGAAATAGCCGCTGCAAAAGAGCAAGGCAAACAAGTAGAATCAGTAACAAAAAGAATTGTCAAAGCTTTTTTAAGTTGGCAAACTATTCTTGTTGCAGCTTTAGCTTTATTGTCAAGATATGGCAATGAAGTTTGGGAGATAGTAAAATATTTTGCAAGAGGCCAAACTTATTTACTTAAAACTAAAGAAATTGTAAAAGCTATACAGAAAGAAGCTAAAGATGCTGCTAAAGAGTTTTCAAAAATGTATGTTAGCTTTTATAATCTACGAGACGCGTATTTGAGACTTGGAACACAGGCTGAACGTCAAAAGTGGATAAAAAACCATGCTAATGATTTTAAGCAACTTGGCGTAAGTATCAAAGATACAGTGGACGCTGAAAATCTGTTTATAAAAAACAGCGGTAAGTTTATCCAAAGCCTTATCGCGCAGTCTATGGCCGCGGCTGCTATGAAAGCTGCGCAAAATGAACTAGATAAATCTTTTGAAGATTTGTTAAAATCATCACAATCTGCAGAAGCATTAAGGAATATTATCGGTAGTAGCACGAAGTTCGGTGATGCATCATTATTATCTGGCGATTTTTCTAAGTTTATAGAGGCTTATACAACTGGTGCTTTAGAAGGTGTTAGGAATAAAGCTTTGCAAACTATAGCCGATTGGAGACGTAAAACAGGAAATGCTAAGCCAACAGCAACGACTGGAGCCGGAACTGTTGGTGGCGCAGCAGCTGTTGGCGGATTTTCAATTGCTACAGATTTATGGTTTGCGCCAGAAGATGTTAAAAAAGCTCAAGAAATTTTGGATGCTTTTGCAGAAGCTGATAGGTATTCAAAGAGCGCATCAGAACGCGCAACAAATGCTGCAAAAATGCTACAGGTTAATTCTGCTTGGCAGAATGTTTATGCTGAATGGATGAAGCTTGGTGATTTTACATTAGCTGACCAAGGAGACAAAAATAACACGAGAGAATCTAAAGAGAGAGATTTGTTTAGCTATATAAACAACATGTACGCTGAAGTTCAAAGGTTGTACAACGATTCTTTAGAGAATATTCCGATTAGTGATATTGATAAAAAGCTCATTCAACTAAATTCTACATACCAAGAAAATTTTACAAAACTCAATAACATTCTTGAGAAAAACGAGCATTTGTTAAAAGAAAAGCATAAAGCATTAACTAGCGAGCAACTTAAAAAACTTAAAGATGCTACAGCTATGGCAGAAGCAGCTTTGGACAATTTGAATGTTATTTACGAGAAAGATAAAAAGCTACTAGAAAGTCAAAAGAGAGTTATAGAATTAGATTCTGATGTCACAAACTTGACAGATAGACTTAATTTTGTTAAAAACGATTTGGAATCAGAATTTGCTCTTAGGCATTCTATTCTAATGAATCAGAGAGAAATTGAACTAGAAGAGAATAGACAATTAGATGAAAAGCTACGCAGAGATGAAAATGCTATTAACCAAAAATATTTACTCGAAGATTATAAGCTACGTAAAGAGTATTCTGATAAGCGAATAGAGTTAATGCGTTCTGTTAATGGCATTATTTTAAATGAATATGCAGAAGGCAGTAATGAGTATGTAAAAGCACAACTAGAGAATATTAACTACGATTTTACAAAAGCCGTTAATGATGCTCTTGTGGAGTATGGATTATACGATGATTTTACAAACAAATTTTTAGAAGAGTATGAAAAGTTTGGCGAAAATGCTGCTTTAGCTTTTGCTACAAGCTATGTTGAAACTCTAAAAGGTACACCGGCTTATGATACTATATCTGGAATAGTAAGTGGTTTCAAAAAGCAATCATACAGCACACAAGCTTCTTTTTATGAAAGACGTTTGCAGATTAAGCATGATTTAGAGCAAAGTGAAATTAGAGATTCTAATACGTATGCGAAGGGTTTATTACAACTATATCACGAGTTAGAAGATATAAATTTACAAATACAGTTAGCAGAAAATGGATTGAAGAATCTAACAAGCGACGAACTACAAACTTTGTATAATAGACGTGATAATGCTAGAAGCGACATTAGGGGATATGCTGGTAAATACATTGCACAAAATGGTCTAACAGGCTTTTTTGAAACAGCTGTTTTAGGATGGGATGATAACCAAGTGAGCGCTTTTGATGCTGCAATTGAGCATGTTAAAAACAGCTTATCCGATTTGTTAGAAACTGAAATTGAAATACGCGAGCGCGAAAAAGAACTTGCAGAAGAACGTGTAGAAGCAGCACAAAGCGCTTATGATGCTGAAATTGAAGCTCGTAATAATGGATACGCGCACAGCGTTGATACTGCTAAGAAAGAATTACTGCTGCAGCAAAAGACTTTGCGAAAAAAGCAATTAGAATTAGAGAAAGCACAGCATGCTCAAGAAGCTGTTAATTCTTTAGTTCAAGCTTCATCTCTTGTAACAGCTACAGCTGAAATTTGGTCAGCATTTATGCCTATGGGTGTACCAGGAATTCTTCTTGCTGCTATCGCTACAGCTAGTATGTTTGGCGCATTTGTTGCTGCAAAAGCAAAAGCTGCTCAATTAACATCGACGTACGGAGAAGGCGGATTAGAATTTTTGAAAGGCGGAAGCCATGCTTCAGGTAACGATATAGATTTGCATACAACAAATAGTCGTGGTAGAAACATGAGAGCAGAAGGTGGAGAAGCTATGGCTATTATAAATAAACGCAGTACAGCAAAGTATCGTAGTATTTTACCAAGCTTGATTAAAAGTATAAATGATGGAACATACTTGCAGAAATATTCTGATTCGATAAATAATGTCTATACAGAAGTAACACGCAATGTTAATTTAAACAATATCGAGACTTCTTTAAATACTCTTGTTAATCAAGGTAAACAACAAGTTTATGAATTTGGCGACACGACTATTGTAGTTAGTGGCAATACACGTAAAACCATTAGACACTATAGATAATATGAAAAAACAAAAATACAGATTTAGTTTAACGCGTGTGCGAAGTATTAAAATTAAATATAATACTGGCGTACTAACGAATGGCGAATATTACGGCACGTACGATTATAATTGTACTGAGCATATCACTCCAGAAATAGCTGGAGATACGGATTTTATGCTAAGTGATGAGTTTATTGGGCACGCTATAGGCTTTGCAGTTTATGATGCTGATGATGCATTAGTAGACTACAATGATTTTTATATTGTTAGTGAAAGCAATAGGACTTTTCAAGTTAGTGACGCGGAATCCATTGTATTTTTCTGGAACTCGAAAAATTTTGAGCCAACGCCATGTACTTTTTTCCAATTTGAAACAAGATATGTTCATCCGGCTTTTTCTAGACTATCTATAAATAGAGTTAGAAATGATGATGACATGTGCCATAGTTTAACATTAGATTCTGATTTAGCATTTATGACTGGCTCATTTGATTATATTATCGGCGTATCAAAAAGATATGCCTTAGTTTTTAAAATTGAGCGTTTTAATTATTCTACAAACAGCTATTACGATATTTATAAAAGCCTACCTTTTACTATAGCTGATTGCTCATTGGATTTTGATAAGCGTAGATTGACTGTTGACTTTACATCTTGCACATATAAATCTTACTTAGATGAAAGAATAAATAAAGTTGTTAATTTAGCAAAAGGCGGATATAAGCATAGCGCTGTTAACTTCAATATTCCTGCTATGCTGCAGGTTTATGTTGATGGGTCTGAGACAGTAACAAACATTGTTGGTGGTTCAGCGACTGAAGTTGATGTAGATTATGTAGAAACACCTGATGATTTTACACAAGCCGCTATGGCTTCTTCTATAATTTATAGCAATGAGAAGACATCTTGGGTAACTGATAATATACGAACTTTGTTTCTATTGAGTAAAGGCTTTTGGTTAACAGGACGTATTTCTGAAATACATATAGTTGGCGGTAACTATACAGAGCCTGGTAGCAATGTAATCAATAGCCCAGCCGGTTATTATTATGCAACAACTTCAGACGACCAAATTTCTCAAGTTTATCATCCTACAAGTAGTATTACTCGTTTTTATAGCGACACGACTGATTTTTATATAGAGCTGAACACCACTACAAGATATGCATATATTAAAAAAGTATCTGATAATTCGACTGTTTATGCGACTACACAACAAGTTGATACAACGTGCTTGATTTCACCTGATAGTTTAGCCACAAGTAATGGTGCGCTATTCAGAAACGTAAATGACCAGTATGATACATGCGGCGTTGATTTTCATCTCACGCACAATGTTTTTAGTCGTATATTAACAACTAAGGAAGTTTTACCACAACCAGCCATGCCGCGCACGATTAAACTGGCTGATGATGATTTTGCATATTTTGGGTCTGCATACAAATATGCCGTTGCTAATCCACACGTATACACTACAGAACTATATAGCTCTTTGTTTAATGGCAGCATGTCTGATGTTCATTTATTTAGGCCAATGCCTTATAAGTATTCGTATCTTAATTTTAAATGTTCATCAGATATGCAATATACTGATTCAGGTTTAGGTGCAAAAGACCCGAATACATATTACACGTATAAGAATAAACAAAGTTCATATATAAGCCAGCATTTTATACCCATCGGACAATACTTTTGGTCTGGTGTATCATTTTATGCGACTTTGCCAACTAATTTTATCGATGTTATTGAGCCTTGGTATAATTTAGTACAGCAACATCATTTTATGACAGTTGGTGCTGCAATTGTTAAAATATTACAAAACGTAGCACCAAATATAAAATTTGCAGAAACTCAAGAATATAGCAAAACATTATACGAGCAGAATATTTTTATGCCTACTGGCAATATTTCTGTTTCAAAGCCAAACATATATTTGACGCATGTTTCAAATATACAAGCTGGAATTTTTCAATTTGAAGCTCAACGCGTAGAACTCACACTTAAGAAAATTCTCGATATGCTGCGTGATGCTTTTCAAATTTATTATTATTTGGATGATGCTGGCAAATTACATTTAGAACATATTTCGTGGTTTTACGGCGTAGGGCAAGGTAATAATGTACAATACGATACGCAAGCACTAAAAGATGAATATACAAAGATTTTGCTTGACTACGGTCACGGTGAAATTAAATCTAACGATAGCTATCTGTATTCTGCTATAACTATGACGGCAGATTCAGAAGATGCATTAGAACTGTTTAAGCCGTTGAAGATTACGTGCTTAGATGAACATTGTACTTTACAAGATGATAAAGATGTAGCGCTAAATGATTTCAAAACAGATATCGACTATATGTATGCAAGTGCAAGTGAAAGAACAGATGGTATTGCTTTAATTTTACCAGTAAAAGATAAAATGCAAGGTATACCAACATTATCATACACACAAAAAAATAGATGCGATATTAAAGGCCTAAACGAATCACAATACACTGTTTGGCCAACAAACTACAAAGCTTCATCATACGAGCTACTACAATACTATCGTTGGAATTTTGCCAGTATGCTAGTTGACCACTGCTCATTTACTCCAATCGCAAATTCTCGTTATTTAGAACAAGAAATAAGAGTGCCCGTTGACGAGGATTTAGATATGATAAAGCTAATACATACGCGCTTTGGAAACGGCTTCATAATGAGCTACAAAATTGATATAGATTCAAGATTTGCTACAATAAAATTGCTACACGATGAAAGTTATTTCTAACGCAATAAAACGTTATTTTTATATTTGCTGCTTTGCCTGTATTAAAATTTTTTGTATTTTTGCATTGAAAATATGGTATCATGCTGTATAGTTCTGTTATACCTTTTTACAAAGGGACATTTTTAGGAACAACGTGGCAAAATCTTACGTTCAATAACCTGTTGAGCCTTGATGAACGTAACGATTATGCTTTTATTGTGCCATACAAAAGGGTTATCCATTACGATTCACAAAAAGGCCGTGTATATATACCGAGTTTTTATATTTTTACAGACATTGAGTATAATAGCGCACAGCCTGTTGATTGCACGGCTGTAAAATTATTATTTGGCGATGGAACCAGTTTATTATCTGCTCAGAATAGTACAGTTAATCAAACATTTTATGATTTTGTCGATGATTTGATTTTCAACTACACAGATGACGGGTATTTATTTATTGTTTCACGACCGACTTATTTGGAGTTGCCTAATTGGTATCTTGGCCCTATTTCTATAGTACTACAATTTAGACGTCATTATGCTAATACTAATTACTATTATTATTCTGATAGGCTTTATATTACTGATGACATCCATAACTATATTTTGCTAGAGTGGTATAATGATACTAATTTATCTATTGGCAAACGTTTTATTCCATACGAACTTGGCTATCGCCCTAGCTGTTATGTTGATGCGCTTTTGGGTAAACCAGAGTATAACTTCGAAGAAGAGATTATTGACAGACTCGGATACAGATTTGTTCAAACTGCTATAAGTAAAAAAACGTATAGATGCGCTTTTGTTGCGCCAGAATATTTATGCGATTCTTTACGAATAATGCGTATTTGCAATAACAAACGAGTAACAAGATATGACTTTCCAAATTTCGGCGAATATATTGACCCAATGACTATGGGATTTGACGTAAGTTGGGATGACCAAGGCCATTTAGCACTTGTTGATTTGTCCTTTGATGTTGACTTAGTTGCAGCTAACCCAAGCGGTTATATTCCTCTTGTACATGGCGATTTTAACAATGATTACGATAATAGCTTTACTAATTTTTAAATATGTATGAATCTTTAATAAACCAAATAAACGCGTATATACGCAATAACGCCATAAATGATATTTCTGGTGATGGCTTAAATGTTATTTTACAAGCGATGTTAAATGCACTTGGAGTTGGTATGCGCTTTTACGGTATTGCAACAACAAATACTGTGCCAACTGCAAATCAGTATCCAAAATTTTATGTTGCTTTTAACCCTGGCTATTACACAAGCTTTAACATAACCAACCATCCAAAGTTTGCATCAGGATTTGCAATTATCTATGATGAAAACGGCACTAATACCTGGAGTATGGTTATTAAGCCGTTTCAGTTAGAAAATGGTTTCCTGATTGACTCCACTGTTAAAAATAATGCATTCGGCACTGATACTGATTTCTTCATTAAAGATGTTAACAAAACTAGTGCATCAAGCTCCTTTACTATTTACGCTTACAATAAAAACTCCACAACAGAACAGCTTGTAGCTACATACACTTACAACGGCCTGTTATCTGGCTATAAAACTCATGAAATTGAAACTGGAAACACTAAGTATGTCGTGTCTGTTAATTGGGATAGCGTGCCGTTGAATGAACAAGTTGAGTTTACACACGATGAATCGAAGTTTCCAGTAACTGCTTACGTTGAAAAGTCTACAGATGTCGACTTGGATAAGCTGGCACAACGTGTTGACCTCGTTGAGCGTATTGGCGGCCGTTACAATATTCAAGAAGATGGCACATTTTCACGCGAAGGCTTCGGCGCTGTTTTTTACGTCGGGCAGGCGCCTTCTTTTGTTAATCCAGAGACGCAAGCCGACGCTGAAGATGTACCACATATTGGTACTAATGTTAGATGTGGTATTGTTTCTGGCTCTAGTACTAACTTGAGAGTAGATTTAATACCAGATAACTTTCCGGCTCGAGCCATTTATTACATATACCTGGTTAATACAACAACTACGCCTCGTAATATTATCATAAATACTATTGATACAGACGGTGAAACTGTGTTAAAATCTACAACACATACATTAGTCGATGGCAGTGTTTTAGAGATTAAAGCTATCAAAGCACCACCTGATATGCGCACTTTATGTTATGCAGTTACAGAAATGTTATAAACACCTTAAATTTTAAAAGTTATGCCTGAAATTAAAAAAGTTACATTGACAGAAGAGCAAAAAGAAGCCTTCAAAAAATTAGTGGCCAAAATGAGAACTGGCAAAAAGCCTTGGCCACTTTTTAAGAAAAAAGCCGAAGAGGCTAAATAGTTTTTTTATCATCTAAATCTTAAGCATTATGAAAATCAAAACAGAAAATGGAGAGATGAACGTAACATCTCAAGGCCAGGGTTCTTTGAACACTGTGCTTGGTGCTGTCGGAACTGCCGGCGCCATCGGAATGATGAATGGCTTGTTTGGTCGCGGTCCGCGTCCTGACGGTGATGACCGACCGGTTACACGCTACGAGCTCGGTCTCGTTCGTGAATCTATCGCGAAAGACGGTGAATTGGCTGAACTCCGCTCGAAGCTTTATACCAACGAGCAGGTTTCTGGCGTGAAGCAGCAACTAAACGATTTCCAAGCTCAGCAGATGCTGTACAACGGCACCAACAACGCTGCAGTAGCTTGCATTCAAAAGCAAGTCAATGAGTTGTTCGGTCTTACGCGCCTTATGGTGCCAAACAGCAACATCGCACCTGGCTGGGGTCCGTTTCCGCCTGCACCTGAAGCACCTGCAGCTCAATCAAGTTCAACAACCGTGACCAACGGTTAGTAGTTTTTTCATACGCCTGGGGACTCGGCTGAAATATGCCGAGTCCTTAATTAAAAAACCTTATTATGGAATATACTAACTTAGATAAATTGGTCGCGGTTATTGTTGAGTGGCTTAGGCCTTTGGCTAGTACGCTCGCAGGGACTTATCTTAATAAGCTTGATTCTATTGAACGAGCTAACGCTTGGGCACGTAAGTTCTTCCCGGTTTCTGCTGATTATTCTATCACTAATGACTTGGGCTTTTTAGCTATGCCTGCTCTGCAATCAGTAGTTCGTCCTTTTATTCAGTCAAGCCTTGATAAGTTAAACTTAACAGACGAAGCTATTCCGGAGTTTGCTAAGAATACTGTCATGGCTATGGATAAAGAGCTGGAGACTAAGTCCACTATTAGCTTGTTCAATTTAATAGAATTGGATAAGGACGATGTCAATAGGCTGCGCAATCTTATTGAGCGTAACTTACCTATTTCATTTACAGAATATACAGTTGTGAAATAATGAAAACATTTACATTACCTTTATTCTTCCTATGCGTTTGTTACTTGATGTGTATCTTAGCCGTAGTACTTGACCTAATATCTGGTGTGCGTAAGGCTAAAGCTCGCGGTGAATACCGAAGCTCAAGAAAATTGCGGCTGACTGTCGAGAAGCTTGTTAAGTACTTGAATATGATTGCTGTGCTCACATGCATCGATGCTGTTCAGGTTCTTAGCTTCTTTATATTGGCTGCTCAGAGCGGCAAAGCATTTGTTATGCTGCCTGTTTTTACAGGATTGGGCACTATTTTCGTGTGCTTCATAGAGCTGAAAAGTATTTATGAAAAGAACACAGATAAGCGCAAAGCTGAAATGGAAGATACCGCACGGAAAATTAAAGAAGTCCTTTTGGACGAATCAAATAGAGAACTTTTCAAATCACTTTTAGAAAAATTGGAAAAATGACAAATTTACAAAAAGCCGCGGAGCAGGACAGCCAAGCTGCTCCCAATATCTTAGAAGCTATTAAAGCTGGTGAAGTCGGCGGAGGCGGCTCAGCTACTGGATTTACTATTCAGTATTACGCTGAATTACGGCACATAAGCGATAATGAAAAAAATGTATATACTGAAGAAGAAGCTTTAATTGCCGCGCAAAATACAGTAGCTAAGTGGCAAGAAGATTATCCAAACTTAAACTCTTTGAGATTTGCTGCGCTATTTGAGTATCCAAAGGTAGCCGAGCCACATGACTACGATGATTATATTTATTATTACTACGTGACACAATCAGCCATTGATACCTGGCTTGAAAAAGTTGATTGGCTTTATGCAAATGCGGCAAGCTTTGATTCTGATGGCGCACTTAGCCCAGAGCTTATTGCAGAGGCAAAAGAGATTGTCGCGGGCCTAACGCCAAATACATTATTTCAAGCTGACGAGGAAATCGTAGAGGTTGTTATTAATTTTGGCTCGATTGGCAAGATTGGCTATCAACCGTGGCCTTTATATGCTGATGAAAATACGCTCGCGCAAACTGTTGTTTTTTAAACAAATGAGCAGACAATCAGATTTCCTCGATTCAGTATCTCGGCATGCCATAGCTGCTTGCCGAGATACAGCTTTGTTTCCTTCTGTGTGTATCGCGCAAGCTATACTCGAGACAGGTTGGGGCCACTCGACACCCGGTAATAATCTTTTTGGTATGAAGGCTACTGGCAGCCCCAACGTTAATTGGGACGGTTCAGCTGTAGCATGCACCACCTACGAATATATTAACGGAGTAAAAACACGCGTAGTTTCTAAGTTCCGTAAATATAAATCATACGAAGACAGCTTCAGAGACCATAATAGACTGTTTTTGTTCAGCAAACGTTATATCTCTGTGCTGTCTGCCAAAACTCCTGAAGCGCAAGCAAAGGCTATCAAGGCTTGCGGTTACGCTACTGACCCGAAATACGCAGAAAAGTTAATCAACTTAATCAAACAATATAATTTAGAACAATATGACAAATCTTGAATTAGCAAAAGAACAGGGCAATCAAGCTGCGCCGAATGTAATTGACGCAGCCAAAGCCTCTGAAGTTCAAATAGACGTTACGCTTGCACAAGAACAGGGCAACCAAGCAGCACCGCTCATTGCAGATAGCCTTGCAAGCTCTGAATCGTATGATGCTATTAAGCAGCAAGGCAATCAAGCTATGCCCCTGATTGTTGATGCTCTTGCTGGCAGCGGGAGCGATACTGGCTTCGAGTTACTTGATTTTATTGAACAAGATGAAGGTTCGAACCCAGCTCATTTTCCGGTATTTGAGCTTGCGGGTAGTGTCGGATATGAACTTATATATTATGGGCTTTTGCATGATGGCCACAATTTACCAAATTTTACAAAATTATCAGTAAATGACGTAGATTATGATATTTATCCGATGCCAGAAGAGACGCCAGAAGAGACGCCAGAGTCTGGTGGATGTTATTTAATGATACAACAAGCGCTTATTGATTCACAAGAGGCTGCAGATGAAATTAAAGCTGCGATGGGCGTTGACGTAAAAATCGGAGATACATTAGTAATTATGACACTAGATTTAATTACTGAGCAGGCTCTTTCTGGTGATGTACCGTTTACCCTGTACACCGGCCAAGATTCATGGTCTGGCACTTTGCATGAATATATTGATACTAGCTCTGAAGTATTCGTAAATATCGAGCCTAATTCTAACTCTACGGCTTACGAGATTTCAGTTTATACTGATAATGCTTCCAATCCTTATTATAAGATAGGCGATGATGGTGAGTGGACCGAGTACGATTCAAGTAATAAGCCCGAGTTCTATTTGCCCGGTAACTACACTATTTATTTGAAAGCAACTAGTAATTATGACAGTAGCGAAGTTTCTAACTCTGTACCGCTGCAAATTATTGCTAATTTTGACACACCAGAAGTGCATACCGTGGAAGACCCGTCAGCAATGTTTGCTGGATTAGATTTTAGAGTACATTTGGCATCAAATTATGGCAGCAGTGAATTAACTGGTAGAGATGATGTGGTGCTCTTGTATAGAGATAGCGCTACAGCTAATTGGGACGGTTCAGCTGCTATGACTAGTACATCTGATGGCTATTTTGCCGAAGTTGAAGTCGGCTGGGGCCACAAAGCAATTACATACAAAGTTCAAATTGATGGAGTTTCAAGTGATGTTCCTGATTATCATGAATTTGACTTGTTACCAATGACGCCGAGCTTCGTCGACATTATCAACGACCAAGGTACTTACAAAGCTAGATTACGTTTTGGAGCAAACTATCCTGATATGAACACTGTTGAGGCTATTGAATATAGTTTCGATAATGAAAATTGGACCGATGCTGTACATGACGTTGTTTCTGGCTACGAATTGGCCGAATTAGCTTATGATACTGAAAGACATTTACCTGATAGCTTGCATATAAGAACACGCATATCCGCTAATTCTGTAGTTTCCAACATCGTAACCACAGGCTTGAGTGAACGTAACAGGTATATTACACTTGGTCCAAGTTTTTTTAACAATGTATCAGCTGCTAGTATCAATAATAAGCCAGTAGATATAGATATAAATACTATCGCTGGCCTTCAAGTTTTTACAGATGTGCCTTTTATTGTGGCTATTACTCCAGAGCAAGGATATGTTTTTAATAAATCTATAATTACTTATAACGTTTTTGAAACAGGAACAAGAGAAGTATTAACAGAATCTTACAATAATCCAGATTCTTTTGTAGTACCCATTACTGAATATAGTTATAACCTTGATGTTGAACTTCAGCAGCAATCGTCTACAGGCAGAGAATAATCATTATTCTTCCATTCTTGCCATTAACTTCTTTATGTTGACTATGAGCCTCCTCACCGAGGCTCATAGTTTTCTATGAAGTGTTAAAAAAGCATAAAAAATGTGAAAATCAGCAAATTTATATAAAGCTTTTTGTATTTTTGCGATATCAAATTAAAAATAAAAAAATTATGGAACTAAACCTAAATGTAACAGTGAAACTCGATGATAGCTCAAGAGCTCTTATCGAAAATTTATTGAGCACTTTTTCAAACAGAAAAATTGAGCTCAAGCAAGAACAACAAAAACCAATCAGGCAGGAGCCTAAACAAGAGCCTAAGCAGGAACCTAAACAAGAGCCTAAGCAGGAGCCCAAACAAGAGCCTAAGCAGGAACCTAAACAGGAATCTAAACAGGAGCCTAAAAAAGATTCTGATGATTCTATTTCAATAGATGAAATTAGAAGATTGGTACTGCAAAAGATTGACAAACACAGAAATGCGATACGTGCAAAGCTAACAGAAATGAACGTAAAGTCAATTTCTGAACTTGACGAATCACAGTACGAAGCTTTTTATGGTTTTTTAGTTGATTTAGAGTAATGGAACAGCATAGCTTTTTATCCCCATCTGGCTCATCACGGTGGCTAAACTGTACGCCATCTGCTAAACTTGAACATGAGTATGGTGAAAAAACCATTACTGAATATGCTCAAGAAGGCACGCTAGCCCATGAAATTGCTGCACTTACAATCGCCGTTGAACATGATTTGATTAGCGACGAAGTTTATTCTGCCAATATTGAAAAATGCTATTCTTCAGAATTATATAATAATGAAATGAATAAGCATTTAGCTGTTTATGAAGACTACGTAAATAGCAATATGACAGATTCATCATTTGTGTATGTCGAACAACGTGTTGACATAAGTAACTACATACCTGAATGCTTTGGCACAGTCGACTGCTTCATTATCACAGAGAACAAATTAGAAGTCATAGATTTGAAGTATGGCAAAGGAGTTCCTGTGTATGCTGAAGGAAATACACAGTTACGAATATATGCATTGGGCATTTTGGATTTTCTTGACTTTACTAATACTGATATATCTGAAATTACTATTACGATTGTACAGCCAAGACTTAATAACATTAGTAGTGAGTCGTTCTCAAAAGAAGAATTACTCGATTGGGCTGATAACTATTTAGTACCGAGAGCTCAATTAGCTTTTGCTGGTGAAGGCGAATTGCAAGACGGTAACTGGTGCAAGTTCTGCTCTGTCAAACATCTTTGCCAAAAGCTGTATGAAGAAACTATCAATATGGCAAAGCACGATTTTAGCAAAGGCTTTATTATATCTGATAACGAAGTTGTCGATATTTTATCAAAATCAAAGTTGATAAAAGATTATATAGACGCCGTCGAAGAATATGCAATAAAGCAATCAAAGGACTTAGCAAAAAAATGGCCTGGCTTTAAATTAGTAGAAGGCCAATCTAGACGTAAGTGGGCAAAAGACGATGAATCAGTAATTGCAGAAATTCATGAGAAACTACCAGAGTACGACCCGTGCGAACAGAAATTAAAATCGTTTACTACCGTCGAAAAAGAACTTGGCAAAGAACTGTTTTCAACTATTAAAGACCTCGTTATAAAGCCAAGTGGAAAACCTATTTTAGTACCAGATTCTGACAAACGCGAAGAATTATCAACGTCAGCTTTGACAGATTTTAACAAAGAGTAAAAAACCAAATATATTATTAACCTTTTAAAATTTAGAAAAAATGAGTGAACAATTAAATTCGAAAGTTATTACAGGCAAAGTTAGATTTTGCTATGTACATGTTGATGAGCCGTATCGCATGAACGAAACAGACAAACCTAAATATACGGTTTGTATTCTCATTGACAAAGAGGACACCGAAACTCTTGGCAAAATTAAGAAAACAATTGAAGCGGTGAAGCAGGCAAATCGCTCAAAGCTTGTCGACAAAAAAGGCAATTTCCCCGCATCATTGTTCAATCCTCTTAGAGACGGTGATGAGGAACGTGGCGATGATGAGGCATTTGCCGGCAAGATGTTTCTCAATGCCAAATCAGAAAAACGTCCTGGTATTGTGGACGCGAACTTAGACCCGATTTTGGACTTGAGTGAGTTCTATTCTGGATGTTACGGCCGTGCCTCAATTACTTTCTTTGCTTTTGACAACAAGACAAAGGGAATCGGTGTTGGGCTGAATAACCTTCAAAAGTTAGAAGACGGCGAATCGCTGTCTGGTGGAGCTTCCGCTGCTACTGATTTTGCAGATTAAACTATAATATTCAAAAAAAATAAAAAAAACAAAATCAATGCGGTTTTGGTTTTTTGGCTTCTTGTTTTTGCATTTGGTTTTTGCAAGGAGTATTTTTTACAAAACCGCATTTTTATAAAAACTAAAAACTATGCAATACTTATTTATAGATATCGAAACATTCTCGTCTGTTGATATCAAAACATCTGGTATGTATAAATACATTGAATCAGATGATTTTGAAATTTTGTTAATTGGTTATTCTCTTGATGGCATTAACGTCAATGTTATTGATTTATTAAGTGGCGAAGAAATTCCTGAAGAATTTGAAAACGCAATGCTTGACGAGAATGTTGTTAAAGTTGCGCATAATGCTTCATTTGAACGCGTTTCTTTGAATAAAATTGGCTATACTACCGAAACAAAAGAGTGGCTGTGCACAGCCGCTCTATCTGCATATAATGGGCTGCCATTATCATTGGACCAAGTTTCAAAAACACTTGACCTTGTAGATAAAAAGCAAGCTTCAGGAAAGCTGCTTATTAAATACTTTAGCTGTCCAGTAAAACCTAGAGCTGGAAATGGTTGGCAAGAACGAAATTATCCTGAACACGCACCCGACAAATGGGAACTCTATAAAGAGTATAATAAATATGACGTGCTCGCTGAGATAGAGATATTCAATAAATTAAAGCATAGCCTTTTACCGAAGTTTGAAAAAGATGTATATGTTTTAGACCAATGCATAAACGATAGAGGCATCTTAATAGATGTTGAATTGGCTAAAAAATGCATTGACCTAAACGAACAAAATACTGCTGAGCTAACTAGCAGAGCTATAGAAATAACAGAACTTCCAAATCCAAATTCAGTTTCACAACTTAAGGGCTGGATTCAGGATAAAACTGGAATAGCTGTGCAATCACTAGCGAAAGACCAACTAGATACAATCAGAGAACAATTCGATGACCCCGATATTGACGAAGTTTTAGATATTAGAGCTCAATTATCACGGTCATCAGTCAAGAAATATTATGCTATGCTTTCTTGTCTTTGCAAAGATAATAGAGTTAGAGGCACATTTCAATATTACGGCGCATCACGTACTGGACGATGGGCTGGACGATTGTTGCAATTGCAAAATTTACCTAAAAATCATACTTCAGATATTGATGGCTTAAGAAACGATTTTAGGAATCAACCACTAGAATCGCTATCAATTTTATATAGCAATATATCTGATTTGCTATCACAACTCGTGAGAACGTGCTTCATTTCGCCAGAACATCAAAACTTAATCGTGGCCGACTTCTCTGCAATTGAAGCACGTGTAGTCTCATGGCTTGCTGATGAAGAGTGGAGATTAGAAGTTTTTAGAGGTGATGGCAAAATATATGAAGCAGCTGCTGCTCGTATGTTTAATGTACCTATCGAAAGTGTTACAAAAGATTCAGACCTTAGAGCAAAAGCTAAAAATGCTGAATTGGCACTTGGCTATGGTGGCTTTGTTGGTGCTATGAAACGAATGGGTGGTGATAAGATGGGATTGAGCGAAAATGAAATGATAAGCATCGTTAATGTTTGGCGCGCAGCTAATAAGAAAATTGTGAACCTGTGGGCTGAATTAGACGAATGCGTAAGACGTTGTATAGGACTTCAAGAACACGTTGAACTAGAAAAGAAAAATTACAAACTGCTATTTGATTATTGCGATGATGGCTGTTTACGTATAACTTTACCGTCAAACAGAACACTTTGTTATAGAGAAGCTCGCATATCTAAGAACAAAATTCTGTATTCTGGCATTGAGCAAACAACGAGACAATGGATGGAATTAGATTTGTACGGCGGTAAAATTACAGAGAATGTTGTGCAAGCTATTTCACGTGATATACTGTGCGAAAGCATGATTGCACTTGAAAAAGCTGGCTTTAAAGTTGTTATGCATGTGCATGATGAGGTAATTGCAGAATACAACGAGGATAAAACTGCATTGCAGAAAATGATTGGCATAATGAGAATTTCTCCGAAGTGGGCTCCTAATTTACCTCTTAATGCTGCTGGATTTATTTCAAAGTACTATATGAAAGACTAATATGCAACAGTTAAATATAGCAATTGGTAATTCTGTTTTATCTAAAAAATGGGTAAATAAACAAATAGATTGGCGTGATTTTACAACGAGAATAAAAAATCCAGTTATAACGCACGAAACTCTAAATGAATATTTGCATTTTAGTAAAGCAGAGCAGAATCATATCAAAGACGTTGGCGGATATGTCGGAGGCCTCTTAGCCGATAACTCACGTTCAAAAACCAGCGTACTGTCGCGTTCAATGATAACGCTTGATATTGATTTTGCAAATAGTAATACTTGGTGGGACTTTACAACTCTATATAATTGCGCAGCTATCATTCATGCAACTCATAAATCTAATGAGTCGAATTTAAGATTGCGCTTAATTATACCGCTTGAGCGAGATGTATCGCCTGAAGAATATCAAGCAGTATCGAGAAAAATAGCACAATCAATAGGTCTGTCTCAGTTTGATAGGACTACGTTTGATATTAACCGTTTAATGTTTTGGCCGTCAATACCAAGTGACGTAAAATATTATTGTTATGAGCAAACCGGTAATTTTTTAGACCCAGATACAATTTTAAGTACATACGAAGACTGGAAAGATTTTGAATCTTGGCCTAAATTTGAAGACGAGCAACAAACAGTTGTAATTGGCAAAAACCAAGAAGACCCACGTGATAAGAAAAACATCGTCGGACTATTTTGCAGAACGTTCAGTATCGAAGATGCGATAGAGAAATTTCTCAGTGACAAATACATATCTTGCGGTGATAATAGATACACATATACTGGAGGTACCACATCTGGTGGTGCTATAACTTACGAGAACTTATTTTTGTATTCGCACCACAGCTCAGACCCAGCTTCTGGTAGATTATGCAATGCTTTTGATTTAGTTAGAATACATAAGTTTGGATATCTAGATAGAGGCCAACATAAAGATGAAACTAAATCACAGAGCTATAAAGCTATGGAGCAATTTGTGACATCAATAGATGAAATCAAATTGCAAATTGCGAGTGAAAAATTTAATACACTGAAAGAGGAATTTGGAAGTTTTACTAAACAACCTAGTGAAGTCATTGAAGAAAATACTGATTGGCTAAAAGATTTACAAATCGATAAATCTGGAAAGTTCGTTAGTTCTGCTAATAACATAAACATAATTTTTGAAAATGATACTAATATAAAACTGTTATTCAGGCTTAATACTTTTTGCAATAAAATTTATATTATGTATTCACCACCGTGGCGAATTATTGACGGAGATGAGCCAATGCGTGATATAGATTTTTCTGGAATTAGAAACTACTTTGAATGTGTTTATGGTATTTCATCAAATTCAAAAATAGAAGATTCATTGGTATTAACTGCTGAAAAGCATAACTACCATCCCGTAAGAGATTATCTTAGCTCATTGACTTGGGACGGTAAAAATAGGATTGACCATCTTTTGCATGAATATTTTGGCGCTGAAGATTCTGAGTATACAAGTGCAGCAATGCGCAAAAGCTTATGCGCAGCAGTAGCAAGAATATTTAATCCTGGTATAAAGTTCGATAATCTGTTAGTTTTAGTTGGCGCGCAAGGTACATATAAAAGCACATTTTTCAAAAGACTAGGACGAGAATGGTTCAGTGATACTTTTCTATCTGTCCAAGGAAAAGAAGCATTCGAGCAATTAAACGGTGTGTGGATTATGGAAATTGCTGAATTAGCTGGACTTAAAAAAGCAGAAGTCGAATCAGTAAAACACTTTATATCAAAATCAGAAGATACGTATAGACCGGCTTATGGCAGAGTCGTAGAAACGTATAAGAGGCAATGCATATTCTTTGGTTCAACTAACCAAGTTGAATTTTTACGTGATGAAACTGGTAATAGACGATTCGTTCCAATTCAAGTATGTTTCGAAGATAGAACAAAATCTGTTATTGATGATTTAACAAAAGCAGAAGTCGACCAAATTTGGGCCGAAGCCGTAAGCTTATACTTAAATGGAGAAAGCTTATTTTTCTCTGCTTTCGAAACAAAATCAGCAGAAGCATCACAGCTCGTTCACATGGAAATTGATAATAGAGCTGGAGTTGTCGATGAGTATTTGAATGTGTTGCTACCAAAAAACTGGGACAATGTTGGATTAGATGCTAGACGTGATTTTTTCTTGAGCAGCAAACCTGTTGAAAAGGGCAATGTGCGAACTGAAGTATGCGCAATGGAAATTTGGTGTGAATGCTTTAATAAAGAACGCGCCGATTTTTCACAAAAAAGCTCAAGAGAGATTTCAAAAATTATGAGTGCACTTGTCGATTGGGAATATGTACAAGCTAGTAAAAGATTTCCAATTTACGGAAAACAACGGTACTTTAAAAGAAAAATGTTATGAGGCAAATGTTAGAAAGCGAAAAAAATCTTGAGCGCAAACTTAATAAGGCAATCAAACAAAATGACGGAATCTGCGTAAAGTTGTTAACAACTTTTTCAAACATTGGTTTGCCAGACAGAATGTGCATTCTCAAAAATAAAGTATTTTTTGTTGAGCTTAAGTCAACTGGCAAAAAGCCTAGACCTATTCAGATTTTTATGATTAACAAACTTAGGAACCTTGGCTTTAACGTTTACGTTGTTGATTCAACTAAATCTATGGAAAGCATGTTCTCAGATGAGGGTATTATATTTCTTAAAAACATCACTGGGCATACCCAGGATAGTCCAGAATGAGTTATTTTGCCTCAGACGATATATTTATCGTCCAAAGAAAAATAGCGCATCCAGGGCTATCCAGGGCGCTTCGTTTACACTTAAAAATCTTGAAAAAATTTATGGATATAAAAGACCTACATGCTTATCAGCAACATTGCATTACACACATACTGACGCATAAAAAATGCGGTCTATTTTTAGATATGGGGTTAGGCAAAACTGTTATCACACTCACTGCAATAGAAAAACTGATGTTTGATTATTGCGAAATAAATTCAGTACTTGTCATTGCGCCAAAACGAATAACAGAATCAGTTTGGGACGTCGAAGCACAAAAATGGGACCACTTAAAGCACTTGCGTTTTTCAAAAATAATTGGTACGCAAAAACAAAGATTATTAGCCTTAAACGAAAAAGCAGATATTTATCTTATTTCTCGTGATAACATAAGCTGGCTGTGCGGATTATATGGCACAAAACTGCCTTTTGATATGGTAGTAATTGATGAGCTAAGTAGTTTTAAGTCGCATAGGTCACAACGATTTAAAGCGCTTAAGACATGCCAACCTAATTTTATACGCTTTGTTGGATTAACTGGAACACCTGCGCCAAATAGCTTAATAGACCTATGGCCGCAAATCTATTTCATGGACAGAGGCGAGCGTTTGGGTAAAACTATAGCGGCGTATAGAGCTAAATACTTTTCACCAGGCAAACAAAATGGTAATATTGTATATTCGTACGGTTTACTTAAAGGCGCTCATCAAGAAATTCACCAAAAATTATCAGATATTTGTATAAGCATGAAAGCAGAAGATTACATATCTATGCCGTTGCGAACAGATAACTACATAGAGCTATCATTACCAAAAGAACTGCATGAAAAATATGAAGAGTTTGAACGCGATAAGGTACTTGAGTTAATTAGTAATGAAGAAGCAATAGCTGTTACAAATGCTGCAGCCTTGTCAAATAAGCTTTTACAATTTTCCAACGGCGCAATTTACACAGAAGATAGTGAAGTAGTACCTATTCATGATATTAAACTTGAAGCAGCTAAAGAGATTGTTGAGAACGCAAATGGCCAACCTGTGCTAATAGCATGGCAATACAAGTTTGATAGAAATAGATTGATGGAATGCTTGCACACATACAAACCAAGAGAACTTAAAACTCTTCAAGATATTACTGATTGGAATAATGGCGATATACAAGTTATGCTCGCGCATCCAGCTTCAGCTGGCCACGGCTTAAACCTACAAGCCGGTGGAAATATAATACTTTGGTTTGGTTTAACATGGAGCTTAGAACTATATAAGCAGTTTAACAGTAGACTTTATAGGCAAGGCCAAACTAAGAATGTTATAGTAAATCATCTAGTTATGAAGAACACGCATGAAGTTGATGTGTTAAACGCCCTTCGAAGAAAAGAAATATCACAAAATGCTTTACTTGACAGCTTAAAAGCAAGAATCAAACAATATAGTAACCTATTTAAGTAAAATTATGAATGTATTAGAAAAACAAATCGGCGGCACACATTATAGCGAATTGCCGTATCAGCCAATCGAGTTAATCTATAAATTAGATTTAGGCTTCATACAAGGAAACATCATCAAATACATAACGAGATGGAGGTTTAAAAATGGTATAGAAGATTTGAAAAAAGCAGAACACTATTGCGAACTTGGCTTTTATTATGAAGAGACAAGTAGTAAATATTCTCGCAGATACAGATACACTTCTTCACACGTAGTTAATGAAGCTGATAAATATGTTGAACAAAATGCATTGACTAATACTGAAAAAGCTATTATAGTCTTTGTAGCTCTTGGGCAATATTTGAATGCGAAAAAAATTATAACTGAATACATTGAGAAACAGAGCAATGTTAAAAAAGCATAAAAAATGTGAATACTTATAACCTTTATCAACATTTTTTTATATATTTGCGTTATTAAAATTAAACTTAAAAAAAATCATTATGAAAAAATCAAAAAATGCTTTACTGCTAACACTTGGGCACAACTCAAGTGCGATTTGGACAAATGGCGACGTAGTATTTGGCTACGAAACAGAACGATTAACTGGCATAAAAGGAGATAGCTCATTTCCTTGGCTGCCTATTTGCGAAATACTGAAACATATTAGCTCAGTTGACGCTAACTTGTCAGACATCTACATATCTGATTGGTTTTGCACTGAATCATATAGTGAAAAACATGATTTTGGTATCAACGTTTCAAAATATTTTTCAAAAACACAAATGGACAAAGTCACGCAGCTTTTTTGCGGAAATGTTCATAGGCTATCAGATTCTTTTACACACCATGATGCTCACGCGTATAGTGCACTTAATTTTTATGGCAAAGACGATTATGAAGGACATATACTGGTTTGTGATGGTTTTGGCACCACTACAAATGATGGCACCGAAGTATTGTCTTTGTACGAAAGAAAAAATGGCAAATTGAATTTAGTGTACAGAGATAGGAATTTAACCCGTTCGCTTGGACTATTCTACCAATATGCTACATCAGCTTGTGGAATGCGCGAAAACAAAGATGAGTACAAACTGCTCGGTTATGAAAGCAAAATAGCGAGTTTATATACAAATAACGACAATGAATGCGTGAGGTCACTGAGCGAAATCAACGAAATAATTAGTTTAATCTATGACCATTTCGTCGGTAAAAATGAAATAATCGCGCCAAAAGAATATCACACTTTTGCAGATTCATTGAACGGATTAAAAAATGATTGGCATTATATCTTAAACAGCTTTACAAAATATGTTTCTGGTGATACAAAACGTATCATAATTGGCTATATTGCTCAATCTGTTATTGAGCGCGTTATCCTTCAATACATACGCAGATTTAACATCGAAAACTTATTGGTCGCAGGCGGTGTATTCTACAATGTAAAATTAAATAGAGCAATTTACGATAACATTCATGGACAGATTTGCTTATTTACTCCTTTAGCGGGTGACCAAGGTGCCGCAACTGGCTTTTATCTATATGATACTGGGGAATATGTACCAGTTTACAAAGAAGGCTTAAGAATTGGGTATTTTGAAAAGCATAACAACTCGCAAAATAAGTATGCTAACGAATTTATCCAAAGTAAAATAAAAAAATATGTTAATTCTTCTGTAGACTTAAAGCAGCTAGGCCTTGATGATGAGAGCTATTGCATAGAAATTTGCAAGTTTTCAGAAATGAATCGCCCAACATTAGAAAATATCGCTGATTTAATAGCAAAAGGCAATATTGTAAATATTGTCAAAGGTGATATGGAATTTGGCCCAAGAGCATTGTGCAATCGTTCAACATTGTTTAACCCAAAACACAAAATTGGAGAAGCTGTAAACTTATTGAATGGCAGAAATGAAGTTATGCCATTTGCGCCCGTTATGTTGCGCAGTCAAGCAGATTGGCTATTTCATGATTCTGATTTACTAAAATCAGATAACTATATGATATGCTCACACACTTACACTAAGCATGTTGAATTATATAAGTATTCAGCAGCAATGCTAAACTTACCTTTTACGTGTGATTTCACTGGACGTCCGCAAATTATTGAAGAAAAAGATTGCCCACACTATGATGTGCACATGAAAATAATCCTTGAATATTTGAAACGCGAATACGATATTAGTATGATTGTAAATACTAGTTTCAACGCTCATGGCAACCCTATTGTGTTTAGCTTTAAAGACGCTATTGATAATTTCATTATTCAGTTGCGCAATTATAAAATGTCATATTTGCTTGATTACGGTATCGGATTACCATATTTGTTTTTATTTATCTAAATTATTAAGTTATGTTTAAAGATTCAAAAACCGCGCCAAAAGTAATTGCTTTTTCTGGTGCATGCAATTCAGGCAAAACAACTTTAATCAGACAAGTTGCTTCTGTTTTAGCTACACGTGAAATAAATGTTGTTAGCATTTATGATAACATTCACGGACTAATAGATTCAACAGGATTGTCGATTGACGAACTTCGCAAAAACCAGCAAGAATTTTTCGCTGTTGAGCAAGTAGCCATTTGTGAAAAAATTAAAAATGAAACTGAAGCAATTAGAAGCGTAAGAAACGGTATTATTTTAATTGACAGAACGCTGTTTGATTCATACTATTATCTTACGAAATACGTTCATGATGCTAATGTTACATGTACGCCAATGTTTAAAGAATTTAAACGCTATGCGTTAGCTGCGGCTAGATATGCTTCAACTTCTATTTATGATAAAATCTACATCTTAGACCCGATTACATCTATAGAAAGTAATAAGTATCGTCCCGTTAATCTCTTACGCGAACAGCTAAATGAGTATGAAACTATCAAAGAAATCATCTTCGAAAACTGTGCAGATTCTTGCAAAATTATTTGTGCAGATAATAGACAAAAAATATGCGCTGAAATAGTGAATTTAGCAATTGACGAAAAATAGAAAAAATGAAACAGCTTAGAATTACAAAAATTAGAAAAGTTCGTACACCAGAATATGGTACGAATGGCTCAGCTGGTATCGATTTTTTCGTGCCAGAAGATTTACAGCGTAATCTATACGTTGGGCCGAAATCAGATATTTTAATACCATCTGGAATTAAAGCCGATATACCTGATGGATACATGCTAGTGTTCAAAAATAAATCTGGTATTGCAACATCGCAAGGTGCAATGCTTTGCGCTGGAAAAAAGCCAAAAGCTACTCAGCCAATTAGTAGCTTAATAGTTGGCGCTTGTGTTGTTGACAGCGATTACCAAGGAGAAATGCATATACACCTCATAAATGTTGGCGGTCAAGAAGTACAGATTATGCCAGGTATGAAAATTGCACAAGCTATTTTAGTGCCGGTTGAACACGCTAACATAGTTGAAGTATTAGAACCAGACCTTTTTTCTGATGTTTCTGAACGTGGCTGCGGCGCTTTTGGTTCAACAAATAAATAATTGTACTATGTTAAAATGCAGAAAAGGCGATACTGTTTGCTTGTTAGATTGTCCGTGCTTTGGCGACCTACACGAAACGACAGTTATTTCATCAGGCAGAATGTATATAAAGGTACAATACTCACCTTTTTATAGATTTAGTGCTGATACGCTTTATAATTTAGACGGCTCTGGCAAAATATTTATAGGCTCCAAGCAACAATATCTCAGTGCTAAGAGACATACACAGGAGCGCATAACTGTTTTGGAGCGAATTAAAAGTAAGCTAACTGAGCTATCTTTGATTCAATTGCGTGATATAGAATATCAACTTAATCAGATGCTGAGCTAATGAAAAGGACTATAATACGTATTGTCATATACGTCATACTAAGTTTGGTAAGTTGTGCTTTAGCTGCGCTGTTTGGCTTGTCTCAAAAACAAGTCAAACAGCAAGCTAAGCGCATTGAACGCCAGGACCTAATTATTGACAGCCTACTCGCACGCCGTATGCACGTTTTTGATGTCAAAATGACAGTTACAGATAAAAGCAAAAGCGTTGTATATGGTAAATACAACAAAGGCAATATCAATATGCCTACAGAAAAAATTTACATTTTGGACTTTGATACTCTTAAAGTTAATTAGTATGGACTGTGATTTTGAGCCATTCAGAATTAAACGCAAAAAGCATGTGAAACAAAAGTTACACAAGCAAAAGCGTAGAAACGTATACGCCGGTAGGCTTCACGTCAAAAAAGATTTACCCAGGCGTGGTCATACCTTTTGGGCTTCAGAAATCAACATGGCTAATTATGGCGCAGCAATTGCAAGTACAAAAACACATAAACGTAATAATAAACATTAAAAAGCTATGAGTAATTATGGTATTGCGCCGACACTGATGGCCGCAACTGAATATTTACATAAAAAACAAAAAGCTATGGAAAAATCATGCATTTGGAATATTAAACCAGTTATAAAAGAACGGAAACTCCCAAAGACCTGGGAGGAATTTTGCGAAATGTTTCCGATTAAAACTGGAGAATGCTATATTAACGATGGTAGTGATTTGAGAAAAATCAAAAATAAACAAATATTTAGATTTTCGGCCTCTGACAGAAACGTTCTTCCCGACAGCGCCACTGCTGAGGCCGTCCTCGCGCTGTGCCAGCTTATCCAGCTGCGAAATTGCTACAATGGCGACTGGGCGCCGAATTGGACTGATGATTATTATAAATTTATGATAGAATTTAAAGGGGGTGAAATTTACTGCTCTGTGTGTATACACCTGTCTCTTTCTCCTCTATACTTCAAAACTGCCGAGCTGCGCGACGAGTTCCTGCGCAACTTCCGTCCACTTGTTGAAAAACTTAAACCATTATATGGTATTATTTAAATAATAAACATTAAAAAACTACAAAAATGAAAAAGAAAGTAAGAAAAATGAGTGATATGCAAAGAGCGCGTATCCTTGACAAAAACAGTAAAGTTTTTTGGCGTTTAAATAAAGCGCTATCAGTTAGAAATACAAAAGATGCCATGGACGTAGATAGGCTGTTGCCTTTAGTATCATTTGGGCTATTGCCGCCTTTAGCTTTTAAAGATTTTGGTGCAAGGATGGCAAATACAAAAATGCATAAGAGAAATAATGTATAAAACATCGCTGAGCATACCCAGGATAGTCCAGAATGAGTTATTTTGCCTCAGACGATATATTTATCGCCCAAAGAAAAATAGCACATCCAGGGCTATCCAGGGCGCTTTGCTTACAATTAAAAATCTTGAAAAAATTATAAAAGCTATGTATACAGAAGACCAATTAAACATATTGAGAAATAAACTCTCAATATTAAAAACACTTAAAAATGATATGCATTACATGACTGTAGGTAAGCCTAATGCAATAACTATAAATATGACTAATTGCAGTAATGTTACAGTAGGAAACGCTGAGTTGCTTAATGGTATATGTAAAATTGTAAGCAACTACCTTTCAAATAGAATACGAACCCTTACAGATGAAATAGACAATACAATAATTATTAACCCATCAAAATTATAAAAAGTTATGGAAATTTATGCAGAAACAGCCTTATGTATAAAAAAGTATTAAAAAGCTATTCAATAGATAACTATGAAACCTTTGTTAAAAAAATAAATGCTGAAATACCTATTGATAATATAATTAGTATATCAGAACGCGGTAACTTAGCTAACCACATTTTTACTGTTTGGTTTTATGAATATATAAGAGTAGAAGATTAAAAATTTTTAACAACATAAAAGAAAAAATTATAAAAGGTTATGGAAATTTATGCAGAAACAGCCACATCAGCTTTCGAGTTATTATACGATAACATAATGAAATTTGGCGTTGACATGCAGAATGGTACAAAAGGATTGTACAATGTTTCAATACATTTAGCAAATCCAACGGACCGTTTAATAACAACGCCTTGGAGAAAATTTAGCCCAACGTATGCTGAACGTGAATGGCAATGGTATTTGTCTGGCAATCCAAGTGTGCATGAGCTTGAAAAGCACGCTCCAGTTTGGAAAAATATGCACAATGGCAATCAAATGGTGCAATCTAATTATGGTTGGTTATGGAACAGAAATAAGCAGTTGGAGAAGTGTATTAACCAACTCATGAAGGATAAGACATCACGTCAAGCTTGGGTTACATTCTATGATGGCAAAGAAAAAGACAATTATGCTTTTGATACGCCATGCACTATCGGTATCGGTTTTTATATTCACAATGATTTATTAAACGCAACGTGCGTGATGCGCTCATGTGATTTGGTGTTCGGTTTTTGTAATGACCAGTATTGTTTTACAAAGCTTCAACAACATGTTGCTAGAGCATTAAATTTAGAAGTCGGCGAATATACGCATTTTGCTAATAACTTGCATATCTATGAACGTCATTATAATATGAAGAAGGATTTCGATGAAAGCTTTGACACAAGACACTGATTATTTAGTTGTTTATGGTTTAGAAAAAGTTCTTCATTTGCTTGACACGTATTCTATCTATATTTGCGAATATGATGATTTTGTAGAATATTTAATATCAAATAACGGCAATGATTCAGAAATAAAACAAGCAACTTTAGAAATTACAGAACGCGGAAATAAATTTTTCAAATCGGACAAAAATTCAATTTACTTTATTTCAAAATTTACAAAAATATGAAAAAGTTTTTTTATTACGCTGGACTCATATTTTTTGCACTAATCTTTTTGGCAAGTTGCGTAATAATCATGGCTGCCAGATTAGTATTATCGTTTGGTTATGCTATGATTGGTAACTGGAAGCAAGCAAAAACGCTAATTAAAAATCTATTTTGGATATGACAGACGAAGAATACGAAGATTTTCTAAATGATAATGGCGATGACAGGTTTGGTAGCATACAGTATCATGTTATCATAAAACCGGCAAAAGAACGCAAAAATGAATTACGAAAACAAATCGTGATAGATGCGATGTCGCAAGACATTATAAATTTATCAGAGGATATAACAATTAGTGATAAACAATGGCTCGTTAAAACTCTCAACTCACGTAGTGATTCATTACTTGCTAAACATGAACGTAGAATAGCTGTTACGATTAGAAAAATACTTGCACCGCTTATCCCATGGGTTTTACGTCGTGCGGCATATTCATTTCCCGAATCAATACATTGGAGCTCAGGCTTCTTGTACACGATTGACAAACAAAGATTCGATGAATACTCAAAAGAATTGCAAGAGGATGTTATAGAAAATACGTCGTTTACTAAAGAAGCACTTTATGAAGCTTTTGCAGAAAATAACGGCAAGATAAATTACTGGGTTGATTACAAACTGCCACATTACTTTGAGCAAGGAACAGAAATAAAAATTTTGCAAGAACATGGTGCTGATTTTTTACCGCTTATTGACAGAAATATCCTCAAAGCGATATATCACAGAAGAAAAATGGCTACAAAACAGTTATCTGTTTTAACGAAAATAAAAAAGAACGTAATTACATACGGCGATTTATTAGTAATTGAGCCATTATGGTTTGATATAATTTATAAACACAAAATTGAAATAATAAATGATAAAAATAGTAGAATGCGCAAAGTTGAATGAAAACGACGAATACTGTTTCACGAAAGTAATTTATTTCTTAAAAATTAAAATTTACGAATATACTTTTATTTCAACAAAAACAGAATACATAAAAGAGTATAAATCACAAAAAATTGGTTTTTAGACATGGAAAATAGTGCTTTATTTATCACAGACGAGGTTTATGGCAACCGTCTTTTGGATTCGTTATCAACATTTGGATTTGCACCGAGAACTCACGGCATTGAAAATGTTATGCAATTTATAGATAAAAGCTATATCGGCTTTTGTATTTTGCATATAACGTCTGATGTAACCAAATATAAGTTGCTAGCTACAGAATTGCGTGACGCGTTTCCAAACCTTGTTATCGTTGCTATTTTTGAGATGATAACTAATGATGCCACAGTAATGGACTTACTTCAATACGGGTGTAATTTCGTAGTTACATATCCGTACTCTTTGCCAGTTGTCGCTAAAATGTGTATTATGAACGACATCTTCTTTACGCCTAAAATTTCTAAAAAGCGTACGCTAAAATTTGGTAACGTCGTGCTCGACCAAGATGCAAGAATTTTATCAATTGGCGATATTGATTTACACACTATACCGAGAATGGCAGCCAATGTTTTAGCTATGCTAATGACTAATGGCTCATCGATGACTTTACGTAGGAGTTTGCTAGTTAATATTTGGCACGCCGATAACTATTACACATCAAGAAGTTTAGATGGTAACATTGCCACATTGCGCAAAATACTAACTGGAAGTAATGTTAGAATTGAGCTCGTTAAAAGCAGAGGCTACTATTTAAGAGAAGTGGTAGAATGAACTTTTTTAATAAAAGTTTTCAACAACTTAGAAATCGTATTAAACATTTTTGTATTTTTGCGATGTCAAATTAAAAAATAGCAATATGAATGGTAATTATTCAAATGACGGCGAAAACATGCCGCACGAACTTACAGTTGAATGCGAATGCCAATGCGTTCTTGAAGGCTTCGCGAAAGTAACAACAGAAGACGCTGAGCGTTACAGTGATGATGGCAGTAGCCAATATGACTTTTCGCAATGTGACTTCAAGAGAGATTTTGAAGATACATTTTTAACACCGCGTCAACTTATCACGCGCCTATATAATATAGAATTAGAACGCGTGTGCAATGGCACAGCCGATACCAATACTAATTTGGCTATGAAAAGCTGCGAAGTTTGGATGGAATGCGGTACAGAAGATATTTCTGTTAACATGCGTTAAAAAATGGTAATTTTACGAACATCCATTGTTAATAACTTTTTTGAAAAAAGTATCGCAAACTTAGAAATCGTATTAAACTTTTTTGTATTTTTGCGATATCAAATTTATTCAATTATTCACCAATTAAATTTTTAACGGTATGAATTACAAAAAACAAACGAGCAAGGCGCTCAAGGAAAAACTGAATGACGCAACCCTCTCAGCTGAGGAGCGTGAAGAAATCACCGCCATTTTAACCGCACGTGGCGTGTCTATCGAAAATGAAGCGGCTAACGAAAAGCCGACCATCGAAAGTAAGCTGAAAGCAGCTAAGGAAGCGGTCGCAGAAACTGAAGAGGCCACTGAGCAAAAGCCCAGTGAAACCAAAAAGAAAAAGCTCACTGAGGAAGAGCTCAACGCTCTGGTCGACCAGTGCAAGGTCAACATCAACCACAAGTGCAGCGTCGTTCCTTTCAACACGGCTGAATGGAAAGATGGCGTTATCAGCGGAATCATGATTGATTCGCGCAACAACAAGGTCATCTATACCATTCGCCTCATCGAGAACAACAAGCGTATTGCCAAGTCTAGCGACAGCCCGTTGCTCAAGATTAGCGATGAGGTTGTCGAATCTGCCATCAAGACGAGAACCAGAAACGCGAAGAAGAAAACCGATGAGGCCTTCGCTGAAGAAACTGAAATTGCTCTCAGTCACATCTATGACACGCTGATTATCGGCGATGAGACGATTGGCACTATTGAGGCCATTATCCTCAATACTAAGACCAAGTCAGTCATCTACAAGGTCAAGGACGCTGATGGCAAATTCCAGTTCAAGACCTACAATGCCGACTACACCTACGTCGCAATCGAGGAGGATGACACTGAAACTCTCGAGAAGGCGGCCAAGTACATTGAGCGCTTTAAGCTCAAACTCAACCTTACTCCTGAGCAGCAGCTCATTGCTCTTCAAGGTAAACGCAAAAAGCTTGAAGAAGCAATCGCTGAAATCGACAACAAAATCAGAAAGTTGGTCGACGCCCAATCTGCAGAAAACACCGAAACTGAGGCTGAAGCTGAAGACAGTGAAAACGCCGAGGATGACGGTGACAATGAATAATAATTTAACGCCGAGAGCCGCTATCCACGATAGCGGCTCTTTTAATGTCAAAAAATATGGGTTTATTTCGCAAAAAGAAAAAACAACGTTGTATAGCCATAATCCAAAATGTGTGCTTTATGCAAGAATATAAGTATTTTGGCTTAGAGCTACAGCGAACCATGACAGATATAGATATTGGTGTGTTTATCAAAGAAGATGGCACAGTAGCATATCAGCCTGTTAAAATACCGATTGATAAAAAGAAACGTCAAGAGGTTATTGACGCAGTTGATAATACCATGTCATATATATTTGAAAATAGGCCAATTCCCGATAACTTCACACAAATTCTTTTATCAGTTTTGGTAAAATTTTCTTATGGACGTGTAATTGATGCAAATCAGTTGAAATGATAAACGCATTGAACTTTAATCTAAAAAGTTTAATAAACTTAGTTCCATGTAAAATATATTCATTATTTTTGCAGTATAAAATTAAAGTTATTCACCAATTTAATCATCAGTAATTATGGCAAACTTAATGAGTATGGCAAAAGCAGCATTCAAAGACTGCGAGCTTTCTCTGATTGACAGGAAAGCACTTGAGAACCTCAAGCATCCAAAGGCGATTACAGTCGATGTTATTATTACAACAGCATTTGACTGTGAAAATCCATGCGTATCATTCATTGGCTTAAAGCTCTCTGAGCTACCAAAAACATTATCCATTATTAAACCTGAGCTGCTACAAAGTTGTTTTATCTACTTAAACGTAGAGAACAACGATTCTACCGAGATTTATAACGAATTGCTCGGTACATTTAATGCTGATGGTATTCTTAGACTGGAATCATTAAGCTTTGTTCCAAAGGAGAACGAAGAGCTAAATGACCACATCTATACGTTCATTACAGACAGAGAAGAACTTCAAACCTTAAATGGTGTATACGATTATTTACGTTCGCTCGATGGCATGAAAGATTACATGTACTAAAAAATAAAAGCAGTTATGGAAAAGATAGAATGGCTCGCCAAAAAAGTAGAGATGGGCGTAATTACGGAACAAATCCTCACCAACGAAACTGTTAAGTTTGCACTTCACATTGATTTCGGTATGAGTTTGCTAGACATCAACACGTTGTTAGACAAATGTGAATATCTTACTGATAAGCAAGCGCGCATGTATATCTACTTAAACAACCATCAGTATTATTTAGACAACTGCTCATACCGACCTAGTTACATGGGTTATTCACACGGGTTGTATAAAATGGAATTGAAGCTTTACTCGTACCTTACCGAAAGAGAAAAACAATTACGAATCATACAGTCATTATAAAATTATTCACCAATTAAATCAAACAGTTATGAACGAAAAAGAAAGACACGAAATCGCAATGGTCGCAGCCGTAATCGAAGGAACTGGTTGCATTATCACCAAATCAAATGAGTTTGACCCAATGACCGCATCGTTGGACACTCTTTCAGAAATCAAAAACGCGCTCGAGCGAGCTAGCAAAATAGTAGACAAACTCGCTCTCCGCCGAATCTTCAAAGACTTAAACAACGAGTAGCATGAAACAGTATAAGTCTATTCGCAAGAGAGTTAACAGGTGCACACTGGCTATCTTCAAAGGTAGCCGGTGTGTACATAACATGCCAAAAGGCACGAACTGTATAGAGGTCACCAACGAAGAGTTCATAACGAGATACATGCCCTTCATGAGTGGTGGCAACAAGCCACTCGTGACTGAGTATATCGAAGGACTCATGAACTCAACGCCTAAACACACATGGTTTGTAGTAAAGACCAACTCGCCATTCCTTATGTACGCTGGCCTTTATGCTATGGACGGACCTGGTAAGGTATTTACGTACAATGAACTGAGCGTCAAGTTGCGCTTAGTTGCCTGTAATGCAATCGATAATTTCTCAATAGTATATTTAGAAGAAAGTAACAACCAATATTTAATTAAAGTTAATTATGAGAGTAAAAAGTAATGGTCAGGTCGTTAGAATTGCTAATGACACGTTAGAGCATCCGCTCGCGCAAATCAGTGAATTATTCGGTATTCCATCGTATGTTCTTGAAGACCCTGAGACTGCGTTGGTAGATAAAAAATCGCAAAACTCAGTTGTGGACATTTTTAAGTCAGGTAAAAAGGTTCAAAATACTGCTTTATCATTTTCAAGCGGTATGCTTACTGAAATTTCCATACTCGATATTAGGCACGTTGCCGCTAGCAAACCTTTTGTGGTTGTAACTATTATTGATAGCGTACCTGAGGCGTCTACTAGAAGACGTGAAAGGTTCTTAGGGTTTTTGGTTTATTACGACTAATGCAAGGTGGGGGATAGCAACTTCGGTTGTGTGTCTTTTGCGATGAGAAAAAATTTTTGTAGTTGAGCCGTACGCATGTACGGCTTTTTTGTTGGTTAGTCGATTGCGCTGATTGGCACGATGCCAAAGTTCCTGGCGCAATTTGCGAGCATCAGTATGTCGGGACTTGCATAGCAATTTGGCAATTTTCTAAGTCGCAAATGCCTAAAAAAAGCCACACTGCAGTGTGGCTTTTTTATTGTGCCAATTTGGCTTACTACTCGATTCGCTCGGCGTCTATATACTCAACGTCGAGTTGGTTCGTCTTTACCATAAGCCGTTCAAAGGCTTTTTCGTCACGAATTATTGGTACAGGACACTTGACCATTTGGCCATCGATTTCAACTGTGCGCTTTTCCTCAGTTATGATAGCAGTGCTAATAACCAATACTGCGTCTTGGTTTTGCGTCAAGTATTCGATACCATACTGCTCGCACGTGAAGAAGTTTTTGGTTTTGTTAATCAGTTCATTGGTACCTTCGACACGTACCAAATAAGTGAAACCTCTTTTTAATTTTAAGTTTGCCATAATTGTTTAATTTAATTGGTGAATAAAAATTGGTTTTATCGTACTTTAATATATAAATCAAACCATTCGTCTGATTCCATATTGCTATACTGCCACGAATCACAATCGACGAAATAATGCACAACGAATTCGTGCATTTTGCCATTCTCGCTAACCTGCATAATAAGCCGTTTAGCTTTGCCAAAAGTATCAGAGTACTCATCGTAAGTGGCTTTTGCCACAGGCAACTGACGGCAGTTATCGTCGCCAAGTTCAACGACCAAATCGGCATACTGGCACTTTTCCCAGCGTTCGAAACTGAATTTAATTAAAGCTTCCATAACTATAATTTTTAATTGGTGAATAAATTTATTTTTATTATTTATTTTATACCGCAAATATATAATTTTTAATTCGAACGAAAAAGAGTATCGTAAACTTTTTTAAACTAAGTTTAGCACTTTGGCACGTTATTTTGTGTCTTGAACCATTGCAATTTGCCAAAATGCCAAAATGGTTTTGTCGTGTAGTTGCGTCGTGTGGTTATGCCGTGCGGTCGGCCATTGCGGTAGCGCGTAATGGTCGGCTATTGTGGTGTTGTGTTATGGTCGTGCCGTGTGGTAAGCCAAAATGGTATGATGTAATGGTCGGACATTGTGGTCGGCAAACCGTTTTAGTGGCGTAGTTCAGCCGTCGGAGCACATGGGCCGAATGAAATGGTATGATGTAATGGTCGGACATTGTGGTCGGCAAACCGTTTTGCTGATGTAGTTCAGCTGTCGGAGCCTATGGGCCGAATGAAATGGTTTTGCCGAGTGGTCGGACATTATGGTATGCCCAATATATTTAACGAGGTCGCATAAAAAAAGTGCGGCAAGTGCCGCACTTTGGTTCATTGGCTCTTTGCTATGAAGCTGCTAAGCCGCAACTTCCAATAAAGCCAAGGAATGCGAATTGGAATAAATCAGGCTGGTTGTAATGAGCTGTGAGGCACATTGCCAACATGCTGAGAAGTAATAAAAACATTCCAGATTTTTTAATTTTCTTTTTCATATTCGTTATTTTTTGGTTATAAAAACATCCGTTCCAGCGCATTTTAAGTTTGGAACATATTTTGCGCGCAGGAATTTTTCACACTCATCTTGCGTGCCTTCATAAATAACAACATTGCGAGGTGCTTCGAAAATGTCATAAGAGAATCGAACCTCAACTACAATCATTTTTTCCATATTCATTATTTTTTAGTTTGTTAAAAGCAGCCAGCCTTTCGGCTGGCTGCTTGTTTGGTTATTCATTAGTTATTAAAGTGCCAAATAACAGTTTTACCGTGTTCACCGATAACTGTCGCTATAACGAAATCAGTCTCTCTATTTACCAAGCTCTTAAATCTGCTAAAAGCTTTAGATTGTTCTCGATAATCTGAAAACGGCATAACGATTTTTCCATCTTCAAAAAATGTTTTCCATGTAATTTCGACAATTTCTTTTTCCATTTTTCTTAATTTTTAATTGTTAAACTTTTTGCTAAAAGCAGCCAGCCTTTCGGCTGGCTGCTTGTTTGAGTTACTCGGCCATTTCAGCAGCGATGTACTCGACATCTAAGTTGTTCTTCTTCACCGAGATTGTTTCGATGAGCTTTTCGCTCTCAATCTTGGGAACTGATACTGGAACCAATTGACCATCAACTGTGATTGTCATCTTTTTGTATGTGACCATCACTTGGAAGAGTTTTACCTCTTCATCTCTGTTGCTGTCGAGGTATTCAATCACCTCTTGTTCAGCAGTAAAGAAGTTTTTCGTCTGGCTGATGATTTCAGTCTGGGTAGAATTACGTGCTACCCATTCGAAATTCCTCTTCAATTTTAAGCTCTTGTTAGCCATAATGTTCGTGTTCGGTATACCGCCGTCCCCCGGACAATGAATTATAATATTAACGCTGGGCGAAGCCCAATTTTTATATGCCATGCAGCCAATATGTCAAAGACCCTAAATTAAATAATTTAATTTATTTTAATAATTTAATTTATTAAATAATTTAATTATTTAATTATGGTGCAAATATATAAAAAATATCGATATAAAAAAATTTTTTATTCGAATAATAACGAACAGATTATTAAAAAAATTATTAAAAAAATTAAGGGGGCTGTTAAAAATTATATAATTCGCGCCTTAAGCTCGGTATATGATTCATCCATAAATTTTTCAAAAATACAAACCTTTTTATCAAGTTTTTACGAAAAATACATAAAAATCGACTCCTTTTAGCTCGGTGTTGCCATGATGAGTAAGGTGATTTTTCATAAAAAATATATAAAAAATTGTAAAAATGCGTGTGAATAAATGTGAATTGTGTCTCATAAAGCATTGATTTTCAATAAATTAAGCTGACTTGGAACAAATCAAAAATTGTTAAAAAATTTCGTTCCAAAAATTCGTGTCCTCTAACTCATTGATTATCTTATATTTATATATACTGGAACAGATGGAACAGATTATTATATATAAATAGGGTTGATAAAGATTTATAGAGCGCAACGTTGATAAACGTGTATAACGTGAATTTGACGTGTACGCTACCCCGATATAGCCTATAGGGGGGCCGGTCCGTTCCACTTTTGTAACTGATTGATTTTCAATAAATTATAAAATACTAATTTTTTGACGCTTCGTTCCACTTTGTAACTAGCTATAAATCAATGCTTTGCGCAATTTGAATTCGTTCCACTCATTGATTATCAATAAGTTATAAATTTCTCCAAAACGTGAAAAGCACATTCACACTTTCAACTGCGATTTTTGCAAAGCCTAGAGACAACACTACCAACACCGAAGTAGCAAGGACACAGTTTTTTATATTTTTTAGTGTTTAACCAGCTACCACTATATTTACGAACACATTTTTGTTAATAAAAAAGCGCTTTTTGTGTAATAATGCAAACAACGAATTTTTACTTTTGCAAAAAATATAACGATATGACAAACGAAGAACTTGACGATATCATATTTGGCACACAGGATGCAAATGACATTTTGCACGGCTTTTCAAAAAGGGCTGAAAAAGAAGCGCAAACTAAAAAAGATTTGAAAGCTGCTAAAAAAGAATTGAAAAAGCAAATTTCAAGTACTGAAAAGGACATTGAGTATTTACAGAAAAACGCTGAACAGCCTTTTTATCAAACAGATACCCAAAAAGAACGTTTAGATGAAGCAAGGGAAAAATTGCGCATTTTGCAAAGTCTTGATTTATCAGATGAATCTGCTCTTGAGCGCTCAATCAGAAATGCCGTTGATGTAGATGGCATGTTGGGCAAAAAAGAAGAACAGACCGCTGAATTTGAATATTTAGACGAACCGAGGCCTACGCGTGATGCTCCAACAACTGAATTGCGCAAAAAGGAATTAGCAATTATTAAAGGCACAGAGCCAAAAAAACCATCGCTGTTTGACAAAAGCTCAGCGACCACAAGACCAGAAATCACAAAGCTCATGCGCGCACTCAATATAAACCTTGACGTGCAATTAACGCGTAACGATACAGCGAACCTTCTTGCTACACTGCTTACATGCAACGCCACGCAGTTGAACCAGTTATATGCTAATCCAAAATT
>Ga0310694_10000521_pt1 | contig 50139 bp, 26 predicted proteins | sample 174DNAGHGhighgp2_FD_203884 | JGI IMG/M metagenome (GOLD analysis project Ga0310694, IMG submission 203884) | Sheep rumen microbial communities from Palmerston North, Manawatu-Wanganui, New Zealand - 1742 DNA GHGhigh gp2 (v2) (version 2) | ecosystem: Host-associated > Mammals > Digestive system... | reverse complement strand
CAAAGCAAAATCAAACAAAAGATGACAAAAACAGGGCGCAGCAGCAAACGGCAGAATGGAGAGCCCACCGCAATTTGTTATTTTTGCTTCGTTTTGTACTCCAAAATTCAATGCTCGGCAAAAAAAAGAATAAATTCTTTTGTTTTGCTCTCGACTTTTCGTAACTTTGCACCCCTTATTATATTGTACAGGAAATGAGTCTGACAGGAATATTACGACCGCTGTTTGCGAAACGCTGGCGGGAACTGGAAAAACATAACACGCAGGGCGAGCAGCTGCAACGTGAGGTGCTGGTCCGTTTGCTGGGTAAAGCCAAGGATACCGAATACGGCCGCGAACATCTGTTTGCCGCCACAAAAGGCTACGATGACTTTGTACGCAACAACCCCGTGAACACCTATGAGGAGCTGAAAGGCGATATTGACCGTATGCGTCAGGGTGAGACGGATGTCCTCTGGCCGGGTAGGGTGAAATGGTATGCCAAGTCGAGCGGTACGACGAACGACAAGTCGAAGTTCATCCCCGTTTCGCCAGACGGTCTGAAGCATCTGCACTATAAAGGCGGTACCGACGTGGTGGCCCTTTATCTGCGCAACAACCCTCAGAGCCGTATGTTCGACGGCAAGGGACTGATACTTGGCGGCAGTCATGCGCCTAACTATAACCTGCCGGGGTCGTTAGTTGGCGACCTCAGTGCCATCTTGATCGAGAATATTAATCCTGTGGTTAACCTCATCCGTGTGCCTTCGAAGCAGACGGCTCTGCTGAGCGACTTCGAGGTAAAGCGCGACCGCATTGCCCGTGAGGCGATGACGAAGAACGTGACCAACCTCTCCGGCGTACCCTCATGGATGCTCTCCGTGCTCAACCGCATGATGGAGCTGTCGGGTAAGACCCATTTAGAGGAGGTATGGCCAAACATCGAGGTCTTTTTTCACGGCGGCGTGGCCTTTACGCCCTATCGTGAACAGTACGAGAAGCTGATTACTTCGCCCCGTATGCATTATATGGAGACCTATAATGCCAGCGAAGGCTTCTTCGGCATTCAGGACGATCCGTCGGATAAGTCGATGCTGCTGATGCTCGATTACGATGTGTTTTATGAGTTTGAAGAAGTAGCCCCCCATTCGGCTCCCGAGGGGGCTACTATAGCCCCAAGCGGCAAAACTAACGAAGCCCCCTCGGGGGCCGTAGGGGGTGCTATTGTGCCGCTGTGGGGTGTGGAGCCGGGCAAGAACTACGCCATGCTGATTTCCACCTCGTGCGGTCTGTGGCGCTATAAGATAGGCGACACGGTGCGGTTTACCTCTACCAATCCCTATAAGTTCGTGATTTCCGGTCGCACGAAGTCGTTCATCAATGCCTTTGGTGAGGAGCTCATTGTCGATAATGCCGAGCAAGGACTGAAATATGCCTGTGAGAAGACGGGTGCGCAGGTGTTGGAATATACCGCTGCCCCCGTGTTTATGGACCAGAATGCTAAGTGCCGTCACCAGTGGCTCATCGAATTCTCCAAGGCTCCCGAGAGCCTGGAGCGGTTTGCCGACATCCTCGACCGTAAGCTCCAGGAGGTGAACAGTGACTACGAGGCCAAGCGTTTCAAGGACATCACCCTTCAGTCCTTGGAAATCATTCCTGCCCGTCAGGGCCTGTTCAACGACTGGCTGAAGTCGAAAGGCAAGTTGGGTGGACAGCATAAGGTGCCGCGACTGAGTAATAGCAGGGAGCATATAGAGCAGTTACTCTTGCTCAATGTAAAAATGCAATAATTGTAAAATGTAAAAAGGATGAAGAAGAAAGAGAATCTTTTATTTTTTACATTTTTAAATTTTTTAATTGCAACAATAGTTGCAGGTTGCGCCCGCATGGGTAGTCCCGATGGCGGTTGGTACGACGACACGCCCCCTCGCGTGATCAGCTCTACCCCCGATGACCAGGGTGTCAACGTGACGGCCAGGAAGGTGACCATCAATTTCAATGAGTATATCAAGCTGGACGATGCTCAGAGCAAGGTAATCATCTCGCCCCCTCAGTTGGAACAGGCCGACATCAAGGCCGCCGGCAGGAAGATTGTCGTTGACCTGAAGGACTCGCTCAAGGAGAATACCACTTACACCATTGATTTCAGCGATGCCATCAGCGACAACAACGAGGGCAACCCCATGGGCAACTATGCCTTCAGCTTCTCCACGGGCGACCATATCGACACGCTTCAGGTATCAGGCTACTGTCTGAATGCCGAGAACCTGGAGCCTATCAAGGGCATTCTGGTAGGTCTCTACGATAATTTCGAGGACTCCCTTTTCCATACGCAGCCCATGATGCGCATATCGCGCACCAACGGCAGTGGCCGTTTCACCATCAAGGGCGTGGCTCCTGGTAGCTATCGCTGTTTTGCCTTGAAGGATGCCGACGGCGATTTCGTCTTTGGTCAGAAGAGCGAGATCATTGCCTTCAACCACGACAGCGTGAAGCCCTCGTGGAAACCCGATGTGAGACAGGACACCGTCTGGATGGATTCCCTGCATATTGCCGACATCCTGCAGGTGGGATATACCCATTTCCTGCCCGATGACGTGACGCTGCTCTGTTTCCAGGAGCCTCAGACCGACCGTTACTTAGTGAAGACCGAGCGCAAGGACATCGACCGCTTAGGACTCTTCTTCAGCTATGGCAACGACACGCTGCCCCGCCTGCGCGGTCTGAACTTCGACGAAACCGATGCCTTTGTCCTGGAGGCCTCGCAGAAAAACGACACGCTGACCTATTGGCTGGCCGATACCACGCTGGTCAATCAGGACACCTTGGCGGTGGAGCTCACCTATCTGATGACCGATACGCTGGGCAATCTGGTGGAAAAAGTAGATACGGCCGAGTTCGTGGTGAAGAAATCGTACGAGAAACGTATGAAGGAGAAACAGAAGGAGTACGAGGAATGGTTTAAGACTCAGGAGAAGAAGAAAAAGCACGATGAGCCCTACGACAGTGTGATGCCTATTGATTATCTGAACATCAAGTGGAGCATACAGGGTCAGATATCCCCCAACCAGCGTTGCTTCTTCGACGTGGCCGAGCCTTTGGCACAGTGCGACACGGCAGCCTTCCGTCTTGTCTCGGTGATCGACTCCGTGGAGACGCCGGTGCCTTTCCGTCTGGAGCAGGTCTCTATCCGGCGTTACGAGGTGGCTGCCGACTTTCAGCAGGACATCAGTTATGTCCTTACCGTCGATTCGGCTGCCATGCATAGCATCTACGGCATCCCCACGAAGAAGATGGAGCAGAAGTTCAAGGTGCGCAATGAGGAGGAATTTGGCTACCTCTCTGTCGAGGTCAGTGGCGTGCCGCCTACCGACTCCGTCATCGTACAGCTGCTTGACACGCAGGACAAGGTGGTTCGTGAGTCACTCACCGATGCCTCCGGGGTGGCTGAGTTCCTGTACGTGAAACCCTCGAAATACTATCTCCGTGCTTTCGTCGACCGTAATGGCAATGGTCAGTGGGATACGGGTGTCTATGATGAAGACCTGCAGCCCGAGCCTGTCTATTACCACCGTGAGCAGATAGAGTGTAAGGCCAAGTGGGAAGTCAACCGTCAGTGGAACCTCACTGCCACGCCACTTTACAAGCAGAAGCCGATGGCCATTACCAAGCAGAAGCCCGACAAGGAGAAGCAGTTGCGCAATCGTAATATAGAGCGTGCGCGAAGCCTGGGCATTGAGTATTTGGGAAAGTGATTATTAAAGATTAAACATTAAAGATTAAACATTAAATTCGCTTCGCTCAGAGGCTAAACAGTAAACATCATATGAAGAAGTTGTTGTTTTTCCTTTTTTCACTGCTGCCCCTGTCCATGCAGGCACAGTCACAGTGCGGTATCGAGAATAAAGCGTTTACCGGTGGTGAGTTCCTGGCCTACGACCTCTATTTCAACTGGAAGTTCGTATGGCTGAAGGTTGGTTCTGCATCCATGTCCACGGTGAAGTCCACATTCGGTGGACAGTCGGCTTACCGTACCAGCCTGACAACCCGTGGCAACGAGAAGTTGGACGGTGTCTTCGTGATGCGCGACACGCTGCTGTCGTATTGTAGTGCCAAAGACCTGACGCCCCTGTATTTCCGCAAGGGTGCCTTGGAGGGTAAGCGTTATTATGTGGATGAACTGTGGTACACCTATCCTCGCAACCACTGTCGTCTGCATATGCACCGTATTGATGCCGACGGCGAACAGCGTTGGCAGGACAAGGAGTATGCTGAGTGTATCTATGACATGATGAGCATCTTCCTTCGCGCCCGTAACTTCAGCAGTGCAGGCATGAAGGAGGGCGACATCATCCCGATGCCTATCAGCGATGCCCGCAGCCTTGCCAATTCCTGGCTCACCTATCGTGGCAAGGAGACCTATAAGATAGAAGGCACGAAAGAAAAGTTCCGCTGTCTGGTCTTCTCTTTCTACGAGCGTGAGGACGGCAAGAACCACGAACTGATCCGTTTCTTCGTGACCGACGATGACAACCATATCCCCGTGCGTTTGGATATGTTCCTCAGCTTTGGTTCGGCCAAGGCCTACCTCAAGGCATATAAGGGCGTGCGCGGTCCTATGACATCGCGAGTCAAATAAACGAAAAAGGCTTCTTCCAAAACGGAGAAGCCTTTTTTTGAGTGTTATGCTTTCAATGCTCTCATGGCATTGAGTACTGCCAGCACGGTGACCCCTACGTCTGCAAAGACAGCGAGCCACATGGTAGCGATGCCGAAGAAAGCCAGTATGAGAACGGCCACCTTGATGCCTATGGCAAACCAGATGTTTTGTCGGGCAATGCCGATGGTGCGGCGTGCTATGCGGATAGCAGTAGCTATCTTCGATGGCTGGTCGTCCATCAATACTACATCGGCAGCCTCTATGGCCGCATCACTGCCCAAGCCTCCCATGGCAATACCCACATCGGCACGTGCCAGCACAGGGGCATCGTTGATACCGTCGCCCACGAAAGCGAGCTTTGAGGATTTGAGGTTTGAGATGTAAGAGGATAGTTTTTCTACTTTGTCGGTAGGCAGCAGTTCGGCATGATAGTCGTCTATCTGCAGTTGCTGAGCCACACGGGCAGCCACTTCCTCACGGTCGCCGGTGAGCATCACGGTCTTCTTCACACCCAGTTTCTTCAGTTCGCGGATGGCTTCAGCACTATCGGGCTTCACCTGGTCGTTGATCACGATATGTCCGGCGTATGTACCGTCGATGGCCACATGGATGATGGTGCCGTCGTCGCCATGTTCGCAGTGATGCCATTTGGCATCAATCAAATCCATCATCTTTGTATTGCCAACAGCCACCTTGCGACCCTCGATGGTGGCCTGTATGCCTTTGCCGGCCACCTCCTCTACATCGGTTACCTTACAACCGTCGGTAGCTTCTTCCGGGAAGGCATCGCGCAGGGCGGCACCGATGGGGTGGGTGGTGGAGTGCTCCACATGAGCAGCCAGGTGAAGCAGTTGATACTCGCTGCACATATCGGGGTGTACGGCCACCACTGAGAAGCGTCCTTGGGTCAGCGTGCCGGTCTTGTCGAACACTACGGTATCTATTTTAGACAGGATGTCCAGATAGTTGGCACCCTTCACCAGAATGCCCTTTCTCGAAGCCCCACCGATGCCTCCGAAGAACGTCAGCGGTACGCTGATGACCAGTGCGCAGGGACAGCTCACTACCAGGAACATCAGGGCCTTATAAAGTGAAGAGTGAAAAGTGAAGAGTGTAGAATTAGCTGCCGCACTGATGAGTGGCAGTACGATGGCCATGAACAGGGCGGCAAACACCACGATAGGTGTATAGATGCGGGCAAAGCGGGTGATGAAGGCCTCGCTCTTCGACTTATGTTCCCCGGCATCCTCTACCAGACGGATAATCTTCGACACGGTGCTCTCGCCAAAGCTTTTGGTGGTACGGATTCTGATGACCCCGCTTTGGTTGATACAGCCCGATATGATCTCGTCGCCCACCTTCACCTCAAGGGGCATACTCTCGCCCGTCAGTGCCATGGTGTTGAGGCTTGATGTCCCTTCGATGAGAACACCGTCCAAAGGCACCTTTTCACCGGGGCGCACCATGATGACCGAACCCACCGACACCTCTTCTGGCTTCACGTCTGAGAGTTGCGAGCCCCTCTCATGGGGAGAGGTTGGGGTGGACTCCAGATGTGCCACGTCCGGCCGGATGTCCATCAGGTGTGCAATGCTCGTACGGCTCTTTCCCTCTGCGTAGCCCTCGAAGAGTTCGCCAATCTGGAAGAACAGCATCACGAAGACCGCCTCGGGAAACTCTGTCTCTGCTCCTGGCATAAAGCCGATGCTCAGGGCACCGATAGTGGCTATCGACATGAGGAAATGCTCGTTGAAGGCATCGCCGTGGAGCAGTCCCTCCAGGGCTTCCTTCAGTGTGCCTGCTCCTATTAATAAATAAGGTACGAGGTAGATGAGCAGCAGTTGCCATGTGGGCAGGCTCATATTCTTCTCGATGACAACCGCCCCGATGAGCAATACCACCGTAGCGATGATCAGCCAAAACTGGCGTTTTCCTCCATGTTCGTGATGATGATGCTTGTGTTCGTGATGCTCATGATGATGCTCGTGTTCGCAACACTCATGGCTATGATGATGTTCGTGTGACATGATGAATGGTTTTGGTTCGGGTGCAAAAGTACAAAAAAAGATGGGAACTCAGCAATGAGACCCCATCTTTCTTACTAACATTTTATGATTACTTAACCAATACTTTGCGTCCGTTCTGGATATAGAGTCCGCGCTGTGCCTTCTTCACCTGGCGACCCTGTAGGTCGAACATGGGCTGAAGTTTGACGGCAGCGGTCTGAATATCGTTGATACCAGCGAGGTATGTCTTATTTGACATGAACTTCAGTTCTACCACGTAGCACTTCTTCTCAACAATGAAGCACATCTCACCTACGACGCTGAAATCATCGGCAACATCCTCATTGCTCATCGTGGTGATGCTCAGGATACCATCGTCGCTCAGTTCGGCCTTGTCAAACCACATGAACACCTCGTCTGCATCTATTGTTGCCTTACCCTGGATGGAGAAAGAAAGAGGATTTAATACATTAACACCGCCGCCATAAGTACCATCGGCAGTCATGCCATGCAGGTAATCGCCACCAGCCAGGTCATCAACGGTAGTTCCCAGCTTCTCTGCAACATTCTTCAAGTCAAGCGTTGCGATGGCTCCATTCTGATCTACAGGCACTACGATAACTTCTTCGCCTACCTCTTCAAGCTCTTCTTCCTCAACCACTGTCTCTACGATGCTGTAAGTGAAATCAAACTCCACCATCTTACCGTTATCCTCGTTGACCAGGAACAGGGGGAACTTGAATTCGTCACCCAACTTGACACCAGGATGTTGCATCAGAGAGAATTTTCCAGAAGGACTTGCTATGCTGATACCCACGCGTGTGGCACTCTGATTCCAACCAACGTTGTGGCCTTCACCATCCATCCAGAAACCCGGGCTCTCTGTGATAGAATATGATTTCGAATACTTGGCATTACCTTCTTTCTCAGTACCATCTTCATTCAGCGGAGCCAGTGCGTAAAGCACCCAGTCGCTGGTACCTATCTGCAGCTCAACCCACTCAGCGGGAATCTCTTTGCCTGGTGTCCAGACGTATTCACCTGGTGTCTGCTGCACATTGATAAGGCGTGTTGCCACGACTTCAAACTCATTGTCAACGGTCTTTGGTGCAACAATCACCAGGTCGATATTCAGCTGATAGTATTTGCCGTCACCCAAGAAGTAAAGGTTAGCGCGTACAGAGTCACCAATGTTCATGTGGTTGGGATACTGGCCGATACCGAACTTCGAGAAGTCTTCAGCCTTCGGAGTGACAAAGAACATAGCATTGCTGCCCCATGGCATGATAGAACCATTGATGTCAAGCCAGTAGCCTACACCCTCCTGGTTCTTATCAGCGAAACTGTTGTCTTGGAGCATATAGAAGTCATCGGGAGCTGCTCCCAGAGCAGTGGTAATGGCCTCGATGTCGATGGAGAAGTCCTTGGTGTCATAGCTGTTCTGTGGCTCCATCTCTACTTTGATGGTGCTTTCGCCGGCCTTTTCATAGCTATCCAATGAGCCCAACTGTACTTCCAGTACATTCAGGTTGTAGCGAATCTTGATGGCCTTGTCGCCATAGACGATATAGATATTGGTATAATAGGTCTGACCACCTTTTAAATTGTTAGGATATTGTCCCAGGTTGCAGGACAGCATTCCTGTCTCGGGATCGAAAGCGAAGGACTCCATATAGAACTTGTCCTGTCCGTCGTAAGCATAGCGTGCGCACTGAGAGGTCTCTGTGCCTTCAGCATCGCAGACGGCATGCATCCAGAAGCCGATGCCATTAGCCGATGTCTCGTTGGTCAGTGAGTCGAGTACTTGAACGCCCAGCACAGTGTCATCGGGCAGATAGCAGTTGGTAGCGAAGAGCAGCTCATTCAGTTGCTCTTTTACGACAGAAAGGTCGGTGATGCCCAGTTTGCCGAGTGCCTCCGTCAGATTCACCTCCACCTTGTCGGCATCGTAGCCTGCACGGGGCTTCTGCTCCACGTCCTGTGTCAGCTCAGCAACGATGTTGAGTTTGCTGATTTGCTTTTCGGGTTCGGGAAGTATGACGACGGGCTTCTCAATGACACTGAGATCAATCTCGAAGGTGACGCTCTTGTTGTTGAATTTCAGTGCAATCTTGGCACTGGCCTTCTCGCCGGCTTTCATCACATCAGGCATCTGGCCTACATAGAAAGCAAAAACATCGTTTTCTGCCTCAACGTCGGGGCTGGCATAGAAAGCGCTATTAACTCCATGTTTGGTAGGCTGTCCATTGATAGTCAGCCAAAAGCCATTTGAATCGGCCTTGGTGGAATCAGCCCATTCAACTTCTGTGTTGTCCACCATAGCAGAAAATAATAGTGGAGATGGTGCTTCAGCCTCGATATAGGCTTTCAGTGCTGTTGCCAACGTGGTGGTGTCGGTCTCCAGTGCCGTTGCAATTTCTGTCAGACTGAATTTGATAGCCGAAGCAGAATAGTCCTTCGTGGGATACTGTTCGGTAGATCCCTTGAACTGTGCCTGTGCCGTGATACCCGCCAATAGGCAAACGACGACGGCTAATAGTTTTTTGAAATGAGTAGTAATCATACCATTTGAAAATTTTTAGTTTGTAATTTAATAGTTGAAGTTTTTTCGCTCTGTTTTTAAAATCTGTGGCAAAGATACAGTTTTTTTTCATTCGACCATGCAAAAAGCGTATTAAATTAAGGTCTTTGGACGATAATTTTATCATTTGGATGATATTTTCAGCGAAAAAAAAGGAAAAGCGTTTTTTCAAGACTTTTCTCCCGTTTTTGTTTGCACGGACAACGGAAAAGTCGTAATTTTGTCAGGCAAACTAAAAACAATGAACGCGATGTTACTAAAACTATGCTGCGGCGACAGGGCTATGATGCTCATCCTGACGCTTATCTTCCCCCTTTCGACTTTTGCCAACTACCAGTACCGTCATATTGGTATGGAGGACGGACTGCCCTCGAACACCGTGCGCAATATAGTGCAGGACAAGTACGGCTATATGTGGTTTGGCACTGACAACGGCCTGTGCCGCTACGACGGCATCCGGGTGCAGCCCTTCCGTATTGTCCAGAACAACAGCAACCAGTATGTGTCGGCGCTGCTGGCTACCGATGAGGGCATCCTGACGGGAACAGAGCAGGGCGTGTTCCTGCTCAGGCATCATACCGATAGCTTCGAGCAACTCCCTATCGATATCCGTTCCACGGTGACCTCCCTTACACTCGATAAGGAAGGTGGTCTCTGGATTTCCACATCATCACAAGGCATCTGGCACTATACCTTCAACAGCCAGGAGTCGCGCCAATATCCCTATCTTCAGACAAACGGTTTCGTGGCTCAGGTCTATGTTGACAACACAAACCAGATCTGGGCGGTTTCCAATTACGGAACCTATGTGGTGGGACGTCTGAACCGTCTGCATAACAAGTTCGAGAGGGCTGTGTTCGATTCCACCATACCCTATAACTCCCTGTGTATGCTACAGACACGCGACGGGCGTTACTGGCTTGGCACGTGGGAACAGGGACTGGTCTTTATCCATAGCGACGGTCATTTGGAACAGGTGCTCCCTCCCAGTGTGGCCAACCATATCCATACGCTCTACGAACGCTCCGACAACACCATCTGCTTGGGCTGCGACGATGGGTTGATATGTTTCACCCCCGCTACCAACAACTGGAGCCGACTGTGGCAACAGCCGTCCAAGGACGATCGCTTTACTTATGCCATCACCAGCGACACGGAGGGTGGACTGTGGATGGGTACCTTCTATGGGGGTGTCTATTACGTGTCGCCCATGGGCAGACGCTTTGATGCGTTTACCACCGACAACGGTCTGCGGGGCAATGTCGTGTCGCGGTTCTGCGAAGACCAGCAGGGCAACGTCTGGTTGGCCAGCGACGATGGCGGCATCATGTGCTATTCTCCGCAGCAGCAACTGTTCGTGGATTATGCCCATCAGGACGAACTGAGCACCGTCAATGCCCATGCCCTGGCCATGAAAGGCGCAGAGCTCTGGATAGGCACCTACACCCGTGGTGTCTATGTGCTGAACACCGCTACGGGGGAACTGCGCCATTACGGACCAGACAAGCTGACAGACCCCAGTTCATACGCCATCTGCCACGACAGCAAGGGGCGCACATGGGTGGCTACGATGGAGGGCCTTTACCTTTATCTTCCTGAGACCGACAGTTTCCAACGTGTCGGTGCCACCAATGCCCTCACGATTGATATCGATGAAGACAGCCACCATCGCCTGTGGCTCTCCACGGAAGGGGCAGGCCTGTGCTGCTATTCGCCCGAAAAGAAAGAGATGAAGCATTATCAGTATGAGGCCGACAACCCTTACTCGCTGTCCAACGACCAGGTGAACTGTACGTTGATAGATAGTGGTGGAAACCTCTGGGTTGGCACGCTCGACGGTCTGTGCTACTATGATGCCTCTAAAGACCGCTTCACGAAGGTAGACCTGAGCGTAGAGACGGGCAATGTGATGAGCATCATAGAAGACCACGGCCTGTTATGGCTCTCCACCGATCATGGCATTGTGAAATACGAGCCGTCAACCTCAACCCCCCAGTCTCAAACCTCAACCCTCAACATCCAACGCTTCACCCGCCACGACGGACTGGCCTGTGAGCAGGGGCAGCCCAACTCTGGCTTCAAAGCCAGCGACGGGCGCATCTATTTCGGTTCTGTGAATGGTTTTTGTACTTTCTTCCCCTATCAGATCAAGACCAACACTATCATGCCGCCCGTCTATGTACAGGTGCAAGAGGGCAACCATCAGACCATTTTCTCTTTTGTCGCCCTCAGCTACTGCTCGCCCGAGAAGAACCAGTATGCCTATATGCTTGAAGGCTACGACAAGGACTGGAACTACGTGGGCAACCAGACGCGTGCCACCTACACCAGTCTGCCAGCAGGCACCTATACCTTCCGTGTGAAAGCCACCAACAACGACGGCATCTGGAGCGAAAACGAGGCCTCTGTAAGCATCGTAGTGCCGCCGCCTTTCTGGTGGACGTGGTATGCCAAGCTCTTCTATGTGCTGCTCATCGTCTTCTGCATCTGGTATTACGTGCGCTTCCGGCTGCGTCAGGCCGAGCATCGCCATCAGCAGGAGCTGCAGCGACTGCAGGAACAGAAGGAGAAAGAGGCCCGCGAGGCCCGTCTGAACTTCTTCACCATGGTGGCTCATGAGATTCGCACCCCCGTGTCGCTCATCATCGGTCCACTGGAGCAGATGAAAGCATCTCTTCCCTCTCCCCACTCCCCTCTCACCTCAAACCTCGACATCGTAGACCGCAATGCCCACCGACTGTTGGAACTTGTCAACCAGCTTCTCGACTTCCGCAAGGCCGAGCAGCATCTGTTGGTGAGTCATTTTCAGGCTCAGAATATCAGCGAACTGCTTCATGCCGTGTGTGAACGCTTCGAACCCACGTTCCAGCAGAACGGCAAGACGTTCACCGTCCATTACCCCGACGGCCATTTCACGGCTATCGTCGACGGCGAGGCCCTGACCAAGGTGGTGAGCAACCTGCTTACCAATGCCAATAAATACAGTAAGGCGAATGTCACGCTAAGTTGCATCATTGAGCCCGACGAGGAGCATTTCCGCATCACGGTGAGCGACGACGGCGTGGGCATCCGCGAGGAAGACCGCCAGCGCATCTTCGAGCCTTTCTTCCAGGCTCAGGACAACAAGCCCGGCACGGGCATCGGCCTGAATATCGTGAAGAATATCATAGACCAGCATCACGGCACCATTACCGTAGATTCTGAGGTGGGGCAGGGTTCTACTTTTACTATCATTTTGCCAGTCAGGCAAAAAGGAAATGAAAAACTGAAGAATGAAAAAATGAAAGATGAAATCACTTCTCACCCATCACTCCTCCTCGTCGACGACTCCGACGATATGCTGGAATTCCTTGCTGGCAGCTTCAGTCAGCAGTATCGGATCAGTACGGCCCATGACGGCATCGAGGCCCTCGACCAGTTGTCAAAACAGCCGTTCGACCTGATTATCAGCGACTGGATGATGCCGCGCATGGACGGGGCAGAATTCTGCCGACGGGTGCGCAACAACGCTCAGACCAGTCATATCCCCTTGATCCTGCTCACCGCCAAGACCGATGACCAGTCGAAGGTGGAGGGCATGGACATCGGTGCCGATGCCTATATCGAAAAGCCCTTCTCCCCTCAGTATCTGGAGGCCTGCATCCGCAATATCATTGCTATGAGGCGCAAGCTCATAGAGAAGTTCTCCAATGAGCCGTCGGCATCTGTCACCGAGATCTCCAATAACCCCACCGACAATAAGTTCCTCACGGAGATGACAAGGCTTATTGAGGAAAATATTTCAAACAGCGACCTGTCGGTGAATTTCCTGGCCGAGCAGTTGGGCATCAGCCGCAGTGGACTCTTCGCGAAGATCAAGACGCTGGCCGATGTCACGCCAAACGAGATGATTCAGATTATCCGCCTGAAGCGTGCCGCCCGTCTGCTGCGCGAAGGCAAGTACCTGGTCAGCGAGGTGGGCTATATGGTGGGCTTCTCCAATCCCTCGTATTTCACCAAATGTTTCCAGAAACAGTTTGGAATCACCCCGGGAGAATATATCAAGGGCGCGTCATAGGAGATGAAAAAAGGTCGGGAAGCTTTCGTTTCCCGACCTCATAGTATATGGTTTATGGTTGATGACTGTTTACTTCACCACCTTTTCGGTCTTGATGGTGCCGTCGCTCATCACCTTCTTCACAATCACGATACCTTTCTGAGCCTTGTTGATGCTGCGGCCGTTGAGGTCGAAGAGCTGGATAGCGCGAACCTTGTTGCTCTTGGCAGCGTCGATGTTGGTCTCGATATCCTGCTTTGCATCTTCATAAGCCTTAGCGTAGTCGAAGTCGGGTGCTACACCAGTCATAATTAGTTTGATCTTGCTGAAGAAATACTGAGAGTCACTGGTAAATTGTGCACCGACAACCAGCTTGCCATCAGTTACGACAATCTCAGGAATTACAATGACCTGATTGAAGCCCTGACCACCAATGATAGGCTCTTTGCCTGCAAATACTTCTTCTACTGTTTCTTCTTCTTCTGCAGCTGCCTTTGCCTCTTCCTCTTCTGCAATTTCTTTAGAAGTCTTTGCAAAGACGTAACCTTGTACCACAGTAGGATTATTTGCATTGTTAGCTCTATCTAACCAGTCACATACATAGTACTGGATGGTATATTCACCTGCGGGCAGGTCGGTGATGGAAGCATTCTCCATACGTACATCGCCATACCATGTGGTAAATGCACAGTCCTCAGGCAGTCCTTCGATGTTGCGTTCGCCCTGCCATGTGGTGTTTGCATATAGGTTACCATTGCCAGAAGCCGTCCAGCCGGGAACATTACCCTCTGCGAAGCCCTTGCTCTGCTGGTGTGCATAGATGTTCGGGTTCTTTGCGAACACGCTCATGTCGTAGGTCTTGGTGATTTGTATTTCATCGCCAGTCTTCTCATCGAAGTCCTCAGAAACGACTTTGAAGAATTCGTCCTTATTGGTCTTAATAGCCTCGTAGGTCTTCATGGTAGCGATAGCCTTGATGGCATTTGCAATATCGTCATTATCGCTAATAGAGTTGTTGGCTGCAACTATCACGGGATCCTCTTCGCCGACTCCCAGTTCCTTTGTTAGTAACTCAACACCTAAACGGAGACGCTCGGTAAGTACTTTGTAACCGGCATCACCCAGTCTTGATTCACCTTCTGTGAACATATCTCCGCAGAGGTCGGCCAGAGGCTTCAGCTCGGCATTGGCAGCGGTGAGCTCGTCATCCAAGATGAAATTCTTGCCGGCATATTTCTCGGCAGTGGCCTTCAGTTGCAGGTACAATGGAGTGGTGTTGAATTTGCTTTCGGCATACTGCTCTGCGAGTCCCTGAACCTTGTCGTTACAATCAATGTAAGTGTCAACGAGGTCGTGGTGAGTAGTCATAGCCTTTACCAGGTCGTTCAAGTCAATGATGGCAGCATTAATCACGCTGGGAGCGGTGTAGCCTTCTACCTCAGCCTCGTACTTGGTGATAGCCTCTACCAGTGCGGTGTAAGCTGTGCCGGCATAGAGTGAGCTGTCATTGGCAGTCTTTGTATCATTAGCTGTCTGGAGGGCAGCCAACAGTTCTTCAGATACCTGCTTACCGGTAGTGAACTTGATCTCGCCGGTAGAATAGTACTCTTCGCCCAGGTCAACCTCACCATAGATCTTGTCAATAGAGATGATGTGCTCACCGTCAGCAAGAGGAGCTGTGCCGGTACGCTTCAGGGTGATTTCAGTAGCAAAGCCCTCAGCAGGAGCTACGGTCAGGTTCTCGTTGTCCAGCTTAGCCTTGATCTTTTCGCATTTTGCCTTCTTGTCGAACACCACCTTGAACTCGCTGATGGTGGCAGGCAGGTTGAATGAACCCTCTTCAGGATCGCTGCTCATTACCTCAGGTGCACCATAGATATATGACATCACCTCAACGAGCTCGTCTTCCTCGTCATAGTGACCAATAGCATCTGCAAACTCTACAGCCTCGCCTACTGTACCGTTGGTTTCCATGTGGAGCAGACGGCAAGTAGTGTCTGAGGAATTGTTCAATGTAACAAGCACTTCGGTGTCCTCGTCTTCCAGGACATCGCCGTCCCAAGCCTCATCAAAGAATACATAGAGTTCGCCCTCGAGGTCGGCCTCGACAGACATCAGGGGAACTACCTCGCCGTTGACTTTCACTGTGATGCAGTCGGTAGGCATCAACAGACGCTTCTTGCCCTTAGCACCATCTTCCACCAATTTAATAATATTGGTATAGTAGGGGAAGCGGACGCGCATACAGGTCTTGCTGTACAAGGCATCGATGCTTGGTACCTTAGCACTGAAATCGATGTTGTCGAAATAGAAGGCCATGTTGTCATTGCCGTCGGCATTCAGGTCGAATGCGATGCTTTGGAAATCGTCAACGTTGATGCTGCCAGTCCATTCGTATTCTTCCCAGTCTTCAGTAACGCTGAATGCATCAATGAAACCACCCTTCCAGGCACGAGGCTCTGCATGGGCACCGGTAATAATCTGTGCTTCACGTTCTGCCTTGATGTTCATCGTCAACTTCCACTCTGTATTGCGGGCAATCTTATCGTTGGCCTTGATAAAGAACTGAGTACCCCAGCTCTGAGCAGGCTCGTCATCGGTCATCACCTTCAGGCACTTGCCGCCATCAACGCCATCCTCAATAACTTCTGGAAGAGCATCGGCTGCATTCGAGTCAGCTGCTTTACCACCGTTGTGTGAAACAGGGAAGCTGCTGAGGTCATCACTCTCAATGTCACCGTTCTTAATCACAGATGTCCAGACACCGAAGGTTGACAGAGGAGGCAATACCACACCTTTCTTCAGGATCTGAATCTTCTGGATATAAACGACACCTATGGTCTTACCCATCTGCCAGAGGATGTGCTCGTCGTTGCCGGTAGAGGTAACTTCAGCGGTGTGGTTCACGGTGTAGAGCTCGAAATCTTCCGACTGATGGAACTCAATGGTAGCGTTACCGCTTTTACTCCAAGTACCGATAGACAGGTTGGCAGAACCGTCTACGTCGGCCTTCATCCATACTCTGATAACATAGTCCTCACCTTCTACGGTGTTGAACCAGTCGAGCACGAATGGCTGCAAGTCCCAGTTGTTGCCCTGCTCCTGCGTGTTCTCAATTCTCAGCGCACCGTCCACAACCTCTACGGTAGCGGTACCGCTACAGAAGTTCGGCTGGTCATCTTGGTCACCCATCCAATAATAAGGATAGGAGTCTGTTGTTGTCCAGTCTCGCTCCATAACCAGTTGGAGACCACCTTGCGCACTTACTGTCCCCGAAGCCAACAGCAACAGGAACATCAATAACGATCTTGTAAAAGTTCTCATGTATTGATAATTTAGTTAATAATAATAGTATAATAATCTGGTTGTAATCTCTTTAAAAGAGGCTTTTAGCAATTTCCGCTGGCAAAGGTAAAACTTTTCCTTTTATACGTATTTATGCTATGTCGCAGATTGTTTTTTTTATGTCTCATTATAAAAAAACAACGAAAATTTGGCGTATTAAAAGAAAGTACATACCTTTGCACACGCTAAAAATAGAAGGAAACAAGGTTATGATTAAACAAGCATACATTCTCCTGATGGCAGGTGTTATGATGGTTGGCTGTGGCAATGGGAAAAAGAACATAGTGGCAGAAGCGACCCCTGCAGGACCGGAATTCTCGGCTGACTCAGCCTTTATGTTCTGTCAGCAGCAGTGCGACTTCGGACCGCGAACGATGAACAGCGAGGCGCACGAGCAGTGCGGACAGTGGATTGTTGAGAAGTTCCAGGGTTACGGGATGAAGGTCACCGAACAGCGGGCCACGCTGAAGGGCTTCGACGGCACCCCCCTGCTCAGCAATAATATCATTGCCCAATACCAACCTGATAAAGAGCAGCGCATCATGATATGCGCCCACTGGGACAGCCGGCCCTGGGCTGACAACGACCCCGATGAGGCTAACCATACCAAACCCGTGATGGCGGCTAACGATGGAGCCAGTGGTGTGGGCGTGATGCTGGAAATAGCCCGTCTGCTGCAGGCCGACACCTGTAGCCTTCCTGTTGGTGTGGACTTCGTCTGCTTCGATGCCGAGGATTGGGGCAGCCATGATGACAACGACTCTTGGGCCCTTGGTGCCCAGCACTGGGCAAAGGAGTTCAAAGTTCATAGCTCAAACCTCAAACCTCGCTATGGCATTCTCTTGGATATGGTGGGCGGTCAGGGAGCCCGCTTCTATCAGGAGGCTTATTCCAAGTACTATGCCAACCACGTGGTGAAGCGTGTGTGGAAAGCGGCTGCCGTAGCCGGCTATAGCAGTTGTTTCCCGCAGGAAGACGGGGGCGGTGTCACCGACGATCATGTGCCTGTCAACGAGGTGGCCGGCATCCCCTGTATCGACATCATCAACTATTACCCCGACTGCGAACAGAGCAGCTTCGGTCCTACCTGGCATACCATCCATGATGACATGGCTCATCTGGACCGCAATACCCTCAAGGCCGTAGGCCAGACCCTGATACAGGTCCTTTATACAGAATAGTTGAATACCTTGATAAAACCGAAGTTATATTGACCGGTTTTGTGACCGGATTCTGGTCATCAGTTGACCAGGCCTTGGTCATCCGATGACCAACCCACGGTCATGGCACGACCAGGCATCGGTCATGGGGTGACCACGCCTCGGTCGATGCTTGACCACGTTGCTGTCAGTTTCTGACCATGCTGTGGTATTTTTCTTTGCCTTTTTCTTGGTAGTTATCTTTTTTTTTCGTACTTTTGCTCCCTATTATTACCTGTATTGTGTTTTTCTTTTATTATTAACTTAAAACTTTTTCGACATGAGATTAATTACAAAATTGTGGACAACGCTGTTGCTGCTGTGTGTAGCAGGTGTTGCAAATGCCGCAAAGACGTATGAGGTCGACCAGAAGTTCACTAGCGTAGCTGCGCTGGAGGGCCAAGCTTTTGCCATCGTTAACGAGGCAGAGGCAAAGGCTGTTTTCGGCTCAGGTGCTCAGAACCTTGGTTACGACGCAATTACTACTGCGGTGACAGGAAGTGGTAACTCTGGTTACTATTTCAAGGTTGAAGCCGTAGAAGGTGGTTATCTGCTCCGTCTGCAGACTCCTGCCGGCGAGCCTTACAACATCTGGGGCAGTCCTGGTTATCTGAACTCTGGTGCTCCTGGCGGCTTTGACGGTTGCTTTATCTTGGGCCTGAACAATCAGAATGGTCAGGATGTTAAGAATGGTGCCGTTTGGGAAATTGAATATGCCGAAGGTTTGGGCTTCGCATTCAAGAACGTGGCACTTGGTGGCTATTTCGCAGGTCCAAATCCTGCTCCTACAGCCGAAGCACCCATCTACTGGACGCTCTGCACGCTGAAGGAAGGTGAGGAAGTTCCCGATCCAGAGCCTGTAGTCATTCCCGAACCAGAGGCACCTCTTGCCGAGGGCGACCTGATTCCCGATTTCTTCAGCATCTGCGACGAGGGTGGTATCCCTTACGGTTATGATGTGAAGTTCGGTTCTGAGGATCGTGCTTATCCTACTACCTATGGTGGTGGTGCCCGTATGTTCAACTTCGCTGAAGGTGGTGACTTCACAAAGGCCATCTACTATCGTGAGGGTTATGTACAGTATGGTAATGTGAAGAAGTTGGCTCTTGAGGCTGGTAAGAAGTATATCGTTTACTTCAACTCTGCTATGTGGAAGGAGAGTGGTGCTACACTGGAGTTCACTATTACCAAGGAAGGTGAGGAAACTGCTCTTATGGATAGCGTCATCAGCAACACTCCAAATGTCAACGGTAGTAAAAATGCTGTGACTGGCTCAACCCGTTCAGAGATTGAGTTTACTCCCGAGGCTGACGGCAATTACATCCTGAAGTGGGATGCCGAGGGCTGGAAAGAAGTTCTTCTGGCCAATGTCGGCGTAAAGGTTGCTACTGAAGTTGTAGATACAATACCCGAAGAGCCTACGCCTGTAGAGCCTCTGTTTGCTGACGGTAAGTACTATATTTATAATGTAGGCGCACAGAAATATCTGGCCGCTGGTGCTAACTGGGGTACTCATGCTGTGGTGAATGCCGATGGTCTGGACTATATTATCACTGCTACTGACGGCAAGTACACACTGGATTCTCAGGTATCTAACGGTGGCAACAACCACTTCCTGAACGGTGAGTGGAACGATGGTGCTGCTATGGGTTGGACTTTCGCTGCCGTAGAAGGTGCTGAGGGCGTTTACACCATTAGCGATGGTACGAACTTCCTTACAGCTCAGGATAACGGCGAGGTCACACTGGCTGCTGACGCTACTGCAGCTGCTGCACAGTGGACGCTGAAGACTCTCGAGGCTCGCATTGCCGAACTGGCTACTGCAACCGCAGAGGCTCCAGTTAACGCTACATTCCTGATTCAGGATGCCAACTTCGGTCGTAACGACCTGCGAAAGGGTGCTTGGAGTTTTGATGCTTCCAACAAGAACATCTCTGGCGGTAACAACATCAACAACAATGCTGAGTCATACCACTCTGTATTCACACTGAGCCAGACCCTGACCAATGCGCCTGCAGGTGTCTATCAGATGACTGCACAGGGCTTCTATCGTCAGGATGGTGAAGACAATGAGAATCTGCCTGTATTCTATGCTAACGACAAGACCGCTGAGTTCCCCGCTAAGACTGGTGAAGAGAACAGTATGAGTATGGCTTCTGAGTCGTTCACTGCAGGACTGTACACCATTGAACCTTTCGAGTTCATCGTCTTCGAAGACGGTCAGCTGACCATTGGTGCCAAGGGTACTGCTACCAGCCAGTGGGTTATCTTTGACAACTTCCGTCTGACCTATCTGACCAGCGAGATTCCTGCCGACAACTTCAAGCCAGCTTACGAGGAGGCACTGGCTACTGCCCAGGCTACTCTGGCTGCAGAAGACTATGCTATTGTTACTGGTGAGGAGAAGACTGCCTTGGAGACAGTTATCGCTGAGTATGAGACTGTTGCCGAGGAGAGTGCGGATAACTTCAAGGTTGCCATCGTTGCCCTGACCGAGGCTACTAATGCCTTCAAGGAGGCTAAGGCTGGTTATGAGGAGTTGGCTGCTGCCAAGGAATTCATCACGATGGTGAACTTCGACATCCGCTTCCCATACGCTTCAGAGGCCAAGAAGGCTGCTGCTCAGGCTTCCCTGAACGCTGAGGCATTGAGTTCTGTCGATGCTTATGTGAAGGCTTACGAGATCTACAGAACTTATCGTCAGTTCGCTGAGTCAAATGCTAAGCTCGAAGGTCTGGAGGATGCTATCGACATGACCCAGAAGATTGTCAACCCGAAGGCTGAAGAAGCTATTGCAGAGCCTTGGGTAGTTGTAAAGGGCGAAGGTTCCGGTGGTGCGCTGAATATACTTAATAACGAGCCTTGGACCGACGGTGATGGCAACTCTACTCACAAGTACTTCGATGGTGGTAACTGGGGTGCCCAGGCTTGGGACGTTGCACTGCAGCAGAAGATTTCTCTGCCTAAGGGTAAGTACTTGCTCACCGTGAAGGGTCGTGCTTCTGCTGATGTTGCCCTGACGCTGTTTGCTGGTGAGGTAGAGGGTGGTATTCCTTCTCTCGGTGCATCTGGCAACCTGTTCAACCGCGGTTGGAACGATTCTTCTATCGAGTTTGAACTGGCTGAGGCTGATTCTATCGTCATCGGTGTGCGTGGTGTAACAGAAGCTGTACACAACTGGATGTCGTTCTCTGACTTCCGTCTGTATAAGTTCCCAGTAGAACTGCCTGCAACTGCTTCAATTAAGCCTACTGTCGGTATTACGGAGAGATTCACAAATGTAGCCGACCTCGAAGGCAAGGCCTTTGCTATCATCAACGAGGCCGACGGCAAGGCACTCTATGGCACTAACAACCAGAATCTGGGTTATGACACTTACGGAAGTGCATTCTCTGCTTCTAACTCTGGTTATCTGTGGAAACTTGTCAGCCTCGCTAATGATGCTGATACAGAGGTTCAGGGCTACTATCGCTTCCAGCTTGTCACTCCTGCCGGTGCTGACTACAACTGCTGGGGTATGGGCGGTTGGCTGAACTCTCAGCCCGCTAACCAAGCTTGTTCGTTCATCCTTGGCCTGAACAATCAGAACGGTCAGGACATCAAGAACGGTGCCGTTTATGACGTACAGTACGTAGAAGGACAGGGCTTCTCGATTAAGAACATTGGTACAGGTCTCTATCAAGGTGCCAATACGCTTCCTGCTAATGCAGAGGCTCCCTCTTACTTCACATTCGCAGCTGTAGGTACAAGCTATGTTCCTTCTGTTGAGGCTCTGCTTGCCGAAGGTGAAGGCTGGAAAGCTTTCGTGAAGGATGAAGCCGCTAAGTCTGCCTATGATGCAGCCGTGGCTGGTATCGATCCTGCTGCTATCGAGGGCGACGGACTGGCTGAGGCAAAGACCGTTGATGCTGCTATCGTAGAATTGGTAAAGGCTCAGCCTGCTGAAGAGGGTGCAAACTTCACCCGTGCTATCATTAACCCAAGCTTTGAACTGGGTAATGCCGACGGCTGGACATCTAACGATGGTGGTAGGGTTGCCAATAACGGTAACTTCGGTGCTGCTACAGGTTCGTTCTTCGTAGAGAAGTGGACTGCTGCTCCTAATACTCTTTCTAACGGTTCATTCCTGCAGACCATCTATGGCCTTCCCGAAGGTAAGTATAAGGTGACTGCCGAGATACAGAACAGAGAGCAGGGTAACGGCGACGCTGCCGGCACAGGTCTCTTCCTCGTAGCCAATGAAGACTTCACGGAAGCTATTGCCAACAACGGCGAGACATTCGAGGTCATTGGTACAACCCATAGGGGCGTTTTGCAAATCGGTGTGCTGCTCGACAACTGCTCTGGCAACTGGATCTGCTTCGACAACTTCAAGTTGACCCTTGTTGAGACCCTTCCTGCTGAAGAGCCAGAGTTTGCTAACGGTGACGTGAACCACGACAATGAAGTTGACGTGACTGACGTGGTGATCATCATCGACGATATTCTGTTGAAGAATCCTGAAAACTTCGATGCTGCACTGGCTGACGTGAACCACGACAATGAGATTGACGTGACCGACGTGGTGCTGGTGATCGATAAGATCCTGGGCAAGATTGAACTGTCTCGTGGTGTTGAGGCTTCTCAGAAAGACCTGTCGGCTTACACCGCCTTCCAGATGGATTTGACGATTCCTGCCGGCTATGTGTTCGAAGGTGTAGAACTGACCGAGATGGCAAAGAAGAGCCACAGCCTAGCTTACAATATGCTGAGTGATGGCCGTTGCCGCGTAGTGGTATTCTCGATGGATAACGAGGCTCTGCCTGGTGCATGGGATGAGGTAATCCGTCTGAACCTGAAGGGTCAGGGTGATGCCTTCGTGAATGTAGACCGTGCTATGTTCGTCACCGTAGGCGGCGAGCGTCACGAACTGCTCCTAAATGGAACGACCAGCATTGCACAACTCTCAACTCTCAATTCTCAATTCTCAATTGTTTACGACCTGCAGGGTCGCAAGGTTGAGAAGACCGCGAAGGGCGTTTATGTCATTGACGGCAAAAAGGTCGTGATTAAGTGAGAATAAAGCAGAGCTCGCTCATGCTTTATCGAGCGTGAACGAGCTCGAGCTTTAGCTCAAGATTGTCGTGAAATAGTTAAACACGAGATTTGTCGAAGACCCACGAGGTACGCAGTAATTACCATTAATTACCCACGAATTTTCCATTAATTATATGAGAAATTATATGGGTAATTAATGGCAATTATATGTTTGAATATAAAAAAGCCCTCATTGCACAAGCAGTGGGGGCTTTTTCATATCTGTCCTGCTTCAACCATGAGCACCACGCGTTCGGTCAGTTTGTCGGTGCCCTCTGGTTCGTAGCCTTTCTTCAACGAAGCACCGAACATCCAGGCGAAGGCCTGCCACATCCCTGAACGCACAGGGCCGATGAACGCCTGCATGGCCTCGTAGGCCGTAGAGTGGCATTCGCGGTCTACGAGTTTGATGAGAAGCTTTCCCTGCGAGAAAGTGAGTTTCTTCATCTGCGGCTTATACTCCTTCACGATAGACTGTTCTACCTTCTTCAGATGTTCCTTGCGCTCCTCGGGGGGCAGGGTCTCGGTGAACTCTGCTGTCTCGATGATAATCTGTCGTACCTGTTTGGCCAGTGGCAGCACCTTCTTCACGTTCTTCACCAATCGGGTATAGGCCTGCTGCTGGCGCTTGCTCTTGAACGTCAGTTCGGGGTACACATAGACGTTCGACAGCTCCATATACTGTATGGAGTCGCCGTCCACCAGCGTCTTACCCACCTTCACTGTAGGTACAAACGCGGGGTCGCCAATCTCTTCCTGAGCCATCACCAATGAAGGCATCAGAAGTCCCGTCAGCAGTATCATCATCCGATTCACGCCTGCAAAGGTACGAATAAGCGAGCACAATGCAAAAGGAAAAGGATTTTTTCTTTTCATTGTCGAGCGATAGTACCTTCGACGAAGTCAGAGGTAGTACAAAATTCCAATCCCGTAAATAATTCTGCCGAAAGTTTTGCACTTTCGGCTTTTTTATTTATCTTTGCTGCGAAAAAGAAATGAAAGGATTATGAGTCAACAAGCAATAACACATCTGCTAGCCGAATATTTCAAAACGCAACCAGTTTTGAAGGCATGGCTTTTTGGATCATTCTCACGAGGTGAGCAAAAAGAAGACTCTGATGTAGACATCTTAATTGTTCTTGATCCCAATCAGCCAATTGGATTGCGTTTCTTTGGTATGTGGGGCGACCTGGAACGTCTGCTGAATCGCAAAGTGGACTTGGTGACAGAGGGAAACCTTGAGCCTTTTGCTCATGAGAGTTTTAACCGGGACAAAATTCTGATTTATGAGAGAGCCGCTTAAAGACAAAAACAGATTAGAGCACATGATTAGTGCTATAGACACTATCTTGGAACGTACCAACGGGCTTTCTTACGAAGAATTCACTTCGGATAAGATCTTGTTCGGAGGTATTGTCTATCATACGATGATAATTGGTGAGGCTGCATATAAATTGAGCGAGGCTTTCGTTACGGCTCATCCGCAGGTACCTTGGCGTGACATCGCAGATATGCGTCACCATTTAGTGCATGGTTACTATCAAGTAGATAGCAAAATCGTATGGGCTGTTGTTCAAAACGATCTCGCTCCACTTCGCGAACAAGTTGTTTCCATCCTATCTAAAACCAATTGGGAGGAGTGGGAGAACAAGCCTATCATGTAGAACATTTCATAAGGCCAATAGCAGAGCGCAAGTTTGATTGAGCTATGCTGAGGCAAGGAAAATAATATATAATGTATAACCCTAAAAACAAAGATGCCTATGGGCTGAGAAATAAATCGATGATATGTAACTTAAACAAGATAAAACGATGACTTAGAAAAAAGAAAACAGTAGCGAAACGCATTAGGGGATAGCATTAGGCTAGGCCGAAGCCCCTGCAGAGAGACTAATTACCTAATTAATAACTCCGGCGTTTCTGCTCTAAGAAGACTTTTTTGATATAACTTGGACTTCAAGTCCTTGTTCTCGTTTTTGCAAATACCGCCAAAACATTTGTACCAGAGAACAAGCGATGAAGGGTTCACGTCCTTAGGGCGTGAATTGTTCGTGCTTTTCATGATACATAGGCCACTTGGCGGTAGCCTGCAAGGGAGGAAAAGCAACAGAGCAGTTCCGTCCTTTTTTATTAAATCAACATTATGAAATATCTTTATTTGAAAACTTTGATGTTCCTGTTTCTGTGTATGACAGGAGATAATGCTATGGCGTATGATATAAAAGTTGATGGTATCTATTATAATTATATCAACGATGGCAAAGAATTGGAAGTTACGTACGGTTATTATTCCGATTATTCTGGATATTCTGGCTACGAAGTCACTTCTCTGTCTATTCCTGAAACTGTTACTTATTCAGGACGTACAAGACCTGTTACAGCCATTGGAGATAATGCTTTTAGAGATTGTGAGAAATTAGAAAAGATTTTTATCCCACGAAGTATAAAAAGTATCGGTGAAAGAGCCTTTTACGATGCAATTTATTTACAACATATTTATATTGTGGATTTGTCTGCATGGTGTAAAATAAAATTTGGAGATCATGGCTTGGTTGATTGGAAACTACACCTAGATTATTCTGAAATAAAAGAATTGGTTATTCCTGATGATGTTACAATTATTGCAGATTATGCTTTCCAACAATGTAATAGTTTTTCTTCGGTAACAATTCATGATAAAATAAAAGATATCGGATATCACACTTTCAGTTGTTGCCGGAATCTTACTACAGCAGTTCTCGGTAATGGTTTACAAAATATTGGTGTGGGAGCATTTGAAGATTGTAAACGAATAACCTCCATAGTTATTCCCAAGAGTGTAAAGATAATCGATAAGGATGCATTCTCTGGCTGTGAAAGACTTATTTCTATAGAGATTCCTGATAGTGTTACTGCCATTGGAGATGGAAGCTTTCAGTATTGCAAGCAATTAACTTCTATGAAAATATCCAATAGTGTGAAATGCATTGGAAGTAAGTCTTTTTATGGATGTGGAAAACTATCATCTGTTACTATTGGAGACGGCCTATTAAGCATTGGTGGAGATGCATTTTATGGTTGTACAGCATTAAAATCAGTACATATTACCGATTTGTCTGCTTGGTGCAAAATTGAATTCAAACAAGGTGAATATTTCGAAATATACAGTAATCCATTATCTTACGCTTGTCACCTTTATTTAAACAATCGTGAGGTTAAAGATTTAATTATTCCAGATGACATAATAGAAATAAAAGATGTGGCTTTCCGTAAATGCGAAAGCTTAAGTTCTATAACAATTAACAATGAGGTTACATGTATCGGAAGACAAGCTTTTAGTGGTTGTAGAAATATTACATCCCTGACTATTGGAAGTGGAGTGGAGAACATTGGCTGTGAAGCTTTTAACTTTTCAAATAATAATGAACTGGTAACAATTACGAGCAAAATAGTGGAACCGAAAGATATCGAGATGTCAGTATTCTCTACTGATTTGTATAACAATGCCATTCTGTACATTCCTGTAGGAACCCTGAATAAATATAAGTCAGCTATTGGTTGGTCACAATTTATTTGGTTAGAAGAAAAGGAAGGACTTTCGGACGTAGGAGAAGTCGTAAAAGGTAAAGTAGACATGTCTGCTTATTATACTTTAGATGGAAAACTCGTTAAAAAACAGCAACAAGGTCTAAACATCGTTCGTATGAGTGACGGAACGGTGAGAAAGGTCATGAGATAATAAATCTTCTTAGGAAGAGATCAGTGGGACAGATCTTTGATTCTCCTGAACTGAGAACATATAATTCGAGGAAGACTTCAACGGGTCTTCCTCGTTTTTTTTCTCATTCACCCCGACACCCGCCCCTTAGTCTCATGCGGCTTGTCAGACGCAATGCCTGCTCATGATATTACAGTTCATGCCAGCTACGTGACGGGAATTCAGAAAGATAGTTCTGAAATAACGAAAAAAGGAGAAAAATTTGGATATATCAAGAAAAGTACTTATCTTTGCAGCATGAAAGGAACCTATTTAGGATGGGAGCCCCGGTTGGTTCGGCAAGCGACCCATTAAAATAGAAGCACTTTTAAACTCCGCTTCAGATGGATAGCCCCGGTTGGTCCGGCAAGCAAGGCCATTAAAGCGGAGTTCCTTTTTGTAGTTTCCCTACATTGGCTTCAAAAGCATACTGGTCAATGATGGCATAGGGCTTGTATGGGCCCCCATTCTTCATTTTACGCATAGCCAAAATTGTTCGAATTCCCATCTCACGATTGAAATACGCAAAATAGGCACTTTCTTCATGCTTTCCCTCTAGAACGGTACGCCACCCAAGATATTCGCTCTTTTCCAGAAATGAAGGAATATCTTTAGCCAGAGCATTCTTTATTGCATTGAATTTATTGTCACGTGATGCTTTACTGACTATAGTCTTCAAATCAGTTTTTGTTATCTCAACATCCATAGTGATGCCATTAGTGATAGAGAAATGCATTGGATGCTCTTTCAATAACTCTGCCTGTTGGAGTACCTCTTTACGAAGTCGCTTACTTTCTATATAGTAATCATCTTGGGTTCGTTTCATACTGCAAAGGTACAACAATTTTGCGAATCGTAAGCACGTCACTTAGACCTTGTTTGCACGTCACTTAGCACTCGAAAGTATATAGCCTGTTTTTGACAGTTCAGAAAAACTCAAATTTATTTGGTATTTCATTCGCTTAAACGTACCTTTGACTTTGTCGAAGGTACTTCCGCTCGACAAAGTAAAGAAAAAACAAGTTTTTCCTTTGCTTTGTTCTCGCTTATTCGTACCTTTGCATTTATGAAACACGGGCTGATCGCACTTTTGCTTATCACGACGCTCACGGCTACTGCCCAACAGCAGCAGACGTGGGAACAGGTGTGGCAGGAGGTGATGAGTCCTGAGGATATGGAGGAGGAAGAATGGGAGGACTATTATGAAAGGATGCAACATCTGGCTGACCATCCGTTGGACTTGAATCAGGCAACGCGTGAGGAACTGGAGCAACTGCCGTTTCTCTCTGATCAGCAGGTGATGGATCTCATGGAATACCTTGACCGTTACGGACCGATGAGGTCGATGGGCGAGCTGCGGATGATTGCGTCGATGGACTATATGCAACTGGCGCTGATGCCTTTCTTTACCTATGTAGGAGAGGTGAAGAGGGAGGAAAAGAAGTTTCCCAAGTGGGATACTATCGCCAAATACGGCAAACATCAGATTACTGCTACCGCTCGCGTACCGTTTTATGAAAGGAAGGGCGACAAGAATGGCTATCTGGGCTACCGTTATCGTCACTCGCTGCGCTATGAGTTTTCCTACGGCAACTACGTGAAGGCAGGACTGATAGGGGCGCAGGATGCGGGCGAGCCGTTTTTTGCCAATCAGAACAGCTGGGGCTACGATGCCTATTCTTATTATGTACAGGTGAAGAAACTTGGTATCGTAGAGAATGCCGTATTAGGGAAATACAAAGTGTCGGCAGGCATGGGATTGGTGCTTAACACCAGCTTCCGACTGGGCAAACTGACTGCCCTGCAAAACATGGGACGACAGACAAACACGCTGCGAGCACATAGCTCACGCTCGGAGTCCGACTATTTCCAAGGGGCTGGTGCTACCGTCAGACTGTTGAAACCGCTGACGGTCACCGCCTTCGCCTCATATAGGCCTATCGATGCTACGCTCAACACCGACGGGACGGCAGCTACGCTCATCACCAGCGGCTACCATCGCACGGAGAACGAGATGCAGAAGAAATACAACACGCATCAGACAGCCTTTGGCGGAAGCGTCGCCTATCGGGCAAACGGTCTGCACGCGGGAGTCAATGCCGTATATACACAGATGGATCGCTTGCTAAGCCCTAACACCAAAACCCTTTACCGACGCTATTATCCACAGGGCGACTACTTCCTGAATACCAGTATCGACTACGGCTATACGCACTACCGCTTTTCCGTGAACGGTGAGACGGCTATTAATAAGGAGGGAGCCATAGCTACGCTGAACAGTCTCAGCCTGCGAGCCACCGACAACCTGAACGTGGTGGCTATTCAGCGATTCTACAGTTATCAGTACAACGGACTTTATGCTCACGGATTTGGAAACTCTACCCGCACACAAAACGAGAGTGGGGCTTATCTGGGGTTTGCATGGACACCGCTCGCCCGTCTGCACCTGCAGGGCTATGCCGACTATGCCTATTCGGCCTGGCCCCGCTATCAGGTGTCGCAGGCCTCGCAGTCGTGGGATATGCTGTTGCAGGGTGACTATCGGTTACGGCGGTGGAACCTGTCGGCCCGTCATCGCGTTCGCTTGCAACAGAAGGACAATGAGGCGAAGACGGCCCTCATCCCCAGCAACGAGCATCGCTCAAGGATTGCCGTCAGCTATGCGGATGACGCAGGATGGACTTCCAAGACGCAGGCCGACTGTACCTATATTATATATAAGAGCAACTCGAAGGGCTGGATGGTGAGTGAGCAGATAGGCTGCAAACAGCAGTGGTGGCAGGCCTGCGTGACGCTGGGCTATTTCGACACCGACGACTACAGCAGTCGCATCTACGTCTATGAGCGACAGCTACAATACGACTTTTCGTTCCCCGCCTATTATGGCAATGGTATCCGACTGGGTCTCTTTGCGCAAGCCAGTATAGGTGACCACCTGCGTCTGTCGGCTCGCATGGGCTATACCAACTATTTCGACCGCACATCCATCGGTAGCGGCCTGCAGGAAATAGCGCAGTCGCACGTCACAGACCTGGACCTGCAACTTCGCTGGAAGTTCTAAAGGAATAAAAAAATGCTACTGCAACAATACTAATTCACTTATTTTTTGTAATTTTGCAGTCGGAAACAAAAATTCTTCTCAAAAACATGAAAGAACTTGCCCTGAAGTACGGATGTAATCCGAACCAGAAGCCCTCACGCATCTTTATGCAGGACGGCTCAGAATTACCCATCGAAGTTGTTAACGGTCGCCCCGGCTACATCAATCTGCTGGATGCTTTCAATTCCTGGCAGTTGGTGAAGGAACTGAAGGAGGCCACAGGTCTGCCCTCAGCAGCTTCGTTCAAGCACGTATCGCCTGCCGGCGCTGCCGTAGGCACAAAACTGAGCGACACGCTGAAGCACATCTATTTCGTGGACGACATCCCCGGACTGGACGAGAGTCCTATTGCCTGTGCATACGCTCGTGCACGTGGTGCCGACCGTATGTCATCTTACGGTGACTTCATCGCACTGAGCGATACCTGTGACAAGACCACAGCCCTGATTATCAAGCGTGAGGTGAGCGATGGTGTGATTGCACCCGACTATACCCCAGAGGCTTTGGAAATCCTGAAGGATAAGCGTAAGGGCACGTACAACGTCATCAAGATTGACCCTGCCTACAAGCCCGCTCCCGTAGAGACGAAACAGGTGTTTGGCGTAACCTTCGAACAGGGACGCAACGAGATCAAGCTCGATGACCCCGCATTGTTTGAGAACATCCCCACACAGAACAAGACGTTCTCTGTAGAGGCTAAGCGCGACCTGATCATCGCCCTGATTACCCTGAAATATACACAGAGTAACTCAGTATGCTACGTGAAGGACGGACAGGCTATCGGTATTGGTGCCGGACAGCAGAGCCGTATCCACTGTACTCGTCTGGCTGGACAGAAGGCTGACATCTGGTGGTTGCGCCAGCATCCGAAAGTGCTCGCCCTGCCTTTCAAGGAGGGTATCCGTCGTGCCGACCGTGATAACACCATCGATGTATATATCTCAGAGGACGAGCATGATGACGTACTGCGCGACGGCGCTTGGCAGCAGTTCTTCACAGAGAAGCCCGAGGTGCTGACACTGGCAGAGAAAAAGGAATGGATTGCCAAGAATACTGAGGTAAGTCTGGGCAGCGATGCGTTCTTCCCCTTCGGCGACAATATCGAGCGCGCCCACAAGAGTGGTGTACAGTACATCGCTCAGGCTGGTGGCTCTGTACGCGACGACCATGTTATTATGACGTGCGATAAGTACGGTATTGCTATGACATTTACTGGAGTACGTTTATTCCATCATTAATATGAGCGTAGGCGAAGACGATTTTCAGAGCATCCTGGAGAATGGTATTTCCTTTGGCCGAGGCGGCGAGAGGAAAGACCCGAAGGAAGGCAAGGTGAAGACCAAAGCCAAGAAAAAGCAGTATATCACAGGGGCTCACGGTAGCGGTTCGGCAAGGCAAAAAGCCAAGTATCGCGAACAAAGAGCTAACCGTAAACACTGATTTCGTATACTGTGTTACATATAGAAAAGTTTATGAAACATCCGATGCAGTCAATGCACCGGATGTTTTGTATTTTTGCACAGTAAAACCATAAAACTGTAAGCATTAACATGAAAACTAAAGTGATGACGGCCGCTTTATGCGCCCTTGCAATCCAAACAGTCAGCGCACAAGCGCAATATCCTTGGCAAGATCCGAAGTTGCCGAGGGAACAACGTGTTGAGAACCTGCTGGGTATGTTGACACCCGAAGAGAAGGTAGGGCTCATGATGAACAAGAGTATCTCCATTGACCGACTGGGCATCCCGTCGTACAACTGGTGGAGTGAAGCCTGTCATGGTGTGCGCCAAGGCGACTATACCGTTTATCCTCAGCCTATCGGAATGGCTGCTGCCTTCAATGCCAAACTGGTCTATGATGTTTTCTCACAAGTAAGCGACGAGGCACGTGCCAACTGGAACCGTACAGACCACAACGATCCGAAGTTGTTTAATGTTCCCCAGGGCGCGACCTACTATCCAGGTAACCCCGAATTGTCCTTCTGGTGCCCAAACGTAAACATCTTCCGTGACCCACGTTGGGGACGCGGTCAGGAGACCTGCGGTGAGGACCCATATATGAACGCCATCCTGGGTGTGCAGACCGTACTTGGAATGCAGGGCAACAACAACAAGTATTACAAGACCCACGCTTGCGCCAAGCACTATGCCGTACACAGCGGACCGGAGCCTCTGCGCCACTCTATGAATGTAGAGCCTACCAACCGCGACTTATGGGAGACCTATCTGCCCGCCTTCAAGGCTTTGGTGAAGAAAGCCAAGGTGCGCGAGGTGATGTGTGCCTATCAGCGTTTTGAGGGAAAGCCCTGTTGCACAAGCGACCGCCTACTCATCGACATCCTCAGAAACAAGTGGGGATATGACGGACTGGTGGTCACCGACTGTGATGCTATCAACAATTTCTATAACCGTGGTCAGCACGAAACCCATAAGGACGGCCTTTCGGCCTCTGTTGATGCTGTGCTGAATGGTACAGATTTAGAGTGCGGTAAGGTGTTTATGTCGTTGAAGGAAGGTCTGGAAAAGAATCTCATCAATGAGAGCGACCTCGATGGCCATCTGCGCAAGACCCTCATGGGCCGTTTCGAACTGGGTATGTTCGACCCCGCTGAGATGTTGCCTTGGGCAAACCTGACTTCCGATGTTATCAGCAGCGAGAAGCACAATGACTTGGCTGTGCAGGCTGCACGCGAATCAATGGTACTATTGGAAAATTTAAAAATTAAAAAATTAAATAATGAAAAGGATGCGACACCGGTTTTGCCTTTGTCAAAGAGCATCAAGACGCTGGCCGTGCTCGGTCCTAATGCCGATGACGTGGAATTGTTGAATGGTAACTACGGTGGCACACCCACCAAAGCGCATCAGCACTCGCTGTTGGAGGGTATCAAGAATGCTCTGCCCAATACGAAGATTATCTATAACAAGGCTTGCGAACTGAATGATGAATACACTACTATCCATCACCTTCAGGACTTCAACGACGGCAAGGGCGTGAAGGTAGAGTTCTGGAACGACAGGAACACCAACTTCGAGAACCCCGTGAAGAGCGGATATTACAACGAGCTGAACTTCTCTACCTTTGGTGCGTGGGGCTTTGCTGAGGGCATCACTAACGATAACCTCGCCGTGCGCATCAGTGGTCAGTACAAGGCTACCTTCACAGGCGAGATGAAATACACGCTGATGACTGATAACGGCTATGTGCTCATCGTCAATGGCGACACCATCGAGACAGCCAAGGCAGGCGGTCGTCGTGGCTTCGGCTTCGGTCGTCGAGGCGGTGCCGACTATAAGTCGTTCAATGTTGAGAAGGGTAAGACATACGACGTGGTGATAGAATACCGTCGCGGCAACGGCAACTTCGCTATGCTGCGTGGCGATATCTGCGAGCGTAAGTTGGCTGAGTTCACCGACCTGGCTAACGAGGTGAAAGAGGCCGATGCCATCATCATCATCGGTGGTATCTCTGCCCGTATGGAAGGCGAGGGCGGCGACAAGCAGGACATCGAACTGCCCAAGGTACAGCAGATGCTGGTACGTGCCATGCATCAGACCGGCAAGCCCGTCATCTTCGTCAACTGTTCTGGTTCGGCTATCGCCTTCGGTAGCGTAGAGGGTGAATACGACGCTCTGCTGCAGGCTTGGTATCCCGGTCAGGGTGGTGCCCAGGCATTGGCTGAAGTCCTCTTCGGTGACTATAACCCTGGTGGGAAACTGCCCGTGACGTTCTATCGCTCTACCGCTGATCTGCCTGACTTTATGGACTACTCAATGAAGAACCGCACCTATCGTTACTTCACTGGCGTGCCTCAGTATGCCTTCGGCTACGGCCTGAGCTACACCACCTTCGAGGTAGGCAAGGGAAAAATTTCCGGGAAGTCTGGAAAGTCAGGAAAATCCGGAGCATTCTGCACGCTGACCGTGCCTGTCACCAATACCGGCAAGCGTGAGGGTACTGAGACCGTACAGGTTTACGTGAAGCGACTCGGTGATACGGGTGCTCCCATCAAGGCCCTGAAAGGTTTCGAGAAGTTGTCCTTGAAGCCTGGTGAGACAAAGAAGGCCGTGATCACCCTCGATGGCGAAGCTTTCGAATACTATGACGAGATGATTGACGAACTGGCCGTGAAACCCGGACAGTATCAGATTCTCTATGGTACCTCTTCCCTTGATAAAGACCTGCAGTCGTTTGACTTCACAGTAAAATAAAAACCTCAAAACTAAAACGATATGAAAAAGACCTTTTTATTATTGGCACTGACGGCCTCTACGTTAGGCACGATGGCACAACCCCGTACAAACAACGACGGTACGGTGACATTCCAATACAAGAACGACTCTGCAAAGAGCGTGCTGGTGGATGTGCAGTTTGCTGGCCGTAAGGAAATGACAAAGGGAGCCGACGGCACATGGACGGTGACACTTGGTCCTGTGGCCCCCGATATGTACCCCTATTGCTATGTCGTTGACGGTATTAGCATCATGGATCCTGAGAATCCCCAGTATTTCCCCAACGAAGGTTTTAAGAACAGTCTGTTGGAGATTACCTCTAAGGACGGTCTGCCTCATGACATCCGTGATGTGGCCCACGGTCGCATAGAGTATGTGCACTATTTCTCGAAGAGTCTGGGATCCACCAACAATGCCGTGGTCTATCTGCCACCCAGCTATATGGAAGACCAGCAGAAGAAATATCCTGTGTTCTATCTGATTAGTGGCACCACCGATACTGAAGAGGTTTATTATAAAGTGGGACGTGTGAACTATATCCTTGACAACCTGTTGGCAGAAGGTAAGGCAAAGGAAATGATTGTCGTGATGCCCTATGGTAACCCCTCAAAACTGTTGGTAACACCACCAGCTCAAGGTGCACCACAGACTCGTTTTGGCGGTGACGTGTTCAGCAAAGATCTGATTAACGACCTGATGCCATATATCGAGAATAACTATCGTACTAAGGCCGACAGAGACAACCGTGCCATCGGTGGTTTCTCACGTGGTGGTAATCAGGCGCTGTTTAACGGTCTGACCAATCTGGACAAGTTCTCATACCTGTGTTCTTATAGTTCATTCACATCGACTGACATCCCCAATGTCTATGATAAGGCTGGCGACACCAACAAGAAGATACACCTGTTTTGGTTGGGTGTAGGCACCGACGATTTCCTCTATGGCAATGCCCGCGACTATATGCAGTTCCTCGACGACAAAGGTATCCATAGTGTCAAAGAGTTCACTACAGACAAGTTTGGTCATACTTGGATGAATGCGAAACACTTCCTCGCAAAGACCCTGCCTTTACTTTTCAACAAAAAGGCTGCCGAGGCAGCTATGAAGGAGGCTCAGCCCACACCAGCAGCTACAGGCAAGGAGCAACAGTTCACCCCTGGTGTCATGGCACGTCTGTTTCCCCGTCCTATCATCTCGCCGGAATACACTCCTGAGGGCATCATCTTCCGCTTCAAGGCCGCTGATGCCAAGAAGGTGGAGCTATTCTGCGAGATGTTGCCTGATTATATCACGATGGAGCGCGATTCCGACGGTGTGTGGAGCACTACCCTCAGAGATTATGTCTTCGAGACCTTCAAATACTGCTTCATCGTAGACGGCACGCCCGTATGCGACCCCAGCAATATGTATCTCTCGCCCGACAATGGCTTTAAGTACAGTATTGCCGACAACCCACACTCACCATTCAACTTCGCCTCGCAGGGCGAGATAGAACATGGTCGTGTGGCTTACGATCTGGAGCGCATGGAGGCGTGGTACACCTCTGCCATGCCCCGCACGATGACTATCCCCACGTTTATCCAACTGATTCCCGGCAAGGACGATACCATGGAGAGCTGGTTTAAGATTGGTGGTGCCGATGCCATTGCCGACCGTCTGGTAGCCGACAAACGTACAAAACCCTGCATCATTACTACCAGCTCCTTGGAATTTATGCAGGGAGGTCCGCAGATGCCCGGCTTTAAGGTGCGCACCCTTCGTGCCGACGACTATCCCACATGGACGCAGCGTCGCCGTGCACTGGTGAAGATGCTGTTGGAGATTGGTCGCGAGCAGGCTCCACAGTTCCCTGGCTTCGGAGGCGGCAGACCTGGAGGCTTCGGTGGCGGTAGACCTGGAGGTTTCGGTGGTGGTGGCTTCGGAGGAGGACGCCCACAATTCTAAACACGAAAAAAAGACATGAAACGATTATTAAAATCACTTCTTGCGGGCTCACTCATAACTTGTCTTTCTACGACAGTCATGGGTCAGCCCGCTGTTTATGACCAAGAGAATACGGGTAGCCGTTATGCACTGAAGAAGTTTACGGCACCCGACAAACTGCCTGTCATTCGTGAGTTGCCCAACCCCTTGGAGGGTGTGAATAGTTTTGCTGACTGGGAGCGTCGCAGAAACGAGATCGCTTCGATGATCCAACATTACGGTATCGGCGAAAAACCTGCCGTGAAGGCTAATCAGGTGAAGGCACGGATGGAAGGCGACACGCTGATTGTGGATGTCACCGTAGGTAAGGAGACGCTGACTCTCAGGTCGCCAATCCGTTATCCGAAGACGGGCCAGCCTCCATACGCCCTGATGATTGGTACGGATATGATAGCCCTGCCCCGTCAGCTCTTTGAGGACAAACCTATTGCCACCACCACCTTCACCTCGGCACAGGTAAACGACTACAAGCAGTTTGGCAAACACCACGACAGAGGCGAGCACAACTTTGACCGTCTCTATCCCAAACTCAAGGACAACGGTGCCTACAGCGAATGGGCGTGGGGTATGAGCCGACTGATTGACGGACTACAGCAATTAGGGCCTGAGGTAACGAAGATAGACACCCGAAGGATTGGTGTCACTGGCTGTTCCTACGCTGGCAAGATGGCACTCTACTGTGGTGCCTTCGATGAGCGCATCGCCCTGACCATCGCACAGGAGCCTGGTGGCGGCGGTGCTGCTGCCTGGCGTAAGTCCCACGAACTGACGTTGGCAGGAAAAAACTTAGAGGACATCGACAAGACCGACTACCACTGGTTCTTGGAGAGTCAGAAAGAAAACTTCCGTGGCGACAGCGTTTATCGTCTGCCCTATGACCAGCATGAGCTCTGCGCAATGGTATGTCCACGAGCCCTGTTACTGTTGGGCAACCCCGACTACGAATGGTTGGCAGATGCTTCTATGAGTGTATCGGCACCAGCTGCCCACAAGGTATGGGAGCAGTTCAGCATTGGCGACCGTATGGGTTGGGACATCATCGGTGGCCACGGACACTGTCAGTTGCCACAGGTTCAGTACCCCATTGTGCAGGCCTATATCGACAAATACCTGCTCGACGGCAAGCCTTGGACACGTGGTGGCTTTGAGACCAAGCAATATCGCAATCTGTTTGCGGAGGTGGGACACACCCGTGAAGAGGTAGATAAGAAACTGCAGGAGGTCTTCAATGATGTCTTCTACGGACCTAACAAGGTGTATTTTGAGGTGGGCGACTCACTGGGTTATATCTCAGACATCAAGAACCACGATGCCCGCACCGAGGGTATGTCGTACGGTATGATGATTGCCGTGCAGATGAACAAAAAAGACATCTTCGACCGTCTGTGGCGATGGAGCAAGAAATATATGCAGCATCAGGACGGACCGCGCAAAGGCTATTTCGCCTGGAGCTGCAAGACCGACGGCACCCATAATGCCGAGGGGGCTGCCAGCGATGGTGAACTCTATTATATCACCTCGCTCATCTTTGCTTCCAATCGTTGGGGAAATGATACTGGTATTAATTATAAAGCCGAGGCACAGCATATTCTTGACTGCATTCAGCCCCGCGAAATACCTGCGGAAAGCGGTTTCCCCGCTTTCGAAGGTTTCGCTCCCCAACAACAAGGACCTCAGAAGATGTTCTTGATTGACCCAGAAACAAAGTTGATTACTTTCACCCCCGATGGTTTCGGCCAGCGATTCACTGACCCCTCTTACCATATCCCCGCCTTCTACGAGGTCTGGGCCAAGTGGGCTGACGACGGACGCTCTGAGTTATGGAACGAGTGTGCACAGAAGAGTCGTGAGTTCCTGCATAAGTGCATCAATGATACCACGGGGCTGAACCCCGATATGTGTCAATATGATGGTTCTTTGATGCAGATGCCCAGCTTCCCCGGTCGCCCACAGCCACAGGGTGCTCCCCGTCGTAATGGTGGGAATAACTTCCGCTACGACTCTTGGCGCGTGCCTATGAACATTGCACTCGACTATGAATGGAGTTGCGCCGACCGTGAGTGGCAACAGCAGTATGGCGAGAAGATACAGAACTTCCTGTATAGTCAGGGCATTGACACCTTCGTGGATCAGTATCGTGTAGATGGAACCCTGCCCGAAGGCAACGAGATTCTACAGGCCGGCGGCTTCCGCAAACTGCGTCACAGTATCGGACTGGTAGCCACCTCGGCTGCAGCCTCCGTGCTCTGTCAGCATGAGAAGAAGAACGAGTTTATCGAGGCCCTTTGGAATGCGAAGCACGAACCCTTTGACGATGGCTATTTCGATGCCTACTACGACGGACTGCTCCGTCTTTTCGCATTCATGCACCTGAGTGGCAACTATCAAGTCATCTTCCCCACACAGAAATAAAAAAAGCGACTACTGTTCGTAGCCGCCAAAGTTATTCTCTTCCTCATTACCGCCCTGAGAGTCTTCACGCTCGGGGCGTTTCTTTTGCGTCATATTACCGAAGTTCCACGTCAACTGCAGATTGATGCGCGGGTCGCGGTGGTTCTTCTGGTGACGCCAGAAGGTGGGACCCTCAGTATAGTTCTCAAACTGCTGACTGTTGAATACATCGCGCCAGTTCAAAGCCAAAGCAAACGTCTTATTCAGGAATGTTTTTCGCACACCAAGGTCGAGCGAGCCGTTGGCCTTGCGGTAGCCCTGGGTGATGACCGAGCGTGAACGGTAGTTGCCCGTGGCCTGCACGGAGATGCTGTAAGGCAGAATGACACTGGCCAGCACACGGGCATCCCATGCGAAGTTCTCATTGCCCTCGCCACTCACGTTCTGGCCTTCCACGATGGTGGAGAAGCCATCGAGCTTATAGTAATAGGCATTCACGGTAGTGGTGAGGTCAAGGATGCGGAAGAACTTATCCTTCAATATGAGCTCGGCACCGGCACTCTGACTCTTGGCCACGTTGAGGTTGGTCATATACATCACGGGCTGACCCTCGTAGGTTCCCTGATAGCGTATGCGCTGCATCACGTCGGTGGTAGGACGGTAGTAGGTACCCAGCGACAGGGTGTGTGCTGCCCAAGTCTTCAGGTAGTTCAGCGAGAAGGCGTTGGTGAATTCCGGTGTCAGTTCAGGATTACCAAACTCAATCATCGAGGCATCGCGGGTGTTCTTGAATGAGTTGAGCTGACCGCCCCAAGGACGGCGCAGACGGCGCGTCACATTGAGCTGAATCTGCGAGGTAGGTGTCAACTCGTAGTTCAGGAAGAGTGAGGGGAACAGTTGGAAATAGTCCTTCTTGAAGGGTGTCTCCGTCTGATAGTAGTCGATACTCTTCGTGTCCACCTTCCAGTATTCGCCACGCAGTCCTGCCATCACGCCCAACTTGCCGAACTTCATATTAGCTGTGGCATAGAGGGCATGGATGTCACTGTCGTAGATAAAGCGGTTATAAAAGAAGGGGTCTTCCTGCAAACGGCTATCTGAGGGAGACAGGCGCTCGGCCTGTCCTGTAGCGGCATATTCAAAGCTCTGCTGCGGTGTATTCTCATGAGCGAAGCGACCTTCATAACCAGCCTCCACCTTGAAGTTCTCATTGATCTGGTTCTCATAGTCCACACGCGTCTCCCAATGGCGGTTATTCATATCCATAGGCCGGTACTGGTAACTGTAAGAGGTGAGAGGTAAGTAGCTGGAGGTGACAGGTATGAAGCTGGAGGTGAGATATGTGGTGTCGTTGAGGTATTCGTTTGAGCCGTCACTGTTCCATTTGCTGAATTCCACCGTGGCATCCAGTTTATGCGTGCCACTCTCGTTGAACTTATGGGTAAACGACAGTTCGGCATTATACATATGGTTCTTACCGTCGCCCCAGGTCTGTCGGCGCAACAGGCGGTCGGCCGTCTTGGCTCCTGCGGCATCAAACGTGCCATACTCGTAAGTGGTCAGGTTATCGTTGGAGCGGTTGCCCTGCATGGTCATACCTGCCAGTGTGAGGTCATCGTTGTCAGTGAGATGGAAGGTCAGTCCGGCACGTGCAAAGAGTCCGCCGCCGTGGTTGTTGTTCTCGCCCTCACTGTACTGGTAGCTGCTGAAGGGGGAACCTTCAGCCACACGGTAGCGCTGGTCGCTCTCGTTGCTGCCGTTGCCCCTGCGCTTGCGGTAGCCCAGGTTGGCGTAGGCATCTACCCATTTGCTGCTGTAGTTGATGTTGCCGCCTACGTTCCAACCCTTTTGGTTGTTCACGCCCGTCTGCACCGAACCGTAGTAGCCGGCACGGCGGTCGCGTTTCAGGATGATGTTGATGATGCCGGCCGTTCCCTCGGGCGAGTATTTCGCGCTGGGATTGTCGATGACCTCGATGCGCTCGATGCTCTCGGCAGGAATCTGCTGCAGTATCTCGGCACGGTTGTCGCTGGTCAGTCCGCTGCTCTTGCCGTTGATCCACACCTCCACGCTGGAGTTGCCACGAAGGGAGATCTCACCGTCGGTGGTCACCTCTACCGAGGGGATGTTTTCCAGCAGGTCGCTCACGCTACCGCCGGCAGCCGCCAGCACCTCATCGACAGTAAAGGTCTTGCGGTCTACCTCAAGCTTCATCTGTGAGCGCTGACCGGTGACCTGCACCTCCTTCAGCACACGCTGGTCTTCACTCATGTAGATGGCGTTGAAATGGGCATTACGCCTTTCGGGCGTAATCTGGAACTTACGGGTGACGGCCTTATAGCCCATCAGCGTTGCCTGCAGCGTGTACTGCCCGTCTTTCAGGCCTTGCACATGGAACGCACCTTTCACGTCGGTCATACCGCCGCCCATCAACTTCCCGTTGACATCAGTTACCCTGACTGTTACAAACTGTAGGGCTTCATCGTTTTGCTTATCCAAAATCTTGCCCTTGACATTACCCTGAGCCATGATGCTGACGGTACACGCAAGCATGGCAAACAATACAAAAATACGGTTCATTTTATAAAAGATGCATACGGAAGACCATGATATACATGGCTACCAAAAAGATAATCAGATAGGTACAGCCCTTCCAGATTTTCCCGAACACATAGCATGATGCGATGATGATGACAGTCCACATGATGTCCGAGAACCTGATGTGCATACTGGGAACATTTTCCATCTCATCGAAGAGCTCTCCGAAATTGTCGCCCTTCAGCGAACGTGTCCCACCTCCCATCAAGTCATCATCGTCAAGGTCGCTTTGAGCCCATGCCTGCAGTTTCATCCACAGCAGGCATATAATGATGTATAGTCTTAGGGAAATCTTATTCATTTTCTTCTTTGAACTGCAAAGGTACGAAAAAAAATGAAATAATAACCATTATTATGTAAAAGATGAAGAAAAGATTGGTCTTTTCGCATTTTTTAAGTACCTTTGCGGCCAAAACGAACACATAATCACAAAATAAAAAGGAAATGGCTTATACACGTATGACGGCTGCCGAGGCAGCAGCACTGATTAAGAATGGCGAGAACATTGCCATGAGTGGTTTTACACCGGCAGGTGTGGCCAAGGCAACGACAAAGGAGTTGGCAAAGATTGCAGTGGCCGAGCATGAGGCTGGCCGCGAGTTCAAGGTGGGCATCTTCACCGGTGCCTCAACCGGTCAGAGTACCGACGGCGACATGGCTAATGCACAGGCCATCAAGTACCGTGCACCTTACACCACCAATCCCGACTTCCGCAAGCATGTGAACCTGGGCGAGATTCCCTACAACGACCTGCACCTGAGCCACATGGCACAGGAGCTGCGCTACGGCTTCTATGGCGATGTGGACTGGGCCATCCTCGAGGTCTGCGACATTGAGGAGGTGGGCGACGACTATCATGTCTACCTCACCGCTGCCGGCGGCATCAGTCCCACGGCTGCCCGTCTGGCCAAGAAGGTAATCCTGGAGCTCAACTCCTTCCACAATCCTAATGTGAAGTTCATCCACGATGTCTATGAGCCCCTGGATCCCCCTTACCGCAAGCCCATCCCCATCTTCAATGTGAGCGACCGCATCGGTGTTCCCTATGTGTCGATTCCCAAGGCGAAGGTTGTGGGTGTCGTGGAATGCAACATCCCCGATGAGGCTCGTGCCTTCAAGGACAGCGACCCAGTAACGGAGAAGATTGGCTTCCTGACAGCCGAGTTCCTCGTAGAGGAGATGCACAAGGGTCGCATCCCCAAGGAGTTCCTGCCCTTGCAGAGCGGCGTGGGCTCTACCGCCAATGCCATCCTGGGCGCACTGGGCGAGGACAAGCACGTTCCCGACTTCAACATCTATACCGAGGTAATCCAGAACTCGGTCATCGAGATGATGCTCAACGGACGCGTGAAGGATGCCAGTGCTTGTTCGCTCACCGTATCCAACGACTGCCTGATGCAGGTCTATGATAATATGGATTACATGAAACAGCACCTGGTGCTGCGTCAGAGTGAGATCTCCAACCATCCCGCCGTCATTCGTCGTCTGGGTGTCATCGCCATCAACACGGCCATCGAGGTTGACCTCTATGGCAATGTCAACTCTACCCATATCAGTGGCACGAAGATGATGAACGGTATCGGAGGCAGTGGCGACTTCGAGCGCAACGCATACCTCTCTATCTTCACTTGCCCATCGACGGCCAAGGGCGGTCTCATCTCGTCTATCGTACCCTTCGTCACTCACCAGGACTCTTCGGAGCACGATGTCAATGTCATCGTCACCGAACAGGGTATCGCCGACTTGCGTGGCAAGAGTCCCATGCAGCGTGCAGAGCTGATCATCGAGAACTGTGCTCATCCCGACTACCGTCCGTTGCTGCGTGAGTACCTGAAGCTGGGCGTTGGCGGTCATACCCGCCACTGTCTCACCGCTGCCTTCGCCATGCACGACACACTGGCTCGCAAAGGCGACATGCATCTGACCGACTTCTCGGAGTATGTGAAGTAAAAAGAAAAGTAATGTGAAGTAAGAATAAAAATAATTTTGGCCAGAATTTTTTGAATTCTGGCCAAAATTTTATAAATTCCGGCCAAAATTTATTATCATGCTTGGCCAATGGTTTGACGTTGCGGCTTTACATATTCCTTTTTCATATTGCTTAATTTAATCCACATTAATATTATTATTTCAAACGGCACTTTTCTATTTGTATCAATTCATTACAAAATGGGTATAAGTTTATTACACTTTTTTGTAAGTTCATTACACTTGGATGTAAGAAACATAACAAATTGTACACGGCGTGTAATGAAAAATGTAAGAAATGCACAAAAAATGCCGATTTCATCGGTGGAAATCGGCATTACAGTTTTTGTCGCTTGCTATTCTGCGTAGATGATCAGGTCGGATAGCCTGACCCACGATGCCGTGGCACTGTAAGTGGTCTGATAGGTGCCGATACCTAAGCTTGGCGTCTTCACGATGATGGGCGACCCCGGCATATTGCTCCATGTTTGTCCGTCCTTGCTGGTACGTGCAAAGAGTTGGTTGCCGCGTCGCTCGAACTGTATGTAGGGGTCGAAATGATAGCCCTTGTAGTTGGGGAACTGCGGACGGCCGTGCCGGCTGAGGATGGTGAGCATATTTCCGCAGTTGTAGAGCGGGAAGGCTCCCAACTGGTAATACACCGTGTCGCGCTGATGGGGTGCACTGATAATCAGTCCTCCCTCGTTGTAGGCTACTACTTTATGCTCTTTAAGCCCCTCCATGTCATTGACACGGGCCATCACCACGAAGTCACCTGTCAGTTCCTTGATGATCTTGGCTCCGTTCTCCAATGGATTGGTGTTGAAATCGGCATTGCCGCCTGCCAGTGTCTGCTCTTCCTGCTGTTGTAAGACGGGTTTCATGGTGGCCGGCAGCGTGAACTTGCTGTCGGGGTCTGTCTCCTCGAAGTCATCATCGCCTAATGACGGCAGCTGCTCGTCTTTCAGCCGTTCATACATCCTTGCCACCTCTTCCTCGCCGGAAGCGATAGGCATGATGATGAGGTCGCTCAGATAGCCCCTGAAATTGTTGGTGCCGGTGGCATCGGCTCCTACAATGATGTGACCCTCAGGACGAATCATGAGGAAGTTGTTCTTCTCCTGCAACAGCTGTCCGTCGCGATAGACGCGCTCCATCCAGCCATCGAAGGTGACCACCCAGTGGTGCCACTGGCCTACGCTTTTCTCAATAGCCTCCTTGGCACCGCTGCTCTCAAACGAACCGTTGTGATTGATGAGGCCTGCCTGCGGATCGGTGCCTAAGCGCAGCTCCGTGGTGGCCAGGTCGGCACGCGAACTGCTGAGTGAGGCAATTGTCGATACGGGACCATCCTCGGTCTGCAGCGTCCATGCGGCGATGGTGTAGGGGGCATTATAGCGATACACATTCGACAGGGGCAACTCGCTGATGAGTGCCTGACTACCGTTGAAGAAGAAGGCCCATTTACCGTCCTTCACTCTCATGCGGATGGGTTTGTTGGCTGTGAAGTTCATGCCGTTGGGGGTCTTTACCTCTGTCACGTCGAATGCTGTCTGATGTCCCTTTGCCACCTCCTTGGCATCGATGAAGACGGCGGCAGCCAGACTCTGACTGCGCTCTTCGGCCTCCACATCCTTCTTGTGCATACCGGGATAGGCATCATTGCCCTCTACGTTGACGGTAGGCAGTTCGGGGGCCTCTTTCCATATCTTCACGTTCCAGATAGCTGGCATATGACCGTTTTTCTGTGTGTCGCTGATGGTGATGCGAACATAGCGGGCTTTGGTCGTTTTGGGGGTTGGTCGTTTGGTCGTTTGGTGGGTTGGTCGTTTGGTCGTTTTGGGGGTGGGGGTGCGGTCGATCATGGGCGAGCCCTGCAGGGTGTTGTCGGTGCGGTCGGCAAACAGTTTCCATTGACTGCCATCTACCGAGGTCTCTATCTTATATTGATAGAAGAAGGTGGCATATTCGAACTGCGTCCATATCTCGGTGAACTTCTCCACCTTTCCCAGGTCTATCTGCAGCCATTCGTCCTGATGACTGCCGCGTCCCCAGTTGGTGTGGCGTGCCTTCCAGAGTGTGGCATTGTTGTCATCGACCGCATATTCGGGCTTGAACCACTCATCGTAGTAGCTGGAGGCAGTGACCTTGGCACCAAAAGCAAAGTTGGTCGTTTGGGTGTTTGGTCGTTTGGTCGTTTGGGGGGTGAAGAATGGTATTCCCTGCGCATGGTGGGTGGGGATGATGGGCTGGATGTTTCCGTCGGCATCGAACGTCATCTCGTCGATACATACCTGTCGGTTGAAGCCGTGGATGCTGCGGGGCAGGTTATGGCGGTGATAGACGATGTAGTACTTGCCGTCTTTCTCCAGGATGCTGTGATGGCCGGGGCCGTGCACCGTCTTGTCATCGTTGGTCTTCAGGATGCAGCCCTTGTATTCGTAGGGTCCCATGGGTCCTGTCTTCGAGACGGCATACTGTACACGGTACGACTCATCATGGCAGGAGCCCGATGAATAGGTGAAATAATAGATGCCGTTGCGCTTGAACACATAGGGAGCCTCAAAGAAATCAGTAATCTCGGTATTGGGAATCAGTTTCTTGTCGACAAACGACTTCAGGTCCCTACCCATCTTGGCCACGCCGCAGCCGAAGCCCTTGTAGATACCCCAGGTGCCGAAGTAGAGGTACGTGGCACCATCGTTGTCGACGAAGGTCTGTCCGTCGAGTGTGATGGCGTTATGTACAAAGCGGTCGGGTACCAGCACGGCATCTGTCTCGCCCATGACGTTGAGCCAAGGGCCTACCGGCGAGTGACTCACTCCTTCGTGCAGCTGACAGGGCTGACAGTAGAAATAGTGGTAGGAGCCGTCGGCAGCCTGCATCACATCGGGTGCCCACACCACCTCCGACGTGGGCCAGTTCATGATATAGTTGCGCCAGTTCACGAAGTCCTTGCTCACCCATACCTGTGCCGGTCCGTAGCCGTTGCCCGTACCGTCGGTGGTGGCATAGAGGTAATAGGTGTCGCCAAACTTCCGGATGGTGGGGTCGGCAAAGTAGCCTGGGATAAACGGATTGCCCGCACCTGGTGTGTTCCAGAGCGGGCTTTCTGATGTCTGTGCCTGCAGGGGCTGCGACATTGCCGCAGCACACAGGGCAAGAGAGAAGAGTGCTGTCTTCATTTATTTCACGAATATTTTCCTACCGTTGATGATGTTGATGCCCTTCTGTGGCTGTGAGAGCCTGCGCCCTTGCAGGTTGAAGATGGCTTCCTCGCCTTTTGAGAGGGTGGGGGTGAGGTCTTTGATACCCATGGTGCGCGGGTCAGTGTACTCCACGCTGGCCAGTTCGGCTCCGTATTCGCTGTTGCCGGTCACGTGGACACGGAAGATGAAGCGTGCCAAGGCCTCCTTGTCGGCACTCTGCTTATAACGCAGGATCTGACCGATGGTATAGTCCTTGCCTGCGGTCAGTTTACCGGGGTACTGTCCAACGGTAAACGACAGGCTGCTGGGTGAGAACTCGCTGTAGAGATAGCCGTTGGCATAGGCAGAAACAGCACCCGATTCATCGAACCAGTGGCCATAGCCGTTGGCGGTAGAGCCACGGTTCACACGGGCTTGGCTGGTGGGATTCATGGCATAGAACATCACCTTTCCTTCCGAAGGGCCGCTGGAGGTCCATGTCTGCATCTTGTCGGCAATATCGGAGGCGTTCATCTGGAAGGCGGTGCCCAGCATGGCCTGTGCCTTGCCCGCTACGTCGACAGTAACACCCACGTAAGAATCCAGCTTAGGCAGTTTGATGTCGTAGGTAAAGGTGACATCGGCCACGTCTCGACCGTCGATCTCCGAACCGACGTAGACAATAGCCTTGCTGCCCAGTTCCGTGCCTTCTATGCTGAAGCGATAGGGCCACATATCGTCGTTGCTGCTGTTCTCGTCCCACTTATGCTGCACGTAGCTGCTCGGTGCAGGCACCACGATGAGCCACATCTGCTGTGTGTTCTCAGGCACGGTCATGCTTACCTCGCAGGTCTTTTGCGTCGTGCCGTCGCAATAGACGGAGTCGGCTTTGAAATACTGTCGTGTGCCGTCTTTCAGCAGGGCCACATAACCCAGTCGGAAGCCACGGTCCTTGAAGTTGGTCGGGTTCACGTAAGCGGTGCGTGTGGTCTTTCCCCAAGCCGTCTCGCCGGTCATCATCTCGGCAGGGTCGCCTTTTGCCAGTTTGGAGTAACGGCCCAATGCGGTGAAATGGGTGGTCACCGTAGTACCGGCAGCAGGCACATTCAGGGGGATGACATTGAAGCCGGATGCCTGAGGCACTGAGGCCAGTGCCACCTGATAGGCCGTATCGCCCACGAGGACGCAGCGGTAGTCGAAGTCGCCGATATAGCTCTTGCCATAGGAGCGGCAGGCATCGAGGTCCCATGTGGCACAGCGGGCAGCATAGTCGTAGTAGAGGCGGAACAGCCCGGTGGCATCCAGTCCCTTGAGTTTCATCAGGGCCTGGTTGAAGTCGGTGGCGTTGCTGCGGCTCTGTCCTGTCATGGGCTGGTTCCATACCTGAGCCACGGTGGTGATGTCGTTGTAGTACTGGTTAATGTAATAGTGGAACCAGTAGCTCTGGTAACGGTGCCACTCGTGCGAGAAGGCATAGTTGTGGGAGCGACGGAACACGCCGATGCTCTGGTCGAACATCAGGTTGGGGTACGACTGTGCGGCCTGCCACTGTGCCGTCTGTTCCCAGATGGCCTGTCCGTTGCCGCAGGGCAGGTGGAAGCCGGTGTTGTCGGTATCGGAATCCTTATGACCGCTGTGTTCGGAGTAGCACATATAGTGGAATGAGTGTCCCACCTCGTGAGCCACGGAATGGCCTACGGGCTTACAGGCCGAAGGGCCGAGCCACAGGGCGCTCACCTGATAGTCGTAGCCGCCGCCATAGCACACCCAGTCGGTGGTGTGGTTCAGCAGCACCATCACCTTGTATTTTGCCAGGTTGGAATTGACAGGGTCAACGAAGCCCAGCTTGTTGATCTCAAGGTCGAAGAATTCCTCGCATTTTTTCAGCAGATCCTGCTCGTCCACCTGATAGGCTGAAGCAGATTGTGAGGGTTTCTTGGAGCCGTAGCCTTTGTCCCAGAACACAATGACGTTGTCGCTCTCCACAGAGCGGCTCTTCGACCAGGTGTACGTGTTGTTGGGGTCGCTCTCTGCATAGAGCAGGGTGTCGGGGTTCCACGGATTGCGCCACTCATTGGGAATGTAGACTGTTTTCTGTGCAAAGGCCATCGTGGTCATTGCCAGCAAGAAGAAAAGTGTAGATAGTCGTTTCATATAATTCTTTAATTCTTAATTCTTAATTCTTAATTCTTAACTCCCGTTACCGCATCCCCTCGGGTATGCTGCTGATGAGGTAGGTCATGTGGATGGCGCGGTTTTTGAGCCAGGTGTGCATCTTCTCCAACTCGGTGTCGAAGCGCTTGCCGCGGATAGGCCATCGCTGGAACTCACGGTTCAGGGCTCCGCTCTCGCGCAGCTGTGCCACGTATTTCTCGCATTCCTGCCAGGGGCGCGTCACCACGGAGTCCTTCACGGCAGCCCACTGTGCCTTGTAGGCCTGGACGAACTCCTTGCAGGCAAAGAGGTCGGTGAAGAACTGTGGCACGTAGTTGTAGTTGCCGTTGCGCTTCAGGGGGTTGGTGCCCATCACCGTCTCGGTATAGTCTTTGAAGAACGTATGTCCGGTGTACATATTGCCCCAGTCGAAGTCGTAGCCGGCATCGAAGTCCCACAGCGGCCCCATCACCCACTTGCCGTCGCCGTCCTTATGCATGAAGATGGAACGGGGTGCCGACAGCTCCACGTTGTAGACGAACTCCTGGATCTGCAGATATTTGATAAACGAGGGGATGTCGAGCAGACGGTCTACCTGTTCGTAGTCGTGTGTCTTGATGGCATTTTCCAGAATCTCCAGCTCGTGTCTGACGGAGTCAACGGTGTTCGTTGTGAAATGTTCGTCATCGGGATATTTCACGCATACGGGCATCTTGTAAACCGCTGACCAGAAGTTGTCCTGGGCTTCAGGACTTTCTGCCGGTCCGTCGTCCACGTCGAGCGAGATGAGTATGCCGCGCTCCTCGCTGATGTTCACGCGGTTCTTGTTCTGCTGTATCTGTTCCGTCAATTGATAAACGCCCTTGTAGTCGCCGTTCAGGAAGAGTTCCACGTAGCGGGTGTGGTTGGTGTAGGGCAGTCCTAACCAGCGTCCCAGTTCAAAGACGTACGTGTTCATCATATCCGTCACGTCGCGGTAGTTGGCCAGTAGCACCCAACTCTTGGCCTTGCTGAGGCCCAGCATCTTGTGCTTGTCGATGAGTTTCAGGCGGTAGGGCTTCTTGTCGTACCACAGGAACGAGCTGTTGCCGCGTCCGCGTATCTGTGCGTTGGCAGAGAAATTGGTGAACGACCCCTGAGCGTTGAGCGACAGGTGGCAGTCGGTGTAGTAGTCCCTTGAGGTGATGTCGCTGCCGTCGCTCGTCGTGACATAGAGCTGGAACACCTGGTAGGGGTCTTTCGTCTCCAGGAGCGGCTCGTCCTGGAACGTCAGGCTGTCTATATGGTTGATGTCGAACGTCACCGTCTGGTCGCCCTTGACGTTCATCAGCACCTGTCGCTGGTATTTGTCGAAAGAAATCTCGTTGAGGCTGTCGGTCACCACGGGGAAATCCCATTTGCCCCCCAGCTGGTTCATATAGACATGGACCCGCTGTTGTGCCATGATTGGCAGCACCGTAGGCAGTGAAAGCAGTAGGAAAGATAGTAGTCGTTTCATTTTCCCGTTTGTAGTCATTGACGTTGACGGTGCAAAGTTACGCTTTTTTTCCATTATACGGCTGTTATAATCGTCCAAAATGTTATAAAAAGCGTCTAAACAATCGTGTTTTCTTGTTCGTTCTGCCTCAGTCCGCGTCCTCGTTTGCCGGGAATCGCGCCATTAACTGCCGTGAATCGCTACTTGCCGACCCGGGTCAGCAGATCTGCCGACTTATGTCAACATATCGGCCGACCCGGGTCGGCAGGTCTGCTGACCAAGGTCGGCAGGTAGCAAAGGATATCAGTTGTCACCGCCATTCAGACTGTTTTCAGTTGCCCTCTTCGTTTTTTCAAGTTACTTTATGACCTTTTTGAATGTAATTTGCAGCTGGGAGCGCGGGCGTCCTCGCCCGCATCTGCGGCGGTTG
>Ga0310694_10000520_pt1 | contig 50175 bp, 28 predicted proteins | sample 174DNAGHGhighgp2_FD_203884 | JGI IMG/M metagenome (GOLD analysis project Ga0310694, IMG submission 203884) | Sheep rumen microbial communities from Palmerston North, Manawatu-Wanganui, New Zealand - 1742 DNA GHGhigh gp2 (v2) (version 2) | ecosystem: Host-associated > Mammals > Digestive system... | reverse complement strand
TGTTGAAAAGAAAAATGTTCGTTTGGAAATCAAAGCGGCCATGCTGAAAGACAAAGTGCGTCACTTCCTTGGAGAGAGTGACGCACTTTCTTCGAGAAAGTGACGCACTTTCTTGAAGAGAGTAACATACTTTATTTTGGACAGTGGACAGTAATGGACAGTAGAATATAAAGAATATTTCGCGTACGTACACGCGTACGTACGCAACACCTTTCCTGAAATGTACTGTCCAGTAGTGTCCACTGTCCATTGCACTAATCATTCACTAATACACACAGATACATACAGATACACACGGATACGGATAAATTATAAAAGTTTATCGCGTACGTACATGCGCACGTACGCGTAGGTTTCCTGTAAACCATCTGTATCATCTGTATCTGTATGTCTGGTAATGTGGTTAAACATGGTTCTTGTTTTTCCTCTTTCGTTCATTTTACGATATCCTTTCATGGGTGATAGGCACATTTAACTGCAAAGATACAAAATAAAAGAAGGAAATGCAAGTTTTTTCGCAAAAATCTTACAATGTGACGCAAAATTGTCAAATGAGAGTTTACATTGACGATAGAACGAGGTTTTAGACGAGAAGACGAGAGAACGAAATTTTTTTTGACGAGAGAACGAGAAGACGAGTTTTTTTTGACGAGAGAACGAGATGACGAATTTATTTTGCCGAGCGTGAGCAGGCTCGACTGTAGGATTCTCAGTTGTTGAACAGACGGAAGAAAAAGAAGACGGCGGCATAGGCCGGACGGATGCCCTCATACTGTTGTCTTGTTTGTTTGACAATGCAAAGGTAAAGGACGAGGCATGAAAAACAAAAGGAATTATCCTATTTGTTCAAAGGATTTTTCCTATTCTGCAATTTGTTTGACTTTTTCTGATGGAAAAACGAAAAAATTGTGTACCTTTGTACGGAAAAATTGAAAGCGATGAAACAGAAAGTAATTGTAGCATGTATGATGCTGATGGCCTCGATGGGCATTGAAGCGCAGAACTACCGTTTGTGGTACGACAAACCCGCCAGTCACTGGCTGGAGGCAGTACCCGTAGGCAACTCCCATCTGGGTGCAATGGTCTATGGTGGTACCGACGTGGAGGAGATTCAACTGAACGAGGAGACCTTCTGGAGCGGAGAGCCCTATGCGAACGACAGCAAAGAGTCGCTGGAATGGTTACCCGAGGTGCGTCGCCTCATCTTCGAGGGCAAGGAGAAGGAGGCTGAGAAAATCATGGACCAGCACTTTCTGCCAGGACCTCACGGCATGCGCTTCCTGCCGATGGGCAGCGTCAAACTGAAGATGGGCCATAAGGATGTGACCAACTATGAGCGTGCCCTGAACCTGGGCGATGCCACCGCTACAACCTCTTATACATGTGACGGCGTGAAGTACGAACGCACGGTGTTTGCTTCGCAGGCTGACAACGTCATCATCGTACGACTGAAAGCCAGCAAGAAAGAAGAGCTGGAGTTTGACGTCACCTTCAACAGTCAGTTGCCGACAAAGGTTACGCCCGTGATTGCGCGAGGCGGTAACGGACAGGTGAACATGCTCACAGCTATCGTCGATGGCGTGGAACAGGAGGGCATCAAGGCTGGATTGAAGGCCGACTGCCGCGTGATGATTGAGGCTGACGGTGACGTAGAGATAGACGGTGAGGGCATCAACGTGGATGATGCCACCACAGCGACACTCTACATCGTGGCTGCCACCAACTTCGTGAACTACCACGACATCAGCGGTGATGCCAAGAAGAAGAACGACGAGACCCTGGCCTCGCTGCAGGGCAAGAGCTACAAGCAGCTGTTGAGCAGTCACGTAAAGAAATACAAGGAGCAGTACGACCGCGTGAGCCTGACGCTATCAAAAAAGAACGATTTCATCGAGGATTCTAACCTTCCTACCGACCAGCGTCTGGCCGCCTTTGAGAAGAAGTCTAATCAAACTTCTCAGTTAGACCTCGATCTGGTGGCCCTGATGATGCAATATGGTAGATATTTGCTGATTTCATCGAGTCAGCCAGGGGGGCAGCCTGCTAACCTGCAGGGTATGTGGAACGACAAGATGAACGCCCCGTGGGACTCGAAATACACCATCAACATCAATGCCGAGATGAACTACTGGCCCGCACTGGTGGGTAACCTTGCCGAGACGCAGCAGCCGTTCTTCTCGATGGTGAAAGACCTCAGCGAGACGGGTAAGAAGACTGCCCGCGAGATGTACGGCTGCAAGGGCTGGCTGGCACACCACAACACCGACCTGTGGCGTATTGCCGGACCTGTAGATGGCACACCCTGGGGTATCTTCCCCACGGGAGGCGCCTGGCTGTCCACACACCTGTGGCAACACTACCTCTTTACGGGCGACAAGGCATTCCTCAAGGAATACTACCCCGTGATGAAGGGCGCTGCCCAGTTCCTGATGGACTTCATGCAGGAGTACCCCGCAGATGGTGAGGTGAAGCAGGCTGCTGGCTGGCTGGTCACCGTACCCACGGTATCGCCAGAGCATGGTCCTGTGGGAAAGGGTACCAATGTCACTGCGGGCTCGACGATGGACAACCAGATAGCCTTCGACGTGCTGTCGCAGACGCTCCAGACCGCAGAAATTCTGGGCGAGGATGCCTCTTACATCAAACATCTTACATCAGCCATCTCAAAACTCCCTCCCATGCAGATAGGTCGTCACGGACAGCTGCAGGAGTGGCTCATAGACGGGGACGACCCCAAGGACGATCACCGTCACATCTCACAGCTCTACGGGCTGTATCCCTCCAACCAGGTGTCACCCTACAGTCACCCCGACCTGTTCACAGCTGCCGCTAACACGCTGAACCAGCGTGGCGACAAGGCTACAGGCTGGAGTCTGGGATGGAAAACCAACTTCTGGGCACGTATGCTCGACGGCAACCATGCCTTCCAGATTATCAAGAACATGCTGCATCTGCTGCCCGACGACTCGAAGGCACGCCAGTATCCTGAGGGACGCACCTATCCTAACCTCTTCGATGCCCATCCGCCCTTCCAGATTGACGGAAACTTCGGCGTAGCTGCCGGCATCTGCGAGATGCTGGTGCAGAGTCACGATGGTGCCGTCCACCTGCTCCCTGCCCTACCCGATGCCTGGAGCGAGGGTAGCGTGAAGGGCCTGAGAGCCCGTGGTGGCTTCGTGGTCGATGAGGAATGGAACGAAGGAAAACTGCAGTCTGCAAAGGTGCTTTCCACCATCGGCGGCACCCTGCGCGTGCGCTCGTACGTACCGCTTAAGGGTAAGGGCCTGCGTCCTGCACAGGGAACGTGTCCCAATGCGCTCTTTGCCCCTGCACAGATACGGGAGCCTCTGCACTCGGCTGAGCTGAAAGACTTCCAGACGCTATCCCTCCGTCCGGTCTATGAGTACGATATTGATACACAGGCAGGGAAGAGGTATTGCTTTGAAAGGGAAAAGTGAATAGGAAAGTGTCCAAAAACAATTAAAAACCCGCTTCTGCATGGACGGCAGAAGCGGGAGCTCTTTATTGAAACGTTATCACAAGTTAGCTTTGTGATTTCAGGACTTCTTTCCAACGATTGTAGGCTGCCAGATATTCGTCGCGACGAGCGAGATCGGGCTCGATAACCTGCAGTTTCTCGAGAGAAGCGAAGGCCTCGTTGTGGTCCTTATAGATGCCAGCACCCATACCTGCGCCCTTGGCTGCACCCACAGAGCCGTCGGTCTCGTAGAGCTCGATGGTGGCTCCGCTGACGCCTGCCAGCGTGTCACGGAACAGGGGTGAGAGGAACATGTTGGCACGACCAGCGTGAATCTTGCGGATATCCATACCCATCTGCTTCATGATCTCCATGCCGTAGCAGAACGAGAAGACGATACCCTCCTGGGCAGCACGCACCAAATGGGCACGCGAGTGCTTGTTGAAGTTGACACCGTGGATGCTGCATCCCAGCTCCTGGTTCTGGAGCACACGCTCGGCACCATTGCCGAAGGGCAGTATGCAGACGCCGTCGCTACCGATAGGAGCCTGTGCAGCGAGATCGTTCATCTCGGCATAGCCCATATCGAAGGTGACGTTGCGGTGCATCCATGCATTGAGGATGCCCGTGCCGTTGATGCAGAGGAGGACACCCAATCTAGTTGAGAGTTGAGAGTTGAGAGTTGAGAGTTGGTGGTTCACATGTGCGAAGGTGTTGACACGGCTCTTGGGGTCGTAGTTCACCTCACCCAGCACACCATAGACGACACCGCTGGTACCAGCAGTAGCAGCGATCTCACCAGGCTCGAACACATTCAGCGACAGGGCGTTGTTGGGCTGGTCGCCACCACGATAGGTGATGGGTGTGCCTGCCTTCAGACCCAGCTCCTGAGCAGCAGCCTCGCAGACGGTGCTCTGAACGGAGAACGTGGGAACGATATCGGGGATGAATGATGAGGGGATGCCGTAGTAGTCGAGCAGGAACTGTGCCACACGGTTCTCCTTGAAGTCCCAGAACATACCCTCACTCAGGCCGCTCACCGTAGTATTGACAACGCCACTAAGACGCATAGCCAGATAGTCGCCAGGCAGCATGATCTTGTCAATCTTTGCAAAGATGTCGGGTTCGTTCTCCTTCACCCAGGCCAGCTTAGAGGCAGTGAAGTTGCCTGGTGAGTTCAGCAGGTGATTGAGGCACTGGTCGGCACCCAGCTCGTTGAAAGCACGCTCACCATAAGGAACGGCACGCGAGTCGCACCAGATGATGGCATCGCGAAGGGGTTTCTGTTGTTTGTCCACGCAGACAAGTCCGTGCATCTGATAGGAGATACCGATGGCCACGATATCCTGACCCTGGGCACCGGCTATCTGCAGCACCTTTGCAAGCGACTGCTTGGCATATGACCACCAGTCGTTGGGATTCTGCTCAGCCCATCCTGCCTGTACGGCCTTGATGGGTGCCTCTTTCTCAGGGAAGAATGCCGATGCAGCACACTGTCCGTTTTCTACGTTTACCAATGATGCCTTAACGCTGGAGCTACCCAGGTCAAAGCCTAAAAGATACTGTTTCATATGTTTTTTTAGAAGTTATCGCTTCGCTGAGAAGTTATCGAATTTATCGAAGTTAAAGAAGTTAAAGAAGTTATCGCTTCGCTGAGAAGTTATCGAAGTTATTCATTTATGACCTTCTGGATGGTGCCATCAGCATTGTAGAACAGACGCTGTACCTTCAGCGAACGCAGGTGGGTGATATCGTTGGAGGGCACACAGTCATGATAGAGCAGATACCACTGTCCCTTGAACTCCACAATACAATGGTGGGTGGTCCAACCTACGACGGGATCGAGGATGACGCCCTGATAGGTGAAAGGTCCGTAGGGGTTGTCGCTGGTGGCATAGCACAGGAAGTGACTATCGCCCGTGGAATAGCTGAAATAGTACTTACCATTGTACTTATGCATCCACGATGCCTCGAAGAAACGGTGGGGATCACCAGCCTTCAGGGGCTGTCCGTCCTTATCGACAACGAGCACCTGACGCGGAGCCTCAGCAAACTGCAACAGGTCATCGCTCATGCGAGCCATCAGACTGGGCAGGGCGGGCATATCAGGAGCGGTGAAGAGCTGGGTCTTACGGTCGGGAGCAGGACCAAGGTCGATACCTTCCTTCAACACCTTTTTGGGAGCCACATTCCACTGCAGCTGTCCACCCCACAGTCCACCATAGTAGCAATACACCTGTCCATCGTCATCCTTGAACATACAGGGATCGATGCTGTAGGCACCACGGATGGGATGCTCCTGAGCAATGAACGGACCCTCGGGACGGTCGGCAATAGCCACGCCGAGATGGAACACACCATTATAGTCCTTGGCAGAGAAGATGAGGTAGTACTTGCCGTCCTTCTCGACGACATCGCTGTCCCACATCTGCTTCTCAGCCCATTTCACATCCTTCACATCGAGAATCACACCGTGGTCGGTGGCATCGCCGTTCTCCACATCATCGAACGACAACACATGGTAGTCCTTCATCTGGAAGTGGCCACCGTCATCGTCGAAGGCTGCACCTGCCTCCCAGTCGTGAGAGGGGTAGATGTAGAGCTTGCCGTTAAACACATGGGCCGCAGGATCGGCCATATAGTCACTGGGAAAAAGATACCTTGCTTTCATAATCTATTGTTTTTGGTTATTTGTAAATCTTAATAATCTCATTGACAACGGGTTTCTCTTGATACTGACGGTCAAAGAGCAGAGGATAATTGGTGCGTCCCTTGACAGGCCAGCCATTGAGCCACGAACCGGCATCGCTAACGCCCCACAGGTTGATGCGCGAGATCTGCGAGCGGTGCTTGTAATACAACTGAAAGAGACCGAGCCAGCGCTGGTTCACCTCTTTCTGTTTGGCAGCAGGCAGTCCCTTGACGTAGGGATTGTACTTCTGCTGGAACTCGAAGTTCTGGGCAATATCGGCACCGCCAAAGCCCTCAGGATTGGGCAGCACGTTCATGTCGAGCTCAGTAATCATCACCTTCACGCCACAGGCAGCAAAGGCATCGATACTCTTCTCGTATTCGGACAGGTCGGGATAGTCCAGTCCGTTGTGACTCTGCATGCCCACACCATCAATACGCAGGCCCTTGGCTTTCAGGTTCTTCACCAAACGACAGACAGCCTCACGCTTCTTCTCGTTAGCCATCGAATAATCGTTATAATAGAGCTCAGCATCGGGGTCGGCCTCATGAGCCGTACGGAAAGCTATCTCAATGAACTCCTCGCCCAACAGTCGGTAATAAGGAGAGTTGCGGAACGTACCATCGTCGTTGATAGCCTCATTGACTACATCCCAGCCGTGCACCTGACCTTTGTAGTGGCCTACCACAGTCTTGATATGCTTGATGAGACGAGCCTTCAGCACCTCTTTGGAGGCAGGACTGGCTGTATAGCCATTGGTGAACCACCAGTCGGGAGCCTGTGAGTGCCACACCAGACAGTGACCAATCACCTTCAAGTTGTGCTGTTCGCAATAGCTGACAAACTTATCGGCTACGCGGAAGTCGAAGAGACCTTCTGCAGGAGCCAGCGTCTCGGGCTTCATACAGTTCTCGGCGACAGCACAGTTGAAGTGCTTGTCCATAATAGCATCGGCCTCAGGCACCTGACCGTCGCTCTGCCACTGGTTGATGGCAGCACCAATCAGGAAGTACTTACCGAGGGCATCCTTCAAACCCTGCTGAGCCATTGATGCCAGCGGCATCATGGCTAGACAGAGTGTCAATATCTTTGCTCTTTTAATCATTGTGACGTGCTTCGATTTCCTTGTTGATTTCGTCAAGTCTCTCATCGGTCAGAGGATACTTATAGATGAGGTAGCCCACAACCACGAGCAGGATGGCAGGAATGATACAGGTAAACAACAGAATGGCATTCTGTGCCGTAGCTGCATACTCATTCAACTTGGGATAGTAAGCGTTGACAGGTGCGCTGATGAACGATGCCAGGAACACCACAACAAAGATGGTCAGCACCAGCTGCAAGCACTTGTTGGCCTTGAACTCCTGCCACATCTCACCAAACGAAACGGGCTTCTCAGGTGTCGTGGTGATATTCTCCCTACTGCCCATGAAGCAGAACATCAAGAGAAGGAAACCGATGATGGCAAAGACACATGTCACCGTGAACCAAGCACCAGGTGCTACAGGCAGGGCAGACTCCTCATTGGCAAAGTTAAAGCCAATCATGCCCATCACCAAAGGTGTAATCCAACCGGCAATAGAGAAGCCAGCCTTGAAAGCCACACCTGCCAGTGCGTTGACAGTGGCAGCAGGACGGTTGCCTGTGCGATATTCTGCCTCGGTGATGACTTCAGGAACCAATGCCCACATCAGAGAACCAACAAGCAGTCCAACACCAGTCATGATCTTAGCAATCTGAACAAGGGCGTTAAGGTTCTTCACATCAAAGAACTTACCGATGGAGAACAGAATGGCAAAGCCTACCAGACCGATGCAGAGGAGGGTATAATACAGGCCTTTCTTTCCCAGCCATTTCTTCAGCATAGGCAGACACGGCAGGATGATGAAGGCAGGAATGGTACCGATGGCCATGAAGGTAGCCTGATTCCAGTCAATAGCAGTATGAACACACATGGCGAGTCCGATGGGGAAACCAGCCTGGACCACAATCTGACCGATGTTGGCACATACCATTCGGGTAGAAGTGAGGATGAGCACCTCATCGTTGTCACGAGTCATACTGGCCATGATGGAGCCATAAGGAATATTGACGATCGAATAGATCATGCTCAGCACCGTATAGCTGACGCTGGCATAGATAATCTTCATCGTCATAGACCAGGTGGCCACCTGAGGAAGCATCAGCAAGCAGGCGGCAACGGTAAGAGGAATACCACCATAGAGAAGATAGGCACGATACTTTCCTAATTTGGGATTGTGATTGTCAATATAACGTCCCACGACCGGACTCCAGAAGCAGTCGATGAGACGGACGGTGAGAATGAGTCCGCTGACAAAGGCGGGATTGATTTTCAAAACCGTGGTAAGGTAGAGCATCAAATAGCATGCTACCGTTTGGAAAATAAGGTTCTGTGCCAGGTCGCCCGAGCCGAAGCCAATGCGCTGAGCCCATGTTAGTTTGTAGAATCCTTTTGACTCTTGATTAGTGATTGTTGACATAGATATAGAGTATTTGTTTTTCAGCTTTTAATAATTTGTTTGCAAAAGTAATCATTTTTAATGGAAACGGCCGCTTGATTTGTTGCAAATGCTTACCGCCATGTTTCATTTTGAAACAAATAGAAAACAACATCATGGTTTTTTCGGGAAAAAGTGTTACTTTTGCCGTTGTTATGAAGAAACTACTTATCCTATCCATCGCACTCGTGAGCGCACTCACTTTGGCAGCCAAAGTGCAGTTGCCTCAACTTTTTCAATCGAACATGGTGCTGCAACGCGGCAAACCTATTCCCGTCTGGGGCACAGCGGAGGCTGGTGAACGCATCGTCGTGACATTTAAGAAGAAGGTGTACGAAACCACTGCCGACGATCAAGGCCGATGGCAAGTCGTACTGCCCCAGCAGAAAGCCGGTGGCCCTTATCAGCTTGTCATCAACGACCAGACGCTCGACAATGTGCTCATCGGAGACGTGTGGCTGTGTTCAGGACAGTCGAACATCGATGTAACCATCGAACGCGTCTATCCGCAGTACGGGAAAGTGATTGACGACTACAGCAATGACCAGATCCGTATGTTCCGTGTACAGACCGATGTTGACACGCACGGTCCGAAGGGTGACATCAAACCCACACCCATCAACTGGAAAACGGCAAACAAAGAGAATGCGTGGCTGTTCTCTGCCGTTGGCTATTTCCTGGGACGTGAGATGTACGAGAAGACCGGTGTTCCCCAGGGTATCATCGTCAACAGCGTAGGCGGTACGCCCATTCAGGCGTGGCTCGATGCCGACACTCTGAGACAGCGTCATCCCAGTGAATTCCAACGTACGGAATTTTATCAGGACGACGAGATGGTGCGTACCATGCAGCGTGCCAACGGTATGGCACAGAACCGCTGGAACAAGCTGCTGACTGACAGCGACCCTGGTCTGAAGGACAACTATACAGCACGTGACTATGACGACAGTCAATGGAAGGAACAGTCTGTCTTCAGTACGACAGCCGACGGTCGTCAGACAGAGAAGAACCTCACATCTAACTTCCGTTATACCGGTTCTTTCTGGGCACGCCAGCACATCGCCATCGATGCAGCCCATGCAGGGAAACCCTGCCGACTGCTTGTGGGAACGCTCTATGATGCCGATCAAACCTACGTCAACGGTCGTCAGGTGGGTTCCACAGGCTATCAATATCCGCCACGCCGCTACCAGATTCCCGAGGGTCTGCTCATGGAGGGCGACAACGCCTTGACTGTCAGGTTTGTTACCAAGGGCGGTGCTCCACACTTCATTCCTGAGAAACCCTACAAACTGATATTTGAGGATGATACAGAGATTAGGCTGTCAGACCAGTGGCGCATACACGAAGGTGCCCAGATGCCTGCAAATCCAGGTATGGATGCCGGTGGACAGAACCTGCCCTCCGTGCTCTACAACGCCATGCACTATCCTTTGGCTCCTTATGCCCTTTCGGGTATGGTATGGTATCAGGGTGAGTCGAACACAGATGCCGGCTATCGCTATGAGCAGTATCTGAACGAGCTGATAACAGGTTGGCGACAGTTGTGGAAAACGCCCAACCTGCCCTTCGTTGTGGTTCAACTGGCTAACTTCATGGATCCTTCCGACAAACCTCAGGATACGGGGTGGAGTCAGGTGCGTGAATCCCAGCGCCTGGCTGCCAAGCGACAGCCCAATGCGGCCCTTGCCTGTATCATAGATCTGGGAGAGACGGTCGATATCCATCCGTTGCGCAAGCGTGAGGTGGCTCAGCGCATCGCCCGCTGCTTCGATCACCTGATATGGAATAGGAAAGTGACGCTCTCGCCCGAGGTGAGCAACGCACAGGTGAACGGCAAGCAAGTGACGCTGCTGCTCGATCAGCCCCTGCTGCATGAGGGACAACTGTATGAGTTTGAATTGGCTGGTGCCGACGGAAAATTTGTAAACGCCCAAGCAACGGGTAAGGGTTCGCAGATTACCATCGAATCGTCCATCGACAACCCCACACGCGTACGCTATGCATGGAAAAACAATCCGCTCCGTGCCAATGTGTTTGGCCAGAACGGATTGCCTATGTCACCCTTCCAGATGGATGTAAAATAACCAGTATTCTTAGGAAATTACTGAGCCCTCCTGCACTCTGACTCGTTCATGAAGAGGTAGGAGGGCTTATAGCCTCCAAAGTCAACAACAATCTTCTCGAAGACGATGCCGGGATGACGCGGACTGAGTGTCAGCTCGTGTTCTCTGTGGTTCTTGTCAATAGGCAACGTCACAACCTTCTCCACAACGCGGCGGGCAATGGTTGGATAGAACTCAGAATACATGTAGGGCTGGCGGTCAACCAGGGTCTTGTTGAAATTGACTGTCTGAAGAGTCGAGTCATCAAGGCTGACAGTATATTCATATCCCCCAACATTCAAGAAATCGAGCGTTGACTTCACAACTACATGCACTTTCACCTCGGCAGGCGCATCCTCTGGCAGCGAGAAACGATAGGTCAGCGAGGCATCGCCTACAGATTGCGTATAGGGAGTCAGGGCTACAGCACTGCGTGTTCGTCCATAATACGGATAGACTGTCCAGGCGGTACCTTCTGAAGCAGAAGCTTTGTAGTAGTGCTCGGCTTCCATCGAAACAAACCCATTGCTGGGCAGGAAAGTATAACCGCCCTCAGCCTTCATCCCTTCGCCATCCACCTGCACGGTGGCAGGCAACTGGTCGGCACGGAAATTATCGTTCCAAGAGCGATAGCCTATATGCTTCTGCGTCATCATACCATCCCATTTGCCACCACTCATCACCTTATTATATGCTAAGCAGAGCAACGAGTCACGATGGAAACATTCCCCCACTCTTTTAGCCCACTCATTGGCATCGGGGTTGCCCTGTTTGGCCAGATAGTGATTCATAGCCTGAGCATAGTACATATCGTAAAGATTGGCCATAGCCTGCACAGGGAAGAGCACCAGCTGCTGATAGGCATCACGGGCCTCGGCAGGAATCTGTTCGTTAAGTCTCAAAGCCCGCAGTTCCAAGCGCTGATAGTCATCGGCCACCTGTTTCCACTCACCTGTTTCCACATTATACGTTCTGGCATCCAGCATCTCAGGCGTTACACGAGCCATGTACTGGCAGTTGCGATTGTAGATGTCGGCAGCCTCCGAAATGGACTCAGCGGGCAAACCGCTGAGCACACTGGTAAAGAAGCTGCGGGTGTGTTCAGTAACGTTCCGAACGGTATAAGCCTTCGGATTCCATGCCATATCCATAAACAACTGTATGGGATATTCCATGGGTTTCAGGTCGCCCACATTCAGAATCCACATACGCTGGATACCATAGTCATAGGCCAACGAGAGCTGTTCAAACATCTGCTGGGTCTGGGTGACGTTCAACCACTTCGTATTACGAGGCGCTCCCACATAGTCCACATGATAGTAGATACCCCAACCACCTTTGTGGGCACGTTCTTTATCATCGATAGGTACACGGCGGATGTTGCCCCAGTTGTCATCACACACCAGCATGATGACATCATCGGGAACGCGGAAGCCGGCATCGTAGTAGTCTTGCACCTCTTTATAAAGGGCCCACACCTGTGTGGTCTTCTGAGCTGGTTTCCCTGTCACCTCTTTGATGATCTTGCGTTGGTTTGCCACAATACGCTCCATCAGCTTCGTATCGGCTGTCTCGCTCATGGCCTCATCACCATCACCACGCATACCAATCGTCACAACATCCTCAGTACCTTTCATGCGCTCAATACCCTCGCGGAAGAAACGATCAAGATTCTGCTGGTTTGTCTGGTAGTTCCAGGCGCCCCATTCACGACGATGACGGGCATACTCCTGATGGTTGCGTGCCATAGGTTCATGGTGCGAGGTGCCAATCATGACACCCATACGGTCAGCTAGCTTGCCATTCTCAGGGTCGTCAGCATAGAATGCCCATCCCCACATGGCAGGCCACAGGAAGTTTCCCTTCAGACGCAGTATCAACTCAAAGACCTTCTCGTAGAAACGGTGGTCTCCATACTTCGTGCCCCAGGTGTTCTCCACCCACGACGTGAGACAGGGTGCCTCGTCGTTGAGGAAGATACCACGAAATTCGACAGCAGGTTCCCCGTCGGTATAGAGACCCTCTCGGATATATGCCCGTTCGTGACGTTCCACAGGTACATCAGCCCACCAATACCAGGGCGACACGCCCAACTGTCGGCTCAGCTCATAGATGCCATAGATGGTACCGCGACGATCACTACCTGCAATAACCAGACGACCATTGACGGTCGTGATGATGAACTTCTCACGACATCCCTTCAAGTGAGGAAGTGACAAACGGTCTATCTCTTTGTTCTTGCCAACAGTACCTATCAGCATGTCGGCCTGCTCCATACCCAGCGTGCGACTGAGGTCGGCCTTCAGGTTGGCAATAGCCATCTTCACGCCCTCGTCATCCTGTTCACTGTAACTGATAGTACCTGCCCGCAACGGCACAGTGCCTGTCTCTTGAGTGAACACTACGAAACGGTCGGCAGCCTGTGCCAGGAGGCACTGCACTGACATCAACAAGAACAAAACATATCTCATATCCGGAATTATTTACGTTTAATACTACTGAACAATCACCATGCCGCCGTTGGTAGGCATCTCCACCTTCAGCACTTTCTTCTTAGACAGCTTGACGGTTGCCAGCTGATCGTTCTGGTAAAGTTCTACCTCACCCGTTGTCAGCATCGGCAGCGAGAGTGAGAGTTTCAGTGGCTCAGCAGTAGCGTTAACACCTGCCACATACCATTTGTCTCCCGAACGACGGGCCAGCACCATATAGCGTCCTGGGTAGCCGTCGATGAAACGTACCTCATCCCATGTCGTAGGCACCTTCTTCAGGAAGTCGATGGCATAGGCAGGCGCATCGGTCAGGTTATTGGGAGCCAGTGCGAAGTGTTGGACGGCACTCTGGAAGAGCACCGCTGTTGCCAAGGCATAGATATCGCTGGTCTTACGCTGGGTGCCACGTTTATTGTCGGCACCATAGAACTTATTCAGGGCCGATCCGCCAAAGTCCATAGAACCCACCACATTGCGGGTGAAAGGATACATGGCACCGCAGTCGCGAGCCTCATTATCGCAGAAGCCCTGGCCAAAGTGCAGATTCTCACTGGCCAGCACGGCCTCTGAGGCAGCATAGTTAGGATACATGCGCTCCCAGCCGCGAGGCAGCGTGCAACCGTGGAAGATGACCAGCAAACCGGCATCGTTGGCATCGCTGAGAATCTCCTCGTAGAGCTTCATCATCGGCTGCTTGTCGCCACCGAAGAAATCGACCTTGATACCCAGGATGCCTGTGTCGTGCATCCATTTCATCTCCTGCTTGCGACGTGTAGCGTCGTTCATGATACCTTTCGGCGACTGCGGAGCATCGTTCCACGAACCATTGGAATTGTACCACAGATAGAGTCCCACGCCCTTCGTCTTTCCATAGCGTGCCAGCTCAGCGATACGCTCATAGCCTATCTGTTGGTCCCAGAGGGCGTCAACGAGCACCGAACGGTAGCCCATAGCCGCCGAGAAGTCGATATAGCGTTTCTGTTCATCGAAATTGCAACTGGCATCCATACCGATGATCCACGACCAGGAGCCCTTTCCATATTCATACTCACGTGAGGCTTTGTACTTAGGTTGTACCACATCCCATGTCACGGTGGTCTCAATGATATCCTTCATCGTGCCAAGGGTGATAGTACGCCAAGGTGTAGAGCCGGGCAGTGCCATCTGCACCGTCGTCGAGCCCCAGCCGTTCAGTTCGTCGGCCTGCGGGAAGCCAATCGTATAGAGGCCGTCAGCCTCACCCAGCAGACGACAGCCCACGTAGTTGCCATCAGTGCCAGTCTCTGAGATCATCACCCAGCCAGTCTGCTCCTTGAACAGACAAGGGAAGGTATAGCCATTACCCCAACCGTTCTTACCTACAGGCTCATCAATGCCATAACGTGTCTCATAGCTTGGTGCCGTACGTGCAAAGCCCGTCATCGGTTTGCTCTGCGGAGCCAGGAACGAGGTGGCATCGGCAGGCAGTTTGAAAGCGGTCTTCTCCTCGTTGACAACGCAACTGAGTATATCACCGCCACGAGCCTTCTTGGGCAGAATGGTATAGCGCAGTGCCACATCGCGGTTGCTCACGCGGAAGGTGACATCCATCACCGGCTGTCCTTTCTGTGCAAAATGAGCCACAGCCTCGCAAGCCTCATAGCTGACATGACTCTGCTTGATGTTGCGAAGTGCGTATTCGTCCTTCACATCGTTGGTGGTAACCTCTTTCAGCGTCAGGTCGCGACTAAAGTCGCCAATATTGGTGATAAGGCCCAATGCCGATGGTTGAATGAACGTCTGTCCGTCCAGTACCACCTGGTAATACGGCACACCGTCCTCCATGGTTAGGTCAACAGTCAGTCGTCCGTTTGGACTCTCAACAACTTTCTCCGCACTGACGGCTAATGTCGCCATCAGGAGGGCACTCATGATTATTAGTCTCTTCATATTTCTTTTTTGACGTAGTGATCTGAAGATATCACTCATTATTTCATTTTATCATTCTTCTCCAAGGTCCATCCCTCACGTTTAGACAACAGAGGGTTCTTACCGGTGAACATCTTTGCTGCTTGAGCATCGCCCTTCAGATGCCAGTTGAGCCAAGCCAGCGCCACAACAGTGAACTCACCACCATGAGGCTCACGATAGGTACCGCCATGTCCCACAGGGAAGTTGGCAGCACAGGCTGGCACATGCTTGATACGGCTGAAGTCATCCATACCATTGCCATAGGCAATATCGGACTCCCCACCAAGGATATAGATAATCGGTGTGTGGATATCGTTAAGCTTGTCCTTCGTAGGCATCGGCATGCCACCGACGGCCTGACCTGCATTCTGCTGATTGAAGAGACCGCTATTGCAAATCATCAGCAGGGAGATACGCGGATCAGCACAGTTGAAAAGGGTTTGCAGACCACCACACGACATACCAGAGACACAGATATTCTTCGTGTCAATCTTCTGGAAGTAGGGCGAGGCTGGGTCCTCGTTCTGGGCTATGATCCAGTCAAGGCTCTCAATCTGCTGTTCACTCCTTGACATAGGACCTTTATACCATTCGTCTACCATAGGTATGTCACCAGTGGCCAGCACGATATAACCATTCGATGCAATCTCATTCAGGAAGTTCATGTGCTCCCAGGGAGAGTTGGCGCAGGCACCGTTACCCCATACCAGCACGGGGAGCTTCTTCTTAGCACCAAACGGCGTCAGGTCCTGGGGAACGAAGACGGTATGCTCTGGCAGCGACGGCTCTTCCTTCATCATGGCTTTGAAGGGACCAGTACCACCATCCTCGATGATGCGTGTCTTGGCTTCTTTCTTACAGCAGCCTCTTTCTCCCTTGCAGCATTTCTTGTCAGCAACAGCGTTCAGGAAGCATACCATCTTGTGCAGGTTCTCCTCGGTGTACATGGCGGGACCGCCGTGACCGCCCTCAGCGGGGAACGTGGCATCTGTCTTCACACCGGCAGCTTTCAGCAGCTCGTGGAATTTCTTACCCTGACAGTTGGGCACGACATTATCCTTGTCACCGTGGAAGATGATGATGGGAGGATTATTTTTGTTGACATAGTAGGTAGCACTGAGGCTGCGGTACTTGTCGGGCTCTTTGGCCAGCTTAGAGTTAAGCAGCACATCCTCAGGACTGTTCTCACCCATCTTCATACCTTCACCACAGTCCATATTGGTGAGATCGACAGGACCTGACCAGTCACAAGCGGCATTGACGGTACTGCTTTCGTTCAGGAAGTTACCCACAGCACCCTCAAGGTCGATGTCATAATCGCCCACCTTGGTCTGCTTCAGACCGCTGGTGGTAGCAGCAATAGAGGCCAGATGACCACCGGAAGAGAAACCGCTGGTAGCAACGAACGAAGTGTCGAACTTATATTTCTTGGCCTCACCACGTACAAAACGGATGACGGCACGGATGTCGTGAATCTGGGCAGGCCACTTGGCATCCATACTACTACGATGGTTGGGGCATACGACGGCATAGCCAGCCTCCAACAGCGACTTCACAATGGTACCCAGGTCGGCAGCACCCTTGCTGCTGTTCGAGAACCAAGCACTTCCATAGACATGGATGACCACAGGATAGGCTGCTTTCTCTTCTTTAGGCAGATAGATATCACAGGTATGGTAGGACTGATCATCGCCAGCATAGTTAACATCCTTCCACTCCTGAGAGGTGGGGAGATCTACTTTCGGTGTCTGGAAGCCACCAAAACCTCCGGCAGGCTGTGCCATGGCCATCAGCGTCAGGCACGGCAGGATGAGTGATAAAAAAATACGTTTCATCGTTCTAATTATTATTTGTTACTCATTATCATGTTCAATTCTTCATTAATCTTCTCCACCGAAGCCACCAGGACGTCCGCCACCGAAGCCACCACCGAAGGCCGGCATCTCAGGAGCAGGTTCCTTGCCAATGCTGATGAGCAAACGGAAGAGTGCCCTACGGCGCTGTGTCCAGGTAGGATAGTCGTCAGCCTTAAGCGTACGTATCTGGAAGCCAGGCATCTGAGGACCACCCTGCATAAACTCGAGGGCACTGGTGGTGATAACACAAGGCTTTGTCTTGCCGTCAGCCAACAGACGGTCGGCAATAGCATCGGCACCACCCAGTTTGAACCAGCTTTCCATCGTGTCTCCCTCGCCAGGCACAAGCTGAATGAATGCAGGCATCATCATCTGCTGCATGGGGGCGGTGTACCAGGCTTCCATACGGTTCAGGTCATAGCTCACCCTGCCGTGAGGGATATCACCCTGCGAGGCGAAGTTGAGAGGAGTCTTAGGATTGTTGGCAATACTATACTTAAAGCCTTGGTCAGGCGAAATGTACATGTTGTTCGGGTCGGCCACGGGCGTACCATCGACAATGAAGCAATACTTATAGGTCTCAAAGAGATAATCTGTCAGCATGGTGCTCCACACACCATCGCTGTCGCGCTGCATCGCGATGTTTTCGGGCAAGATCTCTATCTCCAGCTCCACCTTCTTGGCATCAGGAGCCTTGAAACGGAACGTGGTACCCTCTTCTCCGTATTCGGGTGAAATAATGGGTTTGGGGAACAGACGAGCCATAACACCCGGGGTGAACTGTTGCTCTTTGCCTGTGGCGGCAGGGGCTGGCTGACTGGCCTGCATAGCGGCCTCGGCAGCTTTCTTATTGAAGAGCAGTGGCAGGGTCTTGGCAAGGAAATACTTGGCGTTCATCCACGTGTGACCGAACTTATCGGTGGTAAACTCCTTGACACTGCGGATACCCTTCTTATCAAGGAACTCCATGTAGTCGCGGGCGTTACCATAGAGGAAGTCATCGGTACCCACACCCAACCAGAACAGATGCAGTTTCTTGTTAAGCTCGGCAGCATTGTCATAGACATCAGGGATATCCGTTGAGGTGAACGAGCTGTACGAACAGAGGTACGAGAACTTGTCGAGATTCGTCAGACCGTTGAAGAGTCCCTGGTTGCCGCCTCGTGAGAAGCCGCCAATGGCACGATGGTCACGGTCGGCCTTTGTACGGTAGTTCTTCTCGATGTAGGGCATCAGGTCGTTGATGAGGTCCTGACTGAAGACATCACCACCGAAACGCATCTGACGGGCAATCTCATCACTGCGTTCCTTCGTTGTGGCGCCAGGCACCGTGGTGGGAGCGTCCTGAAGTTTCAGCTTCATGGGGTTGCCATAGGGCAGTACGACAATCATCTCCTGCGCCTGTTTTTCGGCGAGCAGATTGTCGAGGATATAGTTCACGCGGCCTACTTTATAATAGACCTCCTCCGTGTCGGTGGTACCGCTGATGAGGTAGAACACAGGGTATTTCTTCTGCATGTTGGTCATATAGGACGGGGGCAGATATACAATGGCGTGGTTGGTAGCACCAAGGCTCTTGGAGTAATAGTTGACATACTCAACACGACCATGCGGTACGTCCAGGATGTCGTGGGGCAGAGTACCTGTCTTCGACTTCACTTCCAACAGACTATTCTTAAAGCCCTCATTGGGGAAGTACTGGGGATTCTCAGGATCCATCACGCCGACGCCGTCAACGACATAGCAGTAGGGATACATGTCGGGGGCAACAGGACCGAGAGTCACCGTCCACAAACCGTCGGCACCACGTGTCATCTCTTTACGGCCGGCAAACTGCACATCGACAAGTACGGTCTTGGCCGAATCGTTCTTGTACTGGAACGTCACTGTTCCGTCATCATTTGTTCGGGGCTGTGCCATGCTCACCATCTGGGCACTCAATGCACAGACTACTAAAAGCATCTTTTTCATCATACTGGAGGCTTTTAATTATTTGTTAGTTTTCGATACAATCACTTTGACACAACCGTCTCTGATGTATCATATTACGCTTTCGCGCTACTTAATCACCACCAAACGGCCATCTTTGATATAGATACCCGACTGTGAGGGGCGGCCGTTCAACTTTCTTCCGCTAAGCGTATAGAAGGCGCCGTCCTGTACTTTGGGCTTGGAGTCACGCACCTCTTCGATGCCTGTCGGGTCAGCTTCCTTCAGTGTGCAGAAGGTGAAGTAAGTAGGCTCGTCGTACATGGCAGGATGTGCAGCGTCCTTCAGGTACTTACCTGTACCTTTATTCAACAGCGTCCATCCCTTACCTTCTTCGTACTGGATATCCCACACGGCACCGTCTTGGATGTCGAAACCTCTTTGGTTGTTCAGGCCGTTGACAAAGCAGCAGCTGCCATTGGTGGCCTGTGAGTTCAGATAGGCAGTGCCACCATCCATCTGGTATTCCTCGCCGTCAGGCGTAACAAGCTTCAAGGAACGTCCACCGGTGATTCTCGATATTTTGAAGAGATACCACTCGTTGGAGATATCAAACGCATTCTTAAAGCTGTCATAGGCCACATCCGATCCGAAAGAACCATAGAAAGCCTTGTTGTCAGCCTCGTTGACAATAGCAAAGGTCTTGCCAGACAAGGCAGACACACCACCTGTGAGACGTTCGTCGATGGTATATGTCTTGGTGTACAATTCAGGATGGTTCATCACATCGAGCACGACAGCGGCATAGCGCCTACCGAAAGTACGATAGCCTGCTGCCGAGAAGTGCCAAGGGTCAGTACCATTGCCAGGAATGCCCTCGGCAGATACCACATGACCGGTAGGAATGACTTCGGGGATCTTGGCTACAACATGGTTATGCCATGAGCAGCCACCACCCATATTCTCATACTCCGTCTCACCCACATAGATATGTACGTCAGAAGCGCGAAGGCCAAGGTCCTTTAACATGTCCCTATAGATCTTCTTGACCATGCCAGGCCATTTCTCGTCACCATTGTTCGAACAGCCCTGGTGCAACAGGATACCCTTGATGACACCTACCTCCTGGGCTTTCTTGGCCATCTCAATGATGCGGCCGTAAGGGTTGCCACCATAGTGACGCTTAGCCAGTGTTGCCCACCACTCGTTGGGATTATCTTCCATTTTCTGTTTATACAGATCCTTGTCGAACATCTCGATGGGACTGCCACCCATGGCAACGGCAATGACACCAATCTTCTTATCAGTCAGTTCAGCCACCATCGTACGACCGAAATAGTCGGTAGGACCAAGCTTGCCATCAGGACTGACAATAGGACATTCGGCCTTATACCAATTGCCCAAAGTACGTTTGGGATTGGTATTGTTGAAATTACAGGTAGCCAGCATCTGGAACCGCTCGTCAACGTTACCCACATCCTGGGCCTCCCACTGGGCATTGCCCTCCATGTTCGACTGTCCGAAGCAGATGTAGATATAGAAATTGGGATCAACATCTGCGTGAGCCTTCGAGAGGCAGACCGTCAGGCCCAGGAGCATCACGAATAAAGTCTTTTTCATTTCTGTTTTATCGCTTAATAACTTTGAGTTTTGTTCGAGCTCGTTCACGCTCGATAAAACATGAGCAAGCTCTTGTTTTTATTCTCACTTAATCACGACCTTCTTTCCATTGATGATGAGAATACCCTTATAGCCTTCTGACACCTTCTGACCAGAGAGATTATAAGTTGCGCCAGAAACCTGGTCGTCGTTCATTACGTCATTGATGCCTGTCGGTTCTGTGCATACGAAGTTGATCTTGTCGATGTTACAACCGGCACCGGTGATGTTGACACGCAGTTTCTGCTTACCGGCCTTGAGGACATTTCTAATCTTTCCTGACTTCACCTGATAGGTATTCTTACCGGTCTGTGGCACAGTGACCGTGATGAGCGTCTTCTCGGTACCGTCTTCCTCGATCATCACCATAGAGAACTTAGAGGTAGAGACCTCTGACGATACGGTAGCCTCGTAGGAATACTTACCTGCCTGAGTTACGTCAACGGAGTATTCCAGCCACTCACCGTTGTCGGTGTTACTGATAACATAACCATTGTTGGCGCTGATGACATCAATACCTTCGCCTCCCCGCAGGAAGTCCTCAGTCTCGACGACGCCTGGCAGACTGAAGGTCGGCGTGTGCTTGAAGGTCATGTTCTTCACATAGAAGCCTCCCTTATCAACGAGGAACGTCAGCACGTGGCGACCTGCTGACAGAGGTTCCTTGATCGAACATTTGATGACCTTGAAATCAGTAGTGCTGCCAGTCTTGGGCACATCCGTGAAACTGGTGAGGAAGGTGAGGTCGTCCATCCCATACTCTGCCAGATGGAATCGGCCACCATCGCTGGCAGAGGCCACCTCCATCTCCATGGTATAATAGCCTTCTTCCTTCACGTCAACGGTATATTCCATCCAGGCACCGTCCTTGGTAGCTGTCTGGGCGAAGCTTGTACGTGTGGAGGAGACTTTAGAATACGTCACACCATCCATACCCTTGTCAAACTCTTCTGCCTTGATGGTACCAGGCAGTTCGGGCAACGTCTCATTATACGGTTCGCGCTTGGCACCACGCGAAATCGTGACTCTCGAATAGCGCTCGTAGGTGGCACCATCGGTGGTGGTCACCACTGCCTTCAGCGTCTTCGTACCCGAGGTGGCCGCTGTATATTCCGTGACGTAGGGTTCCTCCGTCATGGTGGCAATCAGGTCATCGTTAGCATAGAGATCAATCTTCGCGATGGTCTTGGTGGCCATCTTGGCACGCACTTTGATAGGCAGCGGATCGTTCACGGCATATTTCAAGGCTGCCGGACGGATATAGATAGAGGCCTCTTTCTTCGTGCCAGGGAAGGGACCAGCGGCATTCTTGGCAGCGTCGGTCGCCATATATTCCTTCAGCCACGTCATAGCAGGACGCTCCACTCCGTCTTTGTAAAGACCAGAGTTACCATCGGTAGTCCAGGTTTTGCCATAGACATATCCCCACAAGGTGACACCGGCACAATAGGGAAGCTCCCACATCACTGGGAAATGCTGCTGATAGTTCCACGATTGGTTGCCGTCATTGGCATCGCCGATATCATACTCCGTGATAAACATCGGCATCAGCAGCGCATCTTGTTGCTTCTTCAAATTGGTTTGCAATTCGCTCTGACTGCAGCCACCCAACTCGTGTGCCTGGTTGCCGTAGGCATCGATAGGCGCTCCGGCATCACGCAGGGTACGAACGAGGGTGATGTAGTTGTCGATGTCCCAACGGATGGAGTTGTAGTCGTTGTAAATAAGGATGGCATCCGGCCAACGCTCGTAGGCCATCTCGAAGGCCTTGATCAGCCAGTCATAGCCCGTCTTACCGCCACCACCTAATGACTCTTTCACCATGGGGTTACCTGCCTGGTGATTGCCAACAGCCTCGTTGACAACGTCAATCATGGGCAGTGTCCCATAATGCTCCTTGGCATGGTCAAACCAATTCACATAAGCTGCGAAACGCTCTGCTGGAGAAAGGTTTTCCAACCAGCCAGGATACTGGGCACCCCACACCAGGGCATGGAACTTGTAGGTGAAGCCATGGTTCTTGGCATAGTTGAAGGCATTGTCGGCTCCATTCCAGTTGAAGTTACCACGGCTGCCTTCCACAGACGACCACTTCGACTCGTTCTCACAAGTAATCTGGTTCCAAAGCTTATAAAACTGCGGAACACCACCTCCTGCATCTACACTATAGCTGGTTGTGATGTTGCCCAAAAACTTGTTGGGATTCTGTGACAGTTGTGCCCTTGTCCCAATAGCGGTGCACAAAGCACAAAATACTACGAAAAGTACTTTCTTCATTTTTTTCTTTTCTATATTATATAGTTATCGTTATTTTCTTCATGTCCTTGTCGTCCGAGCTGTTGCCTACGAGGATTTCGTAAGTGCCCGACTTCACACGCATGGTGTTGGTCTCTGCATCCCAGAACTCAAACGACTTCTCGTTGATGTCAATGACTGCCGTAGCGGTCTGTCCTGCTTTTACGTTGACACGCTGGAAACCTCTGAGCGACTTCAGCGGACCGTCAGCATCTTGCAGGTTGCGGATATAGAGCTGCACAATCTCTGTGCCATCGCGCTTGCCGGTATTGGTCACGGGTACCGTGACGGTTCCGGAAATTCCGGTATTTCCGGATATTCCAGACAATCCGGAAACTGTTGCCTCGCCAATAGCGAAGCTGGTATAGCTCAAGCCATAGCCGAAGGGGAACAGGGCATCGTTGAAGTAGCGATAGGTGCGTCCCTTCATCGAATAGTCCTCATAGTCAGGCAACTGGGCATCGTTCTTGTAGAAGGTCACAGGCAGCTTGCCGCTGGGGTTGACATCACCGAAGAGCACGTCGGCAATGGCGGTGCCTCCCTCCTGACCGGCATACCAGGCCTGCACGATGGCATCACAGCTCTCCATCTCGGGCTGTAGGGCGATGGCCGATCCTGAGCAGTTCACGAAGATCACCTGCTTGCCGGCAGCTTTCAGGGCTTTCAGGAAGTCACGCTGCACCTTCGGCAGTTCAATGCTGGTGCGGTCGCCGCCTTTGAAGCCCTCAATATCGACGGGCATCTCCTCGCCCTCGAGTGCCGGAGAGATACCTCCCACGAAGATCACCTTGTCGATACCCTGCAGTTGGCTGATAATCTTCTGATAGTCAATATCCAACTCCTTGGCCACGTTGATCTTCAGGTTGGCATTGTAGGTCTGGATATGCGAGAACTGCACCTCTATCTGGTAGCTCTTGCCCTTCTCGGCCTGGATAGCCACACGGTTGGGGGTGGTGCGCCAGGTATGATGACGGAACTGGCGTTCGCCGTCAATGTAGAGTTCGAAATGTCCGCAGCCCTCCACGTTCACCACATACTCGCCGGCCTCTGTTGGTGTGAAGACGGTCTCGTACTTGGCAGAGAAGTTCTCCAGCTGTACGCCAGGGGCGAAGTTATGCATACCGGCCGTCGTCACAGCCAGCGGTGTGGTGTAGTACTGCGTGGTGACGGGCTTGCCTTCCATCTTGCGGTTGTTCCAGAAGGTGCCTTTCAAGCCCTTTTTGCCCTCGAAACTGCATTGCGAGGCCATCAGACAGTCCATCACCTTATTGTAGGTCAGGTCGCAACCAGGAATAAAGTTTAGAGTTGAGCGTTTAGAGTTTAGAGATGAGCGTTTCACTTTTAACTTTTGGCAAATACCGTCAAGGATGGTGACGGTGTGGTCGGGCATACCGTTGTAGTTACCCCACATCATCGGGGCATTGTCGGCATTGGGACCAATGACGGCTATCTTCTCCTTGCCTTTCTGCAAGGGCAGGATGTTGTTGTCGTTCTTCAGCAGGACGATGGTCTGACGGGCCATATCCAGCGAGAGGTTGGCCGATGCCTTTGTTGACATGGCAGAATAGGGAATCTTCGACCACTCCACCAGCGAGGGGTCGTCCATCTCGCCCAGGTCGAAACGGCCTTCCAGCAGACGGATGATGTGCTTATCCACCTCGGCCTCGGTGATGAAGCCGCGTTTCACGGCATCGGGGATGCTCTTGTAGGCATAGCCGTAGCCGCACTCCACATCGGTACCAGCCACCGTGGCTTTTGCCGAAGCATGGGTAGCGTCCGACGAGCTCTTGTGCGAGGTATAGAAATCGCTGACGGCACCGCAGTCGCTCACCACCAGATACTGGAAGCCCCACTCGTCGCGCAGTATCTGCTGCAACAGACGGTTGGAACCGCAGCAGGGGTCGTCGTCGAGACGCTGATAGGCACACATCACCTCGCGCACCTTGGCATCCTGCACCAGCGTCTTGAAGGCCGGCATATAGGTCTCCCAGAAATCGCGCAGCGACACGTCGGTCAGGTTGGCGGAATGACGTGTATATTCAGGACCACTGTGTACGGCATAGTGCTTGGCACAGGCCCACAGCTTGCGGTACTTGGCCGTCTCGGGACCTTGCAGTCCGCGCACCACAGCCGTTCCCATCACACTGGTCAGGAAGGGGTCTTCGCCGTAGGTCTCCTGTCCCCTGCCCCATCGTGGGTCACGAAAAATGTTGACATTGGGTGTCCACACCGACAGGCTATGAAACTTCTCGTCCTCGCCGTTCAGGTCGTGCATGCGGTGGTTGTACTGGGCACGAAACTCTGTCGAGGCCACGTCGAAGCACTTCTCCAGCAGACCGTCGTTGAACGAGGCTGCCATTGCCACAGGCTCGGGGAACACGGTCACATGGTCCATGTTGGCAGCACCGTGCAGCGCCTCACTCCACCAGAAGAATTTCTTGATGCCAAGACGGGGGATGGCCGGCGACTCGTCGAGCATCAGCATGGCTTTCTCCTCCAGGGTGAGTCGCGAGCAGAGGTCAACGGCACGCTCCCTGGCGCTGAGCTGCGGGTTCTGCCACGGCTGGGTCTGGGCGGTCACTGAGAGGCCCGCCATCGTCCATAAAAAAATCAAACAAATTTTCTTCGTCATTTGCCTTTTCTTTAATTTTGTTACAAAGTTACATATAAAATAGGTATAGTGGCTTGTTTTTTTGTTTCATTTACTTTCGGTTGAGTAACATTGATGCATCATTTGACAAATTTTTGTTGGTTTAATCGAATAAATGCCGTACATTTGCAATACGTTTTACAGCACAATACTATCAACATGAAACGAATACTAACCATTCTTCTGACGGCTATGCCCCTCGTTGGCATGGCACAGAATCCCGTCATCCGCGACCAGTTTTCGGCCGATCCAACGGCCCGCGTGTTCAATGGCAAGGTGTATCTCTATCCCTCGCACGACATTTTTCCCCCTGCCGGACAACGGCAAGACTGGTTCTGCATGGAGGACTATCACGTGTTTTCATCCGAAAACCTTACAAACTGGCAAGACCATGGTGTGATTGTCACCCAGAACAAAGTGCCCTGGGTGCGTCCTGACTCCTATTCAATGTGGGCCCCCGACTGCATCGAGCACAATGGCAAGTACTATTTCTACTTCCCCTCGTCACCCAAGAACGGCGGCGGCTTCGGTGTGGGTGTGGCTGTGTCCGACCGTCCCGAAGGGCCGTTTATCCCCGAGGCCGAGCCCATCAAGGGCATCTTTGGCATCGACCCCTGTGTGCTGCAGGCTTCCGATGGCAACGCCTATATCTTCTGGGGCAATGGCCGTTGTGCCAAGCTCAAACCCAACATGAAGGAGCTGGCCGACGACAACCCCAGGGAGAAGGTGAAGTTTGGCAACCGCGAGGTGGAGATGATCGGTGTCCACTGCCTCAAGGACCTGCCCAACCGTCAGGCCGAGGGACCGTTCGCCTTTGAGTACAATGGCAACTATTACCTGACATATCCTTATGTGAGGGAGAAGACCGAGGTCCTCGGCTATGCCATGAGTAAGAACCCGATGGGCCCCTACGAATACAAGGGTCTCATCATGCAGGAACATGAGAACGGCTGCTGGACCAACCACCACAGCATCGTCAACTTCAAGGGACAGTGGTACCTGTTCTATCATCATAACGACTTCTCGCCCCGCGACGACAAGCGCCGCTCGGTGTGCATCGAGAAGCTCTTCTTCAATGCCGACGGCACCATCCAGGAGGTGAAGCCCACCATGCGTGGCGTGGGCATCAACAATGCCACTGAGAAGATCGAGGTTGACCGCTACAGCACCGCCAGCAGCGATGTGACCACACAGCTCATCGACACCGTCAACACCTTCCGCAGCTACGAGGCCACCCTGCCCGCGAAAGGCAGCTGGCTGAAATACGACGGCATCGACTTCAGTCCCCTGGCCGACGGCTATCTCATTGTCAACGCCAAAGCCAGCGACAATACCGAGTTCTGCATCCGCGAGAAGAGTGCCAAGGGCAAGGTGCTGGCCCGCATCAAGATGACCGTGAAGAGCGAGATGACACGCCCGGGCATGCCGCCCTTCCGTCGCGACCAGAGCAACCAGTGGCTCATGCAGACGGCCTCGCTCGACTATTCGCCCAAGGGCGTTGCCGACCTGGTCATCACCAACGAGGGCGACGGCGCGCTGTCCATCGACTGGGTGCAGTTCAAGAACCGACCCAAGTACTTCACGCCCGTAGCCAAGGATGCCCAGCCGTCACAACCCGACGACCAGGGATTCATCCGCCGCTGGCGCATGATGGAGCCCATTGCCGTCGATGTGCGTTCCAACACCGTCTTCACCTACTCGTGGCTCCGCGAAAAGTTTGCCGACGAGCTGGCCAAGCTCCCTGCACAGAAGAAAGCCAAGTGGTACACCCTCGACAGCGAGAACTACAACGTGAAGCTGTTCCGCTTTGCCGAGAAGTACGGCAAACAGACCTACGGCTCCTACTTCTGGTGCGAGACCGTCATCGACTGTCCTGAGGAGATTGCCGGTGTGCGTCTTTCCTGCGGTTCCAACGGTGCTTCCATGTGGTGGCTCAACGACGAGGAGGTGCTCCTCCTGGAGGGCGACCGCCGCATGGTGGAGGACGACGGCATGTCGCAGCGCCTCACGCTGAAGAATGGTCGCAACGTCCTGCGCTGTGCCGTTATCAACGGCCCAGGCCTCAGCGACATGTGCGCCCGTTTCCTCGACGAGAGCGGCAAGCCGGTGAAGAACTACCAGATTTCATCGAAATAACGAAATGACGTTATAACGTTATAACGAGATAACGATATTACGATATTACGAAATCACGACATCACGAGATAACGATATTACGATAACCCCAAAAAACAACGACAACATTATGAAAACGAAATATCTGATTGGTGCAACATTGTTCATTGCTCATTGTTCATTGTTCATTAGCCCCGCGGCAGCACAAACGGGCGCACCCTACATCCACGATCCCTCCACCATCGCCGAGTGCGAGGGCAAGTACTACACCTTTGGAACGGGCGGCGGCGGACTCATCTCCGACGACGGCTGGTCGTGGCACAGCGGTGCCGAGCGTCCTGGCGGCGGTGCTGCCCCCGACATCATGAAGATTGGCGACCGCTACCTGTGCATCTACGGCGCTACGGGCGGCGGACTGGGTGGCGGACACAACGGACGCATCCTCACCATGTGGAACAAGACCCTCGACCCCAAGTCGCCCGACTTCAAGTGGACCACAGCCATCGAGGTGGCCTCGTCCGACGGTATGGAAGATCAGGACGCCATCGACCCCTCGCTGCTCCTCGACCCCACCACAGGTCGCCTGTGGGCCAGCTACGGCACCTATTTCGGCACCATCCGCCTCATCGAGCTCGACCCCAAGACGGGTGAACGCGTAAAAGGCAACAAGGAGAAAGACATCGCCATCGACTGCGAGGCCACCGACCTCATCTATCGCGACGGCTGGTACTACCTGCTGGGCACCCACGGCACCTGCTGCGACGGCGTCAACTCCACCTATAATATAGTGGTGGGACGCTCACGCAACGTCGAAGGTCCCTACTACGACAACGTTGGTCGCGACATGTTCCACGGGGGCGGACGCATGGTCGTCAACGCAGGCAACCGAAAGACCGGTGCCGGACACTTCGGACGCAGCGTCCTCGACGAGGGCGTAGAGATAGCATCGTTCCACTGGGAGGCCGACTTCGACCTCAGCGGACGCTCCACCCTCGCCATCCATCCCCTCCTCTGGAAGAACGGCTGGCCCTATGCCGGCGAACAGCTCAAGGCAGGCACCTACGCCATCCTCAGCGAGCGTCGCGGCTACTCACTCGAGCTCGCCGTCGATTTCGTGCGCATGCAACAGGAACGTCAGGGATGGTTCAACCGTCAGCAGATGCAGCAGCCCGTCAAGCCCATTCCCTGTCAGACACTCGACGAGGTACAGGCTTCCTGGCCCGCTGGCGACATCGCCGTGCGCTGCAGCGACTATATGTTCCGCCCCTGGCAGAAGTGGCAGCTGACACCTACCGACAAGGGCACCATCGCCGGACCGCTCTACACCATTCGCATCGAGGGCACCAACCGCGCCCTCACCGCCACCGCCAACCTCGAGCTCACCACCAAGGAGTTGGCCGACCTTGACGAACAGCTGTGGCGCGTAGAGCAGCTCACCGACGGCACCTACCGCATCATGCCCTACACCATCCCCGGGCAACAGGGCAAGAACCAGCGCTACTGCCTCTACTCTGCCGGCGACAGCACCCCCACCCTCGCCGAGTACGACTTCAACAGCGACAACTCCAAGTGGAACATCGTGGTTCGCTAATCAACAAATCTAGAATCAGAGAATTGAAGACTCCCATCTCTGCTTGCGTGCAGGATGGGAGTTTCCGTCATTAAACATCCAACAATACTTATTTCAGACAACCAGTTTGACAGCCTCGCTGACTGCCTTGTTGAGTGAGCGGAAGGTGTAGCCCTTCTCGGCAAGTGCCATCTCCACCTGACTGAGCTTGTAGTCCACGCCGTTGAGGGGCCTGAGCAGACCTACGGCCTCCTTCAGTTCGTTGGAGATTTTCGGCGGCAGGTTGCGGTACTGGTCGCGTGCCAGCAGCAGGTCGAACACCTTCTTGATCTGTCGGCAGCCCTCCATCGTCTCGTTGACGGCCTGTGCCTGCAGCAGCTCGCGCTTCAACATACCGTCGGTTGCCTGTGCCTGTGCCCACAGCTTGTCGGCATAGTCGAAGCGGCTGGTGCCCTTGTGCATGATGGCCTCGGCAACCTTGGCGGGGTCTTTCAGCGACTCGCCGAAGTATTTCTCGTCGATAATCCTGTTCAGGTCGTCGCCGTAGCTCTCGGGATGGCCCAGCACGTCCTCGATGACGGTCTGGTCGTAGAGTCGCTGGGCGATGGCGGCCTGCTTCTCCTCCAGTCGCTGCAGGGCAGCCTGTGCCTCGGGCGTGAGCTCCGTGACGTTGAACTCGGCTATCTGCGGCTGCAGCGTCCGGGCGTTGACCACCTCCCTGAAGTGCTGGGCATAGAGTTTCTCGGTATGCGTCTGACTGAAGTAGTGTATCGTCTCCTGCGCTGTTCCCTCTGCTTCTATCCAGTAGTAGGTGACGTCGCGGTCGAAGGTGAGGCTCTTGCCCTGTAGCAGGTCGTCCATTTTCGACGAGGTGGCCTTGAACACCCGTATCTGGTCGATAGACATGCCTGGTCTCAGCTTCCTGGCCTCGATGAGCAGATCTTTCTTCACCAGCTCGTCAGCCTCGGAATACATCTTCTGGAGGGTGACGTTGATGTTCTTGCGCATAAACTGGAAGTTGACGTTCTTCAGCAGTTCCTCGCCCACCAGCAGGCGCTCGCCCTCCTTGAGCAGCATCATGGTCTGCTTGTCGGCCTGACAGCGCATGATGAGCTGGTTCTTCATCAGCAGGTTCTCAGTGGTAGGATTCAGGCGGCACACCTCTATCATGGTCTGCAGGTCCTCGATATTCTTCACGGCCACCTGTCTGGCCAACTTCTCGGCGGCATAGTACTTGCTGCCCTTGGCTGCACCCTTCAGACCGTCGAGTGCGGCCTTGGCCCTGCTGACAATGGCTTTCTCGGCAGCTCCCAGTTCCCAGCCTATCTGTTTCTGCAGCCAGCCTTTCAGACCTGTTCCTGCCTCTCGCTTGAGGTTCATCACAAACACCTTCAGACCCTTCTCCATAGCTACCTTGGTGGACTTGCCGCCCGTAGCCCACAGTCGGGTGATGACGCGCCAGGCGCCCTTGCCGGCACTCTTGCCAACAGCACCTATGGCACCTATGCCGAGCGTCATGGCGGCTTCCCACAGGTAGGCCTCAACCGCCACTTTCGCACCCACGGTGAAGCCGCCGAGCACGGTCTCGCCACCCTCATCGACGTATTTCTTCATCTGGTAGGGCACCTCGAAGACTATCTCGGAGAATCCGAACGAGGCTACGGCAATGGGGATGCGCACCCACAGCGACTGGCTGTGGAGGTACTCGCGCGTCTCGATAGCAGTCTGCGTCCACCACTCCAGCTGGTACCACTGCAGGTTGTCGCAGGCCAGCGACTCCTTGGCTATGACGGCATTCTCGTCGGAGATACGTTTCATCGAGTTCAGATAGACTTTCTTGATGGACTCGATGTTGCGCTTGTCGTAGCCGTAGGCCTCGTCGTAGAAGTCGAGCTGCAGGCGCACGAAGTAGAGCAGCGGTGCGAGCTGTGTCGAGAGTCCTGCCGCCATGACCTGATCTTCTATGAACCACAGTCCCTTGGTAATCTTCTCGTCCTGCTTCAGCGCGGCCATATCTTCATCGACACTGTCAAACTGGCGGTGCGGCTGCGAGAGGATATGCACGGTGCGCTTGAAGGTATAGACGCGGCCCTTGTGCTCAGCGGTAATCTCCATCTCGGCATCGAAGCGGTTGGGCGCGTTGAGCACGCCCTTGAGACAGCGCAACACATAGTAGATGTAGCCTTCGCCCGTGCTGTTCCAGCGTGCCTGGAATGACAGGCCGAGCTCGTCAAGCTGCTTCTGGAATTCCAGCATGCGCTGTCGGGGCAGGTCGTATTCCTTGAACACATCGGCATGGGCGTGCGAAACGATACTGCCGATACCCATGCCGACACCCGAGGCTGCGAGGGCAGCGTCCAGTCCCATCTGCGTGGCCTCGTTGCCCATGAGGTCGCTGACAACCTTCTCCCTACCGCCCTGATCGGCGATGTCCTTGACGGTCCATTTCACCGACAGCGGCTTGGGGTCGATGACCAGCACCTTGTTGTTTTCCTCGTCGTAGTCGAAGAGCTTCAGGAAGCAGTCCTGCTGTGCGGGACAGTAGTCCTTGCCGTCGGGCATGCGCTTCTTGTTCACGGAGTCGTGCTTCGCGGGGTCGTATTCCTCGAGGAAGCAGTTCACGTTGGAGTCCATGTCCATCGCCAGTCCCATGTAGTAGCGGTATATCGGCAGGAAGCCCTTGATGGTGACCTTATTCTTCGTGGCCTCCAGGGAGATGGTGTATGAGAGGAAATTACCTGGAATGCCCTTGTCGGCCTCGGGGTCGAGCAGCTTGTCGTCTATGACGGCATAGTAACACTCATCCTTCTGGCTCCACTCCGTGAGGATGTCGTAGTCCTTCGTCTGCTGGTTCTTCTCGTCGAGGATGGTGGCCTTGATAGCGGCCGTACCGTCGTTCATACCCTTGACGATGAAGGGCAGGCGCACGGTCTTCTCGTAGCGGGCAGGCAGCGTGAGGTTGTCCTGCTTGAAGCATATCTTACCCGCCTCAATCAGGAAATGCAGGTGGTTGGTGTAGCTGCCGCCGTCGCTGGCCAGCGTGAAGGTGACCACTCCCTCCTCGGGGACCTCGTCCTTTGCAGGAACCAAAACGTCGGCATACATCCAACCGTCCTTGACATGCTGGTTAGTCACCTGCAGGTAGTCGTCGCCCGTAATGGCTATCTGGGCTGTCAGCGCGGCATCAATCACCTCTGGACCACCATCCGCCGGTTTTCTCACGATGCGGGCCTGGACGGGGTACTTGCCGCGGACCGGATTCAGCGTATTGCCATACTCCTTGTAGATGCGCATCTCCAGCTGGTCGGGCTGCTTGTCGTCAGCGCCCTTGCCGGCAGCACCGCCACCGTCTCCGTCAGGAGGTGTTCCGCCATTCTTGTTGCCCTTATGCTTTTTCTTATTCCTTGCCATCACAACGGCTCCGCCACCTAGGATGGCTGCGCCCACACCGATGGGGATGCCGTAGTCCCAGAAGTTGCTTCCCGTCCACGCATCGTTGTCCTCCTCCCAGTCATCATCATCCTCGTCTTCATCTTCATCCTCGTCATCCTCCTCATCGTCGCTATCTGCCATATCATAATCGGTGAAGTTAAGACGCAGAATGACCATTGCTTCGAGTGTATAGTCCCTCCAATTCACCTCTTCATCAAAAATAGGGTCATCTTTTGTGTCAGTCGTTTGCATCCAGGAATACAAAAACACATAGAGTACGCCATTGCTGGCATCGCGCACATCCTCGTCCAATTCCCAAGAGTAGGATACTTGGCGAGACGGTTCAGCATATATAAGATCCAGATCCCGTTCGTCCATCAACCAGATAGACTTTTCTTTAGGTATCTCGGTTGCTGTAATCCTGAATTTCGAAGGTAGATTCGTTTCGAATGCCTTCCCCACCGCGTTGATGTATGCAGCCGTCTTTTTTCTATGAAGTGTAGTACTGCGGATAATCTCATATTTTCCATCAAGAGACATGTCGGCAATACCAAAGTCAATGGTAGTACCTGCCTTGACATTGGCACTATAGCGAACGATGGTGGTATTGGAACTTGGCTTCCTTCTTTTGAAAATTTTATCAAAAGAAGGTTCGTCATCAAAGGAAGACACCTCTTTGAAGTCGGCACCTTCAAGCACATACCCGAAATTGCCTACTTTTTTAAAATAGGAATCTTCTGATACGTTATCTATAAATTTCTGTACACCTTTTCCCCATGTCGTCGTCGGCAGGACCAGCAGCATTGTCGCTACCAGCAGCACGTGTCTCGTAAACAGTTGTGGTCTCATCAGTTTATCTTGTTTTAGGTGGTAAATGCAGAATAGCAACATTCCGCTGCAAAGATAAGTTTAATTTTCGAGACAGCCAAATATCATGGGCTAAATGTGAGAATTATTTGGAGATTCGAAGCGTGACGCAGTTACTAAGAGAAAGTGACGCACTTTCTGGGAGAGAATGACGCACTTTCTGGGAGAAAGTGACGCACTTTCTGGGAGAAAGTGACGCCGCTTCCACCACAAGCTGCGTCACCCTCTATGAAATTCTCGAGAGAATTTTGTCCAAGATGACGCTCCTTCCTCAACAAAGTGACGCACTTTGCATAAAATTCTCTAGAGAATTTTTCACAAGGTACGTCACTTTGTGCTTCAATCCAAGTCACTCTATGTTCCAAACCTAGTCACATTGCTCTTCAATCCCAGTTATTATGTGCGACGGGCGTTTAAGAATCGTGGGACATTACCTCACACGGGGACAGTCCCCCTGTGATAAAGCTCGAGCTCGTTCACGCTCGATAAAGCATGAGCAAGCTCTGCTTTATTCTCACTTATTCACGACCTTTTTGCCGTTCTGGATAGCAATGCCTTTGTAGCCATTGCCAACCTTCTGACCAGCGAGGTTGAAGACGGCGCCGTCGTTGGCGTTGGTGGTCTTCATGGTCTGGACAGAAGCATCATTACTGTCAACTTCAAATCCGTAGAAGTTCAAAGAGCCAGTAGGATAAGTGATGACAACCTCACCAGCGGTAACCGTTGCAGTAATGGCAGGATAAACATTTGTTTCCTTTTCAGGTTTTTCTTCGTCCAAGCCTTTAACCTTTATTGCATTACTTTCCTGAACAACCTGATTATAAAGCTCCGTTTCGTTCTGAGTGATGACCAGGTTACGGTCAGTAGCGCCGTTTGAGCCTGTACGTGCATACACTTTCAGCGTTCCGGCTGCGGCAACAGTCAGATGGATTTGATTCTTAGAACTGCTCTTACCACCAGACTTCAAGCGATATGAGTACTTGGTCTGCGTTTCAGCATCGCCAAAGTAAGCACTGTTGGCATCAATGGCCATCTTACCATCGGTATCAACCAAAGAAATAAAGCCATCAGCAAAGGTTTTTCCGTTTAATGAACCTGCAGAGGCAACATCACCCTCCTGAAAAAAATACGTCTGTGCACTTGCACCGATAGCCATTACGGTCATGGCAATAAGAGTAAACAATTTTTTCATACGCGTGTTTGTTTTTTTTGTTAGTAATTTGATGAATTTTGTTATTAGTCTCATTTTCGGTTGCAAAAGTACGTATTTTCCTTGAAACTGACAAGTTTTAACGAGAATAATTCATCATCAGTTGATGAGGAACACCTTTTCCTTGCCCTTATAGGTGGCTTTGACCGTAGCACGGCCGGCCTGACCGGTGAGGATCTCGATCTTCACGTTGGGATCGCTGGCCTGAGCCTCAATCTTTGCACCGTCCTTCCTCGGACCATAGAGCTGGTAGTGGTTGCACTCGGTGTAGCCGTTGGCATTGGTAGCCATGATGGGCTGCTCGGGGATGTTGAGCTTCTGGCCATCGACGGTGATGGTCATCTGGGGCACCACGGGGATGTTGGACGTGTTGAACATGTGGCAGTCGAAGCCAAGACCATGCAGGGTGAAGAGGCCCTTGGGACGCTGCGGCTGCTGAGGACGACGGCCCCACTGGGGACGGCCCTGCGGCTGCTCGGGCTGCTTGATCTCGGGACCTTCGACCACAAGATAGAGGGCATGCTTGCCTTTAAGAGAGGCCAGGAGGTCGCGGGTGGCGTTGCTCAGCTGGTGGAACTCCACCTTGGTCTCGGGCTGTTCCTTGGAGACGAGGTCGATGACAGCCAGCTCGCTGCCTTTATAAGGATCATCGAGCTTGACATGGACCTTGAAGGCACCCAGGTTGCCACCCTCGGTGGTGAGACGGAGCTTGAAGAAGGGCGTGTCATCCTTGCCGATGCCCGTGAAGGGTCTGACGCCCTTGGTGGGCTTGTCAAGACCTTCGAAGTTGAAGTACTTAAAGCCGATGATGCTGCCGTTCTGCAGACCTGCCAGGTCCATGGAGTTGTTCCACACGTCGTGGTTGTCCTGCATGTATCCGTTGGCATTGGGACCAGCCATGTAGCAGGCGATACCTGCAGAGTAGTACTCATAGGGCGGCAGACCGAAGATCTGGAAGCCCTCGCTGGTGACCTCGGCACCGGTATAGGTGTTGCCGTCGGAGGCAGCTGCTACCCACTCATTGTTCTTGGCAAAGGGGTCGTAGCCGGTGATGCGCACCTTACCGCCCTTGGCCACGGGTTTCTTGTCCCACTCAATCTTCACAGGAGCCACCATCGCCTGACGGGCATTGCCGAGACCACGGGGCGGACGGTGGTAGAAGACGTACCACTGACCGTTGATCTCCTGCAGCGAGCCGTGGGTGTTGTGACCGGCATTGGTGGTGATCAGCTTAGAGCCATCCTCGTTCAGCACCACACCACGCGAATCGACCAGCACGCCACCGGCACGCCAGGGACCGAGGGGCGAGTCGCCATAGGCATAGCGCAGGGCGCTGTTGGTGTTGCCCAAACCATACTCCTTACCAGAATAGCCCGAGAACACCATCACGTACTTGTTGCCCACCTGACGGATAGACGAAGCCTCGAAGAAGTTAAAGTCCAGAGGGTTCTGTCCCTGGTAGAGGGCCTTGTACTCGCTGCCCGCCTTGTCGAGCAGACGACCATCGGCACTGCTGGCAGGGATGAAGGGGTCGATGAGCTCGGTACCCTCGCGCTTCGAATACATGGTGTTCTGGTCAAGCTCGCAGGCCGTAGAGTGCTGGAAGCCGTAGAACACGTAGGCACGGTAGCCCTTGTCGTAGTCCTTGTCCTTCTTGTCAGTAATATTCTCGATGAACACCGAGGGGTCGAAGTCGATGAGCGAGCCATCAACGCAGCGCGTGCCATCTTCCGTCAGGTTGACGGGCGTGAAGGGACCGTCAGGACGGTCGCCCTTGCACACCATAGGCGTACGGCCCCAGCCACGTGAGTGGGGATAGAGCCAGTAGGTCTTCTTGCCCGTAGCCTTATCGATGGTTTCCACGAGGTCGGGGGCATACATCGTGTCCCACTGTCCGTTGACAAACCAGGTGAAGATGGGGCCCTCGTCGCGCCATTGCGACAGGTCTTCGACGGGTGCCGACCACATGCGGATGTCGGGACCGCAGTAGGCGGTATAGGTCACGTCGTGGGAGCCGATGATATAGGCACGGTACTGTCCTGGCTGGTCGGGGTCTTCGAAGACGCGCGGCTCACCGTCGGGCAGGTGCTCCCACAGGGGCAGGTAGGGGTTCTGTGCATTGGCTATGTAAGCAACGCAGCACAGAAGGGAAGCTAAAATATATTTTTTCATTATTCATTAGTATTTTACGGGAGTTATCGGAAGTTAACGAAGTTGGCTAACTTCCGTTAACTTCTTTAATTCTTTTACTTAAAGAGCTTCTGAGCCATGTGATAGAGGCTGCGGCGCCAGGTAAGGAACTCATGAGCCGTTCCCTCGCTGACAAAGCCCTCGGCATTGTAACCGGCAGACTTCAGGGCATCGACACTCGACTTGATGCCATCGGGGTTCTCCTTCGAGCCACAGCTCTCAAAGATGTACTTCACACCCTTGAAATCCTTCAGACCCTGGATATCCTCGGGCTGATAGGTGCCACCGCTGAGCAGTCCCCAGTAGGCGAAGGTATCAGGACGACGCAGGGTGATGAGCTTGGTCTCGACGCCACCCATCGACAGACCAGCCATAGCACGGGCCTCGCGCTTGGCGATGGTGCGGAAGTTAGCATCGATGAAGGGTACAAGCTCATCGACGAGCACGGTCTCAAACTCCTTAGCGGTGAACTGGCCAATGGTGCCGAACTTCACGTCGTTGGTCATACCGTAGGTCATCACAATGATGAAAGGCAGAGCCTTGCCATCGGCGATGAGGTTGTCCATGATGAGGTTGGCATGTCCCTGGTTGCTCCAGGCGGTCTCGTCCTCACCCCAGCCGTGCTGCAGGTAGAGTACGGGATACTTCTTCTTATCCTTGCCATAGGTGGGCGGCGTATAGACGAAGGCACGCTTCATGCTGTTGGTACTCTTCGAGGGGAACAGCACCTGCTGTACGTTGCCGTGGGGCACGTCCATGCGGCAGGCATAGAAGGCCTGGTCCTTGGCGGGAATCTCGATACCGCTCTCCCAACGGCAAGAGCCGAAGTAGTTGTTGGTACCTGGGTCGTTGAGCGTACCACCGTCAACGGTGAGGTGATAATAGTGGAAGCCCTCGTCCATAGCGCCGGCGGTCTGACCCACCCATGAGTTGTCGTAGGCACGATGCAGCTTGGTACCGCCCTGTCCGCCAAGACCGAGGCTCACGGTCACCTCCTGTGCATCGGGAATCTCCACACGGAAGCGGACGATGCCCTGCGAGTTCACCTGCGGATACTGCTGTCCGGGCTGGTTCATGACAGAGGGTTTGAAGTCTTCCTTCACGTCGGGACGCTCGGGAAAGGCCATATCGGGATTGAACGGCGGACGCTGAGGGCCACCCATCTGACGCTGGGGACGAGGACGGCGTGCAGGCTTCTTAGGCATATTCCACAAGGGAGCCTTCATGTCCTTGATATAGTCGTAGGCCAGCTTCTTCTTGTACTCGCCATCGAACGGCAGCGGATAGTTGGCCTGTCCCAGCCAAGAGTCGCGGTCGCTGAGGTTCCAGAAGGTGACGCAGTCGATGACATCGCTGTGCTTGCGGAAGACGCCAAAGACACGGGCATACTGGTCGGCGAGGTGCTGCTTCACACTGTCGGTCACGTTCACACCCTCACGGCTGAAGCGCAGCTGACCACCCATCTCCTCGTTCACGCGGATATCGAGCTCGGTGACGTGGATGTGCTTCACAATCTGCTTGTAGAGGGTCAGCGCCTTGTCGATCTCGGCCTCGGTGGGACCATAGATATTGTAGTGTCCCTGCATGCCGATGCCGTGGATGGGCACACCGTTGGCCTGCATCTTCTTCACCATATTATAAATACGGACGCTCTTCACGGAGTCGCACTCATTATAGTCATTATAGAAAAGCAGGGCGTTAGGATCGGCCTCGTGGGCATACTCAAAGGCCTTGGCAATGAACTCGTCGCCACAGAGCTTGTACATGGCACTCTGACGGTAGGGGTCCTCGGCCTTGGGGTCGTCGCTCATGGCTTCGTTCACCACATCCCAGCAATAGACCACATCCTTGTAGCGGTTCACCACAGCCTGGATATGGTTCTTCATGCGCTGGTAGAAGACTTCCTTCGTGGGGTTGCCATCGAGCATCCAACGACCAATCTGCGAGTGCCACATGAGACAGTGGCCGCGCAACTTGATACCGTTCTGACGGGCGAAGTTGGCAATACGGTCGGCACCTTCCCAGTTGAACTGTCCCTCGCGAGGCTCGGTGGGTTCGGGTTTCATGTCGTTCTCGGCGGTCAGCGAGTTGAACTCCTGCTTGATGAGCTGCTGCTGATCGGCATTTGACACATTACGCTGATTGACGGCGACGCCAATCATAAAATAATCCTTGTAGGCATCTTTCAGACCTTGGGCATAAGCACCTGTCACACCGCTTGCCAGCAGTGCTGCCATCACGAAACTTTTGCAAATCTGTTTCATCTTTTTGTCTTAGTTATTGAGTCGTTGGAATTAGTATTAATCTTGGCTGCAAAGTTATGGAAAAATGATGACATCGGTCAACATGCATGTTTCTCTTTGTTTCGCAGATGTTTCATCAGCACAAAAAAAAGGGCGGCTTCCACAGAAGCCGCCGGTATTGAATGAAGGATGAGGGTCATTAGTTGGCCATATCCGAGATGAACTTGATACGCACCAGACGGATCTCGTCCTCAGAGAAATCGTCGCAGAACTCATCATAAGCAGCCTGCAGATCGTCTTTCTCCTGCTCACGGAAGAAATCACAGATATCGGCCACGTCGTCGGGGTCCATGATATCGTTGAGGAAGTAGTCGATATTGATCTTGTTGCCACTGTAGAGCACGATACCCTCCAGCTCGTCGAGCAACTCCTCGAAGTCGAGACCGAGGGCGTTGGCAATGTCGTCGAGGGCGATACGACGGTCTATGTTCTGCAGGATCTTCAGCTTGCGCATGGAGTCCTTAGCCTTGGTACGCACGCGCAGGTCAGCCTGGCGCTCGATGTCGTTCTCCTCGCAATAGCGCTTGATGAGGTCCACGAAATCCTTGGCATAGGGCTGACGCGTCTTACCGTCGCCCACACCCTGAATATTCTTCAGCTCCTCGAGGGTGATGGGATAGTCGGTAGCCATCTGCTCGAGCGACACATCCTGGAAGATGACATAGGGCGGACGCTCCAGCTTGCGCGACCACTTCTTGCGGAGGTCACGAAGCATGGCAGAGAGCGTGGGATCGAGGGCACTGGTGCCACCCTCGCCCGAAGACGGCTCCTCGCACTCATTGAACTCGTGGTCGAGCATGACCAGAAAAGACTGGGGCTGCTTGAGGAACTTCTTGCCGGCGGCGGTCACCTTCAGCAGACCGTAGTTCTCCACCTCTTTCTTCAGATAGCCCACCAGCAGCGCCTGACGGATGACGGGGTTCCAAATTTTCTCGTTTTCATCGGCACCCGAGCCAAAGGTCTCCAGCTCCTGATGCTTATGGGCCAGGATCTCTTCCGACTCGTGACCGGTGATGAAGTCGATGACGTAGTCGGTACGGAAATTCTCCTTGATGGACAGGATGGCATTGAGTGCGATGACGAGCTGTTTCTGGGCCTCGATCTTACTGTTGGGGTGCAGACAGTTGTCGCAGTTGTGGCAATTGTCCTGATCGTACTGCTCACCGAAATAGTGGAGCAGCATCTTACGGCGGCACACGCTGGTCTCGGCATAGGCTGCCGTCTCCTGCAACAGCTGACGACCAATATCCTGCTCGGCTACGGGCTTGCCCTCCATGAACTTGTCCAACTTCTGCAGGTCCTTGTAGCTGTAGAACGCCAGACAGATGCCCTCGCCACCGTCACGTCCGGCACGTCCCGTCTCCTGATAGTAACCTTCAAGCGACTTGGGAATGTCGTAGTGGATGACGAAGCGCACATCGGGCTTGTCGATACCCATGCCAAAGGCGATGGTAGCCACGATGACGTCGATATCCTCCATGAGGAAGGCATCCTGCGTCTGCGAGCGGGTGGCCGAGTCGAGACCGGCATGATAGCACTGGGCTTTGATGTCGTTGGCCTTCAGCACATCGGCCAGATCCTCTACCTTCTTACGCGACAGACAATAGATGATGCCGCTCTTGCCCGGGTGCTGCTTGATGAAACGCACAATGTCCTTGTCGATGTCCTTGGTCTTGGGACGCACCTCGTAGTAGAGGTTGGGACGGTTGAACGAGCTCTTGAACTCGGTGGCATCAATGATGCCGAGGTTCTTCTTGATATCGGTACGCACCTTGTCGGTAGCCGTAGCGGTCAGCGCGATGACAGGAGCCTGCCCTATCTCGTTGATAATAGGACGGATACGACGGTACTCGGGTCGGAAGTCGTGGCCCCACTCCGAGATACAATGGGCCTCATCAACGGCATAGAACGAGATCTTCACCGTCTTCAGAAACTCCACGTTGTCTTCCTTCGTCAGCGACTCAGGAGCCACGTAGAGTAGTTTGGTGCGACCAGCCCTGACGTCGGTCTTCACCTGGTCGATGGCGGTCTTGTTGAGCGAGGAGTTCAGATAGTGGGCCGTCCCCTCCTGCTCACTCAGGTTGGCGATGACGTCCACCTGGTTCTTCATCAGGGCAATAAGGGGTGAGATGACGATGGCCACCCCGTCCATCAGCAGCGACGGCAGCTGATAGCAGAGTGACTTACCTCCACCCGTAGGCATCAACACGAAGGTGTCCTTGCCTGACATGAGGTTGCGTATGATGGCTTCCTGATCGCCTTTGAACTTGTCGAATCCAAAGTAACGTTTCAGGGCATCGGTCAGATTTCCTTTATCCATATTCATAGGCTCAACTCAAATCTCAATTCTCAAATCTCAATTCTCAACTCTCAATTCTCAGTTCTCAACTCTCCAGATGCGACTTGTCGAGCTGCTGCTGGGCATACTCGCGGGTCACGCTAAATGTCTTCACATTCTTCGAGGGCACCTCAAACATTGCATCCATCATGATACACTCCACGATGGAACGCAGGCCACGGGCGCCCAGTTTATACTCCACTGCCTTGTCGACAATCAGTTCGAGGGCATCCTTCTCGAACGACAGTTTGATGCCGTCCATGAGAAACAGCTTCTCATACTGCTTCACGATAGAGTTCTTCGGCTCTATCAGGATGCGCTCCAGGGCTGCACGGTCCAAGGGGTTCAGATAGGTGAGCACGGGCAGACGACCTATAATCTCGGGAATTAGTCCGAATGACTTCAGGTCCTGTGGCTGCACGTACTTCATTAGGTCGTTCTTGTCAATCTTGCGCACATTCTGCACCGAGTTATAACCCACCGTGTGGGTGTTCATGCGCTGGGCAATCTTACGCTCGATGCCATCGAAGGCACCACCGCAGATGAACAGGATATTGCGGGTGTCCACGTGGATATAGTCCTGATCGGGGTGCTTGCGTCCGCCCTTGGGAGGCACGTTGACGGTGGTACCCTCCAACAGCTTCAACAGTCCCTGCTGCACGCCCTCGCCGCTCACGTCGCGGGTGATCGAGGGGTTGTCCTGCTTACGGGCAATCTTGTCTATCTCGTCAATGAACACGATACCGCGCTGCGCTGACTCCACGTTGTAGTCGGCCACCTGCAGCAGACGGGTCAGGATACTCTCCACATCCTCGCCCACATAGCCGGCCTCGGTGAACACGGTGGCATCGACAATGGTGAAGGGCACGTCGAGCAGCTTGGCAATGGTACGGGCCAACAGGGTCTTGCCGGTACCCGTAGAGCCCACCATGATGATGTTGCTCTTCTCTATCTCCACGCCGTCCTTATCCTCGGGCTGCTGCAGACGCTTATAGTGGTTGTAGACGGCAACCGACAGGAAACGCTTGGCCTCGTCCTGTCCGATGACATACTGGTCGAGGTATTCTTTGATCTCCTTCGGCTTGGGAACGCTGGTAAAGGATTGGGGCTTACCCTGTTTGGGCTGGTTGGCAGCAGGGGCCGCCTGCACGTTCTCCTGCACAATCTGGTAGGCCTGTGCAGCACAGTCCTCACAGATATAGCCATTGAGACCCGAGATGAGCATCCTCACCTCCTTCTCGCTCCGTCCACAGAAATTACACGTCTTCTTCATTACTTCTTGATAAGCACTTGGTCAATCATACCATAGGCCTTGGCCTCCTCGGCCGTCATCCAGTAGTTGCGGTCGCTGTCGGCCCACACCTTGTCGTAGTCGGTGTGCGAGTGGTCGGCAATGATGGTATAGAGTTCTTTCTTCAGCTTCTGGATCTCGCGGGCCTCGATCTCGATGTCGCTGGCCTGACCCTGCACACCGCCCAGAGGCTGGTGGATCATCACGCGACTGTGGGTCAGGGCCGAGCGCTTACCCTCCTGACCGGCCACCAGCAGGACGGCAGCCATCGAGGCAGCCATACCGGTGCAGATAGTTGCCACGTCGCTGGAGATGAACTGCATGGTGTCGTAGATGCCCAGACCGGCATAGACGCTGCCGCCAGGCGAGTTGATGTAGATGCTGATATCCTTGCCTGGGTCAACGCTGTCCAGGTAGAGCAGCTGGGCCTGCAGGGTGTTGGCGGTATAGTCGTCAATCTGCGTGCCAAGGAAGATGATGCGGTCCATCATCAGTCGCGAAAAGACATCCATCTGGGTCACGTTCAGCTGACGCTCCTCCAGGATGTAGGGATTCAAATACTGGGCTTGCGCCTTCATCACATCGTCAAGCACCTGTCCATTCAGTCCCAGATGCTGGGTTGCATATTTTCTGAAATCATTCATAATTCATAGTTTTTTAGACAGAAAAAGGACGGTTAAGGACCCCATTTCTGAATTTGTAAATACAAAATTACAAAAAAAAGTCGAGACGCAAAAGCATCCCGACTCTTTTTTTGGTTAAAAGTTTTTAAATCGTTTTTCCGTTAACTTCCGCTAACTCCTGTTAACTTCTCGAGCCGCAGGCTCGTTCGCTCGAGCTTTGCTCGCTTTTACAAAGCGTAGCGACTAAAAGAACTTCCGCTAACTCCTTAATTATCCTTGCATCAGCTTGTTGAACTCCTCGAGGGTCACCTCTTTCTTGTTCAGCTTCACAATACCCTTCAGGGCCTCAGTCAGCTTCACGTCGATGGCGCGCTCCACGAAGTTCTCCACGTTCTCACGCTTCTTCAGCTGCTCCTCGGCATAGTTGTCCAGGACATCGTCGGGCACGTTGCTCATGCCATACTGGGCAAACTGGGCGCGGATGGCATCCTTGGCAACCAGCTTCAGGTCGGCATCCTCCACCTTCACACCGGCAGCGGTCACCAGCTGCTCCTTGATGAGGTGCCACTTCAGCTCGTCGATAGAAGCCTTGAAGTTGCGCTCCACGTAGTCCTCGCCCTTGTCCTTGTTATTGTTCAGCATCACGCGCTTCAGCAGAGCCTCGGGGAAGGTCAGCTCGCCAACCTTGCCTTCAACATACTTGCGCACGTCCTGCAGGAACTTGTAGTCGCTGTTGCCTACCAGCTGACCCTTCACATTGTCGGCAATACGCTGACGGAAGTCGGCCTCGTCCTTCACACCCTCGCCGAAGACGCGCTCAAACAGCTTCTCATCGACAGCGGCAGGCTGGAAATGACGAATCTCGGTCACCTGGAACGTGAAGTCGCTGTCAAGGTCCTTCACATCGTCCTTCTGCACCTTCAGCAGGGCAGCCACCTCAGCATCGTTGTCGGGATAGGCCTTCTTAGGGTTGAAGGTGATAATGTCGCCAGGCTTGCAGCCGTCAAACTTCTTCTTCTCGTCCTCGCCCTTCAGGTAAGAAGGCATGATCATGCCACCCTCTACCTCGATGCCGCCTTCCAAGGTGTTACCCTTGGCGTCCAGCTGGCGCAGGTCACCCTTCAGGGTGTCGTTGCCACTCCACTCCTGGGCCTCCACAAACTCACCGGCCTGCGATGCATACATCTGCACCTGGTCGTCGATCAGCTTGTCGTCAACCTTGATCTCGTAGTAGTCCACCTTGTCCTTGTCGGTCAGCTCGGCCTTGAACTCGGGAGCCACAGCGATATCGAATACGAAGGTGAAGGGACCGTCGCTCTCCAGATCCTGTGCCACCTGCTTCTCCTCGTTGGGAAGGGGCTCGCCCAGCATCTGAATCTTGTTCTCACGGATATACTCATACAGCTTCTCGCCCAGAATACGGTTCACCTCGTCCACCTTGATAGCCGTACCATACTGCTTCTTGATCAGTCCCATAGGAACCATACCAGGACGGAAACCAGGCACCTGAGCCTTCTTGCGATACTCTTTCAACTTCTTCTCAACAGCCTCCTGATAGTCTGCCTTCTCCACGGTGATAGTCATCAGACCATTCACCTTGTCAGCATTTTCAAACTGAATATTCATTTCAATCTTCTATTTTTAACGTTTTTACTACTTACACTTTTTGTCTTGTTTTGACTTCTCCTTACACCTTATATTATATATAGAGGCGCAATTTGGGGTGCAAAGGTACTCATAAAACACGAAATCACAGCATGATTAGTGTTTTTTAACGTCTCGGCAACCGAGGAAGCTGCGTTTGTTGTCTAAAGTGACGCTCCTCCAACGACAAGCTGCGTCACCCTCTATAAAATTCTCTAGAGAATTTTGTCCAAGATGACGCTCCTTGCTCACCAAAGTGACGCACTTTGCATGAAATTCTCTAGAGAATTTTTCACAGGATGCGTCACTTTGCGCTCCAATCTCAGTCATTTTGCGCTTCAATCCCAGTCTTTTTGTGTTACTTTTCGTGGTAAAACGCACTTTGCTACCACATTTTCTGTTGCTACCACCGCTCCTCATCTGCCCATATACAGGGCGTTTCAGGTGGTCTGTGGTAGCGTGGTAGCAAATTTCTCAAATTTTCATTGTATCAGGCAGCCTCGTAGAAGACCTGTCCTACTCTGTCGATATGGTCGCCAATGGGCGTGCCAACCTTTTTGCTGTAGTCCAGCAGGTCAATAGAATAAAGCAGCTCCAGATCTTCGATTTCGCACTGGATGGTCAAAATCTGATTGTAGTCGATATGGTCGCCAATAACCGCTAAGTCGATATCCGAACCCTCACGGTAGTTCCCTTTCGACCGTGAGCCAAAAATCAGAACCTTCTTGATGTTCGCATGTCGGCGAAACACATCCTGCAGTTCCTTGATCACCATATCACTAAGCCCAAACTTCATGCCTGCTTGTAATTATTGTCTTGTGATAGAATATTCAGTTCTTCATCCAATTTCTTTAAGAGTGGTGCATAGTCGCTGTATATCAACTTGACGATTGGCAGCACCTCCTCTTCGTCGTACACATGACTCAGCGTATTACGCGACTTTGCCATTTTTCGCCAGCCATCATGATCAGCAATGAGACCGTCGTCAAAAGCCATCTTCAATGTGCCATTGGGTCCCATCATAAATTCGTAACCCTTGTATATCAGCAGGTCTTGCAGCACTTTCCACGCCAGTTCGAAGGTATACTCGAAGCGCTGCACAAGCCCCTCGATTTCAAGTTCAGACAAATCGTCCATGAATCTGTCTGCCTCAGTCACAGCCACAAGTCTGCTGCATGCCTTATGAAAGTTGGCATACCGTTGAATCCATCGTATATCCGTCTGCTGTTCCATACTTATTCCTGTTTTCGCTGCAAAAATAGGTATTTTTTCTGTTACAGCAAAATTTTTGGTGCAAAAAAAGAGAGGCGAGCCTCACGGCCCACCGCTCTCTGTGATCATTTTGATAATAAGCAAAGAAAAACGCAAAAAATTTGCATTTTGTGTGCAAACAGGAGTACAACGAGGGCGAAGACCTAAATGAGAAAACTCAAATAAAATTTGTTTTTCTTCTCACTTATTTGTACCTTTGACTTTGTCGAAGGTACTTTCGTTCGACAATAAAAACAAAAAAGCACTTTTTTGTTTTGTATTGTTCTCACTTATTTGTACCTTTGCAGACAAAATCAAGAAAGATGGAACAAGAGAGTATCGTACTGAGAACCGAAGGATTGGTCAAACGCTATGGCAAACGAACCGTCGTCAACGACGTGAGCTTTGAGGTGCGCCAGGGTGAGATCGTGGGTCTGCTGGGCCCCAACGGAGCGGGCAAGACCACCTCGTTCTACATGACCACCGGTCTGGTGCTGCCCAACGGCGGACATATCTACCTGGGCGACCAGGAGGTGACCTCCTACCCTGTCTATAAGCGGGCACGTGCCGGCATCGGCTATCTGGCACAGGAGGCCTCGGTGTTCCGTAAGATGAGTGTCGAGGACAACATCCTGTCGGTACTCGAGATGACGGGCAAGCCACGCGCCTACCAGAAGGAGAAGCTGGAGAGCCTCATCCACGAGTTCCGTCTGGACAAGGTGCGCCGCAACAAGGGCGACCAGCTGTCGGGTGGTGAGCGCCGCCGTTGCGAGATAGCTCGCTGTCTGGCCATCGAACCTAAGTTCATCATGCTCGACGAGCCCTTTGCCGGCGTCGATCCCATTGCCGTGGAGGACATCCAGCAGATTGTGTGGCGACTGAAATACCGTAACATCGGCATCCTCATCACCGACCACAACGTGCAGGAGACGCTCTCCATCACAGACCGTGCCTACCTGCTCTTCGAGGGCCGCATCCTGTTTCACGGGTCGCCCGAAGAGTTGGCAGAGAACAAGATTGTGCGTGAGAAATACCTGTCCAACTCTTTCGTACTCCGCAAGAAGGACTTCCAGCTGATGGAAGAGGAGCGGCAGCGCAAGGAGGCGGAAGAATTGACAATTCACAATTGACAATTCACAATGAAAGGCTCCCGTTCTGCTAGTAGAGCGGGAGTTTTGTGTGTCATAAAAAGGAGTGGCGGGCCTCACGGCCTGCCACTCCTTCTGTACAATTCTTACAAAGTTTAGTGTCTTTTCAGTCGGCAGAGGCCGAAAGAAAAAGTATTAAAACATTTTATAATCAGAGTTTCACAACTCGGATATAGCGTTTAAACTATTAGTCCTCGTCGTCCCAGTCTCTAGTCATGCGGCTATCGCCTGAACCTTTACTCATGTTTTCACCTCTAGAGATGGTATCCAACAGACTTTCCGTCTTTACTTTTACGATAACCACTTCAGGGGCATTATATTCCTTTTTCATATCTTTATCCTCCTATTTTTTACTTAATAACTTTCTTACCATTCACAATGTAGAGACCCTTCGTGGGCTGAGCAACCTTACGTCCCTGAAGATCATAGACTACGCCGTCATTCTGGGTAGAGGTAAAGCTGTTAATGCCTGTTGTTTCATCCTCGAAACTGATGAAGTTTGCACCACGAGCAGCTTCGGCTAGGGCGCTGATGCTCGTAAGCGTAATATATGCTCTATACTGTCCAATTGTAACGTGATCATCTCCTTCTCCTGCTACAACCTTGTGGATCTTGTTGCCTGAGATCACATAGTTGCCCGTAGGAACATTAATTGTACCACTGCCAATGTTACCCAGCATACCTTGGGCTTCAGTTGCTTCAGAATAGTTGCCAGACATTGATGCTGTGAGCGTACTACCAGTTGCTTTGAAGATATAAGCCTTACCAGCCTCAACATTATTTCCTGCAACCTCTTCAATAATGATACCTCTCAAAGTTTCACCACTACCTACAGTATTAGCAATTTCATAGATAGTTGCGCCCGTGATGGTTGCATTGAAAGGCAGACAGATGGTTCCATAGTTGCCCATGCTCACGCTGCGAGTGTAAGTGGGGAATGGGTGCCAAGCACCATCGTTATAATATGTTGTTCCATTTGTTGTACCAGAACTTGTGGTAGAAGGTACATAAATCCTAGATTCCTTGGTTAAATCACCACGATAGATTGCTTTATTATTCCAAAACTTCTCGTAATCATTTTGAGCTGTTTCTGCGAAAGCAATATATGTCGAACCAGCATATCTGTAGTCGGCTTTCCATACATTTGAAGTACCTACTTGAGTCATAGCGATACCGTCACAACTTTCTTTGGAACCTGTTCCACCATAACTTGCATCATTGTCCCATCTTGGAAAGGTAAGAGGATAAGCATAGTGGGTACCCCAACTCAAATTATCATAAAGATATACCGTATACGTTTCATAACTGGGATAAGTTACGGTAATTTTTGGATCTACGCCACTAGCGTTAATAGCAAAAGTATAAGTACCTGCATCAGTTGCTTTGATTTTGCAATTACCATTATCTGAATAAAAATTCCAAGCTGAGCTGTTGACATAACTCATTGTACCATCATTTCCAAAAGTAGCACCATCAGTAATTTGAATTTTAAACTCATAAGTAGAATTCTCTGCCATACTTACGCTAGCAGTTCCATCGCTGAAAGTAGCGAGTTCTGCCAAATCACCATCAGCGCCATATAACTTGCCCATCAACTTCCATTCACAATCAGGATACTTTACGGAAATCCTTGGATAGCTAGCGTCACTCGTGTCAAGATAAAAAGTATAAGTTCCTGCAGCTCCTGCCGTAATGGTGATGTTGTCTCCACTGCCTAGCACTTGACTATAGCTGCTGACACTAATACTACTAGGTCCCTGTCCGTACCAAGTTGCCTCCCCCTCATCAGGGACTTTCACTACTTTGAAAGGATAAGACACACCTTCTTCCAAAGCAACTGTTACACTACCATCTGTAAAGGTCTTAACATTGTCTCCGTTTAAAGCCCAAGAGTTAAATGTTCCTGCAAGATACCACGTATCATCCGCACTCGCCGTGCTCACTCCTCCTGCTACGAGGAGGAACAAAAGTAATAGTTTTTTCATTTGTTTATATTTTTAGTTAGTTTAATAATCTTTGTAATGTCTGATCACAGAGGAGAAAAGCTGTGCTGATTGCAAAGCAAAGACACCTCTATTTGCAATAAAGGTGTGCACAGGCTCTCCGTATTCCGCGAGTCCTTCTCTCGTAGAAATCGGGTGCAAATATACTAATTATTTGAAAACCAGCAAAGAAAAACAAGAAAAAATTGCATTTTTTGTGCAAACGGGGGCTGTGCAACAGGCAAGAATCAAGGGGACAGGTCGCTGAAGTGAACCCAGAAAGTTGGACACAACTGAAAGGTTCAAATGAAAAAGGAATTTAGTTTAGAAGAAAAGTTGTCCGCAATTGGTTTAGTATTCCAAGGCGAATCTGCCCGTTCCGTGTCTCGTAAACTCCATTTAGGCCATCATCTTCTATATGAGTGGATTGAGAGTTACAAACTCCTTGGTATTGAAGGCCTGAAATTAAAGCGTAAGAAGAAAAAGAGGCTTTCATATGAAGAAAAATGCAAAATAGTTTGTGAATATCAGGAAAGTGAATTAACTTTGTTCCAGCTTTCAGCTAAATATCAATTGTCAAGCTCGA
>Ga0310694_10000519_pt1 | contig 50198 bp, 53 predicted proteins | sample 174DNAGHGhighgp2_FD_203884 | JGI IMG/M metagenome (GOLD analysis project Ga0310694, IMG submission 203884) | Sheep rumen microbial communities from Palmerston North, Manawatu-Wanganui, New Zealand - 1742 DNA GHGhigh gp2 (v2) (version 2) | ecosystem: Host-associated > Mammals > Digestive system... | reverse complement strand
ACACATCTGGCGGTTTCTCCTTCTTCAACTGGAACTCTGATCCAAAGGAGACAGAGACTGACCCGAAGGGACCAATGGCTGGGTCGTCGCGTGTCCTTCGGGGCGGGAGTTATGTTCACGGGCCAGGCAACTGCAGCTCCTCTCTTCGCTGCTGCGTCGATCCTGGCAACCGGGGCGATGACGTTGGCTTCAGGCTCGCCTGTCCTGCGGGGGCGCAATAAGGAACCTTCGTTGTCATCATTGGCGTTACGCGAATGATGTATTGATAGAATATACATGATTGCCGCGCTCGTTGTGGGCGCGGCGGTTTCTGCCGCGAGACTGCTGCAAGTGTGTGGTTCTTCCATCGCTGAAGCTATCATGGTTTTCCCTCGGCCCCATCGCGTTTTGAAAAGCAGTATGCTATAATTACGCCGTTCTTACCAATAAGAATAAAGGAGCTTTGCATGGTTGCTGTACCTACTACAAGAATGTCCTCGCGCGGACAGGTCGTGATTCCCGAGGCGATCCGCATTGGATGCGGATTCGGCGAGGGAACGACTTTCACGGTCGTTGCCAAGGGAAATGCCGTAATGCTACAGGCGATTGTCGCGCCCCCACGCGATTTGTTCAACGAACTTGCAAGGGAATCACGTGCCGCTGCGAAAGCGGCAGGCATGCGTCCAAGCGATATATCCGCCGCCATACGTGAAGTCCACGCCGAACGGCGGACGGCTAGGGCGAAAGGTAGCGCCTGATGCGAGCCGTCATGCAACTGTGGTGTCCGCCGTGCCGCTTGCTGCCCAAGTGTGTGAAGATGCCGACGGCGATGTGTTTCTTGCTTGCGCGGTTGCGGCAAATGCAAAAATCGTCTGTTCTGGCGACAGGCATCTTTTGGCCTGTAACGGATGGAATGGCATCGAGGTATTGACCCCGCGCTTGTTTTGCAATCAACTGCAAGGTTTATGACAAGCTCTACTTCCTTCCAGTAATTTCCGTAACACCTTCCGCTGCTAATATGATATACTCTTGTGCGCTGTGAAAAGGAGCGCAAGAAGGTGACGATTAAACTGAAACTGGAACTGAATTGGACAAAGATCAAGCGGGTGGTGACCCTTCCGGGCGACTTGAACCTTGCCGATCTTCACGACATTCTACAGGCGTTGTTCGGATTCGAACACGATCATTTGTGGAATTTTCAGGATCGAGCGGGGCACGAGTACAACACCTGTTGTACTCCCTTCGGCGACCCGCTCGACATGGATACGAGGGGCAAGCTAGACCCTTACGACTATACAATAGAATCCGTCATGCCCAACCGCAGCGACGTGTTGATGTATAAATACGACTATGGTGACGGATGGGAAATCATCGTTACGCGCATGGCCGACCCGAAGTCCGACGAAATCGCCTGCGTTGAAACGATCGGAACAAACGCCATGGAGGACATCGGCGGGCCACCCGGCCTTGATAATTTCACAAAGGCACTAAAGAAATGCAAACTGAAAGGCACGGAGGACGATCCGGACTACGATGAGGATTGGCGAATCCAAGAATGGGGCTACGACGATCCTGAGGAGCGCCGAAAGTTTCTCGCTGGCCCCACGTTGGAGGAACTGACGAAACTGTTACGCAACGAAATCGCCGGAAGTTGTGAACGCACCGCAATGAGAAAGGAAGAGGCAGAGCACGAACGACTATTCAAGAATGTCGGGCGCAACGATCCCTGTCCTTGCGGGAGCGGAAAGAAGTTCAAGAAGTGTTGTGGCAAATAGCCCCCGCAAGAACATTCACTGGAGGTGAAGTAGCGGGCTTTCGTATTGCACCATGATTTGCATCAGGTAAATTTGCGATTTTTTTCATGTGCGCACGTGCGTGTGCCCAGAATTATGTTATACTAACGCCATGTCCGCACAGAAAGGAAAAGCCGGCCAGACGCTGGTGGAGTACGTGATCGTATTCGTCGCGCTGTTGGGCGTCATTTACGCGTTGATGTTCTTCATCGACGCGGCAAGGGAGTCCTCAGAGCGCACGACTACGTTCGTGACGTGCGAATATCCCTAAACAAGGAGTCATGCAATGCAGGCAAGGAAGAGCAAAAAAGGACAGACGATGGTGGAATACATCATCATCGTTTCGCTAATCGCGATTTCACTGATCGCGGTGTTCACGTACTTCGGCCGGACAACCGGCAAGAAGGTCGCTGGCGCGGCAGCCGCCCTTTCCAACGAAGAAGGCGAAAAGGCGAAGAGCGCTGTCGAATCCATCGACGAGAACACAATCAGGAACATCGGCGAATGATGTTTTGTTCGGCGCGAATCCGCGCCGACGCCGTCATGCGGCAAGGCAGGCGGAATGGACAGGCGATGGTCGAGACGGTCGTCGTCATGTTCTTTCTCTGCCTAGTCTTCTTCCTCGTGTACGAATACGCCAACCTCCTCAACGCGCGCACGGTGATTGACTATGCCGCCACTCGCGCAGCGCGAGCACGCGCAATGGGGTTCAACGACTTCATGGTCACAAAGACAGTGCGAGTGGCGACGGCTGGCGTAGCTGGCGAGTGTCTGTCCAAGACATTCGAGGACGACGACCTCTCCACCGACAATATCGTTAGCAGGATGGGAAGTTACCTCGAAACCGAGCACGAGGCCGACGCCAAGGGCATCCTCGACTTCGAACTTTGGGACGCCTGCCATCTGGGTTGGTCGGCGGACGAACCGAAGAACGACAATGCAGAACTCCACTTGCGCGTGTGGCAGCGCCGTCCTCTGTACGGATTCAAGGACGATCCTGATCAGGACCACGATTTACGCAAGATACGCGGCGAGGCTGCTATAGAAAACCACTACCCATTCTACATGAAATAGCCCACGAGATGAAGACGACACAACAGAGCGGACAGATCGCATTGGTCCTTGCGTTCATGCTGCTGGGACTCGTGTTCCTCATGCTCGTCAGCGTCGATACATTCCTCGCCTCCCACCGCAAGAACCGTCTTCAGAACGCCGGTGACGCCGCAGCTCTGGCCGCCGCTCGCTGGCAGGGAATAACGCTCAACGCAATTGGCGCGCTCAACCTCGCGAAGATCGAGGCCATGTGCGCGGCAGGCGACCCCGATTCAAACAAGGTGCAGCACAAGGCCGCAAAGGAGACCTGCACACGCATCACGGCCCTTCAGCAGCGACTGGTGTTCGCAGGGCCGCTAATGGGATTATATGCGGCGCAACGCGCAGTCGTCAAGAACGGCATTGAGGAAGCAGACCCCGACATGGAGGCGCTCGTGGCGGAATGCATAACCCGTGCGGGCATGATCCCCAGCACAACGCTGTGGGAGAATAAGGCGCTGGACTATGCCACGATGCTACGCGGCGCCGCAGCGGATGGCCTGTACGCGGGCGTTGACAATGCGCAATACTTCAACTTTGCCATATCTGCCAACCACCCGCTCTACGACAAGGCCTTCTACGCGGCTGTGGACGGTTCGGACTGGTGTTGGTTCTACCTGCACTATGGGATGTACGACTTCCTCAAACATTTCTCCGGGTGGGGCACGATCCCGGAGGGATGCCTCTGCTCACCTGAGAATTCGGAGTTTCTAGGCGTGGACGTCACGACAATATACGGTTCGCTCAAAGACCTCGCAGCCAACTGGAACGAAAGGGAAGTCCGAGAGGCGTTATTGGAGCTCGCAGAGCGCAACCACTGTACCGGCGTGACAGACTTCGCCCTGAAGCAATGCAAAGTGGTAACGGACGATTCGCTTCCATGGGTCGTTTACAACGGCGAATGGCATGCATGGAACCGCATGCACCAATCGGACGAGGCGCGGCTGCCGATCCTCTCCGACGTGAAGGACAAGTTCAACGTGCAGGGAGCATTCGCCGCAACGCGCGTGTATCAGTACCTCAACCCGTTAACGCCAAACGTACCAAGTCGGCGCAACGTGTGGACTGCTGCCGCAAAACCGTTCGGCTCGATAGAGGAGCGCACCGTCACCTGGAACGGCGAGTTCCCGCTCGTCACGCCCGCGTTCACCGACGTGCGCCTCGTAATGCTCGCGGCTTTTTCCGAATCGCGCCTTGGCATGGCCGACCGTCAATGGGTCGCCCACACGCGCGACCACATCGAGCCGCCGAGTTCCGTCAAGCACGTCGATGGATGCCGATACTGCGCCATCCTCAAGAAATGGGAGAACCCCACCTTCCGCATGGTCGGCAGGAAATGGCTCAACGAGAACGGCGACGAGCAGTGCCGTCGTCCAACACCAAGAGGCAATTGCTGCACGCCCAAAGGAGGGACGAGACTTGCGCACTGAAAAATACAGACTAGGGCAGGCCATGATCGAAATGGCCATCGGAATGCTCGTATTCACCCTGATTCTGAGTGGACTGCTCATGTTCGGCAAAATCATCCCCGAATCCATGAAAAAACAGTATGAGGCGAGGTGCTATGCGGGTTACGATGCGCAGATAGCAATGACGGGCTCGGTGGACGGGAAACCGCTTCCACAACTCGACGAGGTGTTCGCGGAGCCGGAGGTCGCGCCCGTTACGCCTGACGGTGCGTTCATGGAGGCTACCGAGCATCCTTTAGAGTACCGCATGATGCAACAGATCTTTTCCGTGGAACTAGATCCCGTCGCCAGGCAGTGGTACTGGAACTTTGATGGGAAATCATCGTTTAGAGGAAATGAAGAATGCTATATGCCGCTGATGAGGATTCCGGAATTCTCCGAAACGGAGGCGAGGCCATGATACGTACGCGCAAGCTGGCGTTAGCCGCCCTTCTCGCATTCGCCGCCGCCGGGTCGGCAGGATGGGTGTTTATGCGCTCGGTGCGCCCTGCCGCGCCTAACGGCGGCTGGCAGACGGAATTTTCCGGAGGGCGCACCTCCGTGAACGTGTGGCGCACGTCAGGCACGGCGGAGTCTGCCGCAGCCGCACGCGAAGCGGAGTACAGGGCGGAGGGGTGGACTTCCGCTCCAGTATGCACGCCCACTTTCAAGTTGATGCTGCGGGACGGAGACCTTGCGGCGGTTCTCGCCGAGGACCTCCCCGGCGGTGTAACCGTCACGGAGCTTGTCCGGCGCGGAGTTTTATGATGAAAAGGAGTTAACCATGCAACAGAAAATCGTATTGATAGTATCCATCGTGGTCGGCCTTCTGGCGGCGTTCCTCACGCGCACGTACCTGGCCGCAAAAGACGCCGAGGTGCAGCAGCTGAAGGCGGACTTCCTTAAAAGACATGACACACTCGAGGCTCTGTGTTTCAAACGCGACGTCCCGAGTGGAACCGTCCTGACGAAGGAAGACATCGGCAAGATAACGGTTCCGAAGAGCGGGCTCCGCGGCCAGGCTCTCACCCTTGAGAACTACTACGACGCGCTCAACCGCAAGATACTCAACGGACACGCCAAGGGGGACATCCTCTTCTGGGCGGATCTCGAAGGTGGCCATCCCTCTTCTGGCGGCCTCGCGGCGGACATCCGCAAGAAGATGCGCGCCGTATCCATAAACTGCTCCGGCGCGGCCGCCGTCAGCGGCATGGTGAAGCCGAACGACCACGTGGACGTCATCGCGTCGTTCTCCTTCCCCAAGCTGGCGGAAGACGGGCGCACGACCATTCAGGAAATCGTCACCTGCACGATCCTCCAGAACGTCCTGGTGCTGGCCACGGGCAGGGAGACGTCTAAGTCCTCCGTCGTGCGCGGCGACCTCTTCGGCGCAGGCTCCTACACGATGGTCACGCTCGAAGTGACTCCGCGCGAGGCCGAGATGCTGGTGTTCGCGGAGCAGATCAAGGGACGTATCGCGCTCTCGCTGCGGAACCGCAACGACACCTACTACGAAAAGGAACTTCCACAGGTTGACTTCGCGAAGATACGTTCGGAGATCGAGGAACTTAACCGGAAACGCCAGAGCGAAGTGAACGGAGGGCGCTGAAATGGCCTTCTCAATGGACCTCATAAAGCCCGGCGAGGGTTCCGCCACGCGGTACAGCATGGAGGACGGCACATACATCATCGGCCGCGGCAAGGCGTGTTCCATCCACTTGCCGTATGCGGAGATATCCGAACGCCATGCGCTCCTGCTCCTGCGCGGGAAAGTCGCCACGTTGCAAGACCTGCGCAGCGCAAACGGAACTTACGTGAACGGCTCGCCCATTGACGATCCCGTGACGCTTCGCCCAGACGCAGTTGTGCAGATCGGCGAGGTGATGATGCGCGTGGCACCGGCCGAAGAAGAACCCAAAGCGGCCGTACAGGAACCAGACGAACCCAAACAACCGCCACCGGCGCAAGAACACGAACCGCAGCCGCAGCAACCAGACCCCATGGCGGTCGTACGCCGCCAGGTAAGGATGCAGATACAGAAGGAGCTCATCTCGCGCCTCGACCTCAAGCGGCTCACCGTGTCAGGCGTGGACAAGACCGGCCTCGAAAGGCAGGCAACGGAAAAAATCCACGAAATCGTAGAACAGGTGCGTCAGGCCGGCAAACTGCCGAAGGGCATCGATGCCGCTACCATAGAGCGCGAAGTATTCAACGAGGCACTGCGCCTCGGTCCGCTAGAAGACCTGCTCGCAGACGAGTCCGTGACCGAAATCATGGTGAACGGTCCGAGCCGCGTTTACGTGGAGCGCGGGGGCAAGCTACAGCTTACAGACCTCCAGTTCCTCGACGACGCGAGCGTGATGGCCGTTATCGAGCGCATCGTCTCGCCAATTGGACGGCGCATCGACGAATCGCAGCCTTATGTGGACGCACGCCTTGCGGACGGCAGCCGCGTGAACGCGATAATCCCTCCGCTCTCTCTCACCGGCCCCACCGTGACCATCCGAAAGTTCGCGAAGAAAACGCTCACCGTCGAAGACTTCATCAGGTTCGGCACGTGGACACGCAACGCCGCAGAGTTCATGAAGGCCTGCGTGATAATGCGCAAGAACATCATCGTAGCAGGCGGAACCGGCTCCGGCAAAACCACACTTCTCAACCTGCTTTCAGGATTCATCCCGCACGGCGAGCGCATCGTGACGGTTGAGGACGCCGCAGAACTTCGCCTCGTCCAGCCGCACGTAGTACGACTCGAGGCGCGCCCGCCCAACATCGAGGGGCGCGGCGCAGTGACGATCCGCGACCTCGTGAAAAACTGCCTGCGAATGCGTCCCGACCGCATCATCGTGGGCGAATGCCGCGGCGGTGAGGCCCTCGACATGCTTCAGGCCATGAACACCGGCCACGATGGCTCGCTCACGACCGTCCACGCCAACTCGCCTCGTGACGTGATCTCGCGTCTCGAGACCATGGTGCTAATGAGCGGCATGGAGCTTCCATCCCGCGCAATTCGCGAGCAGATCGCTAGCGCCGTCGATATCGTGATTCACGAATCGCGCCTTTCAGACGGCAGCCGCAAGGTGGTGGCAATCTCAGAAGTGACGGGGCTGGAGGGACAGCAAATCGTGATGCAGGACATTTTCTCCTTCCGCCAGACCGGAATTGACGAAAACGGCAAGGTGACGGGCACGTTCCGTCCCACTGGCGCAGTGCCAACATTCTACGAGCACCTGCGTAGCCGCGGCCTCAATCTCGACCCAGCCATGTTCGACCCGAACCAGAACCGCGAAGTGCGCCTTGAAAGGATTGGCCGCGAATGAATCCGCACGTGCTATTCTGGGTGACGATCGCCACCGTCGGCTGTGCCTTTTTCGGTTTCGCGCTTACGTTCGTAAACGCGCTGAACGAGAGCGCGGGCACGTATTCGCGCACGATGGGCGCGGAGACGTCAAGGCAGTTCGAGGACGTGTTCATGTTCATCTCGCCCGCGAAGATAGCCCGCCTTGGCCGCATCGCCGCGCTCGCCGCCTTCTTCCTTTTCTTCATCCCGCTCTTTAGCTTCACGAGCATCGCATCCACGGCTGCGGGCGTGGTTCTGGGACTCCTTGCAGGCGGATTCGTCTTCACGCTCCCCAGCAAATACGTGCAGTTCCTGCGCAACCGCCGCCGCATCAAGTTCAACGAACAGCTGGTGGACGCACTCGGCACGATGTCCAACGCCCTCCGTGCTGGTTTCTCGATGAACCAGGCGTTCGAGAGCGTTGTCTCCACGGGAGAGAAACCGATCGCCCAGGAGTTCAGCGTGTTCCTGCAGCAGATGCGCGTGGGCATGAGCTTCGACGAAGCCCTCGCGTCGCTTGACTCCCGCGTGGGTTCGGACGACCTGACGCTCGTCTGCACTTCCATCGACATCTCCCGCCGCACCGGCGGCAACCTAACGGACATCTTCGACAGAATCTCCGAAACCATCCGGGGGCGCATGCGCATAGAACGCCGCATACGCGCACTCACCGCACAGGGTCGGTTGCAGGGAATCATCGTATCGTGTATGCCACTCGTGCTGGGAATCGCCATGACCATTCTCAAGCCCGCAACGATGAAACCGTTCCTGATGTCGCTCAAGGGCGCTATCTGCGTGGGAATCACGCTTGCGCTCGTGATCCTCGGCTGGCTCATAATCCGCAAGATCATAAAGATCGAGGTATAGCGGTGCTTGTCACGATCCTTGCAAACGGGGAACGCCCCCGCCACGCGGCGCCGCTTTCCGCGATCGCGGGGGCGGACGTGTTTGTGGCGTGCGACGGTGCGCTTGCGTCCGCCCGTGAAATCGGACGCCTTCCCGACTACGTCGTAGGCGACGGCGATTCCCTGGCTCCAGACGAACGCACTATGCTCGGCCCTCGCTTCATCTTCGACTGCGAACAGGATACTAACGACCTCTGCAAGGCATTCCGCTTCATTCAGACCCTTCCGCATACCGACGACGGAAAACTCTCCGTAAGGATCGTCGGCGCAACCGGCCTACGCGAAGACCACGCGCTCGCAAACATTTTTCACCTCGTGGATTTTACGGAAAAACTCCCTGACACTTCAATCCTCACCAACTCCGGCGCGTTTACTGCAGTGCGCGGCGAAATGACTTTCCCTTGCCGCGCCGGAGATACGATTTCCGTTTTCGCGCCATTGCCCTTCACTCGGGTTTCATCGCAGGGGCTTGAATGGCCTATTGACGGGATTGACCTTACGCAGCTCTGGCGAGGCACCCTCAACCGCACTACGGGCGATTCATTCACGCTGAACGCGAACCACCCAATCCTGCTCTACCGTCCTTACGCAGGCTAACGCGCATTTCTGCAAACCCACGCAAGCAAATCGTCGTAGCGCAAACGCCGACTGACAAGCGCACGCGCAGTAATCACCACGTCGTCCGTCGCGGCCGTTACCGCTAATCCGTTTGCCTCAAGAAACACGAGCAACACAGCCATCGTCATACGCGCTCCGTCCGCGCCGAACACTCGCCTGGAGGCGAGTTCATGGCAAAGCTTAGCTGCCTTCTCCTCGCGCGTGGGGAACATGTCCTCACCTTCCGCAGTGCGGGCGAAAGGCGCGGCGAGCGCGGCTTCTAGGGCAACGGCGTCAGGCGGCGTCGGCTCGCCGCCTACGCGCTTCGCCAGTGCCTTCTGCAAAGCCAAGACCTTCTCCTTCGTGAGACGCGTCATGTCGCAAGCTCCTCAAACGCCGTGCGGTAGCGCTTCATCACCCTACGCATCGCCACGTCAACCCGCTCATCGTCCGTGAGGTCGAGCGGACACGCATCCATGCCGTACAACACGTATGCCGGATGGTTGTTGCGGAAGATAAACACCCGTCCGCATGCGTCCACCTTGCGTGCGACGGCGGAGAAGTTTTGGTTCGCCTCCGTGACGGAAACAATCTGTCCTGTAGAGAATTCCATTTTGTTGCTGGTCGAGTATGTTATCACAACGCCCGCTACGGTGCAAGCGTAAAAGACTACACACAGCACAGCGAAAATATGCTATCATATAGATATGACTTTCGACCTTCCAGTGGAATTTGCAGACAACCAGCGCTATTTAGTAGTGCCGGGCGGTCTTCGCGACGTACACGTACACTTCCGTGATCCGGGCGTACCAGAGGCGGAAACGCGTACAACAGGCGCGGCCGCCGCCGCGGCCGGCGGCTTCACATGCGTAACCACCATGCCCAACACCACCCCCGCCGGAGACTCTCCGGTATGGCTGCGGGAACAGATCGAGGACGCCTCGCTACCGTGCCGTATCGCACCGTCCGCCTGCATCACGAAGGGACGCCTCGGACGCGAAGTCGCAGACCTTGAAGCTCTAGCCGCCGCAGGCGCAGTGGCGTTCACGGACGACGGGGCGTTCGTTGACGACGCGCACGTGATGGAAGAGGCCATGCGCCGTGCCGCGAAACTGGGTAAGCCCGTTATGCAGCACGCCGTCGTCCCCGCCCTTCTCGGCGCAGGCGTGATGCGCGACTGCGCCGTCGCTCGCAAGTTCAACTTGCCCGTAATGCCGCCCGAGGCGGAAACCGAGGCCGTGCGACGCGACATCGCGCTCGTCCGCACCACTGGCTGCGCACTGCACGTGCAGCACATATCCTGCGCCGAGACGGTCGAACTCATCCGCGCCGCCAAACGCGAGGGGCTTCCCGTCACGGGCGAGGCCACACCCCACCACCTGCTTTTTTCCTGCGACGACATCCCCACCGACGACGCCAACTGGAAAATGGCGCCGCCGCTAGGCAGCCGCGAAGACGTTGCTGCAATCCGCGAAGGCGTAAAGGATGGAACTCTCGGCATCTTCGCAACAGACCACGCGCCGCACCACGCCTCAAAAAAGGCTGGAGGCTTCCGCACTTCCGCGAACGGCATCATCGGTCTTGAAACAGCCGCCGCTATTACATGGCAAACGATGGTCGTCGAAGAGGGAATGTCGCCCCAGAACTGGATCGCTCGCTGGACGACAGGGCCCGCCGCGCTGATAGGCGAAACGCCCGATCCTGAAAGTTTAACGGTAATCGATACCCAGGCGAACCGCGTCGTCAATCCGGAAACGTTCAAATCGAAATCAAGAAATATGCCGTTCGCTGGTCTGCACTTCGCTGCATGGCCCATCATGACGGTCTTCAAAGGAAAGGTGGTACAAAGATGGGAATGAACATGGAATTCTTCGACCGCATAGCGGAGTTCCTGCCCGACGCATGCTTCGAGCGTCCGCCGGACGTTGCCGTAGTGCTGGGCAGCGGCTGGGCGGATGCGCTCATCGCTGACAAAACGCTAGTGCGCATACCGTACGCCGACATCCCCGGTCTCGGCGCGGCCACGGTCGTTGGACACACCGGTGCGTTCTGGCTGTATGAAAGGTTGGGACGCCGCATCGCCGCGTTCTGCGGACGCCGTCACTGGTACGAGGGCGTTGGCTGGGAGGCTGTGGTGTTCCCGGTGGAGATGCTCCGGCGCATGGGCGGGCAACGCCTGCTTCTCACCAACGCTGCCGGCGGGATCAACCCAGCACTTCGTCCCGGAGACTTCGTGATCCTCAAAGACCACATCAACACCGTTGGAATCAATCCCATGATCGGCCCCGTGGTTGACGGCTGGGGTCCGCGCTTCCCGGACATGACCGAGGTTTACACGAAACACCTACGCGACGTACTGCACGGCGCAGCGAACAAGCGTGGTCTGCGCGTGATGGAGGGCATCTACGCCTTCACGTCCGGCCCGGTGTTCGAGACGCCTGCGGAAATACGCGCCTACTCCCACATCGGCGCGGACGTTGTCGGCATGAGTACGGTGCCTGAATCGGTCTTCGCACACGCATGCGGCATTCAGGTGGCAGGGCTCTCGCTCGTCTCAAATCTCGCAGCTGGCATATCCCCGCGTCCGCTCTGTCACGAGGAGGTGCTTGCCGCCACAAGCGGCGCACAATCCGTCATGGCTGGCCTCATCGAGGACTTCATCACTTCGTGCTAGGCGGCTCAGCATCCGAATCCGCCCCGTCCAGAATCGCAATGAACTGTTCCGGCGGCGGAATCGGATGGAACGTTGTGGTCGAGACGAAGCAGTGGCGCGTGAAGCCGTCCACGAGCAGTTCGCCGTTCACGCGCACCTCGCAGGCGATTTCCAGCCTTACGCCCTTGTGCGCACGGCACCACGCTGTAACCTCAAGGAGGTCGTCGTATCGTGCTGGACGACGGTAGTTGACCTCCGCGTGTGTCACGGGCAACGCCCACCCTTCCGCCTCGCACTGCTTGTAGGTGTAGCCGCACTCGCGCATCAGCTCGTTGCGCGCCCGCTCGAAGATTGTGAGGTAATTACCGTAATATACCACGCCCATCTGGTCTGTGTCCGCATACGGCACACGGTATTGTAAAGTCGTTTTACGCATAGCGCACATAGTATATCATAAATCAGAAGTCCGTTACTCCGCCATGGCGGGCAATCCCTCAAGGACGCACTCCCTGCCACGTCTCGAAACGACGACGGGCGAGCGCACGGTAAGATGCGCCAACGCCGCCGTTCACGAACGGGTCGATTGTAATGCCGCCGCGCGCCGCGAACTTGCCGTACACTTCAAGGTACTTTGGCCGCAGAAGCTTCCAGACGTCGTCGTAGATCACGTTCACAACATCCTCATGGAAGTCGCCGTGGTTGCGGAACCCGAAGAGATACAGCTTGAGCGACTTCGACTCGACGAGTCTCTTCGCCGGAATGTAGCGGATCGTCAACGTCGCGAAGTCGGGCTGGCCCGTCTTCGGACAGAGCGTAGTGAACTCCGGGCAAGTAAACGTGACCCAGTAGTCGCGCTCTGGATGCCTGTTCTCGAACGCATCGAGCATCGAGGGGTCGTAGTCCCCCGTCGCGCGCACGCTGCGTCCGAGCGCCTTCAGGTTGTCCAGGTCTTTTCGCATCACTTCGCCACGTCCACGGAGAGTCCCAGGTCGATAAACTGACCGCCAACAGTCTGGACTACCTTGACCGCGATTACGTTGTCCCCTTCCTTCACGGCTGCGGCAAATTTCTCCTTCGGCACCGTGAACGACGTCCAGTTCGTGTTGTAGCCCTTCACGGAAAGGATTAGCTCGCCGTTCAGGTAAACCTCCGCATCTTCGTCGTGGAACATGTCGATGGTCGCCTGAAGGATCTTGCCAGTCGGCTTCGCGTAGGTGAAATGGCGACGCAACCAGATTTCGGGAGTCTCCCACTTCGTGGCGCCCTTGGCGTGCGGGTGGTCCTTCAGAATGGAGGCACTGCCGAACCCGCCAGCGGAACGCGACCACGCGGCGTCGTCGAAGCATGGCTTCTCCCATCCGGCGGCAGGTGCCGTCGTGGTCCACGCCCAGGCGTTGACGTCTGTATCAAGGCGCTTGGCGAACACCTTGGTCGTACGCGGCGTAATGCCGAGCACAAAGGCGTCGCGGACGCGACCATGAACCTCCGCGAGCGCCTTCTCGTCGAACTTCACCACCTTGCGGTCGTAGGTGATGAGGCCGTTGATCTCGCCCTCGACGTCCGTGGTCTGCGTATAGACGCTGCCAGACAGCCCTTTCATCGCAAGACCACCCACGTGGTCCATGAGCGACACAAACTTATCCTGCACGGCCTTGCGGTCGGTGTCCTTGCCCGTGCCGCCGTAGCCCCACGCCTTGTCCGTCCAGAGATGCCCTTCCACGCGGCAGCCGATTCCGCCGAACTCGCCGAGGAAGCTGGCGCGGCGGTCGTTCACCGCGAACATTCCCGGACGACGACCGTAGTCGTGGCGATCCACGAGGTCAGCAGCCTCCTCCACGCCCGCCGGCTTGTGCGAGGTGGTCTTCCCGTGTGCTTTTCCGCCCTCGTAGTCGTTCCAGCCCGAAGGGCCGTCAACAATGCGCGAGGGGTCGTACCTCTGCGTCCACACGAGCGTCACGTGCGTGAGGAACTCGCCGGGCTGTCCCCAGCTCTCGTTGTAGGGTATCCAGCTGACGATGCTGGGCACGTTGTAGAGGTGGTCGATCATCTCCTTCAGCTCGCGGCGGTAGAAGCCGTAGCGCTGTGTCTTGTTGCCTGAACCGGACGGCATGTCCTGCATCACCATAATGCCGAGCTTGTCGCAGAGATAGTAGTAGCGGCGCGGTTCGACCTTGATGTGCTTGCGCATCATGTCGTAGCCCATTTCCTTGAGCTTCATGATGTCGTAGGCCATCGCCTCGTCGGAGGGCGGCGTGAGGAGTCCGTCCGGCCACCAGCCCTGGTCGAGCGTGCCGATGATGAAGCGCGGCTGGTTGTTGAAGAAGACGCGCAGTACGCCGTTCGCATCCTTCTTCACCTCGATTTTGCGCATGCCGAAGTAGCCCGTCACCACGTCGTCGCCGCATTTGGCGGTGAAATCGTATAGCGCGGGGGATTCAGGACTCCACAGCCTGAAGCCTGCGGGCATCTTCACGACTGCGGCGCCGTCTTTTGTCTTCATCGTCTCGCCCGCCACAGTCACGTCCACCTCGGGCTTGGCGAAGCCGCCGCCGGCGACGTCGAACGTGAAACTCACGGTTCCGGCGTCGATGTCGGGCGTGACCTTGTAGTTCGCGATGTGGACGGCAGGCACGGTTTCAAGCCACACCGTGCCACCAATGCCGGTCGAGCGCGTATAGAAGCAGCCCTTCGGCTTGAACGACTGCTTGCCCGAGGAGCCGATGAATTCCTGCGTCGGGTCCCACACCGAGACCATCAGCTCGTTCGCGCCCTTCTTCACGAACCCCGTTATGTCGTAGGAGAACGGCATCTGCCCACCCTCGTGCGGGATGCAGACCTCGCACCCGTTCACGTACACCATCGCGCGGAAGTCAGCCTGTTCGAAGTGGATGAGCAGGCGCTCGCCCGGCTTCACGTCGGCATCAAACGAACGCCTGTACCAGAGCGTCTCGTCAGGCTCAGTGAGCCGCCCCACGCCCGAAAGCGAGCTTTCAATCACGAACGGCACGAGTATCTCGCCGTCCCACTTCGCCGGACGTCCCGGCGCGTTCTTCGTGACGGCGTACTGCCAGAGGCCGTTCAAGTTGGTCCAGTTCGCACGCACCATCTGCGGGCGCGGATACTCGCGCCAGGCGTTCTCCGGCGTGATCTTCTCGCCCCACGGCGTCTTCATGCCAGGCACCTGCTGCCAGGCCCCAGCGGCTGCGGCCGCAAACGCAGCCGCCATGAAAATTGTACGTTTCATAGTTGTTTTCCTCTTTCTTTTTTGCTCAAGTGGTTAAAGTATATCATTTCCGGCCTGTTCCCGCAACCTCGCTGCTTGAACAACAGGGTTGGCGCTGGACGAATTCGCACCCTCTCTTTAAAAGCGCGTCAAACAGCGGCGCGAGAAAATCTTTTTCGTCCTCAACGTCCATCCCGAGCGTGATCGCGCTTTTGTTCGCTCCGTGGAAGTCGCTGCCCGCCGTGACGGCGAGTCCCACCTCCCGAGCGATGCGCAGGTGCATCGGCGTCTCAAGCGGCAAGTTCGCCTGATAGACCGCCTCAACACCGTCAAGGCCAACGTCCTTCAAACGGACAAGCCCCTCAGCAAGCATCTTCGCGTCAGACGTCCAGAATCGCGGATGCGCCATCACGGCCACTCCGTGCGCGGCGTGGATCGCCTCAATTGCCTCTTCGGGCGACGGACGGTAACGCGACGCATACGCCGGCGCACCATGGCCGATGAAACGGTCGAAGGCATCCTTCACTCCCGTCGCCCACCCCTTCTCTATAAGCACGCGCGCGATGTGCGGACGCGCCACGATCTCACCGCCCGCGTGGCGACTCACTTCGTCCATCGTGACGGACATTCCCAGCGCGGCGAGTTTTTCAAGGATCATGGCGTTACGCTCCTCGCGCCCGGCGCGGATACGCTCAAGAAATGCGGTAAGGTGCGAAGCGTCAGGATTGATGCCAAGACCGAGCATGTGGAACTGCCCGTAGCCCTCGCCGGGCACGACCGAAAGCTCGATGCCAGGCAACCGCACGCCCTTTACGCCGAGTTCACGACAGGCGGATAGAAATCGTGCACAGCCGTCCGTGTTGTCGTGGTCCGTCAGCGCCATAACGGAGAATTCACGCCCCAGCCCAGCAAGCTCCTCAGGCGTGCAAGTTCCGTCAGACGCGGTGCTATGGACGTGCAGGTCAATCATTTCTTCACCATCTCCGTAATGGCCTGTAGAAATTCCTTTACATCCGTGAAGCGCCTGTAAACTGAAGCGAACCGGATGTACGCCACCTCGTCGAGATTGTGGAGCCGTTCCATGACAAGTTCGCCTATGCGCGCCGCCGGCACCTCTTCGCCTTCAAGCGCCACTACCACTTCATCAAGAAGATTCTGCACCTGGTCCTCGGAGACCGGACGCTTCTGACACGCTACGCGTATGCCCTTCTCCAACTTCGCGCGGGAGAACGGCTCGCGCGTTCCGTCGCGCTTGACGACGGTCACCTCGTCGCGGTCGATTTCCTCGTGAGTCGTAAATCGGTATCCGCAACCAACACACTCACGACGCCTGCGGATAGCCGCGCCATCGCGCACCGTGCGCGAATCGAGAACCTTGTCGTCGTCAGTTCCGCACTTCGGGCAGCGCATCGCTTACTTCCCCGCAGGACACATCGTGCAGTGGCGGCAGTCGAGGTTAACGGGGAGCGGCGGCGGTTCCCCGCGACGACGGGCCTGCACGGCCCCAATGTGGTTGATGGCCGCAAGGAGCAGCCCGAGCATGATGAAGCCGCCAGCGGGAAGGATGGCGAGAACCACTGTATCGGAGTATATGTTCTTGATGGCGATGTCGCCCCACACTGTGAGCGAACCAGCGCCGACAATTTCCCGCACCGACGCAATCAAGGCCAAGGCGAGCGTGAAACCGACGCCGGCGCCAAGCCCGTCGGCAAGGGAATCAATCACGCCGTTCTTGCAAGCGAACGCCTCGGCGCGACCAAGAATGATGCAGTTCACGACAATCAGCGGGATGAAGATTCCCAGCGATTCGGAAAGCGCCGGCAGATACGCCTGCATCAACAAGTCGATCGCCGTCACGAACGTCGCGATAATCACGATGTAGCAGGGAATGTGAACCGCTGCGGGGATTACCTTGCGCAATGCGGACACAAGTCCGTTTGAACACACCAACACGAACGACGCGGCAAGGCCCATGCCAAGCGCGTTCTCAAGCGACGTGGTTACAGCGAGTGTGGGACAGAGCCCCAGCACCAGACGGAACGTCGGGTTATTCTTAAATATGCCAGACCAAAATGCAAGCCATGTTTTCATGGCGGAATAGTATATCATAAATTCGGCCGACGCAGAAAATCCAACGCAAAATTGTTGAGTATTTCATCGATGTTAGTGTACATTCATCACCTATCTGCGATAAAGTCTACCGCCCCCTTACAATCGGGAACAGCACGCCGCCGGAAAAGCGGTCGATGGCATCGCCATAGCGAGAATCCTCGGGCAGCAAAGATCGCAACTTGTCGATCATGTCGGCTATCGCGTTTGCGAAATTGGCCGCACGCGTTTCCTTGCTGGCGTTCACCGCATCGTAGAACAAGCTCACGTCCAAGCCCAACGCATGTGCATAATTTTCAATGTCGCCGTACGAAAGATCTGCGTCAAGCGAATCCTCCATCCGACACACCTTCGACTGCGATACGCCCATGCGTAACGCGACTTCTTTCTGGGAAAGTCCCCGCTTCACACGCTCGCGCGCAAGCGACCGCGCCGTTTTTGTTGCGTTCTGCGCAGCGATAACTTCATCAGCGATTGTTGCATCGCCAAGAAAATCCGCCGCCCTCGCCGCGAAATCTTTCATTTCTTTTTCAGCCATTTTCATTCTCCTCGTCCGCTTGTGATTCGTTTGCCAACTGCGACTTCAATTCCTTCGCTCTTGCATGACACGCATTGATGTCAAGCTGTTGCGTCGATTTGTCGCCTACCGTCAAGATATAGATCGTGGTTCGTATCACACACGCATACACGTAGAGCCTGGTCTCATGCGGATGCTTGACGTTCGTTTGACCGATACGATAGACATCTTCATGCTCTGAACGAAAGAATCCATACGGCACCGCAAGATTGAAAAACAGCAGCAACCTTATCGCCCGAAAGCCTTTTGGCTTTGGCGAACATCTCGATGCAGAACGATACGAACTCTGCAACTTTAGCCCTTTCCGACATACCTTAATCTCCTGTTGACGGCAACATTATACCATTTCCCATGCCAGAATTCAGCACCATCGTACGAAACACCGCCTTCGTGACGAATAGGCGGCGTACCGCGTATGTTGCCTTGGGGCAAGTCCGTTGACGACGACGAGGCCCGATGGCTCCGCCGCGCTCTGGCGGAAAGCGCCGACGGCATGGGCCACCTGAAGGTCGGTCTGCTTGCCACGCTTCAAAGGGAACCGCCGCACTAATAAACAAACCCCAATGGCAATACTAGCTTTGGGATCCTTCGGGGACAGATTGGATTGCCATTACGAGTTTATGTTCCTCGCCGGGCGCGAGTTCAATCGGCTTGCCAGGCGGAATCGTCGCAGGCTCCACGCATACGAACCGATTCCAGCCGTTCTCGCCGAAATCCTCCACGCGCTCAGCGCTGTCGGGGCCGGGATTCCACACGATGAGCTGTCCGTTGCCACGCGAGACCATCGCGATTGCACGCTTCAGCCCCGGGTCGAGCATCACGTGTTCGTGCTTATCCACCATGAACACCTTGCTGCCGTCGGTGATCGGCGTGTAATCCCCTGTCCAGATGCGCTCTGCGCCCTTCTCGGGCTCGTTGAAGTCCATGAACGCGCAACCGTCAACCCCTCTCACGCTCACGCCCGCGCGCTCCCTCACGAGCAGGTAGGGATGGAAACCCTCCGTTACCGTGAACGGCGCGTCACCGGTGTTCTTCGACGTGAGGCAGAGCGTGAGTTTCATGGACACGCTCACCGTCAGCTCAAGGTCGAAGTCATGCGGCCACAGCTTGCGCGTCTCGTCGGAGGACGCAAGGCCGAGCCTGATTTCCGTGAGGTCTTCGGAATACTCCGTGCCGAGCACGCTCCACGCCGAGTACCGCGCAAGACCGTGTATCTTCGACCCCGGCGCGCCGTTGCGGGCAAACCACGGCCAGCACACTGGTATGCCGCCGTGTATCTCCTGCCCCGCCGGCGTATCGTCGTACGGATGCGGCATGTAGAGAACCGGCTGGTTGCCAGTCGGACGGTAGGATATCGTCTGCGCACCGAAGAGCGCAACTTCGGCAGTGCCGTACTTGTTCGCCAGGACTACGATCGGGACCCCGTGCTTCGACGGCCGGAACACGATGCGTTCCGGCGCGCCGAAGCGGCGGTTAAGGTCCGCACAGTCTGCATTCACCGGTGCTTTCATCGCGCGAAAGGCCACACTTTGAAATACCAGCATGCCGCAGCAGCCGCGCCGAGCGCGACTACCAGCAGAAGCAGCACCCACTTGACCCAGCCGTACTTCGCGTACGGATCACGGGCTACTGCCGCGCCAACGGGCATTGTAGCGGGACGCGTGAACGTTCGCGCGAGGCCGAGCGAGAAGTAGAGCGGACGGTTCACCGCCCAACCGCATGCGTTCAGGATCGCGCCGAGGTCGCGGGCTCGCAGCTTGAACCACGTGAGGATCACGCTGGGAAGCGACACTAGAAGGATGATCGCCACGACGCCCGCGAGCACCTTCCACGCCGGAAGCCCCGCGACGAGGCCGATAAGCCCAGCACACGCCGCTCCTGCCATGCCCACGCCCACGCCGAGCGCCGCAACGGAACTCGCAATCGCGGCGCCGTTCGACGCCGGCGCTGGTTGCACAGCTGGAGCAGCCGGAGCCGAGGCCGCCGCCGTCACGCCGTCGCCAACCTTCGCAACTGCTGCGTCCTGCTTCGACGAGAGGAACTTCTTGCACTGCTCCGCAATCGTGGTGCCGATCTTCACCCAGGGTGCCCAGAACGCCTCCTTGAGCGAAACCTGCGATTCGACAACCTTGGCGACAACAGCATCCCAGTCGTTGCCGTCGCAATCGTAGAAGATGCCGTTCCTGCCCGCGTAAAGAGATGAGGTGTATCCAGCCGTGATGACGGCACACACCTCCCGCGTCTCGCCAGTGGCCCGACGCATGAGCTTCGCGTAGAGGAGACAGCACTTCGACCGTTCGGCGAGCGCGGAGTGAGCTCCTTCGTCCGCAACGTGGAAACAGAGTTCGCACGCGCGCCCGTCGATGTAGAGGGTGCCGGTGCGGAACACGCAGTCGCGTTCGGTGTCGTAGAGATTGGCCTGGTTGACGTAGTTGCAGAGCCAGGTTGAAAGGTTCGCGGCATAGCGCAATGCGCGCTCGCAATCCACGAGGCGGTCATATTCACCCGCAAGCGCGAGGTCCTTCTGGATGAGGTCGTTCACCTTCGCCTGCATCTTGCCGTCCTTGACAAGCGCAGCAAGGGCATCGTCGCCAACGCCCTCCACGGACGCGCCCGCCTTCGCGCCAACCCATGCGGCATACGGAGCGAACTTCGCCTTCACCGCGGCCCAATCGTCGCGTGAGAGCTTCTCGGCCGTCTCCACGCCGAGCGCGGGAGCGACAGCAACCTTGGCGAACTCACGGAACTTGCCGAGCCACAGCGGATGCACTCCCTGCGTGAGCGGCAGTTCAATGTCGGGCTCGTTCGTTACAAGCGGCATGTCCTCTGGCGGCGTGAAGAACTCGTCGATCTTCTCCTCCACCGCCTGCAGCGCGGCGTAGCCCGCTGCCGTGCCCTCGCCGATCACGGCGGCTGCATCCGCTCCGGCCTTCCACGCGATGTAGTCCGCCGCGTCCGCGAAGAAAGCGTCCGCAGTCGCCTGGTCAACGCCCGCCTCGCCGCTGCGGTCCGGCACGCCGCCGGTGCATGAGACGATCGAGGCAACCGCGGCAGAGACGTCAGCGTCGGACGTGGACTTCGCCGTAACGACGCCGTCCCCGTTGAACGGCTGGGCGTTGAAGATGTCCTTCGTGCTCATCACGTCGGCAAGCGCGATTTCGGACGACTCCGCCTTGTCCGCACGGAGAAGGATGTTCTTGAACGATTTAAGAAGCGCCTTGCCTTCGTCCGTCGAATCGTCGATGTCGGAAAGCGCGAGAGAGTCCTTGCCCTTGAACAGGAAGTCGAGACTCTTGAAACGCACCTTCATCCACTCGACTGCGGCGCGGACTTCCGGCACGCGGATGCGCCCGTCGCCGTCTGAATCGAGCAGCTTGAGCGTTGCTGGGTCGAACCTGAGGCCGTCGGTAGAGGCCGCAAGAACCGTCCACAGCTTCTGGTCAAGTTCCTTGAGCGCCGCAAGGTCCTCGCCCGTCTCGAGCTTCACCTGCACGCAGCGTGCGGACTTGAAAAATTTCCACTTGTACATTGTAACGTTCCTTCTTTGTGGCATCGGCATGCACTTACGCGCCGAGGTCCTTCATCGTGACGACGGGAATGTCCTTCGCACGTGCCGCAGTCATAGGCTTGAGCGCGGACGCGTCGAATGCGTAGCCGTTTTCGCCAAGCGGCCACACGACCGGCGCCGTGTTGAGGATCGTCGCCTTGAAGCCCTGCATCGTCGCGCCCATGTTGCCGGTGTGGGACGAGTTACAGCCCTCGTTCTCAATCACGAACGGGTACTTGTAGCCCTTCGCCATCAAGGTCTCGAGGAACTTCGTCCAGTCGCAGGAGTCGCTGCCGCCGAAGCCGGGGAGACGCGGCTCGTAGTTCATGCGGTCCCAGTTGCCGCCCTGTGCATCGGGCGCGAGCGCGGGAAGTCCGGCCTTCGCGGCGAGCGCGTCGTTCACGCGCTGGCGCGGGAAGAGGCGGCCCCAGTTGATCGCTTCGGCGTCGTTCGGGAAGTTGCGCGTGCCCTTGATGTGGATGCGGCGGAGCTTCCTGAAGTCCATCGCGTTGATCACGTCCGACGGGTCGATGTGCTGCCAGATGTCGTGCGAGGGGTCGTACGTCTCCTGGAGGTTCGAGCTGTCGTCGAGGATCGCGTACATGAGCTTGCGCGCGGCGAGACAGCCGGGGAGATTGCAGTAGCACACGGGCGACGACGCGGGCACCCACCCCTCCATCGGGCAGTTCTCGACGCACAGCGTCACGCCGAGGTCCTTCGCGTACTTGAGGATGGGCGTGAACACCTTCTTGAACTTCTCAAGGTTCTTCTCGAAGCCGCCGTCCTCCGCGCCGAGCTTCTGGTCATAGCCAACGAACGTGCCGCACACGACGTCGTTCGCGTCGCCGCCGAGCATCGCCGCAATGCGGATGAGATTGAGGATGTGGTTCTGGTTCGTCTCCTGGAAGTCTCCGCCGATGAGATTGTCGTATGCGCCCACAGAGACGCGCAGGCCCTTCTCGTTGCACGTGTCGATCACGTACTTCGCCTTCTCGGGCGTGAAGTTCTTGTAGTCAAGGTGCGTGGCCACGTGGTCAGTGCGGTCGGAGTCGCGGCGGAACACGCAGAGCTCAAGACCCTGTGCGCCAACGGCGAGCGCGCGCTTCACGACGCCGTCGAAGTCATCGGCGGGGAATGCCGACGTCATCAGCCAAATGGGGTTGTTGCCGGGCTTCGGCTTCGCCGCGTGCGCCTCGGCCTTTTTGGCGGCCGTGGCCGCGCCCGCCGCCACCGCAAACGCGGCGGCCGATTTGAAGAAATCTCGTCTGTTCATTTTTGTTCTCCGTTTCTTTGGTTGAAAGCGATGCCCATTATTGTACCATAATTCCTGCCGATACTGAAACTGCAATTTTCAATTATGTGATTCCCACACGTCGCCGATGCGCCGGATCATCGGGTCGCCGGAGATCGCGGACTTCGCAAGATGCGTCTCGTATCCCTTGCCGTCGAACACGACGAAGATCATGTACCATCCGTCGCCATGGCGGAACACGCACGGATTGTCGATCTTCTCGCCCTTCTCCGGCAACAGCACCATGCCGACCTTGTGCGGGGTCTTGACCTCCTCGTAGATGGCCTTCATCGTCTCCTGGGAGACGAGCTTCTCCGCGGCCGTCGCCACACAGGCTGCGGATGAGAGCACCGTGCAGAGCATTTGAGCCAGTTTCCTGTAGAGCAGGACTCCGCACCTCGTCGTTGCCGCCGATGCGACGTACCCCTCGTCAAACCATACTTGCGGATTTCCCGCATTCAGCTTTCCTTTGAGCGTTTTTTCTACTGTCATGGCTTTCTTCCTTTCCTAGGCTGATGATGCACCCGCAAACTTCAGACGGCAATACCGCTGGCGTACAGACAAGACTTCTCCATTGCGGCAAAAGGATATCACTTTACGATGAGCATAAGACCGCATGCGAGATAGAGTCCGTCGCTCCTTTTGCTGATGTAGCAGTTGCGGCTACGGTCCACAGCCTTGAACGTCAGGCTGTCGATGTTTGACGGCGGCTCGGTCCATCCGACGATTGGAACGCCCTTGGAGATTTTCCTCGTACCGAGTTTCACGTTGATGGTAGCGTTGTCCTCAAAGGCTATCGTCCGCGTACGCCTGGTCTTGCCGTCCACCTGCTCGCACGTCGTCATGAACGTCTGGATGTCATCCATCTGCGAAAGGTCAAGCGTCGAGCCGCCCGCGAGGATCATATTTGGGAACGCTGTTCTGCCGTTCTCGGCGGGCGTGAACGTGCCGAGGACTTTAAGCGCCGCGCTGTCTCCGCCCTTGTGGTAGTTGGCACTGTGCGAAACGAAGTTGCTCACCGTGAAATTCTTATCGAGGAAGACGCCACCGTGCGTTGTAAGGAACTGAAGCGTAAGATTGGTTCCGACGCAGGGGTTGGAGGCGATCCTCACCCATCCCATTTCGCCGGAAATCGTTCCCTCGTCCGCAAATGTCGCATTGCAGAGCGTGAACTCCTTGCCCTGTTCAAGGTTGACGTGCAGCGTATTCCCGTTCATGGTTATTGTCGAAGGAGCGTAGCCGCCCACCATAAACGCCAGGTTCTGTCCGGTCACCGTACCATCGGCCGTGAATATGACCCTGTTGCTGATTTGCCTCCAGGCTTCTTTGGGGCTGGCGCCGCTCGCAAGCGTTCCGCCGTCGAACGTGTATGTGAACTCCTGGTTGTAGTATCCGTTTATGAGCAGTTCCGCGCCCTCGCCGATTCGCACGTGCGAATACCTGTCGCCGAGCTCTCCCCTGTAGCCGCTTGCTAGGTTCTTGTTCGAGACGCGCAGAAATCCTCCGCAGACATCCGTCCCGCCCGTGTAGGTCTGGTTCATCTTCGACGCAACAAACACTCCCGCGCCGTGCTTGACGAGCCGCATGGATCCCGCAAGGAGAATCCTGTCGTTCACCAGCACGTCGTTCTCCGCGACGGTGACGTGCAGTTCGCCGTTGCCGTCCGTCGAGTCGGTTATGGTCACGGCGGAGTCCGGCTGGCATGTGAAGCCGGAAAGGTGAAGGGCGTGCCCGTTGAGGTCTATCGTCACGCCGTTCGGGATCACGAGCGTCCCGAGGCCCGTCCAGTCGCAGTCAGACGCAAGCGTAATCGCGCCGCGCAGGACGACCGACGCGCACACGGGCATCGCATTCGTCGCGAACTGCGCAGTAGTCGTCCCCGTCACTGTGACAACGGCCGCCGCATCGCCGCCAATCCCCTTCGCGACAGTATAGACGCCGTCGGCGCGAACCTCAACGTCAAAGTCGTCGGCATACTGTTCATCAACGGTGAACACGGTCCCGTACGAGGGACGTTCCGTGAACGGCAAAACATTCAGTCCGTCTGAAGGCGTAATCCCGCGGGCTGCGAGCTTGAGCGGAACTTCAGGCGAAATGATGCGGCCGACAGTAAACGACCCAGTGCCCATGTTGAAGTGGTTCGTCACAGATATGCGATCGTGCATACAGGGCGCATAGTTGCCGTTTCCATCAAGGGCGACAGCCGGCAGGAACGCGCGGTAGGGGGTGTCGCCCTCGTATATCTCGTAGTGCCAGATGCGGGACTTCGAGTTCCAGCCCACGCCCCCGCGTGAACCCCTTGCAGCAAACATCAACATCGTGTACGGTCCACTATCTCCGAAATTCGCGGTAATCGCTCCTTTCCACCGTCCATCGACGAACACATTACGTCCAGAATCGTTGAACACCGTCTCGTGATGCTGCAGCGCCGGATAGACCGTAACGAATGAGCCATTCCCGGCATAGCAGTAGCGTTCCTCCTTCGCATTGCTACTATTGAGCGACACGGGGTAGTACTTTGGCGACTGAGACCCGCCGATCATCGCAAGGCTCGTCTGAGTTTCAGCGGTAAACTTGTAGCCGACTTCCGTATGCGTGTTCGACGTAGCGATATGGCCGGTGTCGATCCACTGGGCACCGTCCGCCTCAAGGTACTCCACGAAGTACCACATCGGCTCTTCTCCTTCACGAGGACCCGCAGTCAAGTCATCGCCCGAACCAAGGTTATAGTAGAGCGTCTCCGTAATCTCGTCGAACATGGCTGGACGACCCTCTCCATCGACAACGGGGATGAACCTGCGCAAGACCTCGTCGGTCGAAGAGTCCACGAACTCGCACCAGTAGATGCGCGCGGTGGAGAAGTATTTCGCAGTTCCACTATCGTTGGAAGCGAAAAGGAAGCAGGAACGCGTCGAGGTGAACGTCTGGTTGAAAGTCGTGACGAGGCGTTCGTCCTTGAACACGCGGTGTTGCGCATCGTTGAACACGACCGTATGGCTTGTCAGCACTGACTGGACGTCATTAGATACGGTGCCGTTGTACACATGGCGTTCGTTTAGTGGATCTTTTCCATTTAGCGATACGGGATAGTAACGTTGAGAGTAGCACCCGGCGATCATGTCGTAGCTTCCGTTCGCCGCCAGGTATTCGTACTTGACCCTCACCATCGTGTTCGACGTCGGGACGATGCCCGTGTCGATGTACTGCGCGCCGGACGACTGCAGGTACTGCACTTTGTAGTCATAGGTGTTGGCGAATGACGACGAGACAATCGCCATGCAGATAGCCGAGTACGCCATTTGTTTTCTCATGCTCATTGTTTGCACTCCTTTGTGTATGAAGGGTTAAAGGTTTGAGTTAAAACCAGACAAGGCGGTCGCATTACAACCACCGCAACTGCTACCACTCCAGTTCTTTTCATCTGTTTCCTCTCCTCTATCTCGAAAAGCCTTTTATCTCAGAAATTACAAGTATCATTTTACTCCTTTCCCCAAGGCCCTGTCAATTAAGAAATCGCCCTATTGTGTCATAGCGAGAAACCGTCACGTCAATCGGCGAAGAAGCCGATGACCGTATTCTTCTCTTCATTCTCTACGCCGTGCGGGTGGTGCCCGTATTCCGAGTGGGCCAGCACCTTCACGTCGCCGCCCGCCGCCTTGAACTTCGCGGCGAATGCCGCCGAGTTGACGGAAGGTTTCACGGCAATGTCGGAGGTGCCGTACACGAGCAAGACCTTTATGCCCGCTTGAGCAAGCGTGGGTGCTAAATTCACGGGCATCCTCGGATCGTCGCGCCATGTGGGAGGGACGCGCCCCGTTGCGTCCGCCCACGGTCCCAGCCCCACCTTCGCCGGAGGCGTGTAGCCGTCGAATGTCAGGAGCGCGTTGTCGAAGTAGATTTTCGCAACGTTCGCCGGCTTCGCCGCCGCGTACTGCGCCGCCATGAACCCGCCCCAGCTGATGCCGATAAGATTCGCCTTCTGTGCGAAGCCGAGTTCCTTCACCAGGAACGATTGGAACGCAGCAGCAGCAGCGACGCCCGCATCGTTCATGCGCGTGTCAAAGAGGCCGTCGATGTACGCATAGTGGAATCCGCGTTTAAGAAGATCGGTCACGCGCATACGTTCAACGTTGAAATCAGGCCAGAGTATGCTCCATATCCATTGCATGCCGTCGCGGTCACGCGGGACGCGAGACCCTACCAGGGGCGCGATGGACGGCTCGACGATCCATGCCTTGCGTCCGTTGAAGTCGAAGTGCGTGCGGCGGTAGCCGTGCCACATGTCCTGTCGCTCGATCTTGAATTTCTTCGCGATCTTCGCGCGCAGCGACTCGCCCTTCAGCTCCGCGTCCATCTGCGCGTTGACGCGCTTGATGATGTTGATTTCCTCGGGGTCGTAGGGACGCAGCGACGGTCGGTACAGGTCGTGGAACCACTTCGTCATCTTATAGTTCTTCCCGCCGCCCTTCTCGATATGACGCCACATGCCCTCCCAGGGTTCGTACGTCTGGTACTTGCCCGCGACGAATCCCCAGCACGTGCAGCCGATCTTCGCCTGTGCGAAGAACGGATAGCAGTCCTGCACGTCGCATCCGAGTATGCGCGCGAGCCATTCGGTGTTGACCATCGGACGCCCGAACTTCGCCTTGATTTCCTTCGCATACTTGATCTGCGAGTGGAGCGGACCGTAGCAGTGATAGCTGATGATATCGCTCAACGCGGCGGCGATTCCCTCGGCGGTCTCCATGTTCGGCTCGGGCTTTCCATGCCAGATGTCCGCCGCACAGGGTTGCTTCACGCCGATCTTCCACGCGAGCTCGAACATCTCCTTGACGAGCGGGGCGGAGACTTTCCCGCGTCCGTTGTTGCCGGGCTCGTTCCAGATGTTCCAGAAGAGGACGCGGTCGTCGTCCTTGTACTTCTCCATCACCTCGCCGCACATCTGGAAGAACTTGGGACGCAGCTCCGGATCGTCAGCGCTGATGAAGCCGATCGCGCCGGGGAAGCTGCCATGCTGGCTCTTCTTGCGTCCGCCGTGGTAGCCGATGTCGTACGGCTGCGGACCCGGCTTCGGCACGGACCAGAGCGGCTTCGGCCGCGAACAGTCGTTGCCGAGGCACATGATGGCGCGAATCTCGTGCTTGCCGCACAGGGCGAGGAAGCGCTCGAGGTTGCGCATGTAGCCGTCGTGGTCCTCGCACCACACGGCGAAGCCGTTGTCCTCCGCGATGATCACGCGCACGGCGTTGAAGCCGATGGATTCGGCGAGGGCGAGTTCGCGGTCCATCTCCTCGAAACGCCGCTCGCTGTCCCAAACCTGCCACATGTCGTAGCGGTTCGCCGCGCTCGCGGGCATGTAGTTGCAGCCGCGTATCCACGGCTGGGCGTTGTACCACTCCCACGCCTGCTCCTTCGTCCACGGGCCGGTACGCGGCGCGGCGAAGGCGCATGCCGAGCAGAACGCGGTCAAGACCGACAATGCGAATCGATATTTCATTTGGTGTTTCATGTCTGTGTATTATAACACAAACAGCGGACGCGACATGCCCGATTGGAAAGAAAAAACATATTCGTTCGGGCTCGGCGACCTGAAAGGCCGCGCGCGCCGCGCGTATGCATCAAAACTATCAGGCAGGGCTAGGCTATAATCCCCTGTCTCCCCACTGCAAATTGGGCAGTTTTGCTGAGTTATGATCATTGCGTCCCTCACGCCATTTCCGCCTGAAGTTTTTTGACCTGCGCAAGCGAAAGTCCGGAACATTCAGCGATTTCCTTCAGCATAAGCTTGCCGTTTGCAAGCAAACGCTTCGCCGTCGCAAGCATGGTCTCGCGCTTGCCCTCGCGCTTGCCCTCGGCTTTGCCGCGCGCCTCGCCGCGCGCCTCGCCGCGTTTCACTAGGTTTTCAACTGCTTTGCACATAACGCGCCTCCCTTCTTCTGAATTCTTGAATTGACTGACTCTCTTTTTGAGTACGTCAAAATGCATCTTCTCCGCATCGCGGCAAAGCAAATCATGCACCAATTTGCCTATCTTGGTCTCGCTTCGCGTCGCGCCGTTGACGTAGATGATGTGCGTTCCGTCGCCAAACTTCTTCCATCTCATCTGGCGGATTGTACGATCTATCTCGTAAATCTCCTTGCCGCCGCCCATCACGTCGTTCTCGGTGATGAAGATGACGTAAGTGTCGCGCAGCTTAGCGAAATCCTCACCGGAATCAAGTGCGTTCGCGTCCATCAGCGCGGAGTTGTACCGCGCCCGCCTCGGCTCCGCACCGTGGTCGGAACGCTGGATTTCGATGTCGTACTCCCTGCCCTTTGAATCCCTCGCGAACACGTCGAAACGAACGCCGCGCCCCTGAAGGCTCTTGATCGGATACTCGGTCTGCGACTTGACAACCTCCAAGTCCTTCTTGCCGAGGATGATCCGCAGCATCAGCTCGATACACTCCGGCGCGTTCTCGAGGCATTTCGACATGAAGTCGTCGTCCATGAGCCGGAAGTCTTCGAGCAAGGCAAGGCACTCCGGATCCATCACGTATGCAGAACGCCCCGCCGTCGTCTTTCGGACGACGGTCTTGACCGCCTTTCGTACTTCGTTATACATACGCTTCGTCATGTCGTTTCATTCCGGTTTTCGCTTGAGGACATAATCTCTTGAAGCAAAGACGGCTTAATTATATCACAAATTTCCGTACAGCGCGAAAAAATCGCAAAAGTCTTTTCATGTAGATAAACAGACAGATGTGCTTACTATTCTGTACCGTTACGTTCCCGCAGCCCAGTGGCGCTCGCAGCGAATTCCGCCACACCCATTTTGCGGAGGTCGGCGGCCGCGCAGAGGAAATGCCCCGCTAGCCAGATGGGATTCCACGGGTCGTAACATCCACGGAAGTCGCGCGCGTCGCCGCGGTCGCCGATGAGCTTGCCATCGTCCCACATGTGCCTGTAGTTCGTGTGCAGAATCTGCTCGCCCGAGTTGCCTTCATGGTCGGCCAGCTGGAACGACGAGCGGAAGATGTCTGCGCCGTCCGGCTTCGCGCCGTAGGCCGTCACGTCGAGCGTCCGCGCCGTCGCCGCGAGCGCCCCCGCAACGCAAAGCGCCGTCAGGCCGGCAATCCGCTTTCCTCGTTTCATCCGAACCTTCTTCCTTTTCCGTAAACTACTTGACGATCAACATCCATCTTCTGGAGGTCGATATCCACAATTCCGAGCGGCTTGTTCGTGCGCCATGCGCCACGGGTGAAGTCGGGGATGTCGCAGGCCTTCGACCTGTGGGTGGACGACTTCTCCGTCAGTTCGCAGAGACAGCACGTCGCCGCCAGATCGTACACGTCCATGTCGAGCGGAAGTCCCTGCTGGAGACAATAGGCCCAGCGCATGTCCATGATGAAGTCCATCCCGCCGTGTCCGCCCGCGCGCTTGGCGAGCTTTCCCATCGTCTTCCAGAGCGGGTGGCGGTATTTCTGCTGGATCTCGGCGGTGCGCTTCTCGTCGTACCACTGGTGCGCCTTCCCGTCGCCGATCTTTTCTTCGAGCGCGATGCGCAGGGGATAGTTGCAGATCGTGCCCTTCGTGCCACTGACGAGCTGGATGCGCGTGTACGGACGCGGCGAGGCGACGTCGTGTTGCACGAGGATCGAACGTCCGTTCGCCGTCTTGATGAGCGTGGAGTTCATGTCGTGCATCTTCATCTTCGCAGAGCGGCGCGGATTGTCTGGCTTGAGGTAGGCTTCCATGTACGCCTTGAAGTTCTCCTGCGCGGAGTCGAGCGAAACGAGGTAGTCGAGGCGGTCGCCCCGGTTCACGTCGAACGTGAGGCAGAGCGGCACGAGTCCGTGCGTCGGATAGCGGTTGCCGCCGTGATCGCGGTTCTCGTCGAACCGCCAGCATTCGCCTCCAGGCCATTCGGACCGCGACATGCCGCGCAGGTCGTGGATGTACGCGCCTTCGGCGTGCGTGAGCTTACCCAGCATCCCGAGCCTCGCCAGATTGAAGGTCAGCATCTCCACCTCCCCGTAGCAGCAGTTTTCGAGCTGCATGCAGTGGCGATGCGTTTTCTCGCTCGTCTCGACAAGTTCCCAGCACTCGTCAACCGTGAACGCGCTCGGCACTTCGGTGAACACGTGCTTGCCGCCGCGCATCGCTGCGAGCTGCACGGGCACGTGGAGCGACCACGGCGTCGTGTTGTACACCACGTCCACGTTCGGGTCCTCGCAGAGCGCCTTCCATGCCTCTTCGCCGAGATACTCCTTTGCGGGTGGCTTCTTCGCGTCGGCGAGGATGCGCTTCGACGCCTCGATCTTTTTCGGCACGTTGTCGCAGATCGCCGTCACGACGATCCCCGGAATCAACTGCGCGCGCTTGAGGAAGTGCTTGCCGCGTCCGCCCATGCCAACGACTCCGACGCGGATGGTCGGCAGCTTCGGCGCGGCGAAGCCGTGCATCGGGGCACCGTCGGTGAAATCGAAGAAGCCTCCCGCGCTGCGGCATCCTCCGGCGGCGATGCCGAGCCCTGCGGCACCGATCAGAAAATCTCTTCTCGAACAACCAATCTGTTTTTTAGTTTCCATTTTGACTCCTTTCAAATTCATTTCAATGGAGCGCATTTGACGCCTGCGGCGATAAGGCGCTTTCCTCGCTTGCTATTAATCCAAACATCAATTGAAAAGCTTCATCTTTCTGTTTGTCGCGATCTGATCCTCCAACTTCATCTGCTCAAGGTCGTCTCTCACATTTTCTGAAAAGCCGTTCAGATAGTCGCGGAAGTTTGAAGCGATGTTCTTGGGATAGGCGAGAAGCGTCTCGAACGTAAACTTCGACGTGTTGTAGAAGTTGTAGTGCCGCACTACCGTTTGCCCATGCCGAAGAGCTTGAGCGCGGAGCGGAAGTCGGCTGGCAGTGGCGAATGCGCCGAAATCTCCGCTCCCTTCACCATCGGGTCTGGTAGCGTGAGCGTGGCCGCATGCAACATCTGGCGCGGTACCGTCATGAGACGCGGATCGCGCGCGTTTTTCAGTCCGAACGTGCGGTCGCCCACAATCGGGAAACGAATGCTGGAGAGATGGCGGCGAATCTGGTTCGTGCGGCCGGTCTCGATGCGGACGCGCAGAAACGACGCATCCAGTCCCACCGCCTCGCGCGAGACGCGGGAGAGAGCCCGCTCGCCGTCGAGCGGCGCGTCGATTGTGAAGTGCGCGTGCTCGAAGCGGCCCACGACGATGGCGAAGTACGTCTTCGCGACTCGGTGAGTCTTGAACACCTCCACCGCCGCGAGGTACGCCTCGTAGTTCTTCGCGAAGAGAAGGCAACCCGTAGTATCGCGGTCGAGACGGTGGACTGCTTGAAGATTCGGTTCGTTCAACTGCGTCCGCAGGATCGCCTCGACGCTACGGGGATCGTCGCAGGAAACCACGCCGGCGGGCTTATCCGCCACTACGTAGAAATCGGTCTGCACAATCACGCGCACGTGGCGCCGTTCGGGAGACGCCTCCGCAGGAAGTTTCCGCGAAACGTCAGACCCCTTCTGACGCTTTGCCGCGGAGATTACCGCGCGCGGCATCTCGACCGTGTCGCCAGTCTTGAGAGCGTGGTGCGCAATCCACACGCAACGTCGGTTCACCCACACGTTGCGTCCGTCGATGACAGCCTTGGCTGCACGGCGCGAAAGGCCTAGGCGGGAGGCGAGGAAATCCTGCAGCGGCTTGTCGGCATCCGCCCTACCCACAAGCAGAACCTCAACGTTGGCAAGTCTTCTTGGCGGCTGACGCATTGCTACACCCGGATGACGGATCCAACGACGCCGACGATTTTCTTTCCGTGGATGTCAGGAGCCAGGCGCACCTCCACGTCCCCGCCGCCGCCTTCCTCGTCTCCTTCGGCGTGGAGACACAGTGCTCCTGGCTCACCGGCGTATGCCTGTGCGAACAACGGCTGCAGAGGCTCGTCCGCAAGGACATCGGCAAACTGGAGCTTGATGACCTCGCTTTCATCCTCGTAGCCGAAGGTGTCGAGGAACGACTGGTTGACCCAACGGAAGCGTCCATCCGGCTGGCACGCGAACAAAGCCGCATGCGCCACGTCGGCGGCGTTCTCCTTCGTGCGGAAACGGTCGAGTTGGCGGCGGCGGCGTTCGGTGTTACGGATCGTGAACACGAGGTCGCCTGGATCCATGAGGTCGATTACCGACACCGTCACCTCTGCGGAGAACGTGGTCTTGTCCTTGCGCAGGCAGTTCGCGTCCAACATCATGTGCCGGGCCTGGTCAAGGCCGGCGCGGATGCGCTGCACTATCGCGGGCGTCACACCAGGGATGAAGAGCCCAATCGGACGGTCGATGACCTCGTCGGTCTCATACTGGAAGAACTCCTTTGCGCGAGGGTTGATCTCCAGGAGATGTCCGTTGGGATCCGTTATCAATACCGCATCGTACATTCCCGTCAGAAGCTGGCGGAAAAGCGAACGGTGGTCTCTCATTGTATTGGCACTGGTCATATCAAATGCCCTCCTTTCTCGGGGGACGCATACATTATCTCACAAACTGCTCATAAAATCACTATCTTTTTGCGTGGCGTTTGCATTTCATGTGGAACGGCTACGTCCGCACCGTCTGCGCGGAAAGACATCCTGCGGCAAGCCCTACGGCACTTGCAATGCATTCTGGCAACACGCAAACAACGCCAACCGCAGCCAGCAGGGAACACATCGCGTATATGGCCGGCGGCACTCGGAACGGCAGCGCGTCCATCACGCGGAAACGGTTGGCATCAACCGGCTCGACCCAAAGCCGGCACGAGCGCAGCATGAGCGGCACGGGGTGGTCGGGTATCCAGCGTCTGCGAAGGCCAAACTTCTTCGGCTCGTCACCCTCAACCGTCACGCACATAGAACCCTCGGGCGTGAAGTCAAGCGAGATGGCACGATTGCCTGCCGTGCGTCCGTCGATGACAACGCTCATGCGTTCAGGCCGTTCGTCGAGCCGACGAGCAATGGCGGCGAAATAACCGGCGATTGCGTCTGCGGACGGCGCATCGGAATCAACGGTAATCCGCACGGGCAATCCCCACCGCCGCGTCCGCCACATCCGCACCGCCCACGGCAACGCAAACGCGGCCACTCCCGCCAATATACTCAACACAACTCGCATAGCAAAAACCCCCGCCACTTCGGGACGGGGATTTGCACTATTGGTGCGACTGACTGGGATCGAACCAGCAACCTTCGGCTTCGGAGGCCAATGCTCTATCCAATTGAGCTACAGTCGCATGTTTTGCTTGGGTTTTGAGCGGTTGTTGACAAATTACCTCTGTCCTGCATCCTCTCAAACTACCTTCAATCCCGCCTTTCAGGGCGATTGGCTTATAGTTTAGCACATTCCTCGGCCCGTTGCAAGCCGTCAATCCATTACACGCTTATCCAGAGTATTCGGGATAGGCAATTCCAAGCACTACAGCTTACGGATGACTTGCTCGAAAGCGGAGAGGAATCTGTCCACGTCGCGCGGGGTGTGGACCGCCGAAACGAAATTGCACTCGAACTGCGACGGGGCGATGTAGTGGCCACGTTCGAGAAGCCCGTGGAAAATCTTCGCATAGAGTTTGGTGGAGCAGGCCTTCGCGTCCGCGAGGTCCTGCACGGGGATGTCCGTGCAGAAAGGCGTGAACACGCCGTTGAACGACTGGCACGTGACGGGCACGCCGTGTTCTGCGGCAATGGTTGAAATCCCCACCGCGAGCACGCTCCCCAGCTCCGCCATGCGCGAATACGGCATGTCGCGCTCCAGAATCGCCAGCGTCTTCAGCCCCGCTGCAACCGCAAGGGGATTGCCGCTCAGCGTCCCCGCCTGATAAACGGGTCCGTCTGGCGCAAGGAGGCTCATCCACTTCCGCTTGCCGCCAATGGCAGCGAGCGGCAAACCGCCGCCGATCACCTTTCCAAGTGTGATGAGGTCTGGCGTCACGCCAGCGTAGAGGGCGGAGTACGACGAAAGGCCGAAGCGGAATCCGTTTATCACCTCGTCGCAGATGAGAAGCGTACCATGTTTTTCCGTAATCGCACGCAACCCCTTGAGGAAACCGTCCGCAGGGGGCACGATTCCCATGTTCCCGGCCACGGGCTCCACGATCACAGCGGCGATGTCCTTGCCGTGCTTCGCGAACGCACGTTCCACCGCCGCAAGGTCGTTGTACGGTGCGACCATTGTGTCCGCAACGGAGCCGTCCGTCACGCCGGCGGACGATGACGCGCCCATCGTCAGCACGCCGGATCCGCTTTTCACGAGCATTGCGTCGGAATGGCCGTGGTAGCAGCCGTCGAACTTCAGGACGATGCGCCGCCCCGTCGCGCCGCGCGCCAGGCGCACGGCCGTCATCACCGCCTCCGTGCCCGAGTTCACGGCGCGAACCATGTCAAGCCCCGGCACGAGCGACGTGAGCCGCTCCGCGAACTCCACCTCCTCCGGCGTCGCGATGCCGAACGTTGTCCCGCGGTGCGCGCGCGAGGCTACGGCCTTTTTTATCTCCGGATTGCCGTGCCCAAGTATCATCGCGCCCCAGCTGCAGCACCAGTCGATCAGCTCCCGTCCGTCTGCGGTAAACACCCTCTGCCGCCGCCCGGACGTCACGAACACCGGCGTGCCTCCCACGCCGTTGAACGCCCGCACAGGACTGTTCACCCCGCCAGGGATCACCTTCTTCGCTCTCTTGAACAACTCTTCGTGTTTCATGGTTTCCTCCTTCTTTGCAAAATGCGTGGATGAATCAAGGCGGACCTTCCTGTCCTGCGATGAAATGTACCCTTAGCGGCTTCTCCGGCTCCGTAGCCGCGTGGCGGTGCCGCTGCATGTCAAGTTCGTACTCAAGCGGATACGACATCATCTTGAAGCGTCTCCATTCCGGCGCGGACTTGTCACGTTCCAGTATGCGCCTCGCGGCGACAAGCTCCGCCTCAATGCGGTCAAGAGTCTCCACGGGGTAAAGCGCACGCACTTTCGTCTCTGGCACGCTGTGCGCGAGGAACGCATCCTTGAGAATGCGATGGAGTTTCCCGAGGTGCGCGCCCGCGTCCGCCCCGTAGAAAAGCGTCCAGTGCTCGTCAAGCGCGGCGTCGGGGTTGAAGCGTTCGCCGCCCCACAGCGCACGGAACGCGCAGTAGGTTTCATAGTAGAAGTGGAACGGCACGCAGTACCCCTCCACGCTCAGCGGGTACGGATTAAGCTCAATGTTCAGCCCTACGTCGCCGAGGTCCTTGCCGAACGCGCCGATCATCTCCGGCAGGAACTCGTTCGCTACGGCCTGCTCGAAAATGCCGTTGTAGGAATTGTACGTCCAGAGCTGCTTTACGGGACGCCCTCCCAACACTTCCGTCCAACGGTGAAGCTCGCGCACCATGAGGTCGCGCACCTTCCGGTTGCGGATGAAGCGCGGCACCTTTGGCAGACACACCCCCAGCTCCACGTTGTCCGGCAGGCGGCTGAAGCGCTTCTGCGTGGGCGCGTAGGTACAGCCAGCGTAAGGCATGAAGATGATGGTGCGCCCGGGCAGCAGTTCGTTGACTCGCTCCGCGAAACGCTGGTAGAAACGCGCGTAAACGTCCGAGAAATAACCGTACTGTCCAAGGGCGATGTTCGCGTCCGTAATCAGCCCCTCGCTTCGCACGACGGAGTTCGAGCGCATCTCGTCAAGCGAGCGGAAGGAGTCGCACTGGCCGAACACGACGTTGCGGCCGACGTTGTATTTAAAGCCCTGCCGTGCGCGCCCTTCCGGCGTATCGGCGGCGGCAAGGTTCTCCGCAAGGGCGTCCGCGAATTTCAAGTTCGTCACGTCGTAGTAGTTGGCGTAGTGGTTCGTGGGGCTGTGGTAGAGGTGACCATCGTGCGAACGGAAGAACGAAACGTCGATAAGGTCGGGGTGCGCCTCGGCCCATTTGGCTGGATTGGGCGAGTGCATCGATTCAAACTCGACCGTGCGGGCAAGACGCGACGCCGCGCGCCAGTCGGAGATGCTGGCGCGGACGAGTGGTGCGCCGACGGTGCGCACGGCGGTGGCGAGGCCGGGCGAGAAGTTCCCGCACCTGTTCTTGAATCGCGGCGCATCGCGGTATGCAAACGGTGCAAGGACGACGTTCGTACACGATGGCCGCACGGAACCGTCTGGGCCGGGATAGTAGTAGCGGCAACCGAAAACACGTTCGAGAAAGTCATACGCGCCCCACAGCGTAGCGCGACGGGGACCGACCAAATCCTTTTCGGGTTTCAGCGATGAATCGTTTCCCACGATGGCGACGCCATTCGAGAACGTAGTCACCACGAAACCCTCCGGCGGCAGTTTCGTGGGATCGATGCCTAGGGCGTCGGTGAGAGGGCTACGTCCGACAAGGATTACGGCGCGTCCGGGGGCGGGATCGAGACGTGAGACGTCCACCTCCTGAATCTCGTTTCCAGTGCAGAACCCAATCTCCCGGCGGAGCGTTCGCACGGCCTCGCGTATCGGGCGGTTGACGAGCCCCGGCGGCGCGGACTTCTCCGCCTCGCGGTCCCACGCCACCACGAACTGCGGAGCGCCGTCCTTCACCAGAGTCACCGGCGGATGCTGCGGCGCAGACATTGGCGTTACGGGGTTCAGCGCAGGGTTTGCAAGATCTGGGCCGGCGAACACGCAGTCCAGGAACGCAAAAGCGCAGCAAAAAAACGCACACGCCGCGGCAAAGACCGAAATCCTCGCCTGCGCCACCGGCATTGCGTTACTGTAGTGTTCCTTCACGACATCAAGTTTACCATATTCCCGGCACCTACGACAACGGCTTTTTAACATCATGCGATATATTCGAGAGACCGTTGCAAAACAGCCTGCACCACACCGCACTCGCCAAAACTGAGATTTCATACGTACAGTAATCTCATTTTCAGCTTGCCTTCCAGCCCGCCCTGTGTTATCATGCGGCCATGCAACGGGAAACTGTCATTTCAAGCCGGCGGCAAATCCGCACGTCCGCCGCGCCCGCCGCAAAGGTGGGGAACGGGTCGTCGTCCAGCGCGGCAGCGGCTGGCGATGGGCTGTCGGCGTGGCTGGCGCGGTACGAGCCGGTCGAGCGCGAGATCATCGAGGCGCACGAGCGGCGCATCGCAAACCGTGCGCGGAATCGCGCGGCGGCGGCGGAGAGATTCGCCGACCTATGCGAGGCGACCGAGGGGTTCGCCGTCGTGTGGCGGCGCGAGGGGTGGAGCGTACGCGATATGGTGCGCTGGGCGGGCGGCGATGTGCTCACGCTGCTCACGCTCACGCGTTGGCTGCGCACTGAGGCTACGAGGTACATCGACCGGGCACAGTGCCGCCTTCGGCGTCCGCTCTACTACGCGCAAGAGCGTGCGCGGCGGGAGGCGCTCGCCAAAGAGCGGCGGCGCATTGGCGGACGGCGTACCACAAGCCCCTGCCCCACGCGCGAGGCAATCTTGGACGCATGGGTCCACCGGCGCGACTCGCACGAGGCGGCGGTACGCTTCGGCAGCATGGTACACGACCTGGAGTGCTACGTGGACAACTCGCTCCTGCGCGACGGGGACGGCGCGATCGTCGGGCGGCGCGGGGGCGTGAAGGCTTGGCTGCAGGTGAACATTCCCGCACTATACGTGCGCTACACGACGGTGATGCGCTACAAGGCGATGGCGAAGAAGCTGCGGCAGGTGGTGGGTCTTGCCGACCCCGTGCCGGCGGAGGCCGTGCTGGCAGAGCCCCCGTGCGGCGGAGATGAGGGGAAACAGGATTACAGTGTGCCGGATCTGGCGGTTGTGCGGGCGAGGGCCGTGTGGCTGGAGGTGGCGGCGGGCGTACGGGGAAGCCCAACAGCACTGATGGAACGACTGGACGCCCTGACGGACCCGGAACGGGTGGAGGACGCCACCATGCTCGCCGGGTGGCGCGCGAAGTACGAAAATGAGATTACGGAGCGTATGAAATCTCGCTGGTGGCGGCGGATGGCTCGAAAGCAGGACGTTGGGTAGGCGCACGCTGACGGAGAATGAATGGTGACCACAGGCACCCCTTTTACAATTGTCTCGCGATTCTGGATTGATTTACGAACGGGAAAAGGTTATAATATGCGAGTCGTTACGGGAGAAGTAGAATGTTCAACAACAAGGTATATCACAAGATCGACGCCCTTTCGGGGTCTGTCGCAACCCTTCGCGCCGAGGGCGTGAAGTATAACGAGATCGCCGAGGTCGAGTCTCGCGCGGGTACGTCCCTCGCCCAGGTCATCAAGCTGGACGGACCTAACGTGACGCTGCAGATCTTCGCCGGCGCACGTGGCGTGGATACGTCCGCGCGCGTCCGCTTCCTCGGCGAGACCATGAAGATACCCTTCGGCGACGCCCTTCTCGGCCGCGCGTTCACGGGCACGGGGAAGCCGCGCGACGGAGGTCCTGCACTCTCGGACAACAAGGTGCCGATCGGCCAGCCGTCCGTGAACCCCTCGAAGCGCATCATGCCGAACCGCATGGTCCGCACGAACATCCCGATGATCGACCTCTTCAACTCGCTCGTCGTCTCGCAGAAGCTCCCGATTTTCGCGCGCGCAGGCGAACCGTACAACGAGCTGCTCTCCCGCATCGCAATGCAGGCCTCGTCGGACGTGATCGTGCTCGGCGGCATGGGCCTCAAGTACGACGCCTACCTGAAGTTCCGCGACACGCTCGACAAGTCCGGCGCCCTCTCACGCACCGTGATGTTCGTACACACCGCTGCCGACCCCACCGTTGAGTGCATGTTGGTGCCGGACGTCTCCCTCGCCGTGGCCGAACAGTTCGCGCTCAAGGGTAAGGACGTCCTTGTGCTGCTCACGGACATGACCTCCTTCGCCGACGCGATGAAGGAGATCGCCATCACGATGGAGCAGATTCCCTCCAACCGCGGCTACCCCGGCGACCTCTATTCCCAGCTCGCCTCGCGCTACGAGAAGGCGGTCGATTTCGACGGCGCGGGCTCCATCACGATCCTCGCCGTCACCACAATGCCGGGCGACGACGTGACGCACCCCGTCCCCGACAACACAGGTTACATTACCGAGGGCCAGTTCTACCTCCGCAACGGACGCATCGAACCGTTCGGCTCGCTTTCACGTCTCAAGCAGCAGGTGAACAAAGGCACATCTCGCTCACTCCAGCAGGACAAGGTACTGACGGAGGCCGAAAAGGAACACGCTTCGATATCCGACCGCGACTGGTTCCGCGAGCACAACACCACGCGCTACGACCACCGCACCATCATGGACGCGATGATCAAGCTCTACGCGCAGTACAAGGAAACGGTTGAAAAGCAGTCCATGGGCTTCAAGATGAGCGCGTGGGACCAGAAGCTCCTGAAGTACGGCGCGATGTTCGAGAAGGAGATGATGGATCTTTCCGTGAACATCGACCTCATCGACGCGCTCGACCTCGGCTGGAAAATCCTAGCCGACTGCTTTGAGAAGAACGAGGTGGGTATTCCCTCCAAGTTCACGGACGTGTTCTGGCCGAAGAAATGAAGATACTGCAGGTACTTCCTTCGCTCCAGATGGGTGGCGTGGAACGTGGCACCCTTGAAGTGGCCCACGCGCTCAAGGAGGCTGGAATCCCCAACGCCGTCGCTTCGCAAGGTGGTCCAATGGTAGAGGGGCTGAAGGCGATGGGCATTCCCCATTTCGAACTGCCCCTCATGAGCAAAAACCCCTTCACCATGCGCGCGAACGCATCTCGCCTCGCGGAGCTCGTGCGCAAGGAGGGCGTAACCCTCATGCACGTTCGATCGCGTGCGCCAGCTTGGAGCGTACACTGGGCGTCGAAGAAGTGCGGCGTTCCGTGGATCGCCACCTTCCACGGCGTTTACGGCACGAAACCCGCCATCTTCAAGATTCCGTACAACCGCGTGATGCTCAAAGGTCTCAAGACGATTTGCGTTTCGGAGTACGTGAAGAGGCACGTCCTTGAAACGTACCACCCAGACCCAACTCGGCTCGTGTGCATCCCACGCGGCGCGGACACCGACTTCTTCCGTCCCGACGCCGTGCCTGCCGAGGCGGCGCAGGCAAAGAAAACCCGCCAATACCGCTTCTCGCCGGACATCCCCGTTATCCTGATGCCTGGACGCCTAACGTACTGGAAAGGACAGGAGGTGCTTCTCGAAGCCCTCATGCAGATGAATCACAAACGAGTTGGCGTGTTGTTCCTCGGCTCCGACCAGGGCCGCGTGGAATACTCGGACCATCTCCGCGAGATTGCAAGCCAGCTTGCCGACGACACCGAAGTCGTCTTCCGCGACCACACGCAGGAAATCCACACCGTATATGCGCTCAGCGACATCGTGGTGAATGCCTCTTCCGCGCAGCCCGAGGCTTTCGGACGCACGATCCCCGAGGCGCAGGCCATGGGGAAAATCGTCGTGGCGACCGCGCACGGCGGCGCGTGCGAGACGATTGAGGACGGCAAAACTGGATTCCTCGTGCCGCCCGGCGACGTGGACGCGCTTGCCGCAAAACTCGACGAGATTCTCGATACGCCTCCCGAAAAACTCGATGCAATCCGTGCCGCGGCTATGGAGTCCGTACGCGCGAATTACTCCGTGGCAAAGATGTGCGCGTCAACGATCGCACTCTACAAGGAACTTGCGTAGGCTACAACACCGCAAGCAGAAACGCAAGCACAATCAACGCGAACGCAAGCAGACGCTTCCACCTCGGCACGGCGGCAGCGGAAGCGGCTGCAACGGTCATGCGGGTACCGAGCATCTTTCCAAGGCCACGCAGCGCAAGCGGCAGCTTCGACTTGTCTGTTAACATCATCACGGCCACGACTAGAAGAAGCACGACCGGAATGAACCGATAAGCGCGCCACAACGACGGCCCTGCTGATGCTGGTGGCAATGCCTTCTGCATTTCCTGCCGCAATGCGGCGATGAACGTTTCAGCCGTAATGTCTCGGCCAAGTCCACGCGAGGAATCAGGCACCTTGACGCGGCCAAGTTCAGTTTTGCCGTCCGGCGCAACAAGCACGAACGTTGGCAGCCCTTCCACGCCGTAGCTATCGGCAAGAGCCTCGTTCCGCGCCCTGATTTCGTCCGACATCCTTCCGTCGCCACGCGGAAGGTCCACCGTCTCCATCAGCAAGTTCGTAGCCGCCCACGTGCGCCAGGCGTCGCTGGAGAACACGCGGTTTTCCATTAGTTCGCACCATGCGCAGGAATCGCTGCTGCCGAAAGCGAGCAACTTCGGACGCGCCAACGCATCCGCGCGCAGACACGTCGCGGCAATGGCGGCGATTATGAAGAGAGACCGCATTCTTTACAGCCGGCTCGCCCCGCGCACGCTGAACACTAGGCCGTCGTCGCGCGAGGCACCCAACTTCGCAAGGGCGTCCTTCGCCTCGCGCGATAGTTCGTCGGCTGACAGCTCCGCGATTCCGTTCATGCGCAGATAGCGGAGTCCGCGCCGATATGCCGCCTTGGCCTTTGCGACTCCGGCGGAGGAAGCCGCCGCGAGCGCGGCCACGTTCCGCGCGCTTAGTCCGCCGCCGCCCCATCCTCCGTCCGCGTTCTGCGAGCGAAGGAGAGCGTCAACCGCATGTCCGAGCGCAATGGAATCGGGATGTTCCGCGCACGCAAGGGCGCTGACGGCAAAGGCCTGCACGTACCTCGCGGCCGACGAACCGGAGAAAGACCCGTCCTCGCGCTGGCACTCCACAAGGCGCGTTTCCAGCGACATGGGCCGATCCATGAAAGCCGCAATGGCAAGCATCGCGGCTACCGAAGCCGCCGCCGCAATTGGCATGGGCCGAAGCCAGCGCGCAAGCAGCAGGCTCGTTCGGACGCGCGCCATCACGCGCTCCGCGAAAGCGGGCGAAACACTCGCCTGCGGAGCGCTACGCAGCGTCTCCGCAAACGGCAGCAAGCCGTCACCTGCCTCTTCCAGATTCTTCATCAGCTCAGCGTTCATTCATCAGCTCCTTCAGTTTCTTCAATGCGTTGAACATCCGCGACTTGACGGTTCCCACCGGGATGCCCAGAATCTCCGAGACTTCAGCGTAGGGGAGGTCCTGAAACACTCCCAGCTCCACGACGTCACGCAGACCGGGCGGCAGGGACGCCACGGCGCGGCGGACTCTCTCGCCCTGCGCGTCATCCGGCTCTGCAGGACGGCACACCACCGAAGTCTCTCCGGCGGAATGCATCGTGCCTGTAGTCGCTTCCGTCTCCGCTTCGCGCTCCAAATCCTCCTGAAGGCCGTTGCGCCGGCCCTCGGCGCGGATGAAGTCGATTGCGACCTGTCCCGCGAGGAGGAACAGGAACGTCGTGAACTTTGCCGTTGGCTCGTACCGGTGCCGATACCTCCACAGGCGAAGCAGGGTGCGCTGGGCGAGATCCTGTCCGTCAGCAAATGAAACGCCCTTGCGCATGAAAAAGTTCAGAAGAACGTCCTGATAACGAGAAACTATCTCGGCGAAGGCGGAATCGTCGCCCTTCGCGGACATTGCCATCAGCTCGGCGTCCGACCTGCCGTTCATAAGTCATCCCCGAAATGCGAATCCGCGAAGGACGCGATTGCGCGAATGATCGACGACCGCTCTGCGAAGAAACCCGTGGAATACGTGCCCGGTGCCATGAAACCGAAACCCGTCAGCAAAACAAGCAGCAGACATCCCTTGACCACGCCGCTCGCAACGCCCAACAGGGCGTTGGTCGGCTGCGGCACGAGGCAGGAAATAAACCTGTTCACGATCCAGCGCACGATGCCGAACGCCAGCAACACCAAGACCAGGTCTATCACGCCGGCGGCGGCGAGTTCAAGCGCGCCTCCGCCATTGAAGCCGAACGAACACGCAGCCAGATGCGCGAAATTGTATGCGCAGAACCCGACGGCGGTCGCGGCGACGAAACCCGCGAGGGAAGCAAGTTCACCGGAAAGCCCCCTGAAAAGGCCGATGCCGGCAAGCAGGGCCACGGCGCCAAGCAGGGCCATGTCGATGGGGGTAAGCTCCATTATTTGCCAAGTTCGGCGCGGTAGTCGTTCCAGAGTTTCTGCAAGTCCTTGTTGCCGGTATGGATGAGAGCACCTATCAACTTGTCAAGAACCTTCACGTTCCTTGCGTCATGCGCCATGGCGCGGTCCATGATCTGCACGGCAGTGGCCCAGCGCTTTTTGTCGTAGGCGAACTGAACGGCCTCGAAGTAGTTGTCCATCACGGCGGGACGCTGGTCAATCGCGATGCGGTAGGCGGCGAAAACCTTGTCAACGTCCGTAGCCGACTTGCCAAAGCGCCTCAGCAACCTGGCGTATCCAAGCGCGGCGGGATACGACAGAGGGTCGGCCTTCATGGCCTCGGCATATTTGTTTTTCGCCTTCGTGAAACCCGACTTCGCCTCCAGCGCCTGCGCCTCCTCTATCAGCTTGGCAGCTTGACCGGGATTGCGCACGCTCCCGCCAGAACGCTCTACAGCGACGCGGTTGATCTGGTCGCGCAGGGCGGGCACCACCTTGCGCCCAACCGTCTGCGTCAGCTCCTCGGCCGGACTGGAAAGTCGGGTGAACATCTGGAACTGGTCCAGCGCAGCCTCATAGAAGTGGTAGGTGTCGCGATAGATACGCCCAAGGTGGTACAGCGCAGAGACGTTCTTCGAATCGAGCAGCTGGGCCCGCAGAAACATTATGCGCGCCACCTCCACGTTGTGCCGGACGAACTCGACAAGTCCCAATCCCGCAAAGCCCTTTGCGCGCACTGGGTTCGGAAGTGTCGCCTCCTTTGACACTGCGCCGAATTCGGAAATCGCCTTGTCATAGTCCTTGGCAAGGAATGCTGCCTGCCCCGCAAGCAGCCGGGCTTCTGCCGAATCGGGGTCACGCTCCAACGCGGCCTCGGCGGCGGACGCGGCGGACGCAATGTCCTTCTGGGCCACTGCGGCGACGCCGCGCTGGACGATTGAATCGAAACTCTCCTCCACGACTACGGGAGGAGCGTCATTCTTCGCGGGAACGGACGCTGAATCGTCGCCACAACCTACGACGCACACGGCGAGAAATGCCGCCAGACACACATGGAACGCACTTTTCATCTTAAACTCCTGTTGGAAATAAAGTGATATGATACCATGAATCGGCCCAATGTGAAAGCGTAATCGTAACTAAACTCGCAATTCCTCGACGACGCGCCGGAGGAACTCCTCTGGCGTGGAGGCACCTGCGGTCACGCCAAGCCGCCTCACGCCGGCGAAATCAAGCGCGCGCACATCTTCCATGGAACCGGCGCGTGCCACGAAACCCGCTCCCGCCGCACGGGCCACGTCAGCAAGCCGGTTCGTGTTCGAACTCCCCGCGCTGCCAAGCACCAGCACTCCGTCTCCGCCGCCTCGAACGAAATCCTCAACCGCCCGCTGTCGGTCGCGCGTAGCCGTACACACATCCGCCGCCGACGGCGTTTCTAGGTGCGGATAACGGGCTCGCAGAGCATCAAGCACCGCATGTACGGCGCCAGACGTCATCGTCGTCTGGCACAGGACGCCGAGCGGTGCATCGACTGGGTATTGCAAATCCGCCACCTCGTCGGCCGACGCCACCACGCGGAAATCATCAAGTTCGCCGACGATGCCCTGCACTTCGGCGTGGTTGGCGCGCCCCACGACCACCACCGGCACGCCGCGCGCGGCGAACGCGCGCGCGGCGCGGTGAACGCGCCCGACGAACGGACACGTCGCGTCAACCACGTGCAGGCCACGGCTAACGGCCTCTTCGCGCACCGCCGGCGCCACGCCGTGTGCGCTGAAAAGAACAGTCGATCCGTCAGGCACCTCGGAAAGCGATTCAACGAACGCCATCCCCCTCCTGCGCAGTCCATCCACCACCTGCTCGTTGTGTACAAGCTCGTGAAGACAGAAAACCGGCGGCCGCAATTCGGCCGCCATCAAGAGCGCACGCTCAACGCCCATGCAGAACCCGTGCGGCTCTATTACTTCAACGCTCTTCACTCTTAGCCGCGTCCCACAGCGCATCCATCTCGGCAAGGGTCATAGTCTTGAGGTCGCGCCCCTGCGCCTTCGCCCCGGCCTCGACCGCCCGGAACCGCCGAGCGAATTTCGCCGTGGTTCCCTCAAGTGCGCTCTCGGCGTCCACCTTCAGGTGGCGCGCGTAGTTGGTGACGGCGAACAGCAAGTCGCCAAGCTCCTCCTTCACGTGGTCGGAGTCTGCCGGGTTCTCGCTCTTGCGCTCCGCAACGGCTTCGCGAAGTTCGCCAAGCTCCTCCTCGATCTTGTCGATCACGCCGGAGGAGTCCTTCCAGTCGAAACCCACGCGCGCGGCTTTCTCGGACGTGCGCTGCGCCTTGAGAAGCGCCGGCAGTGCGGAGGGAACTCCGTCCAGCGCGGAGTGGCGGGCTTCCTTCTTGTGCTCCTGCTGCTTGATCTGCTCCCAGTTCTTCAGAACGGTCGCTGGGTCTTTCGCCACAACGTCGCCGAACACGTGCGGATGGCGGCGGACGAGCTTGTCCGAAATCGCGTTGGCCACGTCGTCGAACGAGAACCTGCCCTCCTGTTCCGCCATCACGCACTGGAACATGATCTGGAGGAGCACGTCGCCGAGCTCCTCCACGTAGTTCGCGCGGTCTTCCGGCCTGTCCATCGCGGAGAGCAGCTCGTAGGTTTCCTCAAGCACGCACGGCTTGAGCGACTCCAGGGTCTGTACGCGGTCCCATGGACACCCCGTCTCCGGATCGCGGAGACGGGTCATTATGGAATGCAGGCGTTCTATGCCGGTCATGGTCATGCGTGCAGCATACGCAGCACTTCGTCCGCAAGCTTCGCGTTAACGACGTCCGTGGCGAAATCGGCACCGCCGAAATCCTGGTACGCGACGTGGTCGTGGATCACGGCTACAGCGCCCATTCCGGCAACGAGCGCGGCCTTTACGCCGGCCCCGCTGCCGGAGACGGCGACCGTAAGCACATCGACCAGACCATTCTGGCTGTATGCGCGGCGCCATGCGTCCCACTTGCAGTTGCCGTACGTCATCGACGGCTCAGCGTAGAGGACGACCTTCTCGGGATCGAACTCCGCGAACGCGGGCTTGATCGCCTCGATGTCCGCACGCGTCGCGATCACGACTTTGATGTCCTTTTCTGTCAGCGCATTGACGAACGCCTTGAAACCAGACGTCACCGCCCCGGCGACACTGGCCGTTAGAGCCTTGGCGAACGCATCGCTCAGGTCACGGGCCGTCGCAGCCGGGTCGCACTTCTTGCCGAGGACGCCGAAAAGCTCGGCGAGTCCGCCCTGGTAGTTGCCGCCGACGAGGTGCATGGCCTCAAGCTTCAACGTGAGGTCGATTCCCTTGGCCTCGAGCACTTTCCTGGCGGTTTCAAACAGCAACTGGCTGCCGTCAACCACCGTAAAGTCGAACTCCACCACAACGCCGCGCATCAGGGTTCTGCCGGACTTTTCAGCAATGTCTTCTTCTTCTGCCATTTCCAAATATTCCCTTCAAATCACTTCTTCACGACGCGCGTCTTGCGCGGACGCGGCTGGCCGACGATGGCCAACAGCTTGCGAAAGCGCGAGTTGCGCACGTTGAACGGCTTGCCGCCCTTGATGCGCTCGAATTCGCACGCACGGAGTTCGTTGTGGTGATCTTCGTCCTTGCCCACCACGCCGCCGATTCCGGCGAGGGCGCATTCCACCGCCTTGACGGCACAGGCCTGGATGAGCTCGAGGTCCTTCTTGCACGGCGCGGCGGAACGGGCGAAATAACCGCTCTTGAACACCTGCGTCTTCTCCGCGCCCAGCGCCTCGCCGAACTGCTTCGCGAACCACTGGCCCACGTTCACCTTGTCGAGGCGAGGATGACCGAAGGCGTCTAGGGGCACCTCTTCGCCGCGCTTCTTCATTTCCTTGATGATCTCCTTCACGCAGGCGCCCTCGCTCACGAAGATGTTCACGCATCCGACTTCGTTCATGATCTTTTGCAGGCGCTCGGTCTCGGACTTGAAGTTGATCTTCGACTCCGGCACGTACACCGCATGAACCTGCTGGCGCTCGCGCGTGAGGCCGAACTCTGGCAGGAACTTGATCCTGCGCTTGAGCGAGCGGTTGTAGTAGATCGCGGTGAACGCGGTGAGCCAGCCGCAGTTGCGGCCCATGACCTCGTGGATGATGAGCGAACGGGGGTTCGCGCTGTTCTCCTTCACGACGTTGGTGAAGAACTTCGCGCCCTCCTCCGCCGCCGTGTAGGCGCCGAGGGACTGCCTGATCGGGTAAACGTCGTTGTCGATCGTCTTCGGGAGGCCCACGACGATGAGGTTGTAGTTGTTCTTCGCGAGGTATGCCGCGAGGTCGGCGGCAGTCGTGTTCGTGTCGTCGCCGCCGATCGTGTGGAGCACGTCAACCCCGTCCTTCACGAGCTGGTCGGCCGCCACCTTGAGCGGATCCTCGCCTTCCTTCACGAGGCCGCGCTTCACGCAGTCCGCCACGTTCGTGAGCTTGACGCGGCTGTTGCCGATCGGGCTGCCGCCGTGATGCGTGAGTATGAGCGCGTTCTTGCGCACCTCGGGGGTCACGGGGATGGACTCGCCCTTCAAGAGGCCCATGTACCCGTTGACGTAGCCAATCATCTCCGTTTCCGGAGACTTCTTCGTGTATTCGTCGATCAGGAATCCAATCGAGGAACTGAGGCACGGCGCAAGTCCGCCGGCCGTAAGAAACGCGACTTTCTTAACTGCCATTTTGTTTTCCTTCTTTCTTTTTGTTGTTGCAAGTTTCAAATCTGCTTCAGGACGTTCGCGAGCTCGATTGCCGCCTGCATCGCCGCGAAGCCCTTGTTGCCCTGCTTCGTCCCGCAGCGTTCGACCGCCTGCTCGAGGTTCTCGGCGCTCACCACGCCGTCAACCACCGGCACGCCCGTCTCGAGCGCGATTTCGGTGAACGCTCGCGCCGTGGTCTCGTTGATGAGCGCCGCATGCGCCGTCGCTCCCTGAACGACCGCGCCAAGGCCCACCACGGCGTCGAACTTCTTCGACGCGGCGAGTTTCTTCGCCGTGACCGGTATTTCGTACGCGCCCGGCACGCGCACGAGCAGCAAATCCTTCACGTCGCCGCCAAGCCGGTTGAACGCGTCCGCCGCGCCCTTAACCAGCTGCTCGACGAGAAACGAGTTGAAGCGGCTCGCTACGAGCGCGACCTTCAGCCCTTTGGCCGTAAGCTTTCCTTCTATTTCCTTCATTCGTAATTCCTCCTAATGTGGGAACGGCGTCCATTATCTCACAAGAACGCGCAACGCGCAACTGCAAAAACCCACCTTCGCGACAATTTTGTAAGTCTGGCGCAAAATTACTTGTTGAACATGAATTCAACCACGTCGCCGTCCTGCATCTCGTATTCCTTGCCTTCGGGACGCAAGGCACCGGCTGCACGCGCACCCGCCTCGCCGTTGTGCTTCACGTAGTCGTCGAACGCAATCACCTGTGCGCGGATGAAGCCCTTCTCGAAGTCCGTGTGGATCACGCCCGCGCACTGCGGCGCCTTCCAGCCGCGGTGGAACGTCCAGGCGCGCACCTCCTTCGGCCCCGCCGTGAGGAAGCTCGCAAGACCAAGCGTGTGGTAGGCGAGCTTGATCGTGCGGTCAAGCGAACTTTCCTTGAGGCCGTAGCTGGAAAGGAACTCCTTCGCCTCGGCGTCGGAGAGCCCAGCAAGATCCGCCTCCATCTGCGCACAGACCGTGACCATCTCGCAGCCCTGTGCGTCGGCGTACGCCTTGAGCGCGGCGACGTGCGGATTTGCGGCAGGATCGGCGAGGTCGTCCTCCGCCACGTTCGCGCAGTAGATCGTCTTCTTGTCCGTGAGGAAGTGGAGGTCGCGCAACACCGGCAGAATGGGATCGCCCTCGGCGCGCGGGAACGTGCGCACGGGCTTGCCTTCGCCAAGATGCGCAAGGAGAGCCGTCATCGCGTCGAACTCGGGACGCTTCTTCGGGTCGCTCTTCGCCTCGTTGCGCGTCTTGTCGCACCGCTTCTGGAGCTGCTCCATGTCGGCAAGAACAAGCTCCGTCTCAATCACCTCAGCGTCGCCAGCGGGATCGATGGGCGCGGATTTGTTGCCGCCCTCCTGGACGTGGATGATGTCGTCGTTCTCGAAACAGCGCACCACGTGGAGAATCGCGTCACACTCGCGGATGTTCGCGAGGAACTTGTTGCCGAGTCCCTCACCCTTCGACGCACCCTTCACGAGACCCGCGATGTCGGTGAACTCCACGGTCGCGCGAATAATCTGCTGCGGATGCGCAATCGCCGCCAACGCCTCAAGACGCGGATCCTGCACCTCAACGATAGCCGAGTTCGGCTCGATCGTGCAGAACGGATAATTCTCCGCCGCCGCCTGCTGCCGCTTGGTGAGCGCGTTAAACAAAGTGGACTTGCCCACGTTGGGCAATCCGACGATTCCTACTGAAAGACTCATTCTATTTTACTCCTGTGGAAAAGATATTATACCACATATTTGACGGACCTAGTTCTTACTTACCCTAAAAAACGCAGCCGAAACGCCCCTTCAAATCGATTGCAGGATGCTTGATCTTGTTGTTGTACGCTTGTTGTTTCCCCTGCCCACCGCACGGTGGGGCGAGGTCAGGTGGGGCGAGGCGTCTCGCCGA
>Ga0310694_10000517_pt1 | contig 50315 bp, 43 predicted proteins | sample 174DNAGHGhighgp2_FD_203884 | JGI IMG/M metagenome (GOLD analysis project Ga0310694, IMG submission 203884) | Sheep rumen microbial communities from Palmerston North, Manawatu-Wanganui, New Zealand - 1742 DNA GHGhigh gp2 (v2) (version 2) | ecosystem: Host-associated > Mammals > Digestive system... | reverse complement strand
CTTTGCACGCTGAAATTTCACAGTTAGTAATTACTAAAGAATCGGTATAATGAATATTTCCTACAAATGGTTGAAGGAATACGTTGATTTTGACCTCACAGCCCAGCAGGTATGTGACGCCTTGACATCGACTGGTCTCGAAGTCGACGCATTGGAAGAAGTACAAAGTATCAAAGGTGGTCTGAAAGGCCTCTACGTGGGTAAGGTGCTCACTTGTGAGCCCCATCCTAACAGCGATCACCTGCATGTGACAACGGTAGACTTAGGCAAGGGCGAGCCCTCGCAGATTGTGTGTGGTGCGCCCAATGTGGCAGCTGGTCAGAAGGTGATCGTGGCCGACCTCGGCTGTGTGCTCTACGACGGTGATCAGGAGTTTGTCATCAAGAAGTCGAAGCTGCGCGGTGTGGAGTCGAACGGTATGATCTGCGCTGAGGATGAGATTGGCGTGGGTACCAGCCACGACGGTATCATCGTGCTGCCAGAAGACGCTGTGGTGGGTACGCCTGCTGCTGAATACTATCATTTGGAGAGCGACTGGCTCATTGAGGTGGATATCACTGCCAACCGTGCCGACGGTTTGTCGCACTGGGGTGTGGCCCGCGACCTGTATGCCTGGCTGAAGAGCAATGGCTACGAGACCAAGATGCACCGTCCTGATTGTTCTGCCTTTAAGGTGGAGAATCATGATCTGCCCATCGAGGTGACGATTGAGAACCAGGAGGCCTGCAAACGCTATGCCTGTGTCTCGGTGACGGGCTGTGAGGTGAAGGAATCGCCTGATTGGCTGAAGAACAGGCTGACCACTGTTGGCCTGCGTCCGATCAATAACATCGTGGATATCACCAATTACATCATGATGGCCTACGGACAGCCCCTGCATACGTTTGATGCAGATATGGTGAAGGGCCACAAGATTGTGGTGAAGACCATGCCGGAGGGTACGCCCTTCCAGACGCTCGACGGTGAAGAGCATAAGCTCTCCGACCGTGACCTGGCTATCTGTAATGCCGAAGACCCGATGTGTATCGCTGGTGTGTTCGGTGGCAAGGGTAGTGGTACGTATGAGACCACTCGCAACGTGGTGTTGGAGAGTGCCTACTTCCATCCTACATGGATTCGTAAGTCAGCCCGTCGTCATGGTCTGAGCACGGATGCCTCGTTCCGCTTCGAGCGTGGTGTGGATCCCAATGGCACCATCTATGCCCTGAAGCAGGCTGCTATTCTCTGTCAGGAGCTGGCAGGCGGCAAGGTGTCGATGGAGGTCTGCGATGTCTATCCCGAACCCATGAAGAATGCGGTGGTGGAGCTTAATTATGAATATGTTCACAATCTGGTGGGCAAGGTGATTCCTGTGGAGACCATCAAGAGCATCTGTGAGAGTCTTGAGATGAAGGTGCTCAGCGAAACACCTGAGGCGCTGACGCTGGAGATTCCTGCCTATCGAGTGGACGTGCAGCGTCCCTGCGATGTGGTGGAGGATATCCTGCGCATCTACGGATATAATAATGTGGAGATCCCGATCCAGCTGAAAGGCTCGCTCGTCATCAAGGGCGATGAGGACCAGAAGCACAAACTGGCTAATCTCGTGAGTGAGCAGCTGGTGGGCGAGGGCTTCAACGAAATCCTGAACAACTCGCTGACGAAGGCCGCCTACTATGGCGAGAACGATACTTTGGTCCGCATCATGAATCCGCTCTCGAGCGATCTTAACGTGATGCGTCAGACCTTGCTCTTCGGCGGTCTGGAGAGCATCCAGCACAATGTGAACCGCAAGCGTCAGAACCTGCGATTCTTCGAGTTCGGCAACGTTTACACTTTCTCGCCTGAGAAGCAGAACGACGACGATCCGATGCAAGCCTACAAGGAGCAGTATCATTGTGCACTCTTTGTGACGGGTAAGCGCGTGGAGGGTTCCTGGGCACATGCAAACGAAGATTCGAACTATTATGAGCTGAGCGCTTACGTGGAGAATATCCTACGTCGTATCGGTGTGAAGTCGGGTATGCTGGTGCGTAAGAAGAGTGAGAACGATATCTTCTCTGCTGGTATGACCATCGAGAACCGCGGTGGCAAGACGCTCATCGAGATGGGTATCATCACGAAGAAGCTGCAGAAACAGTTCGGACTCGACAATCCCGTCTATTATGCAGAACTCAACTGGACAGCCCTGATGAAGGTGATCAAGAAGAACGAGGTGCTCTATACCGAGATTTCTAAGTTCCCAGCTGTGAGTCGCGACCTGGCACTGTTGGTGGACAACAGCGTGGAGTTTGCCCAGATTGAGCAGATTGCCCGTCAGACGGAGAAGAAACTGCTGAAGAAGGTGGAGCTCTTCGATGTCTACGAGGGTGACAAGCTGCCTGCCGGTAAGAAGTCATACGCTGTGAACTTCATCCTTCAGGACGAAGAAAAGACGATGGGTGACAAGCAGATCGACGCCATCATGCAGAAACTGATTGCCAACATCAAAAAGCAACTTGGTGCAGAACTCCGTTAATAATTATCATTTATCATTTGTCAATTATCATTTAAAATATTAATCCAATGGGAAGAGCATTTGAATATCGTAAGGCTACGAAGCTGAAGCGATGGGGCCACATGGCCAAGACATTTACAAAGATCGGTAAGCAGATTGCCATTGCTGTGAAGGCAGGCGGTCCGGAGCCGGAGAACAATCCTACACTGCGTGCTATCATCGCCAATGCCAAGCGCGAGAACATGCCGAAGGATAACATCGAGCGCGCCATCAAGAACGCGATGGGTAAGGATCAGAGCGACTATAAGGAAGTGACTTATGAGGGATACGGTCCTCACGGAATTGCCATCTTCGTGGAGACACTGACTGATAACACAACCCGTACTGTGGGTGACGTGCGTTCTGTATTCAACAAGTTTAATGGAAACCTGGGAACACAAGGCTCGCTGAGTTTCCTGTTCGACCACAAGGCTGTGTTCACCTTCAAGAAGAAGGACGGTCTGGATATGGACGAGATGATTCTCGACCTGATTGACTACGGTGTGGAGGATGAGTTCGACGAGGACGAGGAGGAGAACAGCATCACCATCTATGGCGATCCCTCAAGTTTTGGTGCCATCCAGAAGCACTTGGAGGAGAACGGCTTCGAGGTAACGGGGGCAGAGTTCACCCGTATTCCCAACGACCTGAAGGACGTGACGCCTGAGGAGCGTGAGACCATCGATAAGATGGTGGAGAAACTGGAGGACTTCGACGATGTCCAGACGGTTTACACGAACATGAAACCCGAAGAGATTGCTGAATAAGACAAAGAATCCCCGCTCGATTGAGCGGGGATTCTTGTTATTGATAGTCCTTTTCCGTCAACAGAATGTCGAGATAGACCGTCTGCGGATTCTTCTCCGAATAATAGATATACCTGAAATTATAGCCTGCCTCTTTATAGGTCATCACCTGCGTGGTGTTCTTCAGTTCGTTCTTCAGCAGTTTTCTGGCCTCATCCTTCGGAAAGGCATCGGCACGATCGGAAACACCACTCAACTTGTAATAGTGCTGGATGGTATGTGTGGCACGATCGAAGGTCATGCTGTCGATAACCATTTCCTGTGCCACTGCCGAGGGGCACTTCCGTTTTGTGAATTCCACACACTCCCTGGCACATTTGTCTTCGAGTGACTCCTGACAGGCACCCAAGATGAGGGCTGCCAACGCAAATAGTATTATTTTTTTCATAACGAATGTAATTTTTTCGGTGCAAAGATACAAAAAAAAGCAAAAATATTGGTGAAACGAAAGAAATTTTGTATCTTTGCAACTCAAACTACACGTTTATTAATGAATCATATCAGAAATTTCTGTATCATTGCGCATATCGATCACGGCAAGTCGACGCTGGCAGACCGGATGCTGGAATTCACCAAGACCATTCAAGTCACTGAGGGACAGATGCTTGATGACATGGACTTGGAGCGTGAGCGTGGTATCACCATCAAGAGCCACGCCATCCAGATGGAGTATATGCACAATGGCGAAAAATATATCCTCAATTTGATTGATACCCCAGGTCATGTCGACTTCTCCTACGAGGTGTCGCGTTCGATTGCTGCCTGCGAAGGTGCTCTGTTAGTGGTTGATGCCACACAAGGCGTGCAGGCGCAGACGATCTCGAACCTCTACATGGCCATCGACCATAACCTCGAGATTATACCCGTCATCAACAAAATCGACATGCCTTCGGCTATGCCTGATGAGGTGGAGGACGAGATTGTGGACCTGATCGGTTGTGACCGTTCGGACATCCTCCGTGCCTCCGGAAAGACGGGCGAGGGAATAGAGCAGGTGCTCGACGCCATCGTGGAGCGTATTCCGCATCCCGAGGGCGATGAGAATGCCCCTTTGCAGGCGCTGATCTTCGACTCTGTGTTCAACTCGTTCCGAGGCATTATCGCCTATTTTAAGATTGTGAACGGTGTCATCCGTCAGGGTGACCTCGTGAAATTCTTCAATACCGGTATGGAATATGATGCCGATGAGATCGGTGTGCTGAAGATGGACATGATTCCTCGTAAGGAACTGCGTACGGGTGATGTGGGCTATATCATCTCGGGTATCAAGAATTCGAAAGAGGTGAAGGTGGGTGATACCATTACGCACGTCGCAAAGCCGTGTGATAAAGCCATCGAGGGTTTCCAGGAAGTGAAGCCGATGGTGTTTGCGGGTGTCTATCCCATCGATCCTACCGACTACGAGAATCTGCGTGCCTCGCTTGAGAAGCTGCAGTTAAATGATGCCTCGCTCACCTTTACCCCGGAGAGTTCCGTGGCTCTTGGCTTCGGTTTCCGTTGTGGCTTCCTCGGTCTGCTTCACATGGAGATCATCCAGGAGCGTCTTGACCGTGAGTTTGATATGGATGTCATCACGACGGTGCCGAATGTGTCGTATATGTGCTACACCAAGCAGGGTGAGGTAAAGGAGGTGCATAACCCCTCCGGGTTGCCCGATCTGACGCTCATTGACCATATTGAGGAACCTTATATCCGCGCCTCGATTATTACAGCTGCCGACTTTATCGGACCCATCATGACGCTTTGTCTCGACAAGCGTGGTGAACTGATTGATCAGCAGTATGTCAGTGGTAATCGCGTAGAGATCCATTTCATGCTCCCGTTAGGCGAGATCGTGATCGACTTCTATGATAAGCTGAAATCCATCTCGAAGGGCTATGCCTCGTTTGACTACCATATTGACGGCTTCCGTCCTTCGAAACTGGCGAAACTTGATATCCTGCTCAATGGTGAGCCTGTGGATGCTCTCTCTACACTCACGCATCAGGACAATGCCGTGACCTTCGGCCGTCGGATGTGTGAGAAACTCAAGGAGTTGATTCCGCGTCAGCAGTTCGACATTGCCATCCAGGCGGCAATCGGTGCGAAGATTATCGCCCGTGAGACGGTGAAGCAGGTCCGTAAGGATGTGACAGCGAAGTGCTATGGTGGTGATGTGTCGCGTAAGCGTAAGCTGCTTGAGAAGCAGAAGCGTGGTAAGAAGCGCATGAAACAGATTGGAAATGTGGAGGTGCCTCAGAAGGCTTTCCTCGCAGTGTTGAAATTAGACTAATAACATATTAAATATTTATAAAGACCTATGGCTGCTGTTAGTATTACTTCAAGAGACGTTGCCCGTGAGTTGGCCCGTCGTTACAGTACAATGACCCACGAAGAGCTCGATTTGTTGGAAAGCATCCTCGTGCCCATGAAATATGCGAAGAACGAAATGATTCTCCGCGAGGGAGAAACCTGTACAAATATTTATTGGGTAGTGAAGGGCCTGGTTCGACAGTTCTATTATAAGAACGGTAAAGAACTGACGGAGTATATGGCTACTGAGAATTCGATTGTGATGTGTATCGAGAGCCTGTTCCTCGAGCAGCCCACACACCTGCAGATTAAGACCATCGAACCCACCGTCGTGATTGCGATTCCCAAGGTCGATCTGGAGGCCGTTGCCATGAAGAGCGTGAATATCCAGATTCTCTATCGTAAGATTCTCGAAGAGTCGCTCATCCTGTCGCAGATCCATGCCGACATGCTGCGCTTTGAGAGTGCGCAGGATCGTTATCAGAAACTCATCAAACGTCAGCCGCAGCTGGTGCTCCGTGCACCATTGGTGTATATCGCCAGCTATTTGCAGATGACGCCTGAGACCCTGTCGCGTGTCCGCACAGCAACTCTGATGGAAGACAAATAAATAATGAAGCCTGCCAAACGGCAGGCTTTTTTAATGTCGTTCAAGGAAGATGCTGTGGTCGATGCACCGTGGCAGTTCTTCTTGATAGTGTGTCACGTAGATGAGTGTTACAGTGGGGTCTTCGCAGTATTGGTCAACGAGGTGTTTTACCATGTGGCGGTTGACGTCGTCGAGGCCGTGCAGCGGTTCGTCGAGGATCAGCAGGTCGGGCTCTTTCACAAAAGCCCTCGCCAGAAGTACAAGTCGTTGCTCACCGCTCGACATCTCCAGAAACTTCCTTTGTTCCAGATGGCCGATGCCAAAGGTGTTGAGCCATTTGCGGCATTGTATCCGATCTGTTTCTGTGGGACGCGAGTAGAGTCCCACAGTGTCTTTCAGTCCACTGGCCACAATTTCGATGGCGGGGATGTTCTGGCGGTAGCTGCGGTGCATCTCCGGCGACACATAGCCGATGTGGCGCTTGATGTCCCAGATGCTTTCGCCCGAACCGCGCTTATGTCCGAAGAGCGAGATATCGCAGGCATAGCTCTGTGGATTGTCTGCACAAACCAGCGAGAGTAGGGTAGACTTGCCCGAGCCGTTCTGTCCCGACAGCGACCAGTGCTCGCCTTTCATCACCTTCCAGTCAAGGTCTTTCAGTATCGTCCGCTCACCGTAACGAATGGTGACCTTGTTAAAGTGAATGACCTCTGTCAAACACTTGGGGACGGTTCTTTTTTGTTTGATAGCCTTTCGGGGTGATTCGTCAAACAGGAAAGAACCGTCCCCGAGTGTTTGACGCTTTGGCAGGACTTTCATGTCGCGGACCTCTACGATATGCGTGATGAAGTCGGGGATCTCATCGGTCTTGGCGAGGACAAGGATGATCTGTAGGCCTTGTTCGTGGGCGAGGGTGCCGAGGAGCGTCTTAAGCTGGTCGCGGGTCTGAGCGTCGAGGCCAATAAAGGGATTCTCCATGATGAGCACCTTCGGATTGGTGAAGAGGGAGGCAGCCAGTTTATATTTCCTCAGTTCACCGCTCGACAGCAGAATGATATATTTGTCGAGCAGCGGCCAAAGGCCGAAGATGTCGTAGATGTGATGCTGGAGCGCTCGGCGGTCGGAATACTCGGAGTTATCAGACTCTTCGGGATTTGCGAGTCGGAACGCTTCTTCGAGTTTCTGGCCTACGGTGGGCGTCTCCTCGTCGATTTCCATCTGGTTCCACCGCTGCTGCAGGAAATAAGTGCGATCGTTGTCGCCGCCATAGGTGTCACGGAAGGTGATGTGCTTCAAGTTGATGTAGGGCTCATCAAAACTATACTTCACCATATCGGGGAATGCGGGATGACGCCCTGTGAGCATATCTACGAACATTGATTTGCCTGCACCATTGTGCCCCACGATGGCGATATGTTCTCCTGCCTCCAAGCAGAAGTCTACTGGCTCTGCCATGCTCCATTCCGGCTTCCTGGCGCGGGCGTTTATTATCTCAATCGTCTTCATCCTTCGTCTTGCGTTTGGTAACTTTCTCTTTATTCTTATTAACGAAGTCCTTCCAGCCCCGATACTTCACCTCGCTCTCGGGCCTTCCCATCTGCAGATAGTGACAATAAGCCGCTGCGAGGGCATCGGTCGCGTCCATAAACTTCGACATCTCCTCGTTGGGTATCTTCAACAGTCGCTGCAGCATGCCTGCCACCTGTTCCTTCGAGGCTCCGCCGTTGCCCGTCAGGGCCATCTTGATCTTCATCGGTGCATATTCGTGGATGGGCACACCATGATGGATGGCAGCTGCGATGGCAGTACCTTGTGCACGACCCAGTTTCAGCATCGACTGCACATTCTTTCCGAAGAATGGTGCCTCGATAGCCATCTCGTCGGGCAGAAAACCATCGATGATGCTGGTCACGCGCTCGAAGATATGTCCGAGTTTCAGGTAGGCATCAGGAAATTTCCTGAGGTCTATCACACCCATCGTCAGCATCTGCGCCTTGCCGTCGACAACCTTCAGGAGACCGTAACCCATCAGGTTTGTTCCAGGGTCTATGCCTAAAATGACTTTTTCCATTAACCAATAACCATTATCCAATAACCAAGGTGCCTATCTGGTAGACGAGTGCGGATACGATCCAGGCGACGGCTGTAGTATAGCCAGCGGCAATGAGAGCCCAGTGCCAGGAGCCCGTCTCGTTCTTGATGGCCGCAATGGTGGCGATGCAGGGGAAGTAGAGTAATATAAATATAAGGTACGCGAAGGCCGACAGCGGGGTGATGCCATCGTGAAGCATCTGCTGGCGCAGACGGGTGTAGCGCTCGTTGTCGTCGCTGAAGGTCTCGTCGTCACCAAACGAATCATCACCAGAATAGAGCACGCCAATAGACGAAGCCACAATCTCCTTGGCGCCTACACCGGCTATCAGACTGACATCGAGTTTCCAGTTGAAGCCTTGTGGGGCGAAGATGGGTTCTACGGCCTTACCCATACGGCCAAGATAACTCTGTTCCTGCTGCTGCTCCTTGGGGAGTGCGTCGTTATGCGGGAAGTAGCCCAGTGCCCACACGATGATTGATGCCACAAGGATGATGCCTCCCATCTTCTTGAGATACTCCTTGCCTTTCTCCCAGGTGTGACGCCAGATGGACTTTGGCGTTGGCCAACGGTAGGGAGGCAATTCCATTACGAAAGGGGTGTCCTCGCCCTTGATGATAAGTGACGAGAAGATCTTGCTGACGACGACCGCCATGATGATACCGACTACATAGAGCGACATGAGTGCCCATGAGCGGTATTGCAGCGAGAAGAATGTGCCGGCAATCATGATGTAGATGGGCAGTCGCGCCGAACAACTCATAAAGGGTAGGATCATCATCGTGATAATCCTCGACCGTCGGCTCTCGATGGTGCGTGTGGCCATGACGGCAGGCACATTGCAGCCGAAGCCCATGATTAATGGGATGAACGACTTGCCGTGCAGGCCCATCTTGTGCATGAGCTTGTCCATGATGAAGGCAGCGCGCGCCATATAGCCCGAGTCCTCCATCAGCGAGATGAAGAAATAAAGGATGAGGATCTGCGGCAGGAAGACGATGACGGAACCGACACCGCCTATGACACCGTCGACGAGCATCGCCTTGAGCGGTCCATCGGGCATCGTGGTCGTCAGCCGTTCACCCGCCCAGGCTACGAAGGTCTCAATCCAGTCCATCGGGTACTCACCTAAGGTGAAAGTAACCTCGAACATGACGTAGAGGATGAGGAAGAAAATGGGAAAGCCGATGTATTTATTCGACAATATACCATCGATGCGATGGGTGGTGCGATAGGTATCCTCTTTGGTGCCTGTCTTGTAGCCGGCTTCCGTCAAAGCACCATTGATAAAACCGTACTTGGCATCCATGATAGCTGTTTCGGAGTCGTTGCCCGTTTCTTCCTTCACACGGGCAGAGGCTTTGTCGCGGGCATGCGTCAGGTCGTGAAAATCATGCATGCGCTGCTCCCCGGCCATGTGCTTTCCCAGATAGTCGAGCACCTGACTGTCATGCTCAAGCAGCTTCAACGCCAGGTATCGGGTGGAGTAGTGCTGGGTAATATGCTCATCAGCCTTCAGGTATTTCTGTATATGGGCGATACCGTCCTCAATCTCGTGCCCATAGTTGATGTGCAGGTGTCGCGAGGCCTTGTTGGTGCCCTCGTATACCTGGATGACGGCCTTGAAGAGTTCTTTCACACCCTCGCCGCTCTTAAACGAAGTGGGTATCATCGGCATACCGAAAAGACGACTGAGCGTGTCGAGATTGAGATGGTCGCCGCGGCGCTCGAACTCATCATACATGTTCAGGGCGCAGACCATGCGGATGTTCATGTCGACAAGCTGGGTGGTGAGGTAGAGATTGCGCTCGATGTTGGAGGCATCGATCACGTTGATGACCACGTCAGGCATCTTTTCTGTGAGATGTTCACGCACATAGAGTTCTTCTGGTGAGTAGCAGCTGAGCGAGTAGGTGCCTGGCAGATCGGTGAGGTTGAACTCGTAGCCGAACATCGAGGCGTGGGCCTCTGTGGCATCTACGGTCACACCGCTATAGTTGCCCACGTGGCCGTGCGCTCCACTGGCAAAGTTGAAGAGCGAGGTCTTGCCGCAGTTAGGATTGCCCACGAGTGCCACATTGATAGAACGGCGCTCTTTCATTGCCTCATGGCGTACGTAATCGTCCTCATGGATGCGGTCGCTATCGGATAAGATAAACTGCGTGGCCTCGATAGGCGTGTCGGCAGAGACAATCTCGATCATGTCTGCCTCCTGATGCCGTAACGACACTTCGTAGCCCATGAGCTTGTAGATGACGGGGTCCTGAAGCGGGGCGTTCTGTAATACCTCGACCTCCTTGCCCTTGATGAAGCCCATCTCGATGATGCGCTTGCGGAAACCACCGTGGCCTAACACCTTGACGATGATACCTTTCTCACCTGTCTTTAATTTGGATAGTTTCATGCCAAATTCTGTTTTCTGCTGCAAAGATACACAATTATTTTCTGCAAACGGGTTGCATTGTGAATTCTTTTCTAAAAAATACCTATTTATGATGATAATAAAAGTTAATTATGTGTTTGCGGATTAAACATTTGTCAATTTTTCAATCTAATAAGTATATGAACCAACGCATTATAACCATTTTACTATCATTGTTCTTTTTGAGTATACTCACAGCAGCAGCCCAAAGAGATGGTTTGTCGGGTCGTGTTATCGACAAGGACGACAACTCGCCCATGGCAAAGAGTACCATACAACTTTATCGTCTGACGCAGAAGACAGGTGGCAAACTCGATACGGTCTTCGTGAGCGGTGTGCTCTCGGATGACAATGGCCGCTTTGCATTTAATAATGTGTCAGCAGGTCAGTATCTGGTGAAAGTCACCTTCCTTGGCTACAAACACTACTATCGTGCAGTCAACAAGGAGCGGGGTAGGGATCTCGCCATAGGCACCATCGCGATGGAAGCCAGTTCCGTGCAACTCGACGAGGCGGTCATCACCGCCAATCTGCCTAAGATGGTGATCCGCGACGATACGGTGGTCTATAACGCCGATGCCTTCCGTGTACCGGAAGGGTCGGTCATCGAGGCGCTGGTGGAGGCGCTCCCAGGTGCGAAAATCGACGATGACGGAAAGATTACTATCAATGGTAAGGAAGTGCGCAAATTCAAGATGGATGGCCGCGACTTCATGACGGGCAACAATGATGCCGTGATGAAGAACCTACCTTCGTATGTGATCGATCAGGTGAAGGCCTACGACGATAAGAGCGACCTGTCGCGAATGACGGGTATCGACGATGGAAATGACGATTTCACACTCGAGTTCGTCACCAAGCGCAGTGCCCGCAATGGCATACAGGCAAATCCCGATCTGGGCTATGGTACCGACAATCGCTACGGCTTCCGTCTGACGGCCATGAAACCCTTTGGCGACGTGCGCTATACCCTCATGGCCAATGCCAACAATGTGAACGACCGTAACTTCTCCGGCCGTGGCGGACGCGGACGAGGCAACAACCAGGGTCAGCGAGAGACCAAGACGGCAGCTCTCGACGCCAGCTATGAAAGCCAACGCAAACGGAATGGCAACCAGCTGCGCATGAGCGGACGTGTGACCTGGAACCGCAACGATGCCGACAACTGGAACCGTTCGGCCTCGGAGAACTTCGTCCAGACCCGTGGCGGCGCCTTCTCGAACAGCATCAGCCAGAGCTACTCGCGCAACAACAGCTGGACGGGCAACATGAACGTGCAATGGTACATCGACACGCTGACCACCCTCTCGTTCCGTCCTGACATGAGCTTTTCCACGAACGACAGCCGTTCCTATAATACCAATGCCTCGTTTAATACCAATCCCTTCAGTTATGTCGAGGATGCCCTGAGCGAAAAGAGCATCTCACTATTGAATGAAAAGGGACTCGTGGTAAACAACCGCCAGGGCAAGTCGCTCGGCTACGGCTCCAACAAGAATGCCAGCGCACAGTTGCAGCTCAACCGGCGCATCGGAACGAAAGGCCGGAACATCGCCGTCAGCGGAAACATCAACTACCGCGACGGCTCCAATAAGAACGCCAACCTCTCGGCCGTGCACCTTTTCCAGCAGAAAGACCGCTTCGGTAACGACTCCACCTATCAGACCAACCGCTACACACTGTCGCCCACCGACAACTTCAGCTATCAGATAGGCTTCACCTACACCGAGCCGCTCTATAATTTCAAGCCGAAACCCGTAGAGGTCGACTCCACACAGCCGATGCAGCGCGGACCCTTCGGCAACCGCGTGCGTTCGTTCGGTGCACAGGGTATCTTCCTGCAGTTGAATTACCGCTATAATTACAGCCATCAGAAGAGCGATCCCTTGACCTATGACTTCCCCGCCGTCTATACCGACGAGGCCTTTGCCGAGGTGCTCAACGAATATCGCGAGTGGGGACGCCTGTTTGGCTATCTCGACAATCCCTATGAGAGTTATCTCTCGAAAGACCTGAGCCGTTTTTCAGAGCGTACGGAGCATAACCAGAATATCGACGTACAGCTCCGCATGGTGCGCGAGAAACTGAATATGAATGTCGGTATCAACATCCAGCCGCAGAAGTCGCACTTCATCCAGCAGTACCTGGGGCGCCCCGTGGATACCGTCAGAACCATCACCAATGTCTCGCCCACGTTGAATATGCGTTACCGTTTCAACCAGCAGACCAACCTCCAGATTCAGTTCCGGGGACAGTCGCAGCAGCCCAGTATCACACAGTTGCTCGAAATCTACGACGATACCAACCCGTTGAACATCTCGACGGGTAACGCCGGTTTGAAGCCATCGTTCAACTCGAACCTCAGCTTCAACTTCCAGATGCAGCGACAGCCCAAGCTCGTGACAGACAGCATGGGATTCTCTGTGCCCAAGAATCAGGCCCACTGGAGTTTTACCTCCAATGGCGGATGGCAGATTACCACTAACTCCATCGGTAATATCGTGACCTATAACGAAACTACCGGTGGACGCATATCGAAACCGGAGAACATCAACGGTAACTGGAGTGCTAACCTCGGTATGTCGTTTAATATCGGCCTTGACACGCTGAACCGCTGGGATGTGAGCGGCTCTGTGAACGGACGCTACGACCACCGCGTGGGCTATGTCAACCTGAACCGTACGGCCGTGCCCGACCGCAATGTTACCCATACCTATAATGTCTCGCCTGAGGTGCGTCTCAGTTACCGCGTCAGGATGATCAACTTCTCGCTAAACGGTCGTGCGACGTATGCCCGTACCGAGAACCGTCTGCAGGCCACGAACAACCTGACCACCTGGAACTTCCAGTATGGTGGTAACACGAACATCCGCTTTGATTGGGGTATGGAACTCGCCACCGACTTCCACATGTTCAGCAAACGCGGTTATACCGACGAGACAATGAATACCAACGAACTGTTGTGGAATGCCCAACTCTCTCAGACCTTCCTGCGTGGACGACGGCTCACGGTAATGCTGCAATGGTACGACATCCTGCACCAGCAGACCAATCTGACGACCAACGTGACGGCCAATGGTTGGACCGACCGCGAGGTGAACGCCATCACAAGTTATGCCATGTTGCACGTGAGTTACCGCATGAACTTCTTCGGCGGCAACAATAACCGTGGCGGTCGCGGCGGATTCAGAGGCGGCGAAGGTGGTCCTGAAGGTGGGCGTGGCGGTGGCCGTGGTGGCTTCGGAGGTCGCGGTGGCGGTGGCTTCGGTGGCGGTGGCTTCGGAGGCGGCGGCTTCGGCGGACGCAGATAAAAAAATCTCCTCGCAGACCTGCGAGGAGATTTTCTTTATAATACATTCCTTTTATTTTCCACGGAGGGCAGCAATGCTTTCCTTGAGGGCGGCGATCTTCTCCTCAGAATCGCTCTGCTTCTTACGCTCGAGGGCTACGACAGCCTCGGGTGCATTCTGCACGAAACGCTCGTTGGAAAGTTTCTTCTGGATACCTGCAAGGAAACCTTCGAGATGCTGCAGCTGAGCTTCCATCTTGGCAATCTCAGCCTCTACGTCGATCATGTTGCCCAGAGGTACGGCAAACTCATCGGTGCTCACCATGAAGGAAGCAGCAGTGGCATCCTTCTCTGCCACGACAGAGATATGACTGAGGTTGGCCATTTTCAGGATGACAGCATTGAATGACTCGTAGTCGTTCTGACCAACCACCTGCAACTCGAGTTGCTCCTTCGGGGCAATGTTCTTCGAAGAGCGCACCATACGGACACCTGAGACAATCTGCTTCACATTCTCAATCTGAGCAGCCAACTGGTTGTCGGCCTCGCTGGGAGCGGGCAACTTCAGGCTGTCGCGCATGATCGACTCGCCGTCCTTGCGGTCGTAGAGGTGCTGCCAGAGTTCCTCGGTGATGAACGGCATGAAAGGATGCAGCATCTTCAACAGAATCTCGAAGAACTCAAGCGTCTTGTCGTAGGTCTGCTTGTCGATGGGCTGTGCCTCACCGTTGATATAGGCGGGTTTCACCATCTCGAGATACCAGCTTGAGAACTCGTCCCAGAAGAGCTTATAAACGGCCATCAGGGCCTCGGAGATACGGTATTTCTTGAAGAGGTCGTCGACTTCGGCATTGGTCTGGCGGAGCTTAGCCTCGAACCACGAGGTGGCAATCTTACCAGCCTCCGACTGCTCGATATCAGCCACTTTCCAACCCTTCACGAGGCGGAAGGCATTCCAGATCTTATTGTTGAAGTTGCGGCCTTGCTCGCAGAGGGTTTCGTCGAAGAGGATGTCGTTGCCTGCGGGGGCGGAGAGCATCATACCCATACGCACACCATCGGCACCGAACTTCTCGATGAGTTCGATGGGGTCGGGAGAATTTCCTAATGACTTCGACATCTTACGGCCGAGTTTGTCGCGGACGATACCCGTGAAGTAGACATTCTTGAATGGGAACGTGCCCATATACTCCTCACCAGCCATGATCATGCGGGCCACCCAGAAGAAGATGATGTCGGGTGCCGTCACGAGGTCGGAAGTGGGGTAGTAGTACTTGATTTCCTCGTTGCCGGGCTTGTTGATACCATCGAACAGCGAGATGGGCCAGAGCCATGACGAGAACCAGGTGTCGAGGGCATCCTCATCCTGACGCAGGTCGGCATCAGTTACCTTGGGATCCTTCTGCTGGGCCAGTTTCAGCGCCTCCTCACGGTTCTCAGCTACGACATAATCGTCGTTCTCGTTATAGTAGTAAGCGGGAATGCGATGACCCCACCACAGTTGGCGCGAGATACACCAGTCCTGGATGTTCTCCAGCCAGTTCTTATAGGTATTGACGTACTTCTGAGGATAGAAGTGCATCTCGCCATTGAGTACGGGCGGCAGAGCGATGTCAGCAAAGTGCTGCATCTTGAGGAACCACTGCAGCGAGAGACGCGGCTCGATGGCGGTGTCGGGATTGCGCTCGGAGTAGCCAACCTTGTTGACGTAGTCCTCAATCTTCTCCATGAGACCGGCTTCCTGCAGGTCCTTGGCAATCTGCTTACGACAGTCCATACGGTCCATACCCACGTAGATGGGCGACTGCTCGCTGATGGTGCCATCGGGGTTGAAGATATCGATGGTCTCGAGGTTGTGGGTCTTACCCAGCATGTAGTCGTTGGTATCGTGGGCAGGGGTCACTTTCAGACAGCCCGTACCGAACTCGATATCCACGTAGCGGTCTTCGATGACGGGGATGACGCGGTTTACGAGCGGCACGATGACCTTGCGGCCTTTGAGCCACTGGTTCTTCGGGTCCTTGGGGTTGATGCACATGGCGGTATCGCCCATGATGGTCTCAGGACGCGTGGTGGCCACCACAGCATAGTAGCCCTTGGCATCCTTATGGATGATATTGCCTTCAGCCTTCAGGGCTTCCTCGTTGTCGAGGGCCTTCAGGTCGGCCACATAGTATTTCAGATGGAAGAGGTGACTCTGCTCCTCCCTGTAGATGACCTCCTCGGTAGAGAGGGCGGTGAGGGCCTTCGGATCCCAGTTCACCATGCGCAGACCACGATAGATGAGGCCCTTGTTATAGAGGTCGACAAAGACCTTGATGACGCTCTGGGAGCGCTTCTCGTCCATCGTGAAGGCGGTGCGGTCCCAGTCGCAACTGGCACCCAGACGGCGCAACTGCTTGAGGATGATGCCTCCGTGCTCGTCGGTCCATTCCCACGCATGCTTCAGGAACTGCTCACGGGTGAGGTCGTGCTTCTTGATACCCTGTTCAGCGAGTTTCTTCACCACCTTGGCCTCCGTAGCGATAGAGGCATGGTCGGTGCCAGGCACCCAGAGGGCATTCTTACCCTCCATACGGGCACGACGGATGAGGATATCCTGAATAGTGTTGTTCAGCATATGTCCCATGTGGAGTACACCGGTGACGTTGGGTGGCGGAATCACGATGGTATAGGGCTCGCGTCCGTCGGGCTTACTCGAGAATAGTTTGTGGTCCAGCCAGTACTGGTACCATTTGCCTTCGACCTCTTTCGGGTCGTATTTGCTTGCTAATTCCATATGTTTATTTGTTATTTCTATGCTCAAAAACGGTAAAATCTCAAAAAATCGCTGCAAAATTATAAAATAATTATGAATTATTGGTTATGAATTATGAATTATTTAGTATCTTTGCCCCAAATAATTAAAGAATATGCACTCAAAAGAAGAAAAAATGCAGGCTTTTGGGCGGTTTCTTGATGTGCTTGATGCATTGAGAGCCAATTGTCCTTGGGATAAGAAACAGACGAACGAGAGCCTGCGACCCAATACCATCGAGGAGACGTATGAACTCTGCGATGCCCTTATCAAGAACAACGTGCATGATATCTGTAAGGAATTGGGCGATGTGCTGCTGCATATCTGTTTCTATGCGAAGATCGCTGAGGAAAAGGAGCAGTTTGATATGGCAGATGTGTGCAATGCCCTCACTCGGAAGATGATCACCCGCCATCCGCATGTGTATCATCCCTCGCAGATTGATGCTGAAGATCCCAAGCCATTGCCCTTTGTGCCAGAGGGAGGAAATGGTGATTCCACCAAGGTGACGACGGTAACGCAGGTACTGGAGAATTGGGAACAGATCAAACTGAAGGAGAAAGATGGTAATGAGAGTGTACTCTCGGGAGTGCCAGAAGCGCTGCCCAGTCTGATCAAGGCCTATCGGATTCAGGACAAAGCCCGCAATGTGGGTTTCGACTGGGAGCAGAAAGAGGATGTGTGGAACAAGGTTCGCGAGGAGCTCGATGAGTTGGAGGTGGAACTGCGCAAGGAAGATAAGGAGAACTCGACGAAGGAATTGGGTGATTTCCTCTTCTCTGTCATCAATGCTGCCCGACTTTACAAGTTGAATCCTGATAATGCCTTGGAGATGACCAACCATAAGTTTATAGACCGTTTCAATTATATTGAAGCACATAGCATCAAGATTGGTAAACCTTTGAAAAACATGACATTAGAGGAAATGGATAAACTTTGGAATGAAGCGAAGGAAAGAGAGGTAAGAGGTGAGAAATAAAAGATAAAAGGAAAGATATATGAGAAAGAATTTGTTTTTTTGGATGGCAGTAGCCGGTACGACCATCATGATGAGTTGTGGTGGTAGAGGCGGTGGTCAGCAGACAGCTGTGGCAGAAGATGATACCTCTGCAGTCAATGTGATTCCTACTGACAAAACCCTTTATGGTCTCTGTGGAGATGGTACAGCCATGAACACCCTTCAGTTGCTGCGCGATAATGGCGACACACTGGTGTTGAGTATTACGAATGCGATGGAGGCTGGTCAGGTGTTTGGTGGTTTGCAGGTGGGTGACCGTATTGCCGTATTTCCCAATGCCACGAATTCGGAGGCCGTTATCGTGATTAATCAGAATGCACTGCTTGGCGATTGGGTGATGCCTAATCCGATAGATGGCAGTTCTGAGGTAGGTATCCGTATCAAGGAAGGCGGTGTGGCAGAGAGCATCGACCAGAGCAGCATCATCTACAAGACCTGGAAGATCTTTAACGGTCGTCTGGAAATTCTCTCACAGCGTGATGGCGGTGGTGACGAGGAAGAGCTCAACCTCTACGAACTGGTGAAGTTGGGACCTGACTCATTGGTCTATCGTACCATGAATAAACCCAGAGAGGAGATGGAAACCTTTGAGTACAGCCGTTGGAAGGAACCTGAGAAGATGGATCTTCACGGCCTGCAGCTTGAGGACGCTGCAAATGAGTTCCACCTTTAATAGTCATCATTTGGAACCGTTCAAAGTACATATATTGGGGTGTGGAAGTGCGCTTCCCACCCTTCGGCATAACGCCTCGTCACAAGTGGTTGAGGTGCGTGGTAAGATGTTCATGCTCGACTGTGCAGAAGGTACGCAGATGCAGTTGAGACGTAGCAAGATACGTTTCACGAAATTGAGTCATGTGTTTATATCCCATTTGCATGGTGATCACTGTTTCGGGCTGATCGGGATGGTTTCCACCTTCGGACTTGTAGGGCGTACGGCGCCGCTGCATGTCTATGGTCCTAAGGAATTGGGACCGATTCTCGATAGTCAGATAGCTTTCTTTACCCACGATCTGGGTTTTGAGGTGAAATTCTATCCTGTCGATCCTACACAGCATACAGTTGTTTATCATGATCATAGTGTGGAGGTCCTGTCTATTCCGCTCCAGCATCGCGTGCCTTGTTGTGGCTATCTGATTCGTGAGAAGGCCACACAACCCCATATCCGCCCGGACATGATGAAATTCTACGAGATTCCCGTCAGTCAGCGGAACAATATCAAGAAAGGTGCAGACTGGGTGACGTCTGAGGGAGAGACTATTCCAAACGAACGGCTCGTGACACCTGCGGATCCTGTGCGCAGCTATGCCTATTGCAGCGACACCCGCTACATCGATGATCTGTGGCAGTTGTTGCAAGGCGTCGACACGCTCTATCACGAGAGTACTTACGGCGATGACCATCTGAAACAGGCGGATAAATATTGCCATTCCACAGCGCGGCAGGCAGCAATCGTAGCCCGTCAGGCTGGGGTGGGAAAGTTGCTGTTAGGGCATTTCAGTTCGCGCTATGAGAATGAGGAAGTGTTACTCAATGAGGCAAAGGAAGAGTTCGAGAATTGCTATTTGACGAATGAAATGGACGTCTTTGACATCTAATTTGGTGGTAAAATGCATTTTTCTTATGAAAAATTTTGTAGTTTCGCCAAAAAACACTATCTTTGCAAAAACTATAGACATATGCATATGCGAAAAAATCTACTTATAATCTCAATGATGGCATTCCTTGCCGTTCCTGCTGTCGCCACAACAACGATGGTTATGGAGCGTGGCGTGGCTGAGATGATCGACGAGCCCATCACACTGAGCGTTGACGGAAATGCCGTCACCATCAGCGGTGCCCAGGGCCAGAAGCTCATCGTGGTCTCGCTGACGGGAAGGCAAGTTGCAGAGTATCAGATTGATAGCCCTGCCCAGCGTATTGAACTTAATTTGACCAAAGGGTGTTATGTTCTCAAGGTTGGCAATGTAGTGCGCAAGGTTTCCATTCATTAGCATCTCTGCTCTTGGTGGTCAGCGCGCTGCTGGTTTCCTGTGACACGGGAAACCGTGTGCCATCTGATGATGAGCTTTCTACATTTGGAGAATACGTCTATGCTTTGGATACTGTTCGCCTGGAACAGAGTCTGAAGCATATTTTATCTGCCGACACCTCAGAATGGGTGTTCGACAAGGCCCTGAAAAAACGCTATACCGATATCAGCAAGTTTGAGGATACCCCGTTGTGGTATTCGCGGATGGGTGTGATTGGCGAGGCAGACTCCCTGCTGGGCTATCTGCGTCGTGAACTGCCCCAGAGCGGTCTTGATACGACAGCTTTCTATCTCCCCGAGATTGCTGAAGATCTGGGTGTCGTACGTGCGCTCACTTTCGATTCCGTGGGACAGAATATCAACGATCTGCTGCCCCGCCTCGATTATCATCTCTCGAAGGCATATGTGCGCTATGCCGTTGGACAACGCTATGGTTTCGTACGTCCAGCCCGTTTGATGAACAAGCTCTATAAGAAGGCCGACACCAACGAGTTTGCCAGACTCTTCGATGAAGAGGTGAAAGAACCGGACTGTGAAGAAACCTTGAGTAAGCTGGCTTCTGATTCTCGTCTGGATTACCTGACAGCTTCCACCCCCAAGAACGCCTTATACAAAACGCTGCAGCATGCGCTTTCGACTGCCACAGGCAAGGAAGCCCGCAGACGGTTGGCTGTGAATATGGAACGCTGTCGCTGGCAGATGAGTCGTCCTGATGACCACCAAAAGGCTGTGTTGGTGAATATCCCTGCCCAGCAGCTGTATGCAGTTGGTGGTGATTCCGTGCTCGATATGCGTATCTGCTGTGGTGCCACGACCACGAAGAGTCCGTTGTTGCATAGCACCATCAGTCATATACAGGTGAATCCCGACTGGATCATTCCCCATAATATCGTGAAGTCGGACATCGTGCGCCATGCTGGCGATTCAGCCTACTTCGCCCGTCATCATTACTACATCGTGGAACGGGCCTCAGGCGACAGTCTTGACCCTGCGGAGGTGACGCAGTCGGACCTGGCATCGGGAACGTTGCGCGTAGGACAGCACGGAGGTCCGGGTAACAGTCTCGGACGCATCGTCTTCCGCTTCAACAACAATTTCTCCGTCTATCTGCACGATACCAATAACCGCGGGGCCTTCCAGCGTGAGAAACGGACGGTGTCGCATGGTTGTATCCGTGTGGAGAAACCCTTCGATCTGGCCTGTTTCCTGATGCCCGAGATGGATGAGTGGGAGCAGGACCGCTTGCGTATCTCGATGGATCTTTCGCCTCAGACCGTGCGGGGTATCGAGTATCTGGAAGAGCATGGGGAAGAACCGCGTCCCCATCGGTTGATGAGCTATCACGATGTGTCACCGCGCGTGCCCGTGTACATTATTTATTATACAGCTTATCCGAATCCGTCCACTGGCATTGTCCAGACATGGCCCGACCTATATGGTTACGACAAGGCAATAGCGTCTGCCATAGACAGCTTTTTGCCCAAGTGATATTAAACTGAAGCGTGACAATGGACAAATACGACGATCAATATATCAAGGATTTGCTTTTGAAGGCCGAGACCCAGCATAAGGGTTTCGAACTGCTTGTCAAGCAATATAGCGAACAGTTGTATTGGCAGGTGCGACGTATTGTCATGACACACGAGGATGCCAACGATGTGCTGCAGAATGCCTTCATCAAAGCCTGGAACGGCTTGGAGTCGTTTCATGGCGATGCGAAGATTTTCACCTGGATCTCGAGAATTGCCATCAACGAGAGTATCGACTTCGTGCGTCGTCAGAAGAATCTGGCAGCCATCAGTGCTGATGATGAGGATTCGCATGTGGCCAATACGCTGATGGCTGACGAATTTTTCGATGGCAACGAGACGGAGGCCCTGCTGCAGGAAGCCATCGCCTCCCTGCCTGAGGTACAGCGCACCGTCTTTACCCTGCGCTACTTTGAAGAAATGAAATACAGCGAGATGAGTCAGCGCCTGAAGACCTCGGAAGGTAGTCTGAAGGCCTCCTATCACATCGCTGTGAAAAAGATTTCTGAATTTTTTAAGTCACATGATTAAACCTTTTATTATTAAATACGTCAAAAGAGTATGATGGAAGAAAAAAATCTCATAGAAAAGGTCGGCAAGGAGAATCCTTTTAGGGTTCCCGAAGGCTATTTCGACACGCTTGCCAGTCAGATTATGGCTAAAGTAGAGGCGGAGGGTGTCGAGGCAAGAGACATTAAGACAGGCAAGGAGAAACGCGCAAAAGTCGTGTGGCTCCGTCCTGTGCTTTATGCCGCTGCCAGTGTGTGTGCATTGTTTGTCAGTGTTGTTGCCTATCAGTCTTATTCTGAACAAGGCGTAGCAGCACCCACTCAGAATGTCGTGGCCAATAATCAAGTTATGATGGATGAATATTTTGAAGAGGCCGCAGACTATGTGATGCTTGACAATCAGGATATCTACGCCTGTTTGTCATCTGACTATTAAATGAAGTAAAAATGAGACGACTAGTTGTTATTGGTCTGGTTTGTTTATGTGCCTTTGGTGCATATGCTGACAACCCTTGGGAGCAGTTCCCACAGGGTGGCTTCCCTCGTCAAGGCTTCCCGCAGCAGCAGAATTTCCAACAGCCGCAGAAGAGGTTCTCACCGGAGAAGTACCAGGCAGATCTGGAGCAGTATATCACTAAGGAGGCTTGTCTGACGCCCAAGGAAGCTGCTGCTTTCTTCCCTCTTCTGAGAGAGATGCAGAAGAAACAGCGAGCGCTCTATAACAAGATGCGTGAGGATGTCAGAATCAAACCTACTGACGAGGCCGCATGTAAGAAAATGATCCAGAAGCATGATCAGGTGGAACTGGAGCTGAAGAGCATCCAGCAGACCTATCACAACAAGTTCTTTAGTGTGATTCCGGCTTCGAAGGTCTTCGATGTCATCAGGGCAGAGGACAGTTATCGTCGTGGTTTGCTCAGGAATATGGGCAGAGGTCCGATGGGTGGTTTCCCGCCTAGGATGCCGGGTCAGCAAGGAGGCCAGGGCCAGCAGAAAGGACAGTCGAACACTAAGAAGTAGAAAAATCGAAAATGCAAGTGTACCGTCAATCAATAAGTGGTTGGCGGTACTTCTTTTTTATTCCAGCTTCGAGCCCTCGAGATTCTTTGCACAGAAAGGCTCCAGTTCACATTTCTCACAATGAGGTTTCCGCGAGGTACAGATATAGCGGCCATGTAATAGCAACCAGTGGTGGGCATCTGGGATATCAGCCTCGGGGATGTATTTCGTCAATGCCATCTCTACCTTGTAAGGGGTGTTATCGCGTTTGCTCACGAGTCCTAAGCGATGAGCCACCCTGTAGACGTGTGTGTCGACAGCAAGGGCGGATTTCCCGAAGGCCACGCTCTGTATCACATTTGCTGTCTTGCGCCCGACACCGGGCAGATCCAACAGCAGGTTCATGTCGGAAGGCACCTCACCGTCGTGCTTCTCGACCAAGGCCCGTGCCATCTTCACCAGATGGTCTGCCTTCGCATTCGGGTAGGAGACGCTGCGGATATAGTCCAGCACCTCTTCAGGTTCCGCCTTCGCCATCGTCTTGGCATCAGGATAATGGCGGAACAGTTCGGGAGTCACCTGGTTGATGCGTTTGTCGGTACACTGGGCACTCAGAATGACAGCCACCAGCAGTTGGAACACGCTGCCGAACTCGAGTTCCGTATTCACGTTGGGCATCTCTTTGCGGAAATGCGCCAGAATCCTTTCGTATCGTTCTTCTTTTCTCATGCCTGCAAAGTTACGAAAAAAAACATAATTACGAACGATTACTGTATTTTTATTTGGAAATTACACGGAAAATGCTTACCTTTGTGCCCATTAATAACCTATAGCAAACTTATAGAAACTAAAGTATATGAGAAAATTATTGCTATCTATGGCTTGTCTGGCAGCACTTCAGATCTTTGCTGCAGATAAGACACCCGTGTGGAAAGACCCGACAGTGAATCAGGTGAATCGTGAGCAGAGGCATGCTGCATTCTTTGCTTTCGAGAGTGAGGAACTTGCCAAACAAGGCGACAAGACGAAATCGTCGCGCTACCTCTCAATGGAGGGTATGTGGAAATTCAATTTCGTGAAGAACCATCAGGATGCCCCGAAGGATTTCTTCGGACTGAAGTACGACGATTCGAAGTGGGTAGACTTCCCGGTGCCCGGATTATTCGAGCTCAACGGTTATGGCGACAAGATTTACAAGAACATAGGCTATGCCTGGGGTACGACCTTTAAGAGCAATCCGCCTTATATCGGCGAGACCAACAACTACACAGGCTCTTATCGCAGGACCTTCGATCTGCCAGCAGACTGGAAAGGTCAGGAGGTGTATTTCCATGTAGGCTCTGCGACGAGCAACCTCAGTCTCTGGGTGAATGGCAAGTTCGTGGGCTACTCCGAGGATTCGAAGGTGGCTGCGGAGTTCAATATCACCAAGTATCTGAAGCCGGGCAAGAACCTCATCGCCATGCAGATCATGCGCTGGTGCGACGGCTCTTATCTCGAGGATCAGGACTTCTGGCGCTTTACGGGTATCGCCCGCGAGGTGTATCTCTTTGCCCGTCCGAAGGCACATATCCAGGACCTCACGATGACGCAGGATTGGGTGGTGGATTCCAAGCGTGGCATCCTGAAGTTCGATGCGAAGACCATAGGCAAAGCCACAGCCACAGCAAAGATTATCTTCGACGATGGTCAGATAAGCAGTGAGATTGATGCCAACCACGAGATCTATCTGAATGATGTGAAGCCCTGGACCGCTGAAACGCCCCATCTCTATACTGTTTTGGTGTCGCTGAAACAGGGCGATAAGGTGCTGGAGGTGATTCCGCAGCGCATTGGCTTCCGTCATATCGAGATCAAGGGCGGACAGCTGCTCGTCAACGGACAGCCGATTCTCATCAAGGGTGCCGACCGTCATGAGCTCGATCCCGATGGTGGCTATATCGTCAGCGTGGAGCGCATGATCCAGGACATCAAGATCATGAAATATCTGAATATCAATGCAGTCCGTACCTGCCACTATCCCGACGATCCCCGTTGGTATGACCTTTGCGACAAATACGGTATCTATCTGACGGCTGAGTCGAATATCGAGAGTCACGGTATGGGTTATGGAGAAGGCACGCTGGCCAAGCGTGAGGATTATGCGAAGGCGCATATCGAGCGCCAGCAGGGTAATGTGTGCTCGTTCAAGAATCATCCGAGTATCATCGTATGGTCGTTGGGTAACGAGGCTGGCTATGGTCCTAACTTCGAGAAAGCCTACGATTGGGTGAAGGCTTACGACAGCACCCGTCCTGTGCAGTATGAGCAGGCTGGCGACTGGGGTAAGACGGATATTTTCTGTCCGATGTATGCCGACTATAATCACTGTGAGCGCTATTCGAAAGGCGATAACCCCCGTCCGCTGATTCAGTGTGAGTATGCCCATGCGATGGGTAACTCGATGGGTGGCTTCAAGGAGTATTGGGACATCATCCGTAAGAATGCGAAATATCAGGGTGGCTATATCTGGGATTTTGTGGATCAGGGTCTGCGCGACAAGAGTAAGATTACTGGCAAGGAGATCTTCACCTATGGTGGTGACTATGGCCGTTATCCTGCTTCCGACTATAACTTCAACTGCAACGGTATCATCGCCCCCGACCGTCGTCTGAATCCGCATGCCTACGAGGTACGCTATTATTATCAGAATGTCTGGGTGGCCGATAAAGGTCTGAAAGAAGGAAAGGTTGAGATTTACAATGAGAATTTCTTCAAGACGCTCGACAACCTTGAGCTCGAGTGGTTCGTAGGCGGTGCTTCTGGCAGCCATCATCACGATGGAGATCGTCCTGAGGGTATGACCTTCGGACATGGTGGCACTTTTGCTATTAACGGCATTGCCCCGCAGCAACGTAAGGTGGTGACCATCGATGCCATGAAAAAGGTCATTGACCGTGTGCTTGGCCATCATGGCGATCAGGAAATCTTTGTGATCTTCCAATTTAAGCTGAAAGATGCTGAGCCGCTGATGGAAAAAGGCCAGGTGGTAGCGCGTCAGCAGTTTGTGCTCAATCCCTATCAGTTCCCCGAGATTAAGTCCGAAGAGGCAGAGGTTCAGAAAGAAGAGGTCGAGAGCTATGTGAAGCTTGAGGCTGCCGGTACTACGGTCACCTTTGGCAAGCGTCAAGGCTGGATCGATTATCTCGATGTCGACGGTGTGCCTATGCTCATCGATCGTGAGAGCATCACGCCTGAGTTCTGGCGCGCTCCTACTGACAACGATTATGGCGCACGTCTGCAGAACCGCTTCGCTGTGTGGAAGAATCCTCAGATGAGACTGAAGGAATTTGATGTGGATGACAATGAGGTGGAGGCTACTTATGAGATGCCTGATGTGAAGGCAGAGCTGAAGATGACCTATACGCTGACGAAAGAGGGTGAGGTCATCATCCGTGAGCAGCTGAAGGCTGATAAGGAAGCCAAGATCGCCAATATGTTCCGCTATGGCATGCAGCTCCAGATGCCAAAGGCTTACAACAAGGTGCAGTATTATGGTCGTGGCCCTGTGGAGAACTACATCGACCGTAACTCCAGCGAGTTCATCGGTGTATATAATAATAAGGTGGCGGATGAGTATTACAGCTATGTCCGTCCGCAGGAGTCGGGCAACCATACCGATATCCGCTGGTTCCGCGTGATCGACGAAGCAGGTAAGGGCCTCGAGTTCTACAGCAATGCCCCGATGGAGGCCAGCGCTTTGAACTATCTGATGTCGGATCTTGACGACGGTCCTAATAAGGATAAGAAGATTGGCCGTCACTCTGGCGACCTCATTGAGCGTCCGCTGACACAGGTACACATCCAGCAGCGCCAGATGGGACTGGGATGCGTGAACTCATGGGGTGCCTGGCCACGCGAGGAGTATCGCGTGCCTTACCAGGACTATGACTTTACCTTCGTCATCAAGCCTCTGAAGTAAGAATCAATTGTTTGTCAAAACCAACCGTCTTGTTGCAAAATGATAGCACAAGACGGTTGATTTTTGTCAAAAAGCGCAATAAATAATCATTTTTTATACTTTTTTATGTAGTAAACTGTTGGCACATATCTTTTTAATTACTATCTTTGCACCCGGAAATGATTTATAATTTGTTGAGAGAGATGAAAGATATGAAGAAATTAGTACTTGCAGGAATGCTGTTCTTAGTGGGTACATTGACCCTGAACGCTACAGAGAATGCCGCTGATAAGGAGGCGGTAGACACAACCTATATCAAATTAGACGAGAACCGTGAGCCCATCAACCACGTGAATCTGACAAAAGAAGAGTTGGAGGCAAAGGTCGGTGAGCTGGAGACCATCCTGGAGACGGAAAATTTCCAGTTGTATGCAGCTGGCGATTACACCTATAAGATTGTGGATGGTATCGTGACCTCGATGGCTATTCAGATTCCCGATGATAACAACGACAAGGTGGTCTACAACCAGATCCTGAACGCGCTGGCCAAGAGCAACTCGATTAAAGACACCCACAACACGGGTGGCAACTATTATCTCTATGCCAACTTCCAGATTCAGTTCGATGATTTTGAGGGCTATGAGAAATTAACGTTTTCTGCTATAGAACAATAGTCTGAACAAACAATAAATTCTTTGTGGGCCTCGCTCTTCGGAGTGAGGTTTTTTTATGCGCTATCGCGAGAATATTATAGTTTTATAATTAAAATATAGCATATAAAAATTATATATTCTGTTAAGTTTCTTAAAATCACCTCAAATAATTAACAAAACCAATTAAGGATTTTAAGAAATCAACTATCTTTGCACTTGCAATTGAAAAGAAAATGAAGAAAAGTACGATTTGGATTATAGCAACGATCATGGGCCTCTCGTTTGTAGGCCTTCTGTTCTTGCAGCTCTCCTACATCGAGCAGATGGCAAAGATGAAGAAGGAGCAGTTCGACGAATCGGTGTACCGCAGCCTCTATCAGGCCTCGCGCAATCTGGAGATGAACGAGACACGTCGCTATCTGGAAAAGGATGTCAAGGAGACGGAGCGTCGCGCTGTGACCCAGGACACCATGACAGTCGACGGCCTGAATGGTACCGTGAAGCAGCAACACGAATTCTCTGTCTCTGCTGACGACGGGACAGCCTATTATAGCTTCGAGGCGAAGACCTTTGCTGTGAAGCCCGCCAGTGTACCCAAGGCGATGATCATGCGCACCGACAAGAGCAGTCTCATCGAGGCCTCGAAGTCGCTGCAGGAGATTGTCCGCAACCGTTATGTCTATCAGAAGGCCCTGCTCGACGAGGTGGTCTATAACATCCTCTACACGGCCTCCGACAAACCGTTGAAGGAGCGTATCAACTTCCGCCTGCTCGATCGCGACATCAAGGTGGAACTGCTCAACAACGGCATCAACATCCCGTATCACTTCACGGTTGAGACGAGCGACGGGCGCGAGGTGTACCGCTGTCCCGACTTCACCGACGAGGGTAGGGAGCATGTCTATACCCAGGATCTGTTCCACAACGACCCCTCACCGAAGATGGGCGTGGTGAAGATCCATTTCCCCGACATGAACTCCTATATCTTCTCCAGCGTGCGGTTCATGATCCCGTCGATGATTTTCACCATCGTGCTGCTGATTACCTTCGTGTTCACGATTGTGGTCATCTTCCGCCAGAAGCGCTATTCTGAGATCAAGAACGATTTCATCAACAACATGACGCACGAGTTGAAGACCCCGATATCAAGTATCTCCTTGGCTGCGCAGATGCTCAACGATGAGTCGGTCGAAAAGTCACCTTCCATGCTGAAGCATCTTGGCGGTGTTATCAACGACGAGTCCAAGCGCCTCCGTTTCCTCGTCGAGAAGGTGCTGCAGATGTCGATGTTCGACCGTAAGACGGCCTCGTTCAAGAAAAAGGAACTCGATCTCAACGAACTCCTGGAGAATATCGCGACCACCTTCTCCCTGCGTGTGGAGCATACGGGCGGTAAGATCTATACGGAGATAGAGGCAGTCGACTCGGCCATCTATGTCGATGAGGTGCACTTCCAGAATGCCATCACCAACCTGATGGACAACGCAGTGAAATACCGCAAACCCGACGAACCCCTCGACCTCTATATCCGCACCTGGAATGAGAAGGATCATCTCTGTTTCAGTATCCGCGATACGGGGCTGGGTATCAAGAAGGAGAACGTGAAGAAGATCTTCGACAAGTTCTACCGTGTCCATACGGGCAACGTGCACGATGTCAAGGGCTTCGGTCTCGGCCTCGCCTACGTCAAGAAGATCATCAACCTCCACGAGGGTGAAATCAAATGCGAGAGCGAACTCGGTAAGGGTACTACCTTCACCATCACGCTTCCTATCCTGCGAGAAGATACGAATTAAACAATATTGTTAAACTATAAAAGATTAAGATTATGGACGAGAAATTAAAGATTTTGCTTTGCGAGGACGATGAGAACCTCGGCATGTTGCTCCGTGAGTATTTGCAGGCTAAGGGCTTTACGACAGAGCTCTGCGCTGACGGTGAGCTGGGCTACAAAGCCTTCCTGAAGACAAAGTTCGACATCTGTGTGCTCGACGTGATGATGCCTAAGAAGGACGGCTTCACGCTGGCCAAGGAAATCCGTAATTCCAATCAGGACATCCCCATCATCTTCCTCACCGCCAAGACGCTGAAGGAAGATATCCTCGAGGGCTTTAAAATCGGTGCCGACGACTATATCACCAAGCCCTTCTCCATGGAGGAACTCGTGTTCCGTATTGAGGCCATCATCCGTCGCACCAAGGGTAAGAAGAACAAGGAGAGCACTGTCTACCGCATTGGTAAGTTCACCTTCGATACCCAGAAACAGCTCCTCTGCTTGGGCGACGACCAGCGCAAGCTGACCACCAAGGAGAACGAACTGCTGGCCCTGCTTTGCAGCCACGCCAACGAGATCCTGCAGCGCGACTTCGCCCTGAAGACCATCTGGATCGACGACAACTATTTCAATGCCCGCTCCATGGATGTCTACATCACCAAGCTGCGCAAGCATTTGAAGGACGATCCTCAGATTGAGATCATCAACATCCACGGCAAGGGTTACAAACTCATTACGCCCGAGGATGAGTAAAAACATAATTGGAGTGGCGCTGGTATTGGCTGGTGCCCTCCTTTTGATAACCGCTTATTGGGCTGGCTGGACATCGAGTAATCTGGTGTTGCTTTCAGGCCTGATAATCATTGTTATAGGCCTTATTCTGCACGTAAAATACGCAAAATCAGGTGAAAAGTATTAAAACATGTTAAAGTTGAGGTTAACTATTCACTATTCACTATTCACTCTCAACTTAATTTAGTACCTTTGCACCCGCTTTTCGAAGCACATTATTAATTTTTTATTTATTTATAGTATGAATCAATACGAAACCGTTTTCATTTTGACTCCCGTTTTGTCTGATGACCAGACAAAGGAAACGGCCGCAAAGTTCAAGAAAGTCCTCACCGATAAAGGTGCAGAGATTATCAACGAAGAGGCCTGGGGATTGAAGAAGATGGCTTATGCTATTCAGAAGAAATCTACAGGTTTCTACTTCCTCGTAGAGTTCAAGGCTGAGCCAGAAGTGATCAAGACATTGGAGACTGCTTTCCGTCGTGACGAGAAAGTGATCCGTTTCCAGACAGTTAAACTCGACAAGTATGCTGTGGAATACGCTGAGAAGCGTCGCAACAAGCTTGGCGCAAAATCAGAGGAGGCTTAATTATGGCACAGGACGCAGAAATCCGTTATCTTAACGCTCCTTCTATCGACACGAAGAAGAAGAAGTATTGCCGCTTCAAGAAGAGTGGTATCAAGTACATTGACTACAAGGATCCCGAGTTCCTGAAGAAGTTCCTCAACGAGCAGGGTAAGATTCTTCCCCGTCGTATCACCGGAACATCTCTGAAGTATCAGCGTCGTGTGGCTCAGGCCGTTAAGCGTGCCCGCCAGATTGCTCTGCTGCCTTACGTAACCGATTTGATGAAGTAAAACAAGGAGGACGCAAGTATGGAAATTATTCTGAAAGAAGATATTATCGGTCTGGGTTTCAAGAACGATATCGTGAATGTGAAGTCTGGCTACGGTCGTAACTACCTCATCCCTCAGGGTAAGGGTGTGATTGCTTCTCCGATGGCCAAGAAGATTCTGGCTGAGAACCTGAAGCAGCAGGCTCACAAGCTGGCAGCTCAGAAGGCTGCTGCTGAGGAGAAGGCTGCTGTGCTCAATGGCGTGGCTCTCGAGATCGCTGCCAAGGTGAGCGCTACTGGTCAGCTCTACGGTTCTGTAGGTGCTGCTCAGGTCGCTGAGGCTCTCGCTAAGCTGGGTAAGGAGGTTGATCGCAAGATCATCACCATGAAGGATGCCAAGAAGCTGGGTGACTACGTGGCTCTCGTTCATTTCCACAAGGAGGTGATCGTTGAGATTCCTGTGAAGGTGGTAGCTGAGAATGCTGCTGAGCTGAAGGCTGCTGCCGATGCTGAGGAGGCTATCCGTGCTGCTGCTGATGCTAAGGCTGCTGCTGCCGCTGCTGCTGAGGCTCAGGAGGCTGCCGACGAGGAAGAGGTTCTCGAGGCTCTCGGAGCTGCTGAAGAGGCCGCTCCTGCTGAGGAGGCTCCCGCAGAGGCTTAATCGCGCATTTTAAATCAATAAACAATTAATAATTAATCACTGCTGTAAGGCATCATTATTTATTATGACAACAGTGTCCCGAGGGTTCTCCCTCGGGATTTCTGTATCTTAACGACAATTTATGAAAACTATTCGTTTGATGTTATTGGCTGTGCTGCTGGTTGGTGCCAGTACGCAAGTTTGGAGTGTTGGTAACCAGTGGAAATTATCATCTCCTGATGAAAAGATGCAGATTGGGGTCGCTACTCAGAATCAACGTCTGACTTGGAGCATCGCGCACAATGGCGTGTCTGTGTTGGAAGCATCGGAGATCAATATCCTGATAGATGGATCTTTTAATGTTTTTACAAAAGGAGGCCAGGGCAAGGTGACCGATCGCCAGCAGGTGAGGACGAAGTTTGCGACACCTTTCTATAAGAAGGCTGAGGTCAAGGACGAGTATAACGCGATGACCGTATCGTTCAAGAATGGTATCAGCATCGAGTTCCGTGTCTACAACGATGGCGCAGCCTACCGTTTTCTGCTGAACCGGAAGAACATGACTGAAGTGACCAACGAGACGGCGGAGTTTTTGTTTGCTGAAGACTATCCGGCCTTTGTGCCTTATGTCAACGACAATCGTGGCGGAGAACGCTATTGCTACAGCTTCGAGTCCTACTATGACGAGCAGCCTCTGTCTTCGATGTTCAGCGACTCGTTGGCCATCACGCCTCTGGCCGTTTGTCTACCTAATGGCCTGAAGGCCATCGTGATGGATGCTGGAGTGGAGGATTATCCAGGCATGTTCCTCAAGCGGATTGGCGACAGAGGTCTGAAAGCGGAATTCGCACCTTATCCGTTGGAGCAGGAGATTGGTGGTTTCGACCGCCTGAACCTTGTACCGACCAAGCGGGCAGACTATATTGCGAAGCTGGATGGACAGCGGACGCTGCCTTGGCGCGCTGTCGTCATCACAGAGAAAGATGCTGACATTTTGAACTGTGATATGGCCCAGCGCCTGGCGCCTGCATGTCGTATCAAGGATACCTCGTGGATCAAGCCCGGCAAGGTGGCCTGGGACTGGTGGAACAACACGAACATCTCTGGTGTCGACTTCAAATCGGGCATGAACACCGACACCTATCTCTATTATATCGACTTCGCTGCCAAGAACAACATCGAATACATCATCATCGACGAAGGTTGGAGCGGCAAGGAGTCGCTGATGGAGAACCTAAGTCCTGAGATTGACCTGAAACGGCTCATTGCCTATGGTCGCGAGAAAGGCGTGGGCATCATCCTCTGGTCTAGTTGGCGCAACCTCATCGGAAGTAATCCCCTGAATGATATCGCTGTCACCGACGCAGTGATGAAGCATTATGCTGATATGGGCGTGAAGGGCTTCAAGGTCGACTTCTTCGATCGTGACGACCAGCAGGTCATTGCTTCGGCCTACAAGATTGCCAAGAGTGCTGCCAAGTATCATCTCTATCTCGACTATCACGGTCTGAAGCCCTTTGGCATCCAGCGTGCCTATCCGAATATCTTCAATTTCGAAGGCGTGAAGGGTTTGGAGAATTCTAAATGGGAGCCGAGAGCAGGTGACGGCCCTTTGCACAATCAGCCCCGATATGATGTCACAGCGCCTTATCTGCGCATGCTGGCGGGCCCGATGGACTATACGCCAGGTGCCATGACAAACGCCATGAAGAACAACTTCTTTGGCAACAACGACCACCCGATGAGTCAGGGTACGCGCGTTCATCAGATGGCGATGTACACCACCTTTGAGGCTCCGCTTCAGATGCTGGCTGACAGTCCTACGCGATATATGCAGAATCAGGAGTGTACCGACTTCATTGCCCAGGTGCCCACGACGTTCGATGAGACCATCGCCCTCGACGGACAGTTGGGCGAGTACACCGTCATAGCCCGTCGTAAGGGATCCACATGGTATCTGGCAGCGATGACCGACTGGACGCCTCGCGATCTGACCATCGACCTGGGTTTCCTTGGTGCAGGCCAGTATCAGGCTGACATCTTCGCTGACGGTGTGAATGCGCTGAAGGATGCCACCGACTACAAGCATACCCGTCAGACCGTCGCCAGCAGCACTCGCCTGCCCATCCATCTGAGCAGTGGTGGTGGCTGGACGGCTATCCTCAAAGTCTCGAAGTAAATATTAAGCGTATGAACAAGATCAAAGTCATAGTGGGCGACATCACCACATTGAAGGTGGATGCGATTGTGAATGCAGCCAACCGGTCGCTGTTGGGTGGGGGAGGCGTCGACGGTGCCATCCACCGTGCAGCAGGAAAAGGACTGCTTGAAGAGTGCAGGACGCTGGGCGGCTGCGACACAGGCCAGAGCAAGATGACCGATGCCTACAACCTGCCATGCAAGAAAGTCATTCATACCGTAGGCCCCATCTGGTACGGAGGCGGTCATAACGAGCGTGAGCTGCTGGCCTCCTGCTACGATACCGCCATGCGACTGGCAGAAGAAAACAACCTCCAGAGCATCGCCTTCTCCTGCATCAGCACCGGTGTCTATGGTTTCCCCAAGGCCGAAGCCGCCCGCATCGCCACCCGCGTCCTGACGGAGCATCTGCAAAACGGCTATCAGGGAGAGATCATCGTCTGCTGCTTCACGGAGAGCGATGCCCAGTATTATCAGCTATAGGGTCTTCGATAACAGCAGGTCTTCCACGAAATGACGCAGGGACGCTTCGTCCATCTTGATACCACCGCATTCGGCGATGCGTTTGCCAGTAGACGACTTGGAACTGATGGTAGCTCGATACTCCACACCGTTAATCCTCGCTGTCAGACGAAATGCACCGTTGCCCATCTCCTGCCATTGGGCATCCTCCACATGGATACTATTCTCGACTATGTAGCTGAATACGTTGGGCTTATACCCTTGTAAGCCTGATAGCAAGTCGGGTGTCATTTCAGCGAAGTGACGTTCTACGACATCTTGCCAATGTTCGCTTACACCATATTTGGTAGCAATAGTCCGGAATTCCATTACTGAGTCCACACACTGCTTGATAATGGCATTTGGATTGTCGATCATGCTTCTGCGTGCAAAAACCAACATGTCTTCATGGTTGACGCCCGTACGTTTTCCATTCATACTCAGATAGTGGTATTCATCCAGTTTGTTGTGTGGGTTAAAGCATGAGAAGGTCAAATCGTAGGCAGGTGAAATGTGCCAGTCGGTATGTCCTTTCTCAAGCATAAACTCGTAGTTTCTGATATGAGCATCCACATTGGTTGTCAGCATGTTGAATATAGCCCTTCGATACACCTCCTCACGTTCTTTATAGGGCAATTGCAGTTTCAGACAGACTTCTATGAGCTGTTCGTAGGATGTTGCGTCAGGCATCATGCCCGCCAGCGAGACCGTATGTATCTTTTCACCGTTCTTACGGTCATAGCGTTCAGTCAGGAAATGGCTCTCGCCGCCAATCTCTATCAGTTCTGAGGGCATCATTTCGATTCCTGCCATTGTGGCCATGTCATAGTAAGCCATCTCAATTCTTGTCAGAGGGTAGTGTTGCGTCTCAGCAAATTTCAGCAGATAGTATTTGTATCCATCGGGGAGCAAGACCTGTCCAGACCGTACATCACCGGTATCCTTATTAATAGCAATGACTGCCTTTGAGTGGTTGCCACCAGCCGATGTTCCAACCTCATAGAGTGCGCTCAGCGTCAGGTCCTGGCCTGCTACTGTCACCTCTTCTCTGCCATGCAGGATCTCTAAGGCTTTTCTGTAGAGCTCTGCAAGCTGATAGCTGCGTTGCTCGTCGAATTCCTGTGCAGGTTCAAACTCCAAAGCGCCCATACTTCTTTTACCGATGAATGACAGTTTGTCTACAGAAGTAATTTCAGAAGCGCTGACATGATTTTCTGCTGCCCAAGCATCAAAGACGGCATTTCCCCAACGTCCTGGCAGAGAATCAGCAATGAACGCAGGTAATCCATAGAAGATATCGTCGTTGGCCAATCCATAGATTGGAAGCCGATTACGCGGATCTTTGATGGACGCTGATAATGGTGCGATATCCAGTCCTGCCTTGATGAAGTCGGGATGATAGTTGAATACGGCTCTTTTCCGTCGCTCGTCCCAGTAGAGGCTTCCTACTTCTTGCCCCCATAGCATTATTCTTACAATGTTACTTCGCATGTCTTACCCTTTTACGTTTTCCTTGTTGAATCTTCAGTAGTTCGTAGGGTGATACAGGAATCTCGGGTAACACCTCGTCGAGTCCTTGTGTAAAGTCTATGGCTTTCAGCAATGCGATGAATGTTGCCAGCGTCATGTTGTACAACTGACCATTTTCGAATTTTCTGATGGTAATGACGCTGACGCCAGACTTGTCAGACACTTCTTTCTGTGTCATGTCACAAGCAATTCGATAGTCCTTGAAACGTTCACCAAGCGTGGTGATAATTTCAGGAGTCACCAAATTTGATATACTTCCTTCATGTTTCATGGCGCAAAGGTAAGCATAATTTCTGTTATAGCCAAATTTTTGAATTAAAAAATAGTTTGATTACGGTTAAATTGTACTTCACCACAGATAGTCCTCAACGTAATCGTTGAACTCGATGGGCTGTTGCCAGCCAAAGCGGAGGATGGCCTGGCGGATGTACTGTTCGTGCTCTGGGGGAACGGGACGATAGCCGCTGTGGTATTCGTAGTAGCGCTTGCGGTTGAAGTATTGGATAAGGTGCTGCTTCAGGGGACGGGCAATGCGCAGGGGCATGTCGTAGTACATCTTCGCAATGCCAAGGGGCATGCGGACGGGTTGGTCGTCGCGGTACATGTGACACGTCTCGGTCTGCATAGCCGGATTGTTGAGGTTGACACAGGACGAGATGCGACGGTCTTGGGGGACATAGGCGAGCAGTTGCGAGCGGAGACAGTGTTCTCGCAGGGGACATGTCTGTGAGTAACAGATGGCATAGCTCTTTTCTGCCTTCTCCGCGAAGAGTTGTTCGCGCGTCTTCGGTGTATTGTCTTCTTTCTTCATTTCCAGATGATTTTATCGTTTATTTTGCAAAGTTAGTGAAATTCTGTGATACTACAAAATTCTTTCATTCTAAATTTTACTTTTCTCTATTCATTTATTCATTTTTATATATAATTCACTTATTATTAGCTAATTATCTCATGAATAGTATCATCATTTCTTTGTTAACTATTCATTATTAATCATTTGTATGTCACTTTTTATTGTTAGAGATATAGTTAAGCTATTAAAGATATGATAGTTACCCTATAGTAACTATTTTTGTAACACTTTGTAAATGGCCTTGTTACAAAGTGTCACAGCCTTTGTGACAAAGTGTTACCAATGTGATTATAGTTTAGTGACAATATTTCTGCTCGATAAAGAACAGAATGCTTTTCATCGAAAAGCACGAAATGATGAATAGTCGAATCACTATTCATAGGCACTATTCATTGTTTAACTTTCTGATTATCTGTATATTATTACAAAAAATGAATAGTGAATAGATATTTCATCATTTTTGCTTGGAGATTTGAAATGTTTTGATTACCTTTGCAGAGTGAATTCTAAAAACAAGAGATATGACTAAGGTAACTATCGTCAAGAACTATCGTAACATGGAGACAATCAGGGTGTTAGAGCTCTCCGAAGTCGTCCGTCTGATCCAGACGTGTGAATACTATGAGGCTGTGAGGGAGGTGATGGGTATCTCGCTCTATACAGAACTCAAGCGTCAGGACGATGGCAGCGTGTGGGGTGCCAACAATTTCACCGACAAGGTGCCACGCGTCTGTTTTGCCTCAGTGATGGAGAACCGCAATCGTCAGAAAGTCCGCAAAGCCTATACTGGTCTGGTGCTCCTGGAGGTGAACAATCTGACGAGCCATGATGAGGCCGTCGCCATCCGTCAGGGAGCCGCTATGATGCCCCAGACGCTGTTGGCATTTGTGGGAGCCAGCGGACGATCGGTGAAGATTGTGTGTCGTGGAGAACTGTTCAAGGGTGGTCTGCCTGAGGCGGAGGAGGATATCAGGCGGTTCCACCTGAATCTGTATGAAAAGGCGCGGATGGTGTATAATGCCCAGCTCGGTGTGACTATCGACAAGCTGGAACCACATTTGGATCGTACTTGTTACCTCGGCATCGACTCCGACCTGTATTACAATCCGATGGCACAGCCTTTCTATACCGACACCTCCGATTTGGAGCAGGCCCTCAAGCCCATTCAGCCAAAGGAGATGCTGCCTGATGAGATTGTGCCAGGGCGCAACCGTTATCAGGCACAGTGTCTCATCTATCAGTACAACCTCACGAAAGCTTATGATGATGTGACGCTCCTGGTAGATGATGACAGCGAAGAGAGCGACACACTGATCATCACCCGTCTGGCGGAATACTGTCGTGAGACGGGACTCGACATGGCCTTCGCCAAACGGCAGACGCTAATGAGCCTCACATACGGCAAATATCCCGATGTGGTGACGAAGATCTTCGAGAATGCCTATCGGGAGGAGCATGAGAAACAGTATTATAAGCGGAAGAACCAGATACGTCCCACGAGGAATATCCCACCTGAGACGCTGCTGATGATGAAGATCGACATCTTCCTGAACAGCAACTATGAACTCCGTAAGAACGTGATGCGTGGCGTGGCCGAATACCGCATCAGGACAGGACATGGTTTCGCATTCCAGGACCTGACCACCGAGGCGCGTAACTCCATCACGATCAGGGCTTTGTCGCAGGGCATCAAATGTTGGGATAAGGATATCATGCGCTATGTCAATTCCAACGATATCACGCTCTACGATCCGATGGACGACTTCCTGGAGCATCTGCCCAAATGGGACGGGAAGGATAGGGTAGAGGCCCTTGCCCGCAGGGTCAAGACCGACTTTGAGGACTGGCCTCACCTGTTCCATATCTGGATGCGTTCGATGGTGGCGATGTGGAAGGGAAAGGGACAGTTGACGGGCAATGCGCTCGTACCTCTTTTAATTGGAAGACAGGGCTGTGGCAAGACGAGTTTCTGTCGAATCCTGCTGCCAAGAGAGATGCGCGAGTACTATAATGACCGCATCAACTTCAAGAACGAGCACGACTTGAACTTAGGGCTGACATCCTTTGCCCTTATCAACCTCGACGAATTCGACAAAATCACCCAGCGCCAGCAGATTGTGCTGAAGTATCTTGTATCTACGAGCGACCTGAAATACCGTCCGCCATACGGCACGGCCTATTCCTCGCATCGTCGCTATGCCTCGTTCATCGGTACCACCAACGAGCCGACGCCGTTGACGGATCCGTCTGGCAGCCGTCGTTTTGTCTGTGTGAATGTCGAGGGCAACATCGATTTCGAGACGCCTGTGGAATATGGCCAGCTCTATGCCCAGCTGAAATACGAGGTAGAGTGGCAACGTGAACGCTATTATCTGACGAAGGAAGAAGAGGCTGCCCTGATGCAGCACAACCTGCGATTCCAGAAGGTGAGTGGCCTTGGCGAGATGATTCTTTCGCTCTTCGAGAAGCCGGAAGGTACATCGAAGAGCAATCCTGAAAACGGCCATTGGATATCGGTGAAGGATATCTCCGCCCGACTGAAGGAGACTTTCAAAGGTGCCTATAAGCCAGACGAAGGCACCCTCGTAAAGATTGGCCAGTTCCTGAGCCGCCCAGAATACAAGTTCGAGAACGACCGTAAGAGCATCGGCTGGTGCTACTGGGTGAAGGATAGGGGATAATTGAATAAATGAAAAGGCCGCTGGACTCTCGTCCAACGGCCTCCAAATTCTCTCAATTTGTTCTGATTTGCTAATTACTCAGCAACAGCAGCTGTGTCAGCAGCAACTGTGTCAACAGCTACGCTGTCAATAACGCTATCAACAACCTCCTCGATAGTGTCGGTGTCAACCTGAGCGGGCTGAGCCTGCTGGCCACAAGAAGCGAAAGAGATAGCTGCAACAGCTACGAACATAAATACTAATTTCTTCATTTTTCTAATGCTTTTAAATCTGTAAAACAATCATTTGTTTATTAAAACGCTGCAAAGTTAGACATTTTTTTAATACGGCGTATCATTTTTTTTGTTTTTTTTTAGGTCTTTTTTGTAACTTTTTCGCAAAACACTGATAATCAATTAATTATGAAATGTTAAAAATAGTGCAAATTTTGCACAAATATGAAAATATGCCAAAAATGCACGTTTTTTGGAAAAAAATCACTACCTTTGTGTCCGCAAACATGATACATTTTTATATATGATTGATACTTCTGCCTTTCAGGGTAAAACTGCAGCTTATTTCACACTCGGATGTAAGCTGAATTTCTCCGAAACTTCCACTTTCGGCAAGATGCTCCAGGATATGGGCGTCAGGACGGCTGAGAAGGGGGAGAAGGCGGATATCTGCCTGATCAATACCTGTTCGGTGACGGAGGTGGCGGATCAGAAATGCCGTCAGGCCATCCGCAGGCTGGTGCGCCAGCATCCCGGGGCCTTTGTGGTGGTGACTGGCTGCTATGCGCAACTGGAAGCTGACGAGGTGGCGGCCATAGAGGGCGTGAGTCTGGTGCTGGGGTCGAATGAGAAGGCGAATCTGGTGCAGTTTCTTTCCGAAGCCTGGGGGGATGAGAGGAAAGAGAGGAAAGAGAGGAAAGAGGAAAGAGGAGAGAGGAAAGAGAATACCATGACGATTAGACAGAAGACGAAGGATATAAAGACGTTTGCGCCGAGTTGCTCGAGAGGCAATAGGACGAGGTTCTTCCTGAAGGTGCAGGACGGGTGTGATTATTTCTGCACGTATTGTACCATTCCTTATGCGAGGGGTTTTTCAAGGAATCCGTCGATTGCCTCGTTGGTGGCTCAGGCGGAGGAAGCTGCGCAGGAAGGGGGCAAGGAGATAGTGCTGACGGGTGTGAACATCGGTGATTTCGGTAAGACAACGGGTGAGCAGTTCCAGGATCTGGTGAAGGCGTTGGATGCCGTCGAGGGTATCAGTCGCTATCGTATCAGTTCGCTGGAGCCGGATCTGTTGTCGGATGCGCTCATCGACTATTGCGCCAAGAGTCGTGCTTTCATGCCTCATTTCCATATCCCCCTGCAGAGCGGAAGTGACACGGTGCTGAAGCTGATGCACAGACACTACGACCGACAGTTGTTTGCGGATAAGATCCATAAGGTGAAGGCTGTGATGCCTGATGCCTTTATTGGCGTGGATGTGATGGTGGGCTGTCGGGGTGAGACGCCCGAATGTTTCGAGGAGACCTATGAGTTTCTGCGTGAACTCGACGTGACGCAGTTGCATGTGTTCCCTTATTCGGAGCGGCCTGGCACCTCGGCACTGAGTATTCCCTATATCGTGAGTGAACAGGACAAGAAACTGCGTTCGAAGCGGTTGCTAGATCTGAGCGATGAGAAGACGATCGCCTTCTATCAGAAACATATTGGTCAGGAGGCGGAGGTGCTGTTTGAAAAGGCGCCCCGGGGCAAGGCGGTGCACGGATTCACCAAAAACTATATCCGCGTGGAGCTACCCGCCAAGGATGCTGATCCCACTTTGGATAATCAGATTGTGAAGGTGAAATTAGGAGAATTGACGCCCGACAAACAAGCCCTCAAATGTATTCTCTCACCTCTTATATAATATATAATGTACGCGCGTATGGAAAAACTGGCAATAGTCATCTTAAACTGGAACGGGCGGAAGATGCTCGATCAGTATCTGTCGTCGGTGCTGCAGTATTCCAGAGACGAGGCCACGGTGTATGTGGCGGATAATGCCTCGACGGACGATTCGGTGGCGATGCTTCGGACGAAATATCCTGAGGTCAGACTGATCGAACTGGACAAGAACTGGGGTTTTGCGGAAGGGTATAATCGCGCGTTGAAGCAGATTGAGGCCGAGTATTACCTGTTGCTGAATTCCGATATAGAGGTGACGCACCATTGGCTGACACCGATGATAGAACTGCTGGATGCTCATGAGGATATCGCTGCTTGTCAACCGAAGCTGCTGAGTATCTATGATCGCGACCGTTTCGAATATGCGGGGGCGAGTGGGGGATTCATCGACCGTCTGGGTTATCCCTTCTGTCGTGGACGTGTCTTTGAGACGGTAGAACAGGACAAGGGCCAGTATGATGACCTGACTGATGTGCACTGGGCTACGGGTGCAGCCCTGATGATCCGGGCGAAGGACTATTGGGCTGTCGATGGGCTCGACCGTCGTTTCTTTGCGCATAACGAGGAGATAGACCTGTGTTGGCGACTGCGCATCCGTGGACGTAGAATCGTCTGTGTGCCAGACAGTTATGTGTATCACGTGGGTGGTGGCACCTTGCCTAAGGGCAATCCGATGAAGACTTTCCTGAATTTCCGCAATAACCTGACGATGCTGTATAAGTGTCTGCCTGAGGAGGAACTGCAGGCGGTGATGCGCTGGCGCTGGTGGCTGGACTATCTGGCTGCCTGGGAGACGCTGATCCTGAATCGTAACCTGGGCGATTTCAAGGCGATCTACCGTGCCCGTCGTGCTTTCAAGCAGTGGCGGAAGGACTTTGAGGCAGACCGTCAGGCGGTTCAGGCCAGTCGTGTGGCCAAAGAAAAACCAGAGCGAAAGATGTTCTCTCTGCTCTGGCAGTATTATGTAAAGGGACGGAAAACCTTTAGTACTTTACCTGAATAGGTTTTTCGACCTCTTTCTTCCATTCCGTCAGGAACGCAAACCATTCCTTGGCACTGTGATAGCCGAACGACTCATTGTCGGAACAATAGATGACCTTGTATTGCAAGTGGTTGTCGGGCGTTCCGACGACGAATGCATAGTTGTCCTTGTTGGCTGGCTCCTCGCTGCGCACATATTTCATGGGGATGCAGATGCCCAGACCAACGGTCTCGCGCTTGAAATTGATGGTGTCGCTCGATGGCCAGTCGGTACCCCAGCAGGCACGCAGGCCTTTCTTGTCGCTGAACTCGACGGAGTTCTTGACGTTGATGATGCCCGTAGAGAACTGGTAGTCGGCCACCGAACGGTTGAAGAACACATCGACATCGGTATCGCGATGGCCCGCATATTGCGTGTAGCGGAGTGTCATGTTCAGCGGTGAGAGATTACCAACAGGTGTCTGCCAACCTTTGTCGATGACTTCGACGATGGTGCGCAAGGGACCGTAGGAGATGATGCGCTGGGTGCGACTCTTGACGGGCGACACATGCGTGGGCTCTTTGCCGTTCCAGCCCCTGAAAGCACCGAGACCAAAGGTCTGACCTACCCACAGCACATCGTCGCCATAACCTTTCGCCTTCTGGTCCTTGTCTGTATAGAACTGGGTCTCTTTCAACTCCAGTTGTTTCTTGAACTTGCCATAGCAGTCGAGTGTCTGGCGTTCGTCGAAGTAGATACGGATACCGTTGAGCTCGCTTTCGAAGTCGACACCATGGTGATGCTGGATGTTGTAGGTGTAGGCGGCATCGCCACGCGCGGTGATCGACTCAATGAAATTGTTCTGCTGGTTCTTCTTCAGGCTCTTGTCCTTGGTGTTGCTCAGCACCATCTCTGCAAAGACGCGGGCAGGGTAGGTGCGGGGCTCGCCCTCAGCGAAAAGCGTCACGTTGTACTGTTTCTTCTCGTTGCCATGAAGATCTGCCAGGAAACAGAGTTCGTCGAAGGTCTCATCCTGATTCAGATCGTCGAGCTGGTAGGGGATCTCCTGTCCGTTGACAGTCACAAGGGCTGAACGGACATCGCCATAGGGGGCAAGGTTGATGACGACCGGCTCATCGCTGCGAACCGATTTCGAGGGATTGCTGACACTGACCGTAAAGGTCTGCTGGGCAACAGCTGCCAGAGGCAACATAAACAATAAGTAGAGTATCCGCTTCATTTCCATATCACTTTGTTTTAGTAGATTACAAAAGTACACAAAAAGTTGGAAAACGACCTTCGTTTTTTACACAAATAAACAAATTTGTGCATTTTAGGGCGAAATTTTTAAAATAATTAGGTTAAAATTTGGATTTGAAAATAATTTTTAGTAAATTTGCAGAAATTTTAAAGAATCGTAAAACTCAGACTGGCCGTTAGTGCGTAAGATATATTTTATATTGTTGATCACGATGCTTGGTTGTATCGGGTGTGAATGGCAGCTCAAGTCCGATGAGTCGGACATAGAGATTGTCGTCGACCGCTACGACCGTATCCAGAGTCTTTATCTGACGACTGGCGACTTCTCGGCCCTTCAGCAGATGAATACCGCCTATCCCACGCAGACGCGCACCCTGATAGAGGATGTGCTCCGTATCGGTAAGGTGAACGAGTCGGACATCAACATGAAATTCCTGCGATTCTATCAGGACTCCACGCTACAGATGCTGATCAACGAGGCTGAGCAGCAGTATGCCAATATGGATGACATCAACCAGGAACTAACCACTGCCTTTCAGTATCTGCTGCAGTATCTGCCGAATATCGAGATTCCCGTGGTCTATGCGCAGATAGGCTCGTTGGATCAGAGCGTCATCGTGGGTAACGGTCAGATAGGCATCTGTCTCGACAAGTACCTGGGTGCCGACTATGCCCTTTATCAGAATGAGAACTACGGCTATACGCAGGAGCAGAAACAGATGATGCAGCGCCAGTATATCGTGCCCGACTGTATCGGATTCTATCTGTTGAGCCTTTTCCCGATGCCCTTCGACCGCGAGATGTCACAGGAAGACCGCGATGTCCATATGGCGAAGATCCAGTGGGTGGTGAACGAGGCGGTAGGGCGCACAGTTTTCAATAATACCTTTGTGAACCGGGTGGAAAAATACATGCAAAACAACAAGAACGTGACACCTGAGAAACTATTGTCTGACAATCAGTATCAGCTATTCCAATAGGTCGCCCTGGTGGATATCGTGCGCTTTCAGATAATTGTTCAGAATATCTGTAAATTCGTGGTTTTTCAGTCCCCAGTGGGGTGCAATGAGCATCTCCTTCGGTGACTGTGAGACAAAGCGTTCGAGTATCAGGTCCTTCCGGAGCCGCTGGATGTAATGGGCAATCAGGCGGATATACTCGTCGATGTCGTAAATGTGGAAGGGCTTCTGCTCGAATTCATCCGCCAGACGGGTGCCCCGGATGATCTGCATCTGGTGGATCTTCAGGATGTCGATGGGGAGGGCGGAAATGACGGAGGCCTGACGAAGGTTCTCAGCTGCATCTTCGCCTGGCAGTCCTAAGATGATATGTGCACCTGTGAGGATACCGCGCTGATGCGTCTTTTCGATGGCGAGGCGCGACTGCTCGAAGGTGTGCCCGCGGTTGATGCGTCGCAACGTGTCGTCGTTAGCACTCTCCACACCGTATTCCACGATGAGGAAGCAACGCTGGTTCAGGTCTTCGAGATAGTCGAGGAGCGCGTCGGACACGCAGTCAGGGCGCGTGCCGATGACGATACCCACAACATCTTCCACCTGCAGGGCCTCTTCATAGAGCTGGCGGAGACGGTCGATGGTGGCATAGGTGTTGGTATAAGCCTGGAAGTAGGCCAGATACTTCATCTCGGGGTATTTCCGCGCAAAGAACTGCTTGCCAGCCTCCAACTGACGGGTGATGCTGTCCTGGCGCTGACAGTAGGACGGATTGAAGGTGCGGTTGTCGCAGTAGATGCAGCCACCTGTGGAGAGACGGCCATCGCGGTTGGGACAGGTGAAGCCCGCATCGACGGAAATCTTCTGTACACGGAAGGGGAAACGGCTGCGTATCCACGTGCCGTAATCATAATAATAAGGTGTATTCACTTTATTTAATTCCATCAGCGTGCAAAGTTAGGGAAAAAAACGTTATCTTTGCACAATCAAACAGAAAAATCAATTAGATCTATGGTAAATATAAGACTTTCTTTGATTGGTGCCGCCTTGCTGATGGCGTCTGTCAGCATCGTGGCGGGTGAGAAACTGAATTTAGGCGATATCGTCCGTGGTGAGTTCCGTCAGGAGACCTTGTCGGAGGTTCATCCGATGGCGGATGGCGAGACGTATGCCCAGATCAGTGCGGATGGCAAGCGTATCGTCACGTATTCCTTCAAGACGGGCAAGGAGGTGGGCGTCTTGTTCGACGCGACGACAGCCAGAGGTGCTCAGATCGGGCGTGTGCAGGGGTATATCGTGAGTCCGGACGGACGTCGGTTGCTGATTCAGACGAACACCAAACCTATCTATCGTCGTTCGTTCACAGCGCAGTATTACATCTTCATGATCCAGAACAACAAGCTGGAACCGCTTAGCGATGGCGGTCCTCAGCAGACACCTGTGTTCTCGCCCGATGGTAATCAGATTGCCTTCGTCCGCGACAATAACATCTACCTGGTCAAGTTGCTTTATGACAATGCGGAGAGTCAGGTGACGAAGGACGGCAAGCGCAATGAGATTATCAATGGCATACCGGATTGGGTTTACGAGGAGGAATTCTCGACTAATTCATCGATGGTGTTTTCAGCTGACTCCAAGCAGATTATCTGGATCCGCTACGATGAGACCGATGTGCCACAGTATTCGATGCAGTTGTTCAAGGGTCTGGCCCCTGAGCAGGAACAGTATCGTGACTATCCCGGACTGTATACCTATAAATATCCCGTGCCAGGCAAGCAGAATGCCAAAGTGAAGGTGCTTTCGTATGACATCAAGAGTCATCAGACACGTACCATCGACCTGCCTTTGGATGCTGACGGCTACATCCCCCGTATCAAGATGACAAACGATCCGACGCGCATCATGATCTTCACCCTCAACCGCCATCAGGACGATCTGAAGATTTATATGGCTAATCCGCTCTCGACGGTGGCAAAGCTGATCATCGAGGACAAGATCGACAAGTACGTAAAGGAAGAGACCTTCGAGGATGTGCATATCAGCGACAAGTATATCCTGCTGCCCAGCGAGCGCGACGGGTATAACCATCTCTATCTCTACAATCACAACGGTCAGCAGCTGCGCCAGATTGTCAACGACCGCTATGTGGTGAAGCAGGTCTATGGTGTGGATGATGCGACGGGTGATGTTTATTTCGCTGCCAATCCTACGGGCGCGACGGAACAGCAGGTGATGGTGGCTCATCAGAATGGTAAGATCGAGACAATGACGCAGAAGGCGGGTGTCAGCAACGCCATCTTCAGCACGAACTTCAAATACTTCATCCATATCTGGAGTGATCTCGACAATCCCTTACAGTACACACTCTGCCAGAACAACGGTAAGGCGCTGCAGACACTCATCGACAACCACGAACTGAAGGCAAGACTGGCGAAGTTTGACCTCGGAAAGAAGGAATTGTTCCAGTTTAAGACCTCTGAGGGCGTGACGCTCAATGGCTGGATCGTGAAGCCCATCGACTTTAATCCCTCGAAGCAGTATCCTGTGATTATGTATCAGTATGGTGGTCCTGGCAATCAGCAGGTGCTCAACCAGTGGGGCATCGGTATGAGTGGTAATGGTGCCCTTTTGGAACAGTATCTCTGTCAGCAGGGTTATATCTGTGTCTGCGTGGATAATCGTGGCACAGGCGGTCGTGGGGCTGAGTTTGAGAAATGTACCTATCTGCGTCTCGGTGAACTGGAGTCACGCGATCAGGTGGAAACGGCTATCTGGCTGGGACAGCAGGCGTATGTCGACAAGAATCGCATCGGTATCTGGGGCTGGTCGTATGGTGGCTGGAACACACTGATGTCGATGTCGGAAGGACGACCTGTCTTCAAGGCAGGCGTGGCCATCGCTCCGCCCACTAACTGGCGCTTCTATGACACCATCTATACCGAGCGGTATATGCGTACGCCTCAGGAGAATCCCAAGGGCTATGACGAGGTGAATCCCATCGCCCGCGCCTCAAATCTGAGTGGGGCACTGCTGCTCTGTCACGGTCTGGCAGACGACAATGTGCACTATCGCAATACAGCTGAATATGTAGAGGCTTTGGTACAGGCCGATAAGGACTTCAGACAGTTGGTCTATACCAATCGCAATCATAGTATCTTCGGAGGCAATACCCGTCGGCACTTGTTCCGACAGGCGATCAATCATTTCAATGCTGAACTGAAATAAAAAAAGCCCCACCAAGCGGTGGGGCTTAATCTTCTTAGTATGCGAAGAGCGGATAGTCTTTCATCTTCTCGTTGACGCGTTTACGAACGGAAGCGATGACCTCTTCGTTTTCAGGATCATTCAGAACTTCCTCAATCCAGGCAGCAATCTGAACCATCAAATCCTCCTTGGCACCACGGGTAGTGATGGCAGGTGTGCCAAGACGGATACCACTGGTTTGAAAAGCCGAGCGGCTATCAAACGGTACCATATTCTTGTTTACCGTGATATCAGCTGCAACAAGGGCATTCTCAGCCACCTTACCTGTCAGGTCGGGATACTTCGAACGGAGATCGACGAGCATCGAGTGGTTGTCGGTACCACCGCTGACGATGCCGAAGCCACGCTTCACGAGCTCTTCTGCCAGCACCTTGGCATTCTTCTGAACCTGCTTGGCCCACTCCTTGAACTCAGGCTGCAGGGCCTCACCGAAGGCAACGGCCTTGGCAGCAATCACATGCTCCAACGGACCACCCTGCTGTCCGGGGAAGACGGCAGAATTGAGGATGGTTGACATCATCTTCACCACACCCTTTGGTGTCTTCAGGCCCCAGGGATTCTCGAAGTCCTTACCCATCAGGATGATACCGCCACGGGGACCGCGCAGGGTCTTGTGGGTGGTAGAGGTCACGATGTGGGCATATTTGACGGGGTTCTCCAGCAGACCAGCAGCAATCAGACCTGCGGGGTGAGCCATATCAATCATCAGCAAGGCACCTACCTTGTCGGCAATCTCGCGCATACGCTTGTAGTCCCACTCACGGCTGTAAGCTGAGCCACCACCGATAATCAGCTTCGGCTTGTGCTCGAGGGCCAGCTGCTCCATCTCGTCGTAATCCACGCGGCCCGTCTCCTTGTTCAGGTTATAACCGATAGGGTTGTAGATGATACCGCTGGTATTCACGTGTGAGCCATGAGAGAGGTGGCCACCGTGATCGAGGTTCAGACCCATGAAGGTATCGCCGGGTTTCAGCACGGCCAGCAGTACGGCTGCATTGGCCTGAGCACCGGAGTGAGGCTGCACATTGGCGTACTCGGCACCGAAGAGCTTGCACACACGGTCGATAGCCAACTGTTCTACCTCGTCAACCACCTGGCAACCGCCATAATAACGGTGGCCAGGATAACCCTCGGCATACTTGTTGGTCAGATAGGAGCCCATGGCTTCCATCACCTGATCACTTACGAAATTCTCACTGGCAATCAGCTCAATGCCTTTCAACTGGCGCTGATGCTCTTTCTCAATCAACTCAAAGATTGTGTTGTCTCTGTTCATTGTCTTTGTTTATTGGGTTTATACTAATTCTACCTTATTGATATCCTGTTCTTTCTCGCAATAGTGACAGGTCAGAATGCCGTCAGCCACGTGGAAGTGGGTGGCCATCGGCTCGTTGTTGGTCACACATTTCGGATTGTTACACTTCACGATACCCTTGATTTCATCGGGTGTCAAGACGGCCTTCTTCTCCACAACCTCATAATCGCGGATAATGCTGAGGATGACATTCGGGGCCACGACGGAAAGACGCGAGATCTCATCGTCGGTGAAGAATTTGTCGGACACCTTGATGATGCCTTTCTTGCCCACTTTCTGTGAAGGGTAGTTGAAACCGATGGTGACGGGCGTATCCAGGTCGAAAAGTCCTAACAGACTTGCCACCTGATAGGTCTTGGCGGTGGGTATATGGTCAATCACGGTGCCTTGTTCAATAGCGGCAACCAAACGTTCTTTCTTGTTCATATTCTGAGTATTCTGAAATCAATCGATAATAGTCTTGTCTTTTCTCACTTCGTCGAGCGTGATGCCGAGCACATCGCAGAAGATGGCTTCGCGTGCAAAGAGACCATTGCCAGCCTGCTGAATATAGTAGGCGTGGGGATTATCGTCCACCTCATAGGCAATCTCGTTGACACGGGGTAGGGGGTGGAGAATCTTCATATTGGGCTTGGCACTTTTCAGCATCTCATTATTCAGCACATACACGTTCTTCACACGTTCATATTCCATCAAATCCGAGAAACGTTCTTTCTGGACACGTGTCATATAGAGGATATCGGCATCGGCAATGACCTTTTCATTAAAGGCGGTATGCTCCTGGAACTTGATGCCATGCTCCTTGCAGTAGAGCTTATACTCGTTGGGCATGGATAATTCCTTCGGAGCCACGAAATGGAAGGTCGGATTAAAGTGGCGCATGGCCATCAGCAGCGAGTGCACCGTTCTACCATATTTCAGGTCGCCCACCATATATATATTAAGGTTGTCGAGCGTACCTTGTGTCTTGTAGATCGAGTAAAGGTCCAACATGCACTGGGAAGGATGCTGGTGGGCACCGTCACCGGCGTTCACAATGGGGATGGGGGCCACTTCGGAGGCATAGACGGCTGCTCCCTCGATATAATGGCGCATCACAATGACATCGGCATAGTTGGAGACCATCAGGATGGTGTCTTTCAGCGTCTCGCCCTTGGTACCACTCGTGATCTTGGGATCGGCGAATCCGATGACACGGGCGCCAAGACGATTGGCTGCGGTCTCAAACGATAGTCTGGTGCGGGTTGATGGTTCAAAGAAAAGTGTAGCTACCACTTTTCCTTTCAATATTTCCCTGTTCGGGTGCTTCTCAAACTCTTCTGCCATCTCAATCATAT